>Ga0268263_1001542_pt1 | contig 19403 bp, 16 predicted proteins | sample Biomet5_FD_190358 | JGI IMG/M metagenome (GOLD analysis project Ga0268263, IMG submission 190358) | Microbial communities from bioreactor (seeded with sewage sludge) at LBNL, California, USA - Biofuel metagenome 5 (SPAdes) (version 4) | ecosystem: Engineered > Bioreactor > Anaerobic >... | reverse complement strand
GCGGCGGGCACCGTCACGGACGAGCCTGTCGCGGATACCAGGACGTACGACGTCGGCACGGGCGAGATAGAGGTCACCGTGAACTACTACGACGGCAAGGGCGAGCGCGTAGAGGGCGAAATCGCCAGCTCGCAGAACGTGGTGGACGCCTGCGCGACACAGCCTGAGCTCGCGGCGGTGAACGACGGCGCAAAGCTCGAGATAAAGCTCGACGTCACGATCGACGCGGCAAAGACCGACGCGGCCGTGGCGGCGGGGGAGACCTCCGTCACCGGCAGGCTGGAGGGCGCGCAGACGGACAGCAAGCTCGCGCTCGGCACTTTCGTCGATCTGGATCTGGAAAAGAGGCTCGGAGAGGCGGAGTGGACGCGGCTGCAGACGCTCGACAAGGGCATCACCGTCACCATCACGATCCCGGAGGAGCTGCTGGCGAAAGGCTCGGTCTTCTACATCGCGATCCCGGGCGAGGACGGCTACGTCCTGCTCGCCGACGAGGACAACGATCCGCGCAGCATCACCTTCACGTCGAAAGTGTTCTCCTCCTGCGCCATAGTCTATGAGCCGACGACCGGCGCGGCGGGCGAATTCGTGATCTTCAACCTCATAGCGGCGGCGCTGAGCCTCGTGCTCGCGGTCATCGACGCGGTGAAGAAGAAGAGGGACCGCGTGGCGGCGGCAGCCGTGGCGGCGATAGCGGTCGTGGCTTATGTGCTCCTGTTCAGCGCGGGCGCGCCCGTCCTGTTCAACGTCTGGAGCATCCTGTTCGCGGCCCTGCTCGCGGCCGAGGCGCTGCTCTCCCTGAGAAAAGAGCGGGAGGACAGGCAGACCGCGGAAGAACAATAAAAAAGAGGCGGCAGCCCCAAAAGCTGCCGCCGCATAAGGAAGCATAAAAAAACAGCTGCCGGCCGAAAGTCAGTTTCTTTCGGCCGGCAGTTTTATATTTAACTGAGTCCAGCATGTCCCGATAGCGCGAAAAGGTTCATTCGCTTTGCATCTGACAGGTCAGAGCGACCATCCCGTTATAACTGCGGGTCGAAATGAGCCTCAATCTCTGCTCGAATTCATTTTTGTCAAAAAGCCTGCGCCGTCTCCATTCAGCCAGCCGGCGGAACCGTTTTTATCGGCAGTATAACCGTCAAGGCTCATGGCAATATAGATAACTGCTTTTCTCATATACAAACCTCTCCGGATTCCGGCCGGTCTTCCTCCCGGGCAGCCCTGTAAATCGGGATTTATTTGTCAAGCACAACATGTCTGTCTTTGTCCATAAGAGGAGTTACGCCTCCGCCGAAGCCCGTGGAGACGACGGGATAACTAACACCCGTTTCTGTATCAACCAGGATTTTCGCTTCATCATTGAAAATGGATTTTGATATTTTTTAAATAAAACGCGGCTCTTTTTTCTCTGCCATAGGAATATTTCCTTATCAGCTTCCGGTCTGTCGTGCGGAGCACACTACAGATTATATCAGATGTCTCATGTTTGAGCAAGCGGGGAATTTGTATCACAGATTCCGAGAAACTGCCTTATGTGGCTCATTCAAAGGCTGCCGCTTCTTTTTTATCTGTCGAGGCAGGCGGCCCGCAGGAGCCGCCCGCCCTGTTTTTTGCCTTGGGACGCCTCTGCGCTCACAGCAGCGCGGCGACGTCGGGGAACGGGCCGAGGGAGCGCTTGAGGATGCCGTTCATGTAGGCGATCGTGAGGCCGTAGTTCGTCATCGGCACGCCCTGGTCCTCGGCGCATTTGTAGCGGTAGCGCACCTCCCGCTCGCTGAGCATGCAGGCCCCGCAGTGGATGACGACGGAGTAGGGCGAGAGGTCGTCCGGGAACTCCGTGCCGCTCGTGGTCACGATGTTGATGTCCCTGCCCGTGTGCGCGCGCAGCCAGCGGGGTATCTTCACCGTGCCGATGTCGTCGCACTGGCGGTGGTGGGTGCAGCCCTCGGAGATGAGCACCGTGTCGCCGTCGCGGATGTTCTCTATCGCCGCCACGCCCTCTATCGCCTGCCTGAGCACGCCCTTGTAGCGCGCCATAAGGATGGAGAACGAGGTGAGGGGGATGTCCTCCGGCGTGTCGGCGGAGACGCTCTTGAACGCCTGGCTGTCCGTTATCACCATGGCGGGCCTTTTGGCGAGGCCGGCTATCGCCTCGCGCACCCGGTCCTCCTTGACGACGAGGGCGAGGGCGTCGGCCTCCAGCGCGTCGCGGATGACCTGCTGCTGCGGCAGGATGAGCCTGCCCTTCGGCGCGGCGGAATCTATCGGCACGACCATCACGGCCACGTCTCCGGGGGAGAGCAGGTCCCCCACCAGCCGCTTCGTCAGGTCGTCCGTGGGGACGAGGCGGGCGATGCGCTCCTTGAGCTCGTATATGCCCTCGTTTTTGACGGCGCTGACGTATATCTCGTCCGGAGCGGGGGCGGGGCGGGCGGCGAGCAGGTCGGACTTGTTCATGGCGACGACGTAGGCTATGCCCTTCGCCCGGAAAAGCTCCGTCAGCTCGCGGTCGCAGGCCTTCATCCCCTCGGCGGCGTCCACCACCAGCACGGCGACGTCCGTCTTGTTCAGCACCTGCTTCGCCTTCATCACGCGCAGCTCGCCGAGCTTGCCCTCGTCGTCGAATCCGGGGGTGTCTATTATCATCACGGGGCCGAGGGGCAGCAGCTCCATGGCCTTGTAGACCGGGTCGGTGGTCGTGCCCTTCTCGTCGGACACGATGGCGAGGTTCTGCCCGGTCACGGCGTTGACCACGCTGGATTTGCCCGCGTTGCGCCGCCCGAAGAAGCCGATGTGCACCCTTTCGCCGGAGGGGGTATCGTTGAGTCCCATTGCGCAGCCTCCCGCCTTAAAATCCGGCCGCGGCGGCCGACACGGGCGCGAAGATGGACTCCGCCTGCGCGTCGGTCAGCTCCACGCCGAAAACGTCCTTGTAGTACGCCTTGGCCTTCGCCGTGACGTCTATGTCCTTGAAGAGGTCGGGGTACACGGTCTTGGCCAGCCACATCAGGGTTATCGGGGTGTCCGCGCCGGGGGTGTAGCTGCGGTACATGCCCAGCGGCATCTTATAGACGCGCTTGGACTGCACGGCGGAGATGCCGCTCCAGTCGTCGGTGCCGACGGTGTTGTTGTAGAGGTCGTCGGGCTGCGCCTGCGTGAAGTTGGTGACGAGGATGACGCCAGGGTTCCAGGCGTAGACCTGCTCCATGCTCACGGCGACGGAGTTGTCGTCAGTCAGCTCCTCGGCCACGTTGACGGCGCCTATCGCGTCGCACCACCACTGGCCGAAGAAGTTCTTGCCGGAGGTGAGCATGTTGGTGTCGCTGTACTGGAACAGCACGAACACGCGAGCGCGCTCCGCGTCGGAGAGGGAGGAGACGCGCTCCTGGATCATGTCGTAGGTCTCGCTCGAGTATTTCTCCACGGCGGCGGCCTTGTCGTCCTCGGGGAACATCTCGCTGAGCAGGGAGATCCAGTTGTTCAGCGTCTCGATGCAGTTGTAATGCCACTTGTTGACGGAGACGGCGACGCAGGTGAAGCCCGCGTTTTTCAGCGTCTCGCCGGTCGCGGAGTCGGACGCGCTGTAGAACACCACGTCGGGCTTCAGCTTCAAAAGCTCCTCGGTGTTTATCTGATCGCCGGAGACGCATTCCGTCTGCGCGTTCAGTATCTCGGGGTAGAGCTGTCCCAGCAGGCCGTTTTGCGCGGCGGCCATGCTCTGCTTCGGCATGGCGACGATCTTTTCGGCGGAGCCGAAGAACACCGTGAGGACGGAGGGCAGCGGGTATATGCCGCAGACAGCCACGCGCTCGATGTTTTTCGGTACGATGACGGTGTTGCCCGCGTGGTCGGTGACGGTGATGGTGCCCGCGTCGGAGGACGCGGCGGAGGTCTCGGCCGCCGCGGAGGAGGTCTCGGCCGCCGCAGACGTCTCGGAGGAGGTCCCGGAGGCCGTGGAGGAGGCGGGGGAGGCGCCGCAGCCGGAGAATGCCGAGAGCAGCAGCGCGCCGCAGAGTATCGCGCAGATCAGTTTTTTCATTTCGTATCGGTCCTTTCAAGCTCTATTTTTTTGTTTATCAGGTTCGGGATCCCGTCCCTGTATATCCTGCCGGAAAAAGACTCGGAGGCCAGCGCGCGGAAGGAGCAGCCCTCCGGGCACACGGGCGCGTACATCGGGTCGGCGATGACGGAGGAGCAGCGCGCGAGGGCGGGGATGAGGTCGTCCTCGTCCATGGCTTCGGCGTCGGACGGGGAGAGGAGCCCCCTCTCCGTCTCCAGCGGGCAGACGACGCGCGCGCTCTCGCCCTCCTGCAGCCAGAGCGCCGCCGCGAGCGAGCCGGAATATATGCTCTCGCCTATGACGGCCGTCTTTGGCGGAGCGTCTCCGCGCAGGGTGCAGGCGGCGCTGTCGGCCCCGGTGCCGGCCGCGCGCGCGAGCTCCCCGGCGAGGCGGCGGGAAAACTCCCGTCCCACGGGCACGCCCGCGACGAACGGCGTGCCGAACCGCTGTTTAAGGTACCGCGCCGCCGCGAGGCCGTCGTAGGAGACCACGAGGTTCACGTCCGCCCGGCCGGAGAGGGCTATCTCGTCCAGCGTGCCGCCCATGGCCCAGACGGAGTTCACCGCAAAGCCGTTTTCGCGCAGCCAGGCCCTGATGCTGCCGTCGCTGCCGTTGACGGAGAAATCCAGCGGCGTCATGCCCAGCACGTTCACGAGGCCGGAGCCCTTCTCCCTTTCGGCGCGGCCGTCGCAGAACCGCCTCGCGATCGCGGCGAACGCCAGGGAGGCGCCGGAGAGGTACGAGTGCATGGAGTTCGTGTTCAGCCCGAAGGAGGGGATGCCCGTGTCCCTCTCCACGCGCAGGGCCGCCGCCTCGAGGTCCGTGCCCGTCATCATGGGTATCGGCGTGCCGGCTATGGCGACGAAGCGCGGGTGCAGCTCGCGGGCCGCCTCGGTCACGTCGCGCACCAGCTTGTCGTCGCAGCCCATCATGGCGTCCATCTCCGTCAGCGCGGAAATGAAGACAAGGCTGTCGCTGTCGTACCAGCGCGGTTCGTCGTGCGTGTTGTAGGTGGAGTTGCAGCCGGAGGCGTCGTGCATGACGACCATGCCGCCCAGCTCGAACAGCGCGGAGGCGACGCCCGAGACGTCCGCCGTGTATACGGAGATGATCCTTGCCGTCTGTCTCATACGCAGCACCCCCCGGAGCAGCCCAGCCCCTTTATCTGTATCAGCGCCCTCGCGTCCTTCGGCGTTTCGGCGGCGTCGGCGATGAGGCCCGCGAGCTTCGCTATGCCGTCGTAGCCGTGCAGCCCGCCGTTTTCCACGATGTTGACGAAGCGGTCGCTCCCGGTGAAGTAGGCGGCTTTCTGTCCCACGGCGAGCACCGGGGTGCCGTCTCCGCGCGGGGCGACGCGCATGGCGGGCCGCGCCGTCGGGTGGAAGAGCAGCCACGGCAGGTTGCCCTTCACCCAGTCGAAGGCGTCCCTGTCCTCCCCGGAGACGGAGTCGAGGTAGATGTCCGTCACGTTGAAGCCGTGCTCCGAAAGGAGCCGGGCGAGCTGCACCGGGCGGGAGACGGCCGTGTAGTCTATCGCGACGCGCATGCCGCCGAGGGTGCGGGCGGCTCTGTCCAGCGCGAGGTCGGCCGCGTCCCTGCCGGCGGAGGCGTCGGGCGCCTCCACGCCGAGCTCACCGGCGAGGGCCGCGTATTCGGCGTCCGTCTCGCCGTAGTCGAAGGCGAACGGCATGTATATGTGCCGCTGTCCCAGCCGTTTGGAGAGCGTCTCCGCCCCGGCCCGCGCGGAGGGATACGTGGAAATGTTCAGAAACGCCTTCGCCATGCCGAGGTACTCGTCGTACGTGCGCATCCGCGCGATTTCGTTCAGCGAGAAGCCGTTTTCGCGCGTCAGGCGGCAGAGGTCGGAGCCGTCGTCCGTGGGCAGGTCGCTGCCGACGATGTTGACGGCCCGCGGGTCCCGCGGCAGGGGCTTCAGCGGGGCGTAAAGCTGCCGCCGCATCAGCTGGTCGGGGGTCAGGCCGCTCTTTCTCATGATCGGGTTCATAAAGCACTCGATGAAGTCGATGTCGGGGAACCGCTCCCGCAGCACGGCGTACACGCGCGGCAGGTCGCACGCCATGAAGTGGTGGATGCAGCTCGTGTATATCAGCACGGCGCGCGGGCGGCGGGGCAGCTTGCCGATGATGTCGGAGGCGCCGTCGATTATCAGCTCCTCCATGTCGCCGTCCAGCACGTTCCCCTCGCGGATGGCCACGGAGGAGAGGCGGCCTATGGCGCCCATCTCCGCCGCGGTCAGCACCACGCCGCGCAGACAGCCCTCCGCGCAGACGAATATCTGGTGCGACTCCGGTATCAGCATGCCGGTGTGGACGATGTTCCACATGCCTCTCGCGGGCGCGGCGTATTCCAGCCCCGACCGGAAAGGCTCCGGAAAGAGGGCCTCGGACGCCGTGACGCCGGTGTCCTCATATATCTTCGCGCCTATCTTTTCCAGCATCTACAGTTCCACCTCCATGCCGCAGCGGGCCGCCACAGCCCTCGCCAGCGCCCTGTATCCGGCCGCCGCCAGGCTGTCGGGAAAGGCCTCCATCACCGTTTTTCCCAGTTCTTCGGCGTCCTGCACGGTGTCGCTGCGGTCTATCGCGCCGACGATCTCCGTGCCGACGTCGGAGGCGAGCTCCAGCACCTTTTCGTCCTCGTTTTTCACGTTCCTGCGGTTGAGGATGATGCCGCCGAGAGAGGCGTACCCCCGCTCGCGGAAATTCTCCACCGCCATGGCGATGTTCGCGCCCGCGTGTATCGCCATGTTCTCGCCGGAGGTGACGATGAACACCTTCTGCGCGTACCCGGCGCGCATCGGCACGGAAAAGCCGCCGCACACCACGTCGCCCAGCACGTCGTATATCACCGCGTCCGGCGCGAACTTCTCGTAGGCGCCCTTCTCCTTCAGCAGCTCCAGCGCGGCGGTTATGGCGCGCCCGGCGCAGCCGAGGCCCGGGGTGGGGCCGCCCGCCTCCACGCAGACGACGCCGCCGTATCCCTCGAGCGCCATATCTTCGAGCGGGAAGTCCCTCCCGCGCTTTTGGATGAGGTCTATCACGGTCTCGGCCCTCCTGCCGCCCAGCAGCGCGGAGGTGGAGTCCGCCTTGGGGTCGCAGCCGATCTGCATGACCCTGACTCCCGCTGCGGCCAGCGCGGCGGAGATGTTGGAGGCGGTGGTGGACTTGCCTATGCCGCCCTTGCCGTACAATGCCAACTGTATCATATCCCGGCCTCCCTGTAGTCCCCGCGGGCCGAGACCAGCCTGTAGCCTATCGAATCGAGGTGCCCTTGCAGCACCTGCAGGCTCTCGGCGGCGTCGTCCCCGGTGATGGCTTTGTTGTCGTAGAGCATATATTTTTCCCTGTCCGCCGGCGGGGAGAGGTTCGGCATGATGACGTTCGCCCCGGCGAGCACGCCCAGCTTCCTGCCGTCCGCGGAGACGGTGCCGAGCGCCGTGGTGGCGGGCAGCAGCACGTCCGGCAGCATGAGGCGGCAGAGCGAGAGCAGCATCAGCGTCGTCTCCGTGCTCCCGGCGGGGAAGTCCCTGAAAGGCGTGCCGTGGTGCGGGATGAAGGGGCCGAGCCCTATCATCTGCGGGCCGAACCCGCACATGAACATCATGTCCTCGGCCAGCGTCTCCACGCTCTGGTACGGAGAGCCGACCATCATGCCGCAGCCGGTCTGGTAGCCGATGTCCCGGAGGTCGCGCAGGCAGCGCATCCGTTCCGCGAAGCTCTGGGCGGGCGGATGCAGCTTCCGGTAGTGCTCCTCGTTCGCCGTCTCGTGCCGCAGCAAATAGCGGTTCGCCCCGGCGTCGAAGAACTTCTGGTAGCTTTCGCGCGGCTTTTCGCCGATGGAGAGCGTGATGGCGCAGTCCGGGAACTCCGCGCGGATCGAGGAAACGATGTCCGTCATCCTCTCGTCGTCGTAGAACGGGTCCTCGCCGCCCTGCAGGACGAAGGTGCGGAACCCCGCCGCGTAGCCGCCCCGGCAACAGGCGAGGATCTCCTCCTTCGTCAGGCGGTAGCGCGCGATCTCCCTGTCGCTGCGCCGTATGCCGCAGTAGAGACAGTCGTTTTTGCAGAAATTGGTGAACTCCACGATCCCGCGGAAAAAGACGCCGTTGCCGAAGCGCCCCTGTGCCGCGCGCTGCGCCTTTTCCCGCGCATACTCGCGGTCGCCGTCCGTGAACGTGCCGATGAGCTGCGTCCACTCCTCTTTTGCGAGGGCCCTTTCGGCCTCCAGCTTGTCTGTAAGTCCTCTATTGTCCAACAGCGTCCCTCCCGTCCAGGCCGGAAAACGTGGCTTTCACGCTGACTCCCGGCAGGATGCCGAGGCTCTGCGTCAGCGCGGCGGTCACGCTCTCCGGCGCGTCGATGTTTACGTTTATTATGTTGACGCCGCCGGCCGGGTAGGGCATGCCCATGCGGCCGACGATGTACCCGCCGTACTCGTGCAGCAGGCTGTTTATCTTCAGGTCCGATCTCGGCGCGCAGGAGATGATCGAGACGACCGCGAGCCGGCTCCCGCCGGTGGCGCGCCGGGCCTCCATCTCTCCGGCGGGGCCGGTCACGCTGATGGGGATGACGTCCCGCGTTATGTTCACGGGCGTCTCCACCTCGCTGATGACGGCCCTGACGCCGAAAGCACGCTCGATGTTCTCCTCCGTGACGACGCTGTCCACGTCCCCGAAAAGGCCCTTGCCGTCCGCGCCGATGAGCAGGGCCCTGTTGGCGCGGCGCATGGCGTGGGCGGGGTAGTGCGTGTTGAATATGCAGGCGATGCCGTCCGCCGCCAGCGAGGACATCGTCTCCATGACGAGGAGCTGGTTCCTGAAGTCGAGGTTCGACTCCGGCTCGTCCAGAATGAGCACCTTGGGCTGCGCGGCCAGCGCCCTCGCTATGAGCACCATCTGCAGCTCTCCGCCGCTCATCTGTGAGCACCGTCTGTCGCGCAGCTTCAGGATGCCGAGCCGCTCCATCACCCCGAGCGCCGCCTCAAAGTCCGCCCTGCCGGGCTGGGAGAGCGCGCCGAACCGGCTTGCGCGGCCGATGAGCACCATCTCCTGCGCCGTGTAGGAGGAGGCCGCGCCCCTTGCCTGCGGGACGTAGGCCATGTTCTGCCAGAGCCGGCGCTGCGGGAGGGAGGATATGTCCTCCCCGTCCAGCAGGCTCGCGCCCTCCGACCATTTCAGAAAGCCCATCGCGCAGCGCAGGAGCGTCGTCTTTCCCGCGCCGTTGGGCCCGAGCACGGCCACGAGGTCGCCAGACCCGGCGGAGAGGGAAACGTTGTCGAGCACCTTCCGCCCGCCCTTGTAGGCGAAGCTGCCGCCCCTTATCTCGAAGGTCATATCTTCCACCCCCCGCTGCGGCGCATGAGCACGATGAAGAACGGCGCGCCCACGATGGCCGTCAGGATGGAGACCGGTATCTCCGAGGCGGAGGCCGTGCGGGCCGCGGTGTCCACCGCCAGCATGAAGCAGGCGCCGAGCGAAATGCACGCCGGTATCAGCGCGAGGTGGTTGCTGCCGTAGCGCATGCGGCAGATGTGCGGCACCAGCAGGCCCACCCAGCCCACCTGTCCGCACATGGACACGCAGGAGGCGGTCATCGCCGTCGCGCAGAGGATGGTGACGCCGCGCAGGGCGGTCATGTTCGTGCCGGTGGCGCGCGCCTCGTCGTCCGGCAGCGGCAGGATGTTCAGCCGCCAGCGTATCAGACAGAGCACGAGGATGCCGGCGAGGATGAGCGGCGAGCCCAGCGCCAGGGAGCCGTAGCCCTTGCCGTTCAGCGAGCCCATCAGCCAGTAGGTTATGGCCGGGAGCTGCGACTCCGTGTCCGCGGTGAACTTTACGAGCGAGACGAGCGCGGAGAACAGCGAGCCTATCATGATGCCGGAGAGGACAAAGGCGCTGACGTCCCTGCCCATGCCGCGCCCGGCGAGGTAGGTCAGCGCGACGGCCGCCGTGCCGAAAAAGAGCGCCGTGAGCTGTATCCCGATGAGGCCGAAGCCCGCGAGTATGCCCAGCGCCGCGCCGAAGCTCGCGCCGGAGGCCACCCCCAGCGTGTCGGGCGTCGCCAGCGGGTTGGAGAACAGGCTCTGGAACGCGCACCCCGCGACGGACAGCCCCGCCCCGACCAGCAGCGCCAGCAGCACGCGCGGAAAACGCATGGTCCAGAGGATCTGCTCGGTCTGCGCGTCGCACCCGGCGCCGAGGCCCAGCTTTCCCAGGATGGAGGCGAACACGTCGGCCGGGGAGATGGCCATGCGCCCGAGGCACATCGCCGCGAACGCGAAAACGAGCGGCAGCACGGCCAGCAGCACGACCTGACGGGGCCTCAGCGCGCCCGCCTTACGCATCCCTGAAGACCTCGCTGGAGTACGCCGCCTTGACGGTGACGCCGTGCAGCCGGCCTATCTTGCCGGACATGGCGCTTATCTCGTCCTGCGGCGCGTCCATCGCCACCATGATGACGTTTATGCTCCTGTCGCGGTAGGGGATGCCCATGCGCCCTATTATGTACCCGCCGTAATCGTGCAGGATGGCGTTGAGGGACTCGGCGGACTCCGTGTCCTCCACGATGATGCCGACTGTGGCTACTCTTGTTTCCATAACGCTGCCTCCTTAAAATTCCGCATAAAAAAACGACCGCATCGGAAGACGCGGCCGCACGCACGGCCCCCGCCAAAAGGCGGAGCCGCAGCAAACGCAGTATGCCGTATCTTCCATCTCAAAAACCTTTTCGATGTCAGGTTACGATAAAAATATATCATATTGCCGGGGAAATATCAAGTGCCCCGCAGGTTTTATTTTCCAGCGCGGCGTCCGGGAGCCGTCTTTAAAGGTATAAAAACAGCCGCCCCGGAGAGCGGCTGTGCGGTTCAGAGTTTCAGCAGTATCCCGGCGGCGGCCCCGATGGCGATGAGCGCGATGGGCGGGGCCTTCTTCCACAGGAGGGAGAGCGCCAGTATGCAGACGAAGAGCGCGGCGGCGGGCAGGCTGACGAGGTCGGCGAGGCTCCCGCTCGCGGCGAAGGCCTCCGGCGTCAGCACGGTGATGCGGAACACGGAGTACCCCGCCGAGAGTATCAGCGCCGTGACGCAGGGGCGCAGCCCATCGAAAGCGTCGGAGACGATGCGGCTGTCGCGGAATTTCGCCAGCGCCTTGGAGACGAGGATTATCACGATGAAGGAGGGCAGCACCAGCGCGAGCGTGGCCAGCACGCCGCCGATTATGCCGCCCGCGCGGTAGCCGGCGAACGTCGCCATGTTGACCCCGATGGGCCCCGGCGTGGACTCCGCCACCGCCACCATGTCGGCCAGCTCCGCCTCGGTGAACCAGGGGAAGCGCCCGGCCATGTCGTGCAGGAAGGGCAGGGTGGCCATGCCGCCGCCGATCGCGAACAGCCCGGCCTTGAAAAACTCCCAGCAGAGCGTAAAGAGCGTAGCGGCGTCAGGCATCGCGCTCATCCCCCTTCCGGCGGAAGAAGCCCCAGCCCAGCCCGACCCCGGCCGCGAACAGCACCGGCCACACGGGCGAGAGCCCCAGCACCCCCACCATCACGAATCCGGCGGCGAAGATGAGCAGCGAGACCACGCTCTTGCGGCAGGCGGAGTACAGCTTCACCACGGCCTGCAGCACCAGCACGCAGACGGCGACCCTGATGCCCGCGAGCGCGTTCTGCACCGCCGCGATCTCCGCAAAGTTCGTCAGCATAGACGCGATTATAAGAATTATGATTATAGAAGGCGTGATAACGCCCACGGTCGCGGCCGCGGCGCCGGAGATGCCGCGCTTTTTATAGCCGATGTACGTCGCCGTGTTGACCGCGATGACCCCGGGCGTACACTGGGCGACCGCGAAGATGTCGAGCAGCTCCTCGTCGTTCGACCAGGCGCGCTTTTCCACGATCTCCCGCCTGAGGACAGGCAGCATGGAGTAGCCGCCGCCGAACATCATCGTGCCGACGGCGGCAAAAGCCGTGAAAAGCTCCCAAAGACTTACCATAAAGCACCACCATAAGCCGGGCAGAGCCCGTTTTTTTTCAAAGAGAGGCGGCGCGTCCCGCTCAGAACATCCCGTCCGAACGGTAGCCCACGGGCGGGTCCTTCAGCTCGCCTGTGCACCAGTCGGCGGCCGCGCCGGTGATACGCACGTCCCACAGCCGGCCGAGCATGCTCTTGACGGCGGGTATCCGCACGAGCGAGTAGTTCGGCGTGTAGCCCTCCATCAGGCCGTCCTTTATCTCGGACTCGATGAGCACCGGCTCCGTCCTGCCCGTCATGGCGCGGAGGAAATTTTCGCGCACGACGGCGGCGGCGGCGATCATCTCGGCGCTGCGGCGCTCCTTTTCGGCGTTCGGCACCTGCTCCGGCAGGTCGGCGGCGGGAGTCCCCGGGCGGCGGGAGTAGGCGAAGACGTGAACCTTCAGGAAGGCCGTCTCCGTCACGAAGTCGCGGCTGGCGGCGAAGTCCTCCGGCGTCTCGCCCGGGAAGCCGACCATCACGTCCGTCGTGAGGCCGGGCATCTCGAAGACGTCCCTGATGTCCGCGACGACCCTGCCGTACATCGCGGTGTTGTACCGGCGGCGCATGGCGGCGAGCGTCCTGTCGCACCCGCTCTGCAGCGAGAGGTGGAACTGCGGGCAGAAGGAGGGCAGCTTCGCCAGCTCCTCGATGTCGGCGCGGGTGATGAGCTCCGGCTCCAAAGAGGAGAGGCGCACGCGCGGGAATATGTCGCAGGCGAGCTTCACCGCGTCCAGCAGCGTCGCCCCGCTGTCCCGCCCGTAGAAGGGCAGGTTTATCCCGGCGAGCACGGCCTCCTGGTACCCCTTCGCTGCGAGGGATTCGAGCTCGCGCTCGAGGTCGGGCAGGGGCTTGGAGCGCACGTGTCCGCGCGCCTGCGGGATTATGCAGTAGGAGCAGCTGTTGTCGCAGCCGTCCTCGATCTTCACGAAGGCGCGGGTGCGGTCGAGCATCCCCTCCGCGCGCATCGGCTCAAAGGGCTCGTCCTGCGTGTGGGGGCGCACGTAGACCACGCGCTTGCCGTTCATCGCGTCCATCACCAGCGGCAGCAGGGACCCGCGCTCCGACGCCCCGGTGACGACGTCCGCTTCCATGATCGCGCCGGCCTCGCCCGGAAAGGCCTGCGGATAGCAGCCCGTCAGCGCGATGACCGCGGCGGGGTTCTGCCGGCGCAGGCGGCGCACCATCTGGCGGCTCTTTTTGTCGCCCGTGCCGGTGACGGTGCAGGAATTGACCACATAGACGTCCGCCTCGGAGTCTATGTCCGTTATCTCGAAGCCCGCGCGCGCGAACTCCTGTTCCAATATCTGTGTCTCGTACTGGTTGACCTTGCAGCCAAGGGTGTAAAAAGCGGCCTTCATCGCTTACCTCCGGTTTCGTCGCTCTGCGCGGAGGGTGTCCCCCGCGTCTTTTCCCATTATATCCGCAGGGCGCCACATTTTCAACCTACGGGTTGTAATCCGGAGGGAAAAATGATAATCTTAATGTGTATGCAAGTATATGCCCAGGCAGCTTTGCCGGATTGGAGGAACACATGTCTGACCGGATGAGACCGCTCTCCTTTGACCAGCTGATGGCCATGCTTATGGAGGAATTCCACACTCACGGCACCATTTTCGGCGTGACGGAGCTCTGGCAGGCCGGGAGGCAGCGACTGCCGCTGTTCGGCAGCAGGATAGAGTCGCCGCTCGGCCCCGCCGCAGGCCCGCACACCCAGCTCGCGCAGAACATCATCGCCGCCTACGCCGCCGGCGCGCGCTTTATAGAGCTCAAGACCGTGCAGACGCTCGACGGGGACGACCTCAAGGTGCAGAAGCCGTGCATCAGCGCCGGGGACGAGACCTACAACACCGAGTGGAGCACGGAGCTGACCGTGCCGCAGGCGTTCGACGAGTACGTCAAGGCGTGGTACGCGATCAAGCTCATCTCGGCGGAGTACGGGCTCGGCGTGCCGGACGGCTTCGTGTTCAACATGTCCGTGGGGTACGACCTGGCGGGCATAAAGTCCAAGAAGCTGGACGATTTCATCGAGGGGCTCAAGAGCGCGGAGTACACCCCCATCTGGCGCGAGTGCGAGAACTGGATACGCGCGCATCTGGACGAGTTCGAGCGGCTGGACGGCTCCTACGTCAGCGACATCTCGCCGGAGGTGTGCCAGTCGGTGACGCTCTCGACGCTGCACGGCTGCCCTCCGCAGGAGATAGAGGAGATAGCCTCCTACCTGATACTGGAGAAGAAGCTGAACACCTTCGTCAAGCTCAACCCCACGCTGCTGGGCTGGGATGAGGCGCGCGGCACGCTGGACGCCATGGGCTACACGGGCCTTGAGGTGGACGAGGCGCACTTTGAAAACGACATGCAGTACGAGGACGCGCGCCCCATGCTGCACCGTCTGCAGGACGCCGCGGACAGGAGCCGCCTGCTCTTCGGCGTGAAGATAAGCAACACCCTGCCCGTAAAGGCGCGGGGAGGGGAGCTGTCCGGAGACGAGATGTACATGTCCGGCAAGGGGCTGTTCCCGCTCTCCTTCGCGCTGACGGAAAAGATAGCGAGGGATTTCGGCGGGGGCCTGCGCGTGTCGTACTCCGGCGGCGCGGACATCCACACCGTAAAGACGCTGTTCGACTGCGGCGTGTGGCCGATAACCGTCGCGTCGGAGCTGCTGCGCCCCGGCGGGTACGGCCGTCTGACGCAGATGGTGGAGGCCGTGGCGGAGGGGGAGTACCTGCCCTTCTCCGGCATACTGACGGACGACCTCGCGAAGATAGAGGACGAGATGGCGGGCACGGACAGGTGGCGCTTTAAAGAGGAGGCGCGCCCGCGGAAGATCGCGGGGCCCATCCCGCTGATGGACTGCTTTGCCGCGCCGTGCCGCGCCGCCTGCCCGTTCATGCAGGACGTGCCCGCCTACCTGCGCCTGATGCGTCAGGGCAGAAAGCTCGAGGCCCTGCGCGTGATAACGGAGCGCAACCCGCTGCCCTTCATCACCGGCACGATCTGCCCGCATTTCTGCATGGACGCCTGCTCGCGCCGATTCTACGAGTGCCCGCTGGACATCCGCGGGACGAAGCTCGCGGCGGCGGAGGGCGCCTGTTTCGACCTGCTGGACGAGCTTGTCCCCACGAGAAAGACCGGGGAGCGCGTGGCGATCGTCGGCGCGGGGCCCGCAGGGCTGGCGGCGGCGTATTTCTTCGCCAAAGCCGGGTGGGAGCCGGTCGTGTTCGACAGGGAGCAGGCTCCGGGCGGGGCCGTGCGCAAGTACATCCCGCCTTTCCGGATAGAGGACAAGGCGATAGAGTGGGACTGCGCGCTGATACAGGCTCTCGGCGTGGAGCTGGAGCTGGGGCGCGAAATAACCTCCGTGGCGCAGCTGCGGGAGGAGGGCTTCGACCGCGTGGTGCTGGCCGTGGGCGCGCAAAACGCCGTGCCGCTCAAGCTCAGCAGCGGAAAGTCCGTCTCCGCGCTCGACTTCCTGCGCCGTTTCCGCTGCGGCAGGGCCGTGCTGGAGGAGGAGGTCGTCGGCAGCGTCGTCGTCATAGGCGGGGGCAACACGGCGGTGGACGCGGCCCGCGCGGCGAAACGCCTGCCGAACGTGGACAAGGTGACGATCGTCTACCGCCGGGCCAGGCGGGACGCGCCCGCTTCCGTGGAGGAGCTGGCCGCCGCGGCGAAGGAGGGCGTCGCCTTTGAGGAGAGGCTGATACCCACCGGCGTGCGCGAGGGCGCGCTCAACTGCCACCGCTCGGCCGACGGGGAGCCCGACAGGAGCGGGCGGCCCTCTGTCGTGGACACGGGGGAGCGCGCGAAGATACCGGCCGACTACGTGATAGCCGCGGTGGGGGAGCGGGCGGATTCGCCGCTCTTCGACGAGCTGGACGCCGAGGTCTACGTGATAGGGGACGCCGCCGCCGGCCCGGCCACGGTCGCCGACGCGATAAAGAGCGCCGCCGACCTCGCCGCGAAGCTGACGCGCCGCCCTTACGACAAATATTCGCCGGAGAACTCGCCGGAGGGCCTGTCCTTCCTCGACGAGCGCGGCATAATAAAGGAGCCGAAGGACTGCGCGCCGGGGGAGCGGTGCCTTGAGTGCGGAAAGGTGTGCGAGTCGTGCGTGGAGTGCTGCCCCAACAGGGCCAACCTGCGCGTGACGCTGCCGGACGGCACGAGGCAGGTGCTCCACGTGGACGCGCTCTGCAACGAGTGCGGGAACTGCGCCTGCTTCTGCCCGTATGACGGGAAGCCGTACCGGGAGAAGTTCACGCTCTTCCTGGACGACGAGAGCTTCGGCGCGAGCGAAAACGACGGTTTCATGCCGACCGGAGAGGCGAAGATCTGCCGCATACGCCTCGGGGGGAAGGCTTTCAAGTTCGACCCGATAAACGGCCCGTCCGGCGTGCTGGACGAGTACGTGCGCACATTCATAAAGGCCGTGCTGGAGGAGTTCCCGCGGCTGCTGGGACTGGAGGAGAACTGACATGAGGACACTGATAAAGGGCGGGAGCCTCGTTTCGCCGTCCGGCGTGACGAAGGGCGACCTGCTCATCGAAAACGGAAAGATAAAGGCCGCCGGAACGGTGGGGGAGCGGGAAGCCGAGGGCGCAGAGGTCTGCGACGCCGCGGGCTGCCTCGTGTTCCCCGGCTTCATCGACGGACACACGCACTTTGAGATGCCCGTCGCCGGCACGGTGACGGCGGATTCGTTCGCCACGGGCACGCTGGCGGCCCTCTGCGGCGGCACGACGACGATCGTGGACTTCGCCACGCAGGACAGGGGCGACACGCTGGAGAAAGCGCTGGAGGTCTGGCACGGGCGGGCCGACGGGCACTGCTCCTGCAACTACGGCTTCCACATGGCGCTGACGGACTGGAACGAGCGCACCCGCGCGGAGATGGAGCACATGCCGGAGGAGGGCGTCACCTCTTTTAAGGTGTACCTGGCCTACGACGCGCTGCGCCTGCCGGACGGGGCCGTTTACGAGATACTCGAGACAGCGCGCGACATCGGCGGCATCGTGGGTTTCCACTGCGAGAACGGCGACCTGGTGAACGAGCTGGTGCGCGAGAACCTCGCCGCCGGCAACACGGAGCCGTATTGGCACGCCGAGAGCCGGCCCGAGGTCTGCGAGGCGGAGGCGATCTCCCGCGTCTGCGCGATAGCCGAGGCGGCGAACGCCCCCGTCAACATCGTGCACGTCAGCACGGCCCGCGGCTTCGGGGAGGGCCTGCGCGCGCGGGCCAGGGGCGTGGAGGTGTTCATGGAGACCTGCCCTCAGTACCTGCTGCTGGACAGGAGCCTGCTGGCGGGCGAGGACTTCGAGGGCGCGAAATACGTGTGCAGCCCTCCGCTCCGCACGGCGAGGGACAGGAGCGCGCTGTGGGGCGCCGTCTCCGGCGGGCAGATAAACACCGTCTCCACCGACCACTGTTCGTTCAATTTCGCCGGGCAGAAGGAGCTGGGCCGCGGCGATTTTTCCAGGATACCCAACGGCCTGCCGGGAGTGGAGCACCGCCCCGCGCTGATGTACACCTACGGCGTCGCCGCCGGAAAGCTGACGCCGGAGCGCATGTGCGCCGCCCTTTCGGAGAACATCGCCCGGCTCTACGGCATGTACCCGCGCAAGGGCACGCTTGAGCCGGGGGCCGACGCGGACGTCGTGGTGTGGGACGGCGGCTGGGAGGGCGTGATCACCGCCGCCGGACAGCACATGGCCTGCGACTACACGCCCTATGAGGGCTTTGAGGTCAAGGGCCGGGCCAGGGCGGTCTTTCTCGGCGGGGAGCTGGCGGCCAGAGACGGCGAGCCTCTGCGCGAGGGGCTGGGCCGCTTTGTCTGCCGCGAAGAGAGCCAGTGCTGAGGTGAGGATATGCGCATAGCTGTTATAGACGGGCAGGGCGGACGCATGGGCGCCGCGATAGTCGCCGCGCTGAAGGAGTCGCTGCCCGGGTGCGAGGCCCTCGCCGTCGGCACCAACTCGATAGCCACCTCCGCCATGATAAAGGCCGGGGCCGACTGCGGCGCCACCGGGGAGAACGCCGTCGTCGTGGCGTGCCGGAGCGCGGACGTGATAATGGGCCCGCTCGGCATCATAGCGGCGGACTCGCTGATGGGCGAGGTGACGCCGGCGATGGCCGTGGCCGTGGGGCAGAGCGCCGCGCAGAAGATACTCGTGCCCACCGGGCGCTGCGGCATCACGGTCGCCGGCGTGCAGGAGCAGCCTCTCGCAAAGGCCGTGGCCCTTGCCGTGGGCGCCGCCGCCGCGCTGGAAAAGTGAGCCGGAGAAAACTCTTTACACGGCGCCGCGCCTCGTGATATACTGATAAAAACGCTCCGGCTGTAGCCGGGCACGGCTGACCTGAAAGAAAACAACGCACACCGCGGAATCGTCCCATGAAGGGGCGGGCTTTGCGGTGTGTTTTTTTGGAGGAAAAGAAATGGTCAAGACAAAGACGAAAAAGTGGGTGACGGCGGGGGTGTGCCTGGCCTTGGCGCAGCTGCTCCCGATGCTGACTTTCCAGAACCAGCAACTCGGCAGCATGTTCTCCCTGATGCACATACCGGTGTTCGTGGCGGGCTTCGCCTGCGGGTGGCCGCTGGGGCTCGCCGTCGGGCTGGCGGCGCCGCTGCTGCGCTCCGTCATGTTCGGCATGCCGCCGCTGTTCCCGATGGCCGTCGCCATGTCGTGCGAGCTCGCGGTCTACGGCGCGGCGGCCGGCGCGCTCTACCGTGCCCTGCCCCGCAGGAAGCCGATGATATACGCCGCGCTCATCGGGGCGATGCTGGCGGGCCGCGCGGTGTTCGGCTGCGCGATGGCGCTGCTGCTGGGCGCGACGGGCTCGTCCTACACCTGGGGCGCGTTCCTGGCCTCCGCCTTTACGAACGCCGTGCCGGGCATCGTCTGCCACATCCTGCTCGTGCCGCTCATCGTCATGGCGCTGGAAAAGGCGCGTCTCGTGGAGGACTGACGTCCTCCCGCATATATCAGGGGGCCCATCGCGGCCCTCTTTTTTTGTTTCTCCGCGGGTATATGTCCCTCCACCCACTCAAAAAGAGCTTTCGCCCGAAGGGGCTTCAAAGGGGCGGCGGCTCACGCCGCCGCGCCAAATGCCGAAGCGTGCGCCCGAAGGGTTTTCAGGGGGCAATCGGAATGCCCCCTGAGTTGATTGCGCCGCAGGCACAGCCCTTTTCAATGCAATTACACACTGACCAATGGTTTTGGCGAAGGGTAAATAGGGGCGGCGGCTCACGCCGCCGCGCCAAATGCCGAAGCGCGCGCCCGAAGGGTTCCAAAGGGGCGACCGGCTCGCGTCGCCGCGCCGC
>Ga0268263_1001539_pt1 | contig 19465 bp, 13 predicted proteins | sample Biomet5_FD_190358 | JGI IMG/M metagenome (GOLD analysis project Ga0268263, IMG submission 190358) | Microbial communities from bioreactor (seeded with sewage sludge) at LBNL, California, USA - Biofuel metagenome 5 (SPAdes) (version 4) | ecosystem: Engineered > Bioreactor > Anaerobic >... | reverse complement strand
CGCAATGCCCTTACCAAAGCCCTGCGCGCTGCCCGTAACCACCGCAATCTTGCCTGACAGTCGTCCCGGCGCGGCGATGCGTTCACTTACGCGAGACGCCGCGATCTGTTCCCATTTGCTCATGTCAATCATATTTGTGCCTCCGTTATTCAAAGCAAACTATTGCTGATTCTTGATATATTGTTGTCTGATGTCCTTAAAACGCCCGTATTGATCGTCCCACAGCTGCGTGTCCTTGGGCTCGTAAACTTCAACATCAAACGAATCACGTATCACCTGACGCATCTCATCGGAATTGCTCACTTCACCCGCGGCCTTCACCTGCACCATGAGGTTGCCGATCGCTGTGGCTTCATCCGGCCCAGCCACAACCGGCCGATTGATCGCGTCAGCCGTAATCTGGTTGAGCAATATGTTCTTTGAACCGCCGCCCACGATATGCAGCACGTCAATCTTACCGCCTTTGAGCTGTTCAAGAACCTCAAACGCTTCACGGTAACTCAAAGCAAGGCTTTCGTAAACTGTTCTTGCAATCTCGCCCTTTGTCTGTGGTACAGGCTGCCCTGTGGCTTCGCAGAACGCCTGTATCTTCTGCGTCATGTTGTCCGCATCAAAGAATTGGTGTGCATTGACATTGATGAATGAACGGAATCCGGGCGCTTTATCCACAAGGGCATTGAGCTCTTTCCAGCTGAGCTTCTCTTCCCTGTCCCACTGGCGCCTGCAGTTCTGTATGATCCACAGGCCCATGATGTTGCGCAATGGACGGTAAGTCCCGTCCACTGTGCCTTCGTTGGAGAAACGTCTAATGAAAACCTCATCGCTGATAATCGCTTTGTCTGAGAGTATGCCAATGAGTGACCACGTGCCTGACGATATAAACGCAAAGCTATCGCCTTTAGCAGGCACGGAAGCCACAGCCGAAGCGGTATCATGACCGCCCACGTTGTATATCTGCGGTGTGTTTGTAAAGCCCGTATCTTCTTTTACAAAATCAAGAAGCTTTCCCTTGAGTGTGCCGCTCCTCTTTATGGGCGCAAGCAAGCTCTCAGGGATACAGAGCATACCCAGCATCTCTTTTGACCATGCACCCGTGTCCTTATCCAGCATCTGCGTGGTGGTGGCAAATGTATACTCGTTGCTCATCTCACCCGTTAGCAGATAACCCAGCAAATCCGGCATGAGCAGCAGCTTGTCCGCACACTGAAGCTGTGGATCGTTTGTCTGCGCCATGTCGTAGAGCTGATACAGCGTGTTAAACTCAAGATTTGCGATACCCGTATGATCGAACGCAGTTTTCTCTCCGTACTTGGCATGAAATGCTTTCATACCGCGCAGGGAACGCGGATCGCGGTAAGCACGCGGGTTGCCGATCAGCTTGCCCTGTTTGTCGATAAGGCCAAAGTCGCAGCCCCATGTATCGATTCCGATACCCAAGAGCGGCCTAGATGTTTTCTTGGCATAGGCAAGCAAGCCTCCAAGTATGTTTTTATAGATGCCGACCAGGTTCCAGTGATATGCGTCGTTGATGCGCGTATAATGCGTCTCAAACCGGTTAAGCTCTTTGAGCGTGAGCCTGCGCCCGTCGAACCGTCCGAGTATTGTGCGCCCGTTGCTGGCCCCCAGGTCAACAGCGATATAATTGCCCATCTTTGTCCCTCCGCTATTTGATCTGCTGGGATCTATATTTTTCACTTTCCCAGTTGTTAATGAAATCGGCGCCCTTGTCGTCCATCTGCCTTAGCTTTAAGCCCACCTTAGCGATCATATCAATCACGTAGACTACGCCCTGCAGCGTTTCCTCAATCGTCTGTGCCTCTTTTTCACCTGTTGTATAGAGAATCTCGCCGTTCTGAATGCGTATATCGCTACCCATTTTTCCGCCCAGATACACGAGTTGATCGGGGTAGATCTTGAGCGCGTTGAAATACGCTTCGTCGGCGTTGTATCTTGCGAGGAAGTCCTTGAGATACGCCGTATCGCTCGCAAAGCCATCCGCCGATCCCTTTGTTCTAGGTGTCGGGAACGCATCCAGTCTAAGATAGTCTTTGATGCAGTTATTTGCGATCTCGTGCACGGCAATCGCTTCTTCGTCGCTGTTACCATGCGCGATGACACCATGGTTTTCAAGAAAAATCAGATCCGGCGCGATACCATGCTCCGCCTTGTATTTATCCACCGCGTTTTTGACTTCGAGCGTTAAACGGAAGCCCGGGTCAATATATGGAATGAACACGAACCCGATGTTGGCATTTTTGATCGCATTCTTGGCGATCTCGCGCCCTTCCTCGCTGCAGCAGAGGATGTTTGCGTATACCGCGTGGGTATGAATCACGCATTTTTTGAGAAACGCGTGAAACCCAACCTCAACCGAGGGCCGCTTGTTTTCCATGCCGGGAAGCAATTCGACGCTGCCAAGACTCACTTCAAGGCTTTCCTTTTCAAAATCCTTGTCCGCGCTTGCATCCACTGTGTTGTAGTAATCGAGTATCTTCTGATAGTTGACCGTCACATAGCCCTTATCGGGTGTGATCTCGCCGAGCGTGTAGCCGCTCGCCTTTATCGCCATGAGCTTATCGTCAAATTTGACGCTTGTGTTGCCGCCGCCGCCCTGCACGTAGTCCTTGCGCGCGCCGGCATACGACGATATGCTCACCAATTGCGCTTTACCTTCACCGTACATTTCTTATGCTACCTTTTCTTCAATACATCTGATTCATATTTACGAACATCATCCATCCAATCGAATCCAGCGGGCACGCCGCACTGTGTGCAGAACTCGTCCCACACCGCGCCCCACGGCAGCTGCTTTTCTTCCTCCATGAGCGCAAGCCGCGTGGTATAATCGAAATTCTCTTCAGCCTTCTTGATCGCCGGAAGCTCCAGCATCGCCAGCAGCAGCGCCTTCTGGAATGCGCGTGAACCGATGACCCATGCCGCGATGCGGTTGATGCTCGCGTCGAAGAAATCCAGCGCACAGAATATGCGGTTAAGGCCTGAATTCACGCATTCGCGCGCAATCAGCTTGGTATCGTCTGTTAATGTGACGATATGGTCGCTGTCCCAGCGCACACTGCGTGATACATGCAGCAATATGTTATTAAGGTAGAGCAGTACCGAACTGATTTTGTCGGCAATTGTTTCCGTCGGATGGTAGTGTCCTGAGTCAAGGCAAATTGCCAGGTTATTCCTGAGAGCATATCCCATGTAGAACTCGAATGAACCCATAACAAAGCTTTCCGAGCCGATGCCAAAAAGCTTGCTTTCTACACAGTCCACAAGATACGCTTTATCATATTTGTTTTCAAAAATCTCATCTAGTGAGTCAACTAGACGCTTTCGGTAAGTTATTCTGTCCGCAGGCGTATCCTTCATGCCATCCGCAACCCAGATGTTGTTGACACAAGGCATTCCCAACTGCTTGCCAAACTCCGCGCCGATTTCGCGCGTCCGCTTGCAGTGCTCAATCCAGAACCTTCGAACGTCCTTGGCCGGATGCGTTAAAGACATGTTGTCCTTAAACATATCGTGCGAAAATATGGTTGGGTTGAAATCCAGACCACAGCAGTTTTTCTTTGCCCAATCTATCCACTTTGCGAAGTGCGAAACATTGATGCGGTCGCGGTCCACCTTCCCGCCTGATAACTCCGCATACATCGCGTGCAGATTGAGCTTCTTTTTTCCGGGTATCAGCGAAAATGCTTTACTGATATCAGCCCGGAGTTCATCGCCTGTGCGTGCTTTGCCCGGATAGTTGCCTGTGGCCATGATACCGCCCGTGAGTTCACCGCCCGATTCAAGGCCTGTCACGTCATCGCCCTGCCAGCATTGGATTGAAACAGGCACCTCTTTTAGCGTCGCGATTACCTTATCTGTATCTACTTTAAATCTATTATATTTCTCTTTTGCCAATTGATAGTTATCTTTGATTCTGTTTATTTCTTTCATTATTTACTCCCAATCTCAATAGATGATAACACAGCCTCTTTGGCTTCAAAGGAAACTATAGCGCCGTATCAAAAGATACGGCGCTATATGAATCGCCATTAAAATACGTCTTTCCATTCTGCAATATTATCTGCATTAAATTCGGACATGGCACCGATTATAATCTGTGGATTTCCACTGGCATCTAATGTCACATCTTTATCTCCAAGCGTGCCGCACGTAACAACATTCCCTTCCACCCCGGAAATCTCGTCTTTAAGCATAGCATTCATGACATACACGGAGATATATCCAAGGTCAATCGGGCTCCATAAAAATGCTTTGGGCACAATGCCAGCCTCGATATATTCCGCGACTTCGCTCGGCAGCGCTAATCCTGTTGCATAGACCTGTCCTTCAAGCCCTGCGTCCTGAATTGCTTTCGCAGCGGCCAAGATACCCACGGCAGTTGGCGATATAATCACCTTAAGGTTCGGATATGATTTGAGCAAGCCGTTGGCTTCCTGATAGCTTTTCTCCATCTCATCATCTCCATAAACCGTTGTTACAAGCGTCAGCCCGGAATTTTTTTCTTCTTCCAGGTCATTTTTCATATATTCAATCCAGGCATTCTGATTCGCCGCAGTAGCCGCCGCGCTAAGAATAGCGATTTCACCGCTGCCCTCGGCAATTTCATTCGCGGTGTCAATCAATTGAGATGCAACATTTTCCGGGTCGGATGTGCTGACAAACAGCTGTCTGGCATCAACAGAAACATCACCGTCATATGAAATGACTTTTATGCCAGCTTCCATGGCTTGTTTCAATATCGGTGCCAATGCTTCGGAATCATTTGCCGACACCAAAATCCCGTCTACTTTTCGTGCAATAAAGTTTGTAATAATCTCAATTTGCTTCTCTGCCGTGGTCTCGGTAGGCCCTTGTACATCTAATTCAACACCCAGTTCTCCGGCAGCTGTTGTCGCGCCGTCACCAACTGCTTCAAAAAACGCAATACCAGCGCCCTTTGTTACAAGACCAATCCGGGAACCATCTTCAGATGCAGCAGATTGGCTAGCAGTTTCATCCGTAGCTGTCGCCGTGTTTTCTGACACTGTTGTTGACTGTTCGCCTTGGGTTTCTTCTGATGTCGATGTTGATGTGCACCCAGCAAAACATACGAGTATCATACTGAGCACCAGGACAATTGATAATGTTCTTTTCATTTTTTCCTCCTTATTTTAACAGCGAATGCTGTTTAATACTTTTGACTCCTGATGACTTTTTTAATTTGTGTGTTTTGTTTTATTATTTGTGACATATTGGGAATCAATATGGAAAGCACAAGTAATGCCCCCACAACAATGAGAATAATTTCAGAGCATATGCTGTTTAACCCTAATCCATATTTAAGCAGTCCGACAATAAACATGGACAGTACCACGCCAAGTACTGTTCCGCTGCCGCCATCCGTTTTAACTCCTCCGAGAATGACAATTGCAATCGCTTCCATCTCATAATTCGTTGCAACATTAGGTCTTGCCGTTGCAAGCCTGGATGTAAGAAAAATGGCACTTATTGATGACATGATTCCTATTATGACGAATACAATAACCCGAATATTGAAAACCTTAATTCCCGAGTATTGTGACGTTTCAGCATTATTTCCAACCATATATAATTTTTTGCCGAATACCCCTTTTCTGAGAATGACCCCAAAAGCAACGGCAAATACAATAAACACAATCAATATGAACGGAACACCAACACCGCCTATTTTAAAAAGGTCACCGGATGATAGAAAAGTAAACCAGTCAGGATATCCCCCGGCCGCCTTGTCCCCCAGCAATATCCATGCAATGCCTCTGTATAGGCTCATCGTGGCCAAGGTAATAATCATTGATGCAAGCTCACGAAATTTTGCAACGAGTATCCCATTTAACAAACCGCATAAGGCACCAACGCCAATGCATATCAACATAGCTATCGGCAGGCTTAAACCGGCATTATAAACAACCCCCATGACGCATGAACAAAGCGCTATAATTGAAGCGACCGAGATATCAATCTCTCCAATCATGAGGACATACGTCATTCCCAGCACAACAAAACCCTTGTCCAAAAACACCCTTGTCGCTTGCATGATTCCGCCAACATCAAGATAGTACTCGGATGTAATTGCGTTAAAGATATTAACGATTATCAAAAGGTAAAATAAAATCATTTCCCTCTTGAAGAACATGGATTTTATCGATGAGTGTTGTATCATCGTATTTCTCTGAATACTCAACTCTTATATCCTCCCTTTCTTCAGCATTCTGTCTGAACGACGAAGAATGATGACATTTATCAGAATAGCCGCGAGAATAATGACACCCTGAATAGCTTGTTTCCAAAAGCTTGAGATCAGCAACATTGGCAAAGCATTATTGATAAAGCCGATCAAAATAGCCCCCAATAGTACTCCCTGTAATTTCCCGCTGCCTCCGGATATGTTGACACCGCCTAAAACGCAGGCTGCGATTGCATACATTTCCGTGCCCGATGCCATATCTGCCTGGGCAACCGAATATCGCGATACATACAAAACCCCACATAAACCGCATAATAGCCCCATCACCATATAGACAAATACTAAAACGTTCGAAATGTTTGTTCCGGAAATTTTTGCCGATTCACTGTTGCTGCCCACCGCATATATCCTTCTGCCCAATCTGTAACGACTGAGAAAAAAGTAAATGATTATAGCAACAACGATAGTTATAAAAATCAGGGTGTTAATTCCCAGTAGTTTTCCCGTTGCGATTTTTTTGAAGCCTTCTGTCATTTCCGAAGCGGTAATCTGTTCCCCGTTTGCAACCAAATAGGTAATGCCTCTATATACGTTCATTGTGCCCATGGTCGCAATGATTGGTATAACCTTTCCTTTCCCAATAATGAGCCCATTTAGCAAGCCAAGAGCCGTCCCAATCATTACCCCCAATAATATGATGATCACAGGGGGAATTCCCGGATTGGAACTCATGATCATGGCCGTACTCATTCCGGAGACCGCCATAATTGATGCGACTGACAGATCAATGCCGCCTGTCAGCATCACCATCAGCATTCCGCAGGATATTATGATTAACACTGCTGTGTCCACAAGCATATCCGAGATATTCAGCAAGCTTAAATACTGTGTGTTTCGAACCTGAACAATTATTGAAAAAGCGATAAGAATGATAAGTAAAACCAATTCTCTGTTTTGCGAAAAACTAATCCTTTTTTTCCCTTGCTTCATTTTAATCATAGTCGTTACAGGCATTATCCAACCATTGCGGCGTTTAATATTTTAACCTGTGTCGCATCCGCCTTGTTGAACTCGCCTGTTATCCTCCCTTCCCGCATAACAATAATTCGGTCGGACATCATTAGCGTTTCTTCCATCTCAGAGGAGATCATTATAATGCCCATCCCTTTTTTTGCCAGATCGCACATGATTTCATAAATTGCCGCTTTTGCGCCCACATCAATTCCTTTGGTTGGTTCGTCAATAATCAGTACATCCAGATCCAAAGCAAGAAGCTTGGCTACACATACTTTCTGCTGATTCCCGCCCGAAAGCGATTCCGGGATATCGTATACAGATGTTGCTTTAACTCTCAAAGCTTTGGCAAGTTCCTCCGCCTTTTCATTTGCTTTCCTCTTTAAGAAAAAGAGACTCTTTGAATACTGTTTTAGAACATTCATAATGATGTTGTCACTAATACTCATGTTTAAGATAAGTCCCGTTTTACACCGATCTTCTGACAAATAACCGAGCTTATTCCGAAACGCGTCCGATGAATGCCTGATTTTTCTTTCTTTCCCATTTATGAATATAGTTCCGGAATCGGGCTTGCTGATGCCAAAAATACTTTCCGCCAATTCCGTTCGGCCGGCTCCGATTAAGCCTGTTATCCCCAGTATTTCCCCTTTTTTCAGCTTAAAATTGATATTTTCAAAAACTCCGTCTTTTGTCAGCCCTCTTACTTCAAAAATAACCTCTCCGGGCTCGGTATCCTTCTTTGGAAACTGTTGGGCCAATTGTCTTCCCACCATTGCTTCAATCAATCTGTTTTCATCTATGTCCGTTGTGTTCCATGTCCCGATGTACTCACCGTCACGCAAAACGGTAATCCGGTCTGCGATTGAATATATGTCGGCAAATTTATGTGAAATCAAAATAATGGACGTCCCTTTTTGTTTCAATGCTTTGCAAATCTCATATAACTTCTCGCTCTCTTTAATTGTCAATGAAGCTGTTGGTTCATCCAAAATAAGGACTTTTGTCTCAAGCGACAGTGCTTTTGCAATTTCAACCATCTGTTGTTGCGCAACGCTTAAATTCGCAACTTTTTCATTCGCGTTGAAACCAGCGCCTATAGAATCAAGTAATTCCTGAGCCTTCTCCTTCATGAAGCTTCTGTTAAGCATTTTTATATTCCCAAGCTTTTCATGGCCCATAAAAATATTTTCGTAAACGGCCAAGTCAGGAAACACTGTTGATCGTTGGTATGTAGCGGAAATACCCAAATCTGTTGATTCCCTTGTACCGGTAAAACAAACCTTTTTACCGTAGAAGAATATTTCTCCATCATCAGGCAAATATAATCCTGTAATGATTTTTATAAAAGTAGATTTCCCTGCGCCATTCTCTCCCATCAGGGCATGAATTTCACCCTTTTTCAAATTAAAACTCACTTTATCCAGCGCTTTAACACCTGGGAATGTTTTCGTTATATTTTTTAATTCCAATATATAATCTTCCATTGCCAACCAATCCCTCATTATTTTTATTATCAATCAAAATGTATTCAAATAATTCTGAAGTGTATCTTTACGTCCGTTGTTTAGAGCTTTTCCCCAGCTAGAAAATAAAAAACTAATAATGAGTTGTGCCAGACAGCCATCATACTAATGGCCGCCCAGCGCATCAGCTATCCTTGTTACCGCTTACAGTTACTTATGATAAAACATTTCTTCGAGGTCTTTAAATGTACCCGTTTCTTCGAATCTCGCTTCAATCAAACCATCCATGTGCTTGTTCCACCTTTTATTTACCTCGCTTTGTGTGAGAACCCGATCACGCACTTCACGGGGAACCATCAGTTCATAATAACCAAACAATTGATTATCATCAGTAAGCCAAATTGAATAGTTTTTCATCCCGGCTTCGTCCAACATAGCCGACATTTCAGGCCATATTTCATCATGGTTCTTTTTGTACTGTTCTTTCATACCTTCTTTTAACCTGATCCGAAAAGCAACCCTTTCCATATATGATCCTCCTATTTTTTATTTGATATTGATTTTCACTTCGCCAACAATGCCGCATACCCAATTGCATTTTTGCATGATATTCTTCGGGGTATTGCGTACTTGGATCTTTATATTATTTGCCCCGCTAACCAGGAAGCTTGAAATATCCAGTTCATATGGCATCCAAATTCTACTTCCGGCAAAAGTATCATTAACATAGACATCTGCACAATCCCTAACGTCTTCCATGTTTAGAATATATCTTGCACGATTGTCCTTATTGACGTTAATGCATTGTTCATACTGCATACAGCCATTAAAATAAGGGTAACCCTGACTTGTCCACGAGCCTGTCCGGATGGTTGTTGTCATGGGAACTATGATGTATCGATTCATCGCTTTCGCGTCTTCTTTCAGCTCAAAATCTCCAATAATATAAGCACAATCCCACATCATACTCACAGGCTTTATCCCTGTTTTTCCCTCAAATGCATACATGCTGTGATTATAATGTATCGTAATTGTATTGAGCCCGACTTTGCACAGGTTACTGATATCCGCCATGTACATGTCATGATCCAAATAATCAGAACGCTTGAAATCGCACATTTCGTTTCCGTTCACATAAATGTTAATCGGTTGTTTAGCATCTCCGTAAATAATCTCCGGAATTCTATCCATGACCAAGGTTAATGGCCCAGTTTCTTTTTCCACATAAAAGTCGCTTTTATACTTGATGATGCTTCCCCAGCCAGAATCCCAAGAAATGAGAGATGTGTCTTCTGTCGGTTCATTTTGTATCATCTTCCATGTATCTAAAACAAGGCAGTTCGGAGAACGCAGTTTATTATTCCATTCGGTTTTTAACAGGATACTATCTATCGATTTGGATAAATCTTCTTTCGAATCATATATCTTGGAGTTTTCAATGATATCATCGGTAAAAACAACGAATATTGACTTCAGCTTCTTTAAAGCGATATGAAGTGTTGACTTGTTATTTTCAATTACAGGGTTGACCAAACAAATCTCGCCTGATTCCGGATCGAATAAGTAGACATTCTTCCTGACGCAACGGAAGGTCACATCAATATCATACTGTTTTTCCTCATCAGAATTGTGTATGAAAAATATGTCGTCTCCATCTTTGATATGGTGATTATAATAAACGTTCCCGCTTTCCCCCACATTAAAACGAATCTTAACATCTCTTTGAATCAAAGACTCAACAGCGTCAACCAACAATTCAGTTGGCATGTTGTCTTTTAATACGCCCCCGTTCAAGTAAACAACATTTTCAGAGAGTTCCTGTTTTTGTGCACATACTCTATGGATATTATTATAATTATCGTACGCTGTATTCAAATCTCTTAAACCTGAGAATAATTCATTGATATATTTAAGGCTGTTCCCATCAATATCTTTTTGGGGCGGCCGGGACAAAAATAATACCTTCCCTCCACAATTGACAAAATCCCGGATTCTGCTTTCTGATTCTTTACTGATCGTAATGCATGGTGGAATGATCAACAGCTTATATTCAGCATCCCCAATTACCATATATGCATTTTTCATTTGGGCTTTTTCAAATTCTTCCTCACCCAAAATATCGTAGTCCAAATTCTTCCGTAAAAGAGTATCGGTGATATAGGAAAAATCCCTATCAACGTTGTTTATAACATCTTGCACTTCTTTTTGCGGGATATCATCCGCCCATATCGTTGTCATCGGGAATAGAACAGCAATATCTGCTATATTCTTTCCGCCAATCATCATTTCTCCAAGTCTGCACAGGTATTTTGAAAACATCCCGTATTTTTCCCATATGGGGTTCTGATAGAAGAATGACGGGGGGCATTCTTTCTTTCTTTGCCCAGAGATTGAATAATGAAAAGCATGCGGAACAACCAAATTCATGCCCATCATATATTGCCAGTCTATGACCCGCTTCATATCTGCATATCGATACTCCCAGCCACCTAAAGCGAATGACTCCGTCATTCTGCGTTCTATGCCATACTGATGGCCAATTGACGAACACATCTTATCTTCAATCTGCCAAGACCAGTCCTTTGTAGCAAAAGTGTCGTTCATTCCTGGAGTATCAAGCCGATCCACACCGGGCGCATCCATATGCCTAAATAAATTCATTGCATTTCCCGCGTAGTTTCTTTGCCATACAAGTTGTGGATAACAGAGTCGATAATGACCGGTTAATTTCAAACCATTTTCATTACACCAATCACTGTACTTCTTAACAAAGTTGATTTCAAACATATAAGTTAAGTGGTTCCAATAGTCAAACCTTATTCTTTGCGTCTTGTTCCCAATATCATAGGCAAGCGCGAGAATACTATTTTTTATATTGTATCCATTTTTTTCTACAAATGAAGATTCAAAAACATTAGACCACGGGATCGCCGTATCGTTTCCGCGCATTATCGTATAGAATCCCGGTTCATCAGTATAGAAGTAATTGATGGTCTTTCCAAAATGGTCCTTATATCTTTTCTTATACTCTTCACAAGTTGTTTTAATAAAATAATCAACCGCATCAGGGTTCAATAAATCAACATATTCGCCATATGGAAAATAGCAGCTCCATTCATTTGGCTGCGCTCTAAAACCTTTATTTATTGGAAATGTTGTATGAATTGTATACCCGCTAACTTCTTGAAAAACAAATAATACGATATTTTGATAGCCACCGTTATTATTCAGATGAATTCCATTCGCTGATGTATTGTCCATTACATCAACATAATCGCTGACTATACATTCCTCTCTTTTATCGCTTTTTACTTTAAAGTTGCATGCGAATGCAGCATAGATTGTTCCTTTATCTATGGAATAATCAATTTTATTCTGTCCTTCACAATCCAGATAAACTATCTCAAGCTGTTTATGCTTATATTCAGGGTGATCATCAATGACCCTTGTACCGCTCATTCCACTAGGCCAGTCATCTTCATCATACACTATCGCATTCATGCCCAGCTCTTCTGATTTTTTTATGATATGCCCGATTCTATCAAAAAAGTCTTCGGAAAAATAATCAATCCGTCTGCCATATCTCGAATGCATAACATATCCGGAAAGGCCTTTATCCTTCATCTCTTTTATTTGCCACTCAAGCTCTTCTTTTGTTAAATCGCCATTTAAAAACCAAAACGGAGACGGGCCAAAACGATTTGTAGGATTCCGAAAATTATCAATTAAATTTTTCATATCATTATCCTCCTTATGGGACAATGATATCATCGAAAATAATCTAATGGAATTTAATAATATTAACTGTTTATTAGATATTTTTACTTGTATGCAATTAGCTCATACACTAAAATGGACCCCTTTGATGCTTCCGATATTGTTTAGGGGATATATTCTCATATTTGATAAACACTTGGTAGAAGTATGCATAATCAGAAAAACCGCATCTCTCCGCAATTTGGCTTATGTTTAAAGATGAATGTTCAAGCAATTCTTTTGATTTTTTAATTTTTAACGAGTTGATAATATCTACAAACGATTTACCAATTTCTTTTTTTATCAACCTGCTCAAATAACTTTCATTTACATTTAAAGATTTAGCTATATCATTCAATGAAATATTTTCAAGATATTTATCTTCTATGATTGATTTTGCTTCTTTAACAATTGGATTAAGGTTTAAATCATTTACAGCTGAATATAATTTTAATATTTGATTTCTAGTGTATTCTATAATGTCTTTTGCCGAATTAAAGTAATTAATATTTCCAATAATACTTGTTGTATTGAATTGATTCATCTCAACATTACTAAATCCTTTATCATCTACCACATATTCCCTTGTCATAGTGATGCAAATGTTAATACATAGTGTTTTTAATGAAAATAAATTTTCTCCGCTAACTAGTAGAATCTTTTCTAGAATGATACCTAATAATTTTTCTATTTCCTTAAAATTTTTATTCCCAATTTTTTCATAGAATTGCTGAAGTTCATTTATAATTTCAATATTTTTATTATTATTTCTTGTATTTTCAATAGATTCATTGTATTGTTTTTGAAATTGATTTCTTTCTCTAATAATGCTGTCTAAATCTTCGTTCCCAAATTCCCTTATAATTCTATTGATATCATCAACACTTAATTCCGTTTCCCTTGATATATCTTTTATCTCAATTATATTGTCTCTAATTGAATTTAAAATTAACGAGTATTTATTCATATCTTTTTTTATTTTATATCTAATTGTATCTTTTTCATATATCCACTTTTTTATAAGTTCAAAAATTAATAGCCCTGCAGATTGATTGATTTGTTCTTCATAATACTGCTTTTTCTTATCAAATATATTTAAAATATTTGAAAAATACTTCTTTATATCCTTCTTTAAACAATCAGGAAAAATAATATAATCTATAATATTATATCTAAAATATACGCAATTTAATAAAAATTCTATTATTAAATTATGATCGTCTTTAAATAAGCTGTTAATAAACTGAAAATTATTTTTTCTGATTATTATATTAATAGTAATATCATCCTTTGATGTTGGTGCAATTGAATGAATTATATTTGGATGTAAAATACAAATGTCCCCTTCATTAAGTGTAATAGTTTCTTCGTTAATTTTCTGGGTGAAACACCCTGAATAAACTATGATAATTTCTATAAAATCATGAAAATGCTTACCTACTTCAATATATCGTGGATGAGGGAAAAGTGATATCTTGTCAGCATTCTTAACAAATAATTCAAATGGAAACTCTACTGGTTTATGGTTCTTATTGAGCAAATCAAATAATATCTGAGAGAGATTTGAAGCAATACTCCGATGGTCATAATTTCCACAATTATGGAATTCGTTGTTATTATTTTCTGTTTTGCCATTTTTTATGATCTCATTTTCAATACTCTCATTTATCTTTAACAAATCCTTAATTTTACTATTAACCATCTGCTAATTCTACTCCTCCAATAATATTGTATTAATACACTATATCGGTTTAATATGACTAACTCATTCACCCTCATGGAATACTCTCGTTAGTTGGTTTTCTTACGACTTTTAGAATACTCTATGTCCGAAAGTGCCTGCCATTTCATCTGTCCTAGTCTCAGTAAGTTTCCTCTATTATATCATACCCATCCGTTATTAACGCTATAAAATCTGCGTTCTTTAAAAGACACCAGTGTAAAAATTGCTACTAATTCGCAGAGATATTCCGATATGTATTGATAACATATTATCAATATACCGCTCAGATTAAATTTAAACGTTTCTCTGATGGTTAGCCCGAAAGAAATTCTGGCGGCCATTTGTATTCCAAGTCCATCAGTATCTGCTTCTGTAGTTTTCTTTAAAGACAAATCCCTTGTCCTCCAATCATTTTGCTTAAATATATACACTTATACGCCAGCTAAGTCCCCCTCAAGATGAGGAAAAAACTCTAAGCTGATGGTCCTGTTAAATCACCGTCAAAATGTGAAATGAGTACAAAAGCGGCACGGGAAGGCTGAGCGTTTCTCACCCAGCCTTCCTTTTGCCGTATCCTTTACTGCGTGTAGGGCCGTCCGAAGCCCCATATGGGATAACTGCTACTTTCCCATAAATCGCGCACCAACACGCGCCCCTTGGAGCTGCTGGCCTCCATGACCTTGCCGCCGCCCACATAAATGCCGACGTGGTGGATCTCATTCCATCTGCCGCAGCCTGAGCAGCCAAGGTTCTGCCAGAAAACCAGGTCGCCGGGCTGAAGCTCGCTCCGACCCACCATATAGCCGTTGTCATAGCACCATTTGGCCTGCCCCGCCGCGTTAGTGCGGGACGCGCCCAAGGGTGAGCTTGTCTGGCTGAGGCACCAATAGGCGAACCCGGAGCAGTCAAATTTGTTCGGGCCGCTCGCGCCCCATACATACGGGCATCCCACCTTGGTCAGCCCTGCCCTGACCACCTCCGCCCCGGTCGTGCCAACGGGCAGACCGGACACAATCTCCGTCATGTTCATACCGTCCCACAAATCCACGCCGGTGATGGCGGCGAACATAGCGGCATACTCAGGCTGCATCAACTCAGCTAAAAGCTCGCGCTGTTCCTCACTCATATGGTAAAAGTCCGCCGCTTCCTCGTAGGACAGGCTTGTGATGCGAATACGGATGATAAGCGTCGTAATGGTGACGGTTTCCTCCTCACCACCGTCGTTCACCTCGGTATGCGTTTCGGACTGCACCTCCTTGCTGTATGCCACTTGGTTCATATCCTCAAAATACGCCTTGAGCTTTTCCAGCTTTTCCGGCGTAATGGTCACCACCTCGGTGCCCGCCTCTGCGTCGGTATTGAGCAGGACGGCGTATACGGCCAGCACATCGCTCCAGTTGTTGACATGAGCACTGTCTCCGTCACCGTCTCCCTCGTAGATGATTTGCACTTCGTTGTAGTCGCCGCCCGCCTTGATCTGTTCAAGCTTTGCGTTGATCCCGGCCTGAAACCCGACGCTGATCTCGCTGACCGCTTCGGACATGGGCTGACCATCCGTTTCATTGGAAAAGAAAACGCCGAACACGGAACCCAATAACAGGCCGACCAGCATAATCACCAAAATGACCACCACGGCCACCCAGCCACCTGCGGCAATGGCCGCAATCAGCCCCTTGACGGTGGCAATCGCCATTTTGACAAAGGCAATCGTGGCCTTAACCGCTGCCTTCGCCACCGCAACCGCTGTCTTTGCGGCGATACGGGCGGCTTGTGCGGCTGCTCTGGCCGCTTTCGCGGCAGTTTGAGCGCTTTTCTGCGCCAGCTTCGCTGCCTGCTGCGTGGTCTTGATGGTGGTTTTGGCCGTTCTCTGCGCCGTCTTGATGGATTTCCCCGCCGTTTTAACCGTACCCTTGGCGGTAGCCTTGACTGTATTTCCCGCAGACCGTGCGGATTGCTTGATCGTCCTTTCGGTCCGCTGCGTGGTTTTGATGGTGCGCTCCGCCGATTGCCGGGCACGGGCGCTGGAGCGGCGCATATTCTCCTGCGCATGCTGTTTCATCTGCTCTTTCGGCATTTCGGAAGCCTGCTTTTTGATGGGGCCAGAGGGACGGCGAACGCCGTCCGCCGCATCGTGTGCGGAATCCGCCGTCCGTTTCGCGTCCCCGGCGCGGTGGTGCGCGTCCTTAATCTTCCTCACAGCCTTGCCGCCCTGCTTTTTCGCCTGATAGGCGGCTCCATGCAAGGTGTTATCGGCCTTCTCTGTTATCTTATCCTCGGCGTACTCGGCAGGTGAAGCGTGCTCCCGTCCGTCCTGCTGGGCCCGTTCGGCTCCATCCTTCGTACGCACAAAGGCGTCTTTCATACGCTCCGTGGCAATCCCAGCCTTATCCAGCGCGCGAATGTCCCGCTTGATTTCGCGAGTCTTTATGGTTTTACTCAAAAGCTCACCTCCCTGGAAAGCTATCACAAGTCCGCTATACCAGAATAGGACGGACTGCTCCGGCAATCCGCCCGTATCATGGGATAAACCCGAAGCCTACAGGGTTTCTTCGCCAGGCTTGGTCGTCATCAGCTTATACAGCCGGGTTTGGCGTGGGAATCTGTTAATAAAGGGGACGAGAGCGCTGCCGTATTTGATCAGGCCGCAGCCCGCGTCCGCGTTGGTGATATAGCTCATCTGCTCGCTGGAAATGCTCAGCAGCTTGGATAGCTTCTCGCGGTCACTTGCCGCCTGGTTGAGCATAACGATGAACTCGGAGTTACTTAGCATGGTGCTGGCCAGCACGGAATCCAGAATGTACTCCACATTCTGTGTAATGGCTGTGGGATATGCGTTTCTCTTTCTGAACCTGCGCCATGCGGAATTGAAGAAGGAGCCGCTGTGCTCGTTTTCAAAGACCACGTGGAACTCGTCGATAAAGATGTGCGTGCGTTTTCCCGCCGCCCAGTTTTCCGTCACGCGGTTGAGCATGGCGTCGGTAATCACCAGCAGGCCCATGGTTTTAAGCTGCTTTCCGAGGTCCATGATGTCGTACACGATCATACGGTTGTTCATGTCCACATTGGTCGGGTACGCGAAGGCGTTGAGGCTCCCGGAGGTGAACAGCTCCAGGGACAGCGCAAGGTCGGCGGCTTCCTTCTCAGGCTGCGCCAATAATTCCTCGCGCAGCGTGACCAGCGTGGGCATATCACCGCTTTGTTTGAACGCCCGGTAGACGTTCTCCACGCAGCGGTCGATGATGCTTTTCTGCTTCGGTCCCATACCGCCTTTATCAAATTGTTCAAACAGGGAGAGCACAAACTCGGATTTATCGATGACAGGATTGCCGCCGTCGCCGTAGCCCTCCACCATATCGAGGGCGTTGATGTGGTCGTCGCTGCCCGCAGCGATGCGGATGACCTCGCCACCCATGGCGCGCACCAGAGAAGCGTATTCGCGCTCGGGATCGCAGACCAGGATATCATCGTCGGTGGCAAGGGCAAGGAAAGCGATCAGCTCTTTAGCGGAGAAGGACTTGCCGCTGCCGGGAACGCCTAGTAAAAAGGCATTGGCGTTTAGGAGCTTTGCCTTATTGCACATGATGAGGTTATGAGAGATGGCGTTCTCGCCGAAATACACGCCGCCCGTGTCCATGATTTCCTGTACCCGGAACGGAATGAGCACCGCCAGACTTTCGGTGGTCAGGGTGCGCAGCGCGTTGATCTTTCGCAAGCCGATGGGCAGCGCCGTGTTGAGCCCGTCAATCTGCTGGTATTTGAGCGTGGCGAACTGGCACAGGTGCTTGCGAGCTGTGGTCAAAAGCGCTTCGGTATCCGCGTCAAGCTGCTCTAAGCTGTCGGCGGTATGCACCAGCGTGATCACGCCGAACATCATACGCTGGTCGCGGGTGGTGAGGTCATCCAAAAACTCCTTGCTTTCCTTGCGCTGCAATTCCATGTCATACGGTATCACGGCGGAAAAGTTGTTGTTCTGGTTCTGGCGGCGTTGCCAATTTGTTATATTCGTCTCAACCCCAAGCAGCCGGTTTTCCACCTCGCGGACCGCCTCGTCCGTGGGTACGGGGATCACGTCGATGCTCAGCATGAGATTGCGGTTCAGATCTGTCAGCTCCGCCACCATATCATCCTTAATATAGGAAGCGTATTCCCGCAGGAACAGCACCCGCCCGTAGCGATCACCCATCTTGAAGTGATCCGCTTCAAACTCAAGGGTATCCGGGCAGATAAAGTCCCGGAAATCGTGACCCTTGCGCATGGTTTCCGAAAGTTCAAAGCGGAAGCTGGTTTCCTCGCCCGTGCGGTAGAAGTCATGCAGCGCCCGCAGCTTCTCGGTGGCGTCCATCTCGGTGCAGCGGGAACCCAGGCGCATGAAGTGGGCGATAAGGTCAGCGCCCACGCGGGCGAAGTAGTTTTTCGCTTCCTCAATGTTCTTTTTGCACACGGAGATGGTCACATATTTTTCCTGCACGATGCTGTTCGCACCGGTGGCTTTGTCCATGAGCATTTTGTTGTATTCCTTACGGTAGAGATCGAGGCCATCCTCTTTGAAAGGGATCAGGATGGCTTTTTCAAAGTCCGCTTTGTTGAGCCTTCGGTTGGCAATGGTGATTTTGGTGGTTGCGCCGCTGTCAAAGGAGTTTAATAGCTCGCTGTACTCCAGAAACATGGCCTCCTTATCCTCGCGGGAGGCCACGGCGTAGTTGATGTCGGTAAACTTGTAGGTCCTGGCGTACTTATTGCGTCCAACAAGAAAAATGCCATCCTCCCAAATGCACGAAATGGGGATGGCCTGCTGAACGCTTTTCGGAACGACGAACCTTTCCTTATCCTGTTGAAACAGGTTTCTCAGTGTTTTAATGGCCATGTCGCTTCATTTCCTCCTTCACGTCGTCGCATACTGCGCTTTGTGCGGTTCCGCGCAAGCGCGAAAACAGGTCCGCTCCGAAACTTCTTCTTTTCCCGCGCGGCAAGTTGCGCGGGAGCCTTTTGTTCTCAATAACGCCCTTTAAGGCTTCATAATAGATGTTGACAGGCTGGAAAATAAGACGTTTGGGCATGAGGAACTCGGATTTGATCCAAGCCCACACGAACTGCTCCGCCGTCATGCCGTGGTAGCTGATAAAGCCCATGGCGGCAAAGGGCGCTACGCTGACGATACACATCCAGCTCACGGTCTCCATGCCGAAATACGGGCGGATGATAAAGTATAGCGCCACGGCCACGCCGCAGGCGCAGATAGAAAAAAAGAACTGCCTCAACGACAGTCCGAAGAACATGGATTCGGTA
>Ga0268263_1001530_pt1 | contig 19570 bp, 14 predicted proteins | sample Biomet5_FD_190358 | JGI IMG/M metagenome (GOLD analysis project Ga0268263, IMG submission 190358) | Microbial communities from bioreactor (seeded with sewage sludge) at LBNL, California, USA - Biofuel metagenome 5 (SPAdes) (version 4) | ecosystem: Engineered > Bioreactor > Anaerobic >... | reverse complement strand
CGAAAAGGAAATGACCCCTGATGAAGCTGCAGAAGAGCTTTATCCCAAAGACGAACTCATCTATCCTGTTGCAAAAGCAATCTATGAAGGAGAAGAGGATGACGTAGTTGACGCACTCCAGGCTGCAATCGATGCAGGCAAGAAGCCAATCGACCTTATCGATGATGCCCTGATGGTAGGAATGGGAGTTGTAACCCAGCTCTACGACGATGGTATCATTTTCCTCCCGAACGTTATGATGTCCGCTGATGCCATGCTGGCAGGTATTGAATTCTGTAAGAGCCAGACCACCGAAGTTCCCGAACCAAAGGGCAAGGTTGTCTGCCATGTTGCAGAAGGCGACGTCCATGACATTGGAAAGAACATTGTTGCTGCCCTTCTGAGAGCAAATGGCTACGAGGTAATTGACCTTGGAAGAGATGTTCCTGTAGACGAAGTAATCGCTGCAGTTGAAAAAGAAAAGCCAATGATGCTCACAGGTACTGCTCTTATGACAACCACCATGTATGCATTCAAGGAAGTTAACGACAAACTCCTTGAAAAGGGAATAAAGATCCCATTCGCATGTGGTGGCGGTGCTGTGAACCAGGACTTTGTGTCTCAGTATGAACTTGGGGTTTATGGTGAAGAAGCTGCAGACGCCCCCAAGATTGCTGACGCAATTGTTGCAGGTAAGACAGATATCACAGCATTAAGAGAGGAGTTCCACAAACACTGAGGAGGGAGCAAAAATGGTAAAAAAATACACTTCAATGGCTTATGCTAACGCAGATGAACTGATTTTCGGGCAATCAAAATTCCCTGTAAAGGCAGGGCTTGGCCTTGAGATTGGTGCCGGTTACACGACTCCCGAAGTAAACTACGCCCCAAGGCCTGGAGCCGGCGCATCTAAAGAAAAACTCGTAAAGGAATACGAGAGAATTACCACCGACATTATGGCAAGGATGGTCCAGATCGGAGCTCCCTCTGTTGTACTTGAAACTGAACACGTTCAACAGATGTCCAACAACCCCGAGTGGGGAGGAGCTGTTGCACATGCCCAGAAGACCATCATGGAAGAATACCATGATGAATATGGAATAAAATGTGCACTCCGCCATACAATTGGTGACATTCGTGAAACCAGAGACTATCTGGCTCTGAGAGGCGACAAATACTCTGTCTTCCTTGAAGCCTTTGAGGAAGCTGCTAAGAATGGTGCAGACATGCTTGCAGTTGAATCAATGGGTGGTAAGGAAGTTTTCGACTATTCTATTCTGAGAAATGACACTGCAGGTATCCTGTTCGGAATTGGTGTTCTCGGCAGCATGGATATGGAAATGGTCTGGAGTGACATTTCAGATATTGCAAAGAAGACCGGAACTGTATCTTCAGGTGATACTGACTGTGCACAGGCAAACACTGCAATGTTCATTGCAGGCGGACTGCTTGACAAGAACCTTGCCCACACAACTGCAATCGTTGCAAGGGCAATCTCTGCAGCAAGATCTCTATGTGCATATGAAGCAGGTGCAGTTGGTCCTGGAAAAGACTGTGGTTACGAGAATACCATTGTAAAATCCATTGCAGGTGTCCCGATAGCTCAGGAAGGTAAGACTTCTACCTGTGCTCACTCCGACCTGATGGGGAACATTGTCATGCAGTGCTGTGACCTCTGGTCCAACGAATCTGTTGAGTATCACGGTGAATTCGGTGGTACAACTGTGCAGTGCTGGTCTGAAACCCTGGCATACGACTGTTCCATGATGAACGTTGCTCTTAAGACCGGAAAAGCAAAGGATCTCAGAGACATTCTCGTGCTCTCTGATAAATACAGAGACCCACAGGGCTATGTGCTTGCCTATGACAACGCCTACAAGGTAGGACAGGCAATCGCAAAGGACGGAACAAACAACTACCTCCGTGCAAAGAATGCAGCAATTGAATGTTGCAACATCATGGAAGAGGGTATCAGTTCAGGCAAGCTCAGACTTACAAGGTTCGAAACCAATGCTCTTGCAAAGGTAAAGGCTGACCTTGTAGCTCTCACTGATGATGCTGACCAGTTCATGAGCGACAACCTGACCAAGTTTAAGCAGGAAGTTGCAGTTTTCAAACCCGAAAACTATGGGCTTTAAGCCCTAAACTTCTTTTTTTATTTTTTTAAACTGGCTTCAGGTGAAAACCATGAGCGAAAACGTAGGAACTGTAATTGTTGACAAAACTGCAAACGCTGCGCCCCTTGGTTTTACCGGCCTTGGCCTTGCAGCAGTCCTATTGAGTCTAAGCTACATAGGGATATATCCTGTAGAATCAATGATTGTCTCCATGGCAATATTCTTAGGTGGATTTGCCCAGGTGTTTGCAGGAATTATGTCCTGGAAAAAAGGAGATATTTTTGCAGGGACTGCATTCTCTGCTTTCGGTCTGTTCTGGTTCTCACTGGCCGGATTGCTTGTTATGCCTGCAATCGGCTGGGCTGAGGCTTCATCCGGAACTGCTATGGCCGCATATCTCTTTATCTGGGGTGTATATACCTTTGTTATGCTGATGGCTACTATGAAAATTGGAGTCCGTGCTCTTCAGTTCGTATTTGTTACGTTATTTTTATTGTTTATATTGCTGGCTGTTGTAAACGCAACTGGAAGTACAGGGTTGCTTGTAGTGGCTGGCTATGTAGGACTTGTTATGGGCCTTGGAGCTCTTTATACAGCTCTTGGCATGGTAATGAACGAAATCCACGGAAAAACTGTAATCCCACTCTAATAGTAAAATAATCAGCATTCATTGAGTAAAACCCTCGAGCACTTGAGGAAAAGACCTGCAACAACCTTAATAAGTATATGAAATCCTAAAATTGCAGGAAAATACAGAAAAACAGCTAAAACCGACTCTTCAGGTAAGCACAGGTATTAAACCTGTGCTTACTAATCCTCCCAATAATATTACATGAGTGGTTAAACTCTGTATTGTGACCGCGTTATAAAGACACAGGTCCTCTAGGGCCTGTTCAATTTTTAGAAATAGAATCGTTTTTGTTACCAAGCCTTTTCAAAAACTGCTTGACTACAAGCCTTTTCAAAAAAGACTTGAACGAAAACCTCAGAAACATTTGAATTTGAGTACCTTATCCCTGAACCCTATCAGCGTGATCGACCGGTGCAACAGTTGTAGCACAAACATTTTCAAAAAATGTTTGATCGAAAACGAGGCAACGTTTGAGCTATAGAGAGAAGATTGGAAAAATTAATTAACGGTGAACTTCGAATGCAAGCGGGTAAAAAGCTTGACAAAACCCACAATAAAATCCGCAATAGATCTTATACAGGGTTTGCTTTGAGTTTGATACTGACACTTTTCAAGCTGTTAGCCGGGATTTTGGGAAATAGTACTTTGCTTCTTGCCGATGCAGTTCGTTCCTTCTCTGAATTTATTGATGAGTGTATAAAACTCCTGGATTTTTCTATTGGAAGCAAGCCTGGAGACGAAAGTCACAACTACGGACATGGAAAAATCACAACCCTCTGCATGGGAGCAGGGGCTTTTATTCTTCTTTTTGCAAGTTTTCATATGATTTTCCTGAGTTCTGGGAAACTGCTCATGTTTTTGCAGGGTAAAGAGCCCGAAACTCCTGGAATTATTGCACTTTATGCAGCAACCTCAGCCTTTATATTAAGAAATATTATGGCTGTTCTGACAGAAAATCCCGAATTACAGGCTAAAGAGGATTTTTCAAAAGCTCATATCCCTATAAAAGACTTATCAATTATTCCAGTAAAACGCTTGTTAATAACCCCAATAAAAGACTTATTAATATCCTGCTTTGTTATTTCAGGGATAGGATGCACATTTCTGCCTGGAAAAGGCTTTGATATAGCTGATTTTTTCGCTGCGCTTTTTTTAAGCCTCTATCTCCTTGGAACTTCAGGAAGACTTCTCTACAGGATTGTAAATGAGCTGATAGAAGCCTCTCTTGATGATGAAAATAACCTCAGAATCAGGGAGATTATAAACAAAACCGAAAACGTCACGGGTTCCGGAGAACTTAAAACTCGCAGGATAGGGAAGGATATAGCAATCAATGCCATTGTTAATGTGAATAACTCCCTGAGTGTCCTGGAAGCTGCAGAGATAGCAAACCTCGTAGAAGAGAGGCTGAAAGCAGCTTTTACAGAAAATACATACGTACTGATAAAAATAGAACCCGTCCCGGGAAAAAACCAGAATTTCGAAAGCAAAGGTAGATCTCCTAATGAGAAAAAAGGAGAAAAGGCAAGTTTATTTTAACAAAATAAAAACGTAGAAATAATAAAATAATATGGTAATAATGGTGTCAACTACCAACAGCTAAAGTAGCTGTTTGCCCTTCAAATTCCTCGAAAGAGGCAGAGGACAATAGGTTTATTGACTGAATCCCGGAGCATCGAACCGTTGCAACCCTCAAGGTTTGTGCCCAAGATATACTCAATATACGATTGGGATTTGAACTGTATGAAGTCAACACATAACGAAAAGAATGTTGAGAGAGTTGATGCATTCCTCCCACAGCTAAAGCAGTGGGCTTCCTGCTTCGACTTTCATGAAAAAACCAATGTGAAAACCAAAAGATAAGAAGAAAGCAAACCCGTTGCTTTAATTCTAGCAGCTATCCATTTAGCTACTACAAGATTTAACAGATATCCAGGTTATGTATATGGGTCTAAATTGACACCTGATTTAGAAAGCTCTGAATCTTATCGCTTGCTAAAGAAAACTTTACTCGAATTTAAAAGTAGTCCGAATTAAAAGTGATCTGAATTAAAAGTAGTCTGAATTAAAAAATCATATGGAAATCCTGGAAGTTATATATAACTCCCAAAAGAGGTTAAAAATGCACTTCAGTCTTGGAATCGATGCAGGGGGCACTTATACTGATGCCGCTATCATTAGAGATTCAGATGGATCTGTGATAGAATCCAGTAAAGCGCTAACTACATACCCCGATCCCCTCCCTGGAATGAAAAACACTATTGATGCGCTGAACCCGGAGCATCTTAAAGACATTAAACTGGTATCTGTATCTACAACCCTGTCTACGAATACCATACTGGAAAGCACGGGGTTTCCGGTAGGGCTAATCATGGTAGGAGATTATGTGATTCCTGAGAAACTTCCTACGGACTACTGGGTAGCAGTCTCTGGTGGGCATAACAGTGACGGAGAAGAACTGAAGGCTCTTGACCTTGACTCAGTAGAAGAATTTGCCCTCAAGGTAAAAGATAAGGTTTCGGCTTTTGCAGTTTCTTCATATTTCAGTAACCGTAATCCGGAACATGAGCTTGCTGTCAAAAAAGCCGTAAAGGAACTTACAGGGCACCCTGTGGTTTGCGGGCACGAACTTTCACAGGATCTTGGAGCCTATGAAAGAGCTATAACTGCATTTCTTAACGCCCAGTTAATTCCTATTACTCACAAGTTTATCCAGGCGATAGTTAAGGAGTTTGAAATCCGGGGTATAAATGCTAACCTGCTGATGCTGAAATGTGATGGATCGGTGGTGGGAATAGAAGAAGCCCTGGAAAAGCCCATTGAGACAATATTCTCAGGGCCTGCCGCAAGCCTTGTTGGGGCATCTTATCTGAGCAAGATCGATACCTGTGCTATGATCGATGTTGGTGGCACGAGCACGGATGTAGCTATGATGGAGAACGGGCTTCCCCAACTCAGCAATATGGGTGCCGTTGTAGGAGGCTGGCAAACCCGTGTAAAAGCAATTCGTATGGAGACATCTGCAACAGGAGGAGACAGCCACATCTGGGTAAAAGGCGACAGAATTTATATCGGCCCTCGCCGGGTAATTCCACTCTGTCGGGCTTCGGTTATATATCCCGGTTTTAGGGAAAAACTGAAATTGAACAGGGTTGCAAAAGGGTATCTCTGCGAAAGCATTCAGGTAACAAAATTTTATGTCAGGACCGGCTTCAAGCCTATCGAATTGAAGGCAGGAGAGCGAGAAATATACAGGCACATCGGAAAAGAGCCTGTTTCCTTCGGGGACCTGCTCATATCCCTGAAAAAACGTCCATCCCCGTCCATATTGGACTCGTTAGTCCAGAAAAGGTTAATCCAGGCAATAGGCTTTACGCCTACCGATGCCCTTCATGTGCTCGGAGAATATACCGAATGGGATGTGGAGGCTGCAACAATTGGGGCTTCCATGCTTGGAAGGATACTAAAGCAGAGTCCAGAAACTTTCAGTGCAGAAGCAAAACGCAGAGTTGCGCGAAATATTGCTGAAGATCTTATTGCTTATCTTATAGAAGGAATGCCTAGAAACGAGATCGACAGGGTTCTTCTTGGAAGGAACTTTACCCGTTTCGGAGTTGAAATTCCTGTGGTACTTCTAGGAGGACCTGTAAAGGCATATGTTGAGGATCTCAAAAGCCTGATTAATGCTGACTTCATAGTTCCAGAGCACGCTGAGGTTGGCAATGCTGTTGGAGCTCTTGTCGGGAAAGGAATTAAAAGAGTAGAAATTCTTATAAAAACAAAAGTTATAAAGTCTTTTGAAGGTAAGGCTGAAAATATAGATAACGAGGCTCATGAGAAGTGCACTGCAGAAGAGATCTTGCCGTATCAAACTAAAAACGAGTTCATTGTCTTTTCTCCATCTGAAAGAAATAAATTTGAAAGCTATAGTGAAGCCGTTGAATTCGCAGAAAAGCTTGGAAGACAGCTTGTTATGGACTACATGGTGAGTGCAGGACTTCAAAAGGAGAATATAAAAATAGACGTAAGCCGGAAGCATCTAGCTCCGAGCGGCTGGACTGATGTGCCCCTGGAAACAAAACTTGTTTTCGTAGGAATAGGAATTCCAAAAACTACGATTACGGCTTGAGAGGATAAGGATAAATTGGGAATATCAGCAGCTGGATATTATAAGCAGAAATATATATCTTGAGAATAATTTTATAAATCTATATAAAAAGGATGTATACCGCTAAAAAAGGATCTTAATTGTGTAATATAAAGTAAAAATGGGGCTGTTTTGACATGCAATATAGTCTGGGTATTGACGCAGGCGGAACCTACACCGATGCTGTAATTTTAAGAGATTCGGACAGCCGGATCCTTGATACCAGCAAGGCAATTACTACTTATCCGGACCTTATGGACGGAATTCGAAATGCAATTGATAAATTGAATCCGGAGTATCTTAGCAAAGTAAAGCTGGTATCGGTTTCCACAACCCTGTCAACAAATACCATTCTCGAAAAAACAGGGTATCCTGTTGGTCTGATCCTGGTAGGGAACTATACTGTCCCAAGAAAACTTCCAGCAGACTACTGTATTATTGTAAAAGGAGGACATGACAGCAATGGAGATGAACTGCAGCCTCTGGACCTTACTGCCGTAGAACAATTCGCATTAAGCCTGAAAAAGAAAGTCTCCGCGTTTGCAGTGTCTTCGTACTTCAGCACAAGAAACCCGGAACATGAGCTTAAAGTAAAGGAGATAGTCCTTAAATTGACAGGACATCCTGTGGTTTGCGGATATGAATTATCTCAGGAGCTTGGAGCTTATGAACGGGCAGCCACAGCCGTCTTAAACGCCCAGCTAATTCCTGTAACCTACCAGTTTATCCATTCCATCACTGCCGAAATAAAGAAAAGAAATCTTGATGCGAAAATCCTTATGCTGAAATGTGACGGTTCGGTTATAGATATAAAAGGTGCAAAACTGCGCCCCATTGAAACAATATTCTCAGGCCCTGCTGCAAGTATTAAGGGAGCTTCTTACCTCTCAGGACTGGACACCTGCGCCGTAATCGATGTGGGAGGGACAAGTACGGATGTTTCTATAATAAAAAATGGAGTCCCTGAGCTTTGTGAGAAAGGAGCAGTTGTAGGAGGCTGGCAAACCCGCGTAAAAGCAATAAGAATGGAGAGTTCAGCAAACGGGGGAGATAGCCATGTGTGGTTTAAGAAATGCATCAGGATAGGTCCGAGAAGGGTTGTGCCTCTTTGCGTTGCTGCTGTGCGGTATCCTAATTTTAAAGAAAAACTTGAAAAGACTCCCGTGCCCCTGAGGACCATGCTCAGTGAACATACTCAGCCCACAAAATTTTTTGTCAGCACTGGAGCAGACCCTATTAATCCTACAGAAAGTGAAAAAAAGTTACTTGAGATTATAAAAGATGAGCCTCTTTCTATCTATGGAATTTTAAATAAAATGAAGCGTTTTCCCTCTCCAGCAGTCCTTGATTCATTGATCCAGCAGCGTGCGATCCAGGCTATAGGCTTTACGCCTACCGATGCCCTTCATGTGCTTGGAGAATATACCGAATGGGATGTGGAAGCTGCCCAGATTGGAGCCAAAAAACTTTCGCGTTTTACTCAAATGGGAGTTCATGCTTTTTGCAAAAAGATAAAGCAGCAGATTGCAAAAAATATGGTTTACAGTCTGATGTCCTTTATCATGGAAGGCAGGGGAAAAGAAGGGATAAAGAAAATGCTGGAGGAAGACGTTCCTGTCCAGTACAAATTAAATATTCCCATAGTCCTGCTCGGAGGTCCTGTAAAGGCTTATTATGAAGAGATTAAGGGTCTCATAGATGCAGAGGTTATAGTTCCTGAGCAGGCCAGCGTAGGAAATGCAGTTGGAGCTCTAGTAGGAAAAGGAATTAAAAGAATTGAGATAATTATAAGACCATCCTCAATGGAAAATCCAGACCAGAATTTCCTGGTATTTACCCCTGCAGGAAGGAAGAAATTTGAGCAATATGGTATGGCAGTAGAATATTCCCATAAAATCGGTGAAGAACTTATTCTGAATTCAATGAAAGATTTTGGACTTCCGGAAGGCTCAATAAAAATAAGCACAAATATAGAATACCTTTCTCCACCTGGCTGGAAACATATGCCAATGGAGACAAAAATGATTTTTGTAGGGGTCTGTAACCCTGAGATTTTAACTAATTAGAGATAATATTATATATTATTTATATATAAAAAATAATTTAAAAAACCGGAGAAACGCTCAATTTGAAAACGAACAGCCAGAGAACCAGCCTGCCGGAAAGAAGGATCGGCTACAACTGCAAGTTATTGAATAATAGGAAGTAAGAGAACATGGATTCTTCACTTATTGATCTTGTTTTCCGCTCCGACAAGAGAAAAAACCTTCTTATATTGCTGGATAGCGGCTCAAAAAATATTGACGAAATTAAGAGCACACTGGATGTTACAGCCACCTCGATCCTTCCCCAGATAAAGAAACTGATAGATCATGATCTTATTGTCCAGGAAGACAAAATGTATAAACTCACAGTCCTGGGAGAGTTCATTATCAAGAAGATAAAGCCCCTGATAAGTGCTCTTGATGTAATTGAGAAAAACAACTCATACTGGACAGGTCACGATCTGAACGGAATTCCCCACCACCTGCTGGAACGTATATCCGAACTGGGAGACTGCGCATTTATAGAGCCAGACCTTAACCATATATATGAACCGTCTCAAGAAATAATAGACAGTATGGCCAATGCAAGGCATGCTTCGACTTTTGCTTCCTATTTCAACCCCGCTTATCTCCCCCTGTACGTTGAGCTTGGCAGAAAAGATGCCGAACTTTCCCTGAATTTTAATCAATCTGTCTGGGACCATCTATCAAACGAACACTCAAATATGATAAATGAATTAATGGGCATGGATAATGTAAGCCTGTATGTTTCCAAAGAAGGAATGAAGCTTACTGAGATTACCGTGACTGATAGGACAATGATGCTGGGTCTCTTTGATAAAAACGGGAAATTCGACCAGCAGTTCATTATAAGCTCCGAACCCAGCGCCCTTTTATGGGGCCAGGAACTGTTCGATTATTTTAAGAGGCTTTCCAGACAGGTAAACAAGATCTGAAAAAATACAGATATATAATCTCCAATTATTTCCAAAATAAGACACTTTTTAAATAAATAGAAAGTGATGTTCTCCAAACGGCCTTATTTCCACATAGAAGTATTAAGAAACTTATTAAAAGGTAATGAAAAGTAATTATATTTACAAGTAATATTATGATATTATGATATATGAGATTATGATATTATGATATATGAGATTATGACACAAAAAAATGATAATTTTCTTTGCATCCCAGGTATAAATTCCAAAAACCTTCAAGTATAACCCCCAAAAGAACCCTAAAACCCCACCCTTGAAGATCCTTTATCCCATCAAAGACTATAATAAGTCATGGCATATTGGGATAGTTGGAGTCTTCCCCCTAAAAATCCTTTATTCCATCAAAACTACAATGGCAAAGATAAAGGCAAAAAGTTCAGAGCCTTTAGTATAGAGATATATATGATGTCACATATAATAGATGAGACCTAAGAGAGGGAATCAGATGGATTCATCACTACTGGATGTTCTCTTTCTTTCAGAAAAAAGGAAAAATCTACTTTTACTACTTCTGGACGGACCCAAGAACATCGAAGAAATCAAAAATACGCTTGATGTCCGCTCGAGTCCAATAATGACTCAGATAAAGATACTGATGAAGCAGGATCTTATTGTTGAGAGTAACAGGCTCTATAAACTTTCCAGTATCGGCGAAATTCTGGTTCCGAAGATGAAAACAATTCTTGAAACATTCAACGTTTTTGATAAAAACCACGATTACTGGATAAATCAGGATATGACTTCAATTCCTCCTGAGTTTCTCGATGAGATCGGAAAGCTTGGGAACTATATTGAAGTAAATCCTGACCGAAACCATGTGTTTGAATATCCAAAAGAAGTTGTAAAATATCTTTCCGAATCCGAGAAAGTTAGGATTTCATCCTCCTTTTTCCTACCCATCTATCCGTCCCTGTGCATAGAGCTTGCAGCAAAGGGCACGGATATAACCCTGGTGTTTACAGAATACGTTTATGATAGAATGCTCAATGACTACAAGAAGGAACTTGAACATTTCCTGAACCTGAAACATACCAAACTCTATGTCTGCAATAATAATAATATGAAAATTGCTTCAAGCATAGTTACGGAAAAGTTCATGGCACTCTCCCTCTTCTGCAACAGTGGAATTTACTACAATCATAACCTGGTAAGTTTTGATGAAAGTGCACTTAGATGGGGAAAAGGCCTTTTCAATCACTACAAAGGTATAGCAAGACCTATTACCAAAGTGTAAAAAAATCGCGATATATCAATTATTTCCATATCACTTTACTATGGAATACATTTTCTGTTTCTTTCTTCAATTCGTGCTTCTTAGCCTTATCAATGAAAAGGCATGCGTCCAGTAATTTTATCAAATTGATTTTTTCCTGTACTTGCTAAAGCAGTCAAATATCTTTTCAGGTGTAAAGTATTCTGTTATAAAATTGAAGCAAAAAAAGAATCGAAAGAATAAAATGAAAATCTGATAGATAACAGAACTTTAAAATAAGAATTTACGTCCCGACTGAGACTTGAACTCAGGTCTAAGGCTCCGCAGGCCTCAAGGATATCCACTACCCTATCGGGACAGAAGCGAGCAACACTGATAAGCACATTCAAGGATATAAACTTTATTCTTCAAGAGACGGCTTAACCCCTAATTTGCAGTTTTGACCTCGGTCCAGAAGTTGAGGAAAAAATCCTGCTTCTCTGGTATCACTACCAATAAAGATTAAATGCAACAAGTTCGTTTTTATAATTTATGTCAATGACTATAGGACTTGCAGGAAAACCCAATGCGGGAAAATCCACTTTTTTCAAAGCTGCTACACTTGCAGATGTTGAAATTGCAAATTATCCTTTTACAACTATTAATGCTAATCACGGAGTTACCTATGTGCGGGTTGAATGCCCCTGCAAAGAAAAGGAAAAAAGATGCGGAAAGTGTGTGGACGGGGTGAGGCTCGTCCCAATTGATATAATTGACGTTGCCGGACTGGTCCCTGATGCATACAAAGGAAGGGGACTTGGGAATACCTTTCTGGATGAACTCAGGCAGGCTCAGGCAATTATTCATGTAGTAGACGCCTCAGGCGGGACTGACGCTGAGGGCAACCCTGTAGATATCGGAGATCATGACCCTCTTGAAGATGTAGCTTTCCTGAATAGAGAAATCACAATGTGGCTTTATGGCATTCTGGAAAGAAACTGGGTAAAGCTTGCCAGAAAAATCCAGGCAGAAGGGCTCAAGCTAGAAGTCGTAATTGCAGAACAGCTTGCCGGGGCAGGAATAAGAGAATCACATGTTAACGCAGCTTTGATAGAAACAGGGCTTGCAAGGCTGGACCACATTAAATGGAACGAAGAAGATATGATCCGGCTCTGCGATGCGATGAGAGAGATCAGCAAGCCTCTGCTTATCGCCGCAAATAAAGCCGACATCGCCTCAAGGGAAAACCTGGACAGGCTTAAAGACCTTGATAGAATAGTAATCCCTGTAAGTGCAGCAGCCGAACTGGCACTTAAGTCCGCAGCAAAAAACGAGCTTATTAAATACAGCCCCGGAGACCGGAAATTCGAAGTGCTTGGTGGAGACCTTACAAAAGCCCAGAAAAAAGGGCTCGAAGCTATACATAAAGTGATTGAGAGGCTTGGCGGTACAGGTGTTCAGGAGTGTATAAACAGGACTGTCTTCGAGCTTCTGGACCTCATTGTCGTATACCCCGTAGAAGATGAAGGAAAGTGGTCCGATAAAAGTGGGAATATGCTTCCTGATGCCTACCTTATGAAAAGGGGTTCTACCTGCCATGATCTTGCTTACCAGATACATACTGATATCGGAGACCGGTTTTTGTACGCGGTAGATGCAAGGACAAGGCTCAGACTTGGGGAAAAGCATGAACTGAAAAACGGCGATGTAATCAAGATCATATCCACTGCAAAGTAAACAAACCCAATAATAGACCCGATAAACCTGAAAAATTGGTCATCCGGAACAGGTCATCCGGAACAGGTCTGGAAAGAATTATGAAGTTGATATGAATAACAGAAAAGATGAAATAGTGGATTGCTTTAGCTTGTCAGGGAGGATATTTTTCAGATGGATTTACTTTCTTTTGCATACCCGGTCTATGAGAGGTACCTGACCTGGCAAATAGCCAGGGAATTTTCAAATAGTCCCAGGCATGTAGCAATCATACTCAAGGAAACTGACCTTTTTGACCCTGAAGGAGTCGAGAGGCTCATATCCACACTTAACATTTTTAGAAAATTCAGGGTCCAAATTGTGAGCGTCTATGTAGACATCCTGAAAACTGATCCGGCTTTAAAAGCCGAAGTCACATCAACGCTCAAAGCAAGGCTGGAAAAGAACTTTTCTAATCTGCCTGCCGGCACAGGTTATAGAATATATGGCGTTGACGGAGAAGTAAATAGCACTGCTCCTGGAAATGATTTTCTTGTTTATGTATCACTGGGATTTGGGGGAAGAGATGAAATTATGAAGGCTGTACTGACCATCCTTGAGGAAGTTAAAGCAGGGACTGTCAGGCCTGAAGAAGTAGACGAAAAAATGCTCGAATCTCATCTCCTTGTCAACCACGAGCCTGATATCATGATCCGTTCGGGAGGGCAGAACCTTTCGGATTTCCTGGTGTGGCAGTCAGTTTATTCGGAACTTTATTTTACAGATGTTAACTGGAAAGATGTACGAAAGGTCGATCTGCTGAGAGCTATGAGGGACTTTCAGAAAAGAAAGAGAAGATACGGAAGGTGAGCTGAGCTGGAATCTGGACAAAAGCGCAAAAATATGCGCTATGCAGTGATTGTGTGCACGAAATGCCGACAGCATGCTCAGATCACAGAAACCGGAAAAAAAACCCTGAAATGCCAGCATTGCGGCGCTCTCCTGCAAACCCGAAAACTGAAGGTATTCCACTTTTCCGAAGATCTCGAAGACGCAGTGCTTTTTCGAACTCACCTTCAAGCTGAAATCTCCGGAAAAGTCAACGAAAACTTTTCACTAATCTCACCTCCCAAAGAGTCTGAACCCTCAATCTTCGAAGCTGAAACCCCAGTAAAAAAACTTAAACTCCCAGAAAAAAGCCTTTCCAATCCTTCCCCTGTAAAAAAAGACCCGAAATCAACTCTTATAGAGATTCTGAACACCACTGGCGGAAAAATAGAAAAAGAAGAACTTCGACAGAAAGCCCTCGAAAAAGGAATAACTCAGGAAAAATTCGAAACAGTTCTCAAAAACCTCCTAGAAGCAGGAGAACTTTACTCCCCCCAACCGGGAATTATAAAAATTGTATGAGGGATATAACTAAACACAAACACCTTCATATAACCCAACGTAACTTAAACCCCCTAATTCTATAACCAAAATAAAATTTGGATAAATCAGCCCCTGAGTGAGTTAAAAATCAACTTCTCTTGACCATAAGTTTGTCCTCATGGCTTATTTAAACACTTTCATTATAATTCAGCCCTCTTGAGCGAAACCTTTGCGTCGGTTGATCACACCATAATAATGTTTTCGATCAAACCTTTTTTGAAAAGGTTTGCGATCAAGCCTTTTTTGAAAGGGTTTTCGATCAAGCCTTTTTTGAAAAGGTTTGCAGGTAAATCAGCCCTTTTCAGCAAATTGAAAAACAATTTATCTTACCCATAGTTCAGCCCTCTTGAGCGAAGCGAAAAGGGCTCCGTCCTCCCGAGACGGGACTCGGGAGACGGAACTCGGGAGATAAAATATATTAACTACGAAAAGATTTACTATAATTGAATATAAATAAGAACTAAATCGGTTTTGGGCAAGCCAGGAGAGAACAGGCTTTACTCAGAGCTTATTTGAAAATTATAGAATTTTGTCACAATCAAAGGCAATTCATTTTTATTGTAAAGCATAACGGTGTTAAACATGATGGATCCGCAAATTGAGCGAAAACTCATTGAAATTATGAGAGTAATTCACGAAAGTGACAAGCCTATAGGTGCCCGGGCAATAGCTGATGAACTTAATAACCGGGGCTATGATATAGGAGAGCGGGCTGTCCGCTACCATCTGAGGATCCTGGACGAGAGAGGGTTCACAAGCAAACATGGGTATGCAGGGCGTACACTTACCGAACTTGGAGAAAGGGAGATGAATGACGCCCTCATCGCAGACCGATTTGGCTTCGTAATATCCCGAATAGAAGAGATGGCTTTCAGAACAACATATAACCCCGAGACCAATGAAGGAGTAGTGCCTGTAAATATTTCATACTTTGATAAGGACGATTTAGAGACTGTCATTGAGTTGGTTTCATACACTGCACACGAAGGATATATGATAAGCCCAAGAGTGAGGATCATCGAAGAAGATGAAGAACTGATTTCCCTGCCTCCCGGAAAAGTTGGAATAGCTACGGTCTGCAGCGTTGCTTTTGATGGGCTCCTTCTCAAAGCAGGCATCCCTGTGGAACCTGCTTACGGCGGAATTCTTCAGATAGAAAATCGAAAACCTGCACGGTTTTCAGATTTGATTTCCTACAGTGGAACTTCAATTGATCCTATACAAATTTTCATGAGCAGAAAGACCACTTCTGTCCTTGACGTTCTTGAAAAAGGAGAAGGCAAAATCCTTGCCAATATGCGACAGATCAACTCCTCGGCTCATGACAAAGCTAGAGAAGTTATGAAAAATGTAGAAAAAATGGGCCTTGCGGGTTATTTCCCTCCGGGGGAAGTTGGTGAAACCTTACTTGGAGCTCCCGTTGAAACCGGGAAGTTCGGGATTGCAATCGTAGGAGGCATTAATGGCATCTGCGCCCTTGAAGAGACCGGAATTAAAATGAAGACTAATCCTGTTTCCACTGTTATGGAATATAAAACCATGACAGAAATCTGAGGAACACCGATGTTCAGGCTTACTGTCATCTATGACAACAAAGCAAGTCAGGGTTTTACAGGAAGCTGGGGGTTTGCAACTCTTATTGAAACAAATCGTGAAACCCTTCTTTTTGACACCGGATGGGATGGGCCTCTCCTCCTGAAACATATGAAGAGGCTAAACATTGATCCAGCAGGCATCGGAAAATTAATTTTATCTCACCAGCACTGGGACCATATAGGAGGCCTTCCTGAGGTTCTTCAGGCAAATCCCGGGCTTGAGGTCTATGTTCCTGCTTCTTTTTCGGAGAATCTTAAAAGAGAAATTAAAAAAAGGTCCACTCTTATCGAAATAAAAGAGCCTGTAGAAATCTCTCGGGGTATCAGGAGTACAGGGGAACTTGGAGACAATGTAAAGGAGCAGGCACTTATTCTGGATACGGGAAACGGATCTTACGTACTTACAGGCTGTGCTCACCCCGGGCTTGCCGCAATCCTGGATACTGCCAGTCGTTACGGAAAAGTAAAGGGAATTCTCGGTGGGCTTCACGATAACGAGGAGTTTGAAAGGCTGAAAGGGATGGAACTCATTGCAGCAGGGCATTGTACCGTTCATAGAGAAAAAATAAAAGAGATTTTTCCAGCAGAATTTGTAGAGATCGAAGTCGGTCTGCGCATGGACCTAGGATAAATCAAAATTTTCGGATATGTCGAAATTCTTTGAAATAAAGAATACACAATTGTTTAAACTGAATTACCCGATATACTTTTACACATTCATTTTCAGATTCAGTCAAAGCTATTTAGATAGGTGTTTTACAAAGCCAAATATTCTAAACAAATTAAAAACTTCTATTTTAGGAATTTTACTTTATAGTCCTGTATTTGAAATACATTTTATTAAATTCTGGATTTTAACATTTTAATTTTAAAGAATATAAGTTACAGAAAATTAATAAAGAATCTATAGTTAGAAATAGAATGTCCTCTAAAAAGAATATAGGACTTGGTGGGAAATAACGGAAGGTGGGAAAAGATGCCGAAATTGTCCGGCTCTTGACGTTTTTCCAGCCATCTAAAGTAGACTTTGAATAAATTTACTTTCAAGCATTATTTTATTTAAATAAACAAAAAGTAGAGGGGACTCGTATTAAAAATGAAATAAAGGGAGAAAATATCGATGCTAAAAATAGAGGATCTGACTGTAGAGGTCAACGGAAAAATTTTGCTTCATGACGTGAACCTCGAAGTCAAAAAAGGATATACCAATGTGCTTTTTGGGCCAAATGGAGCCGGAAAGTCAGCTCTGATGAGAACGATCATGGGCTTCAGCGAATACAAAGTTGTGAAAGGCAGAATTCTGTTTAACGGGAAAGATATTACCGGGCTGCCGGTAGATGAACGAGCCCGCCTTGGACTGGGAATTATGATGCAACGCCCTCCAGATATGTCTGGAATTAAATTGAGGGATCTTATAAAAGTATTATCTAAAGGAACTAAAGATCCAGAAGCCCTTGCCGAAAATCTGGATATGAAACGTTTTATGGACAGGGATGTGAATGTGGGCTTTTCGGGAGGAGAAATCAAACGTTCAGAACTTCTTCAGCTCGCAGCCCAGAACCCGAGCCTTTACCTGCTTGATGAACCGGAATCCGGAGTCGACCTCGTAAGCATAGAACAGGTAGGAATGACAATAAAAGAACTACTTGAAGAAGGACTGAACTGTCCTGGCGAAAGTTGCAAGAAAGGTAAATCTGCCCTTATAATCACCCACACAGGCCAGATTCTGGATTATGTAAACGCAGATAGGGGATACATCCTTTGCAATGGGACAGTTATGTGTTCAGGAAACCCCCTGAAGATGCTGGAAGAAATAAAGAGCAGAGGGTATGAGGAGTGTATAAAATGCAGACTGATGAAGTGAACCTGAAAAAGCGGGCTGAAAATGCAACCGAGAAAAAGGCAGCCTTCGGAGAGGATTTTGAGCTGGAAAAGTTTGAAGAAGGTTCCAAGATTAGCAGGCCTATAGAAGATCTCCAGACCCTTGACGAGGAAAGCAAAAAAACCTTACTCCAGGTAGGAGTCGTACCTAGCGAAGAAGGACGATCCGGCAGTCTGATAGTGCTTGATAATGCAGTATCGCATTCTTCCCTGAAAGACAAAAATGTAGAACTGATGTCCACCCAGAAAGCCCTGGAAAAATACGAATGGCTTAAAGATTATTCCTGGAAGCTTGTATCTGTTGATACCGACAAATACACCGCAAAAACTTACCTTGAAAATGCGGATGGATACTTTATCCGGGTGCCTGCTGGAAAGAAATCGTCTCTGCCAGTTCAGACCTGTCTTTTGCTTGGTAGAGATAAAATTTTCCAGACCGTACATAACATTGTGATAGTAGAAGAAGGCGCCAGCCTTGACATAATTACAGGCTGCACGGCTAAAAAGGGAGTGGAAGAAGGTTTGCACCTGGGGATTTCCGAAATGTACGTAAAAAAAGGAGCTACCCTGAACTTCACAATGATTCACAACTGGGCTGAGCAGATAGGGGTCAGGCCAAGGACAGTAATCAAAGTCGAAGAAGGAGGAACCTACGTAAGCAACTATATCTGCTTGAAACCTGTACGTTCTGTGCAGACATATCCGACTGTCAAACTTGAAGGAGAAGGAGCAGTTACCAGGCTAAATACTATAGCCATTGCCCATTCAGGTTCTGAACTGGATCTCGGAAGCAGGGCGATTTTCAATGCGCCTGGCACGAAGGCTGAGCTTATATCAAGGACTATTACAATCGGCGGGAGAGTAATTGCAAGAGGAGAAATGATAGGCAATGCAAAGGGAGCAAAAGGGCACCTTGAATGTAAAGGGCTTGTCCTTACCGACAAAGGAAGCCAGCTTGCAATCCCCATCCTTGAAGCAAACGTAGATGATGTGGAACTTACTCACGAGGCCGCCGTTGGAAAAATTGCTAAAGACCAGGTGGAGTACCTTATGGCCCGCGGCCTTACCGAAGATGAAGCTGTAGGCATGATCGTGCGCGGGTTCCTGGATGTAGGAATACGGGGAATTCCGGAGGAACTGAAAAAAGAAATTGAAAATACGATTACACAGACAGCCTTTGGAATGTAATTCAAAATGAATATAATCCCGAATAGAATCCAAAACAGATATAATTGACTCAGTACCAAAATCTAGTGATAAATGTAAAATTCAAAATTACTAGATTTTGTAGTTGGCCACAATCCTTGTGATACAACTTCGGGATTGAAGTCTGTAGACATCGAATATTAATTTTGATGAAAACTGGATTCTTCTTGCTAATTCAGATTTTCAATCAAGAAATGCAAAAATCACTAGATTTTGGAACAGAGTCGTATAATTTAAGATAATGAAGCTTGAACAGTGATATCGGATAAGGGGAAATAAGGGGTATAGAAAAACTAAATATGGATACAACTTCTCCAAACCAGAATATTCTGGAACCGGGTGTGTGAAACCGACAGGGAAAAAGGAGAAACCTGCCGGTCTTTTGTTGAGTGTTTGTGGGCTTTAATGAGTTGAACACTATGAGAATAGGGTTTTCCTATGAAAAAGAAAGCCTTAAAGTTTAATCTGCTCATTAAACCGCAGTTCGCAAATTAAAAAAAGAAGTATAAAAATGTTTCCGTGAAGGCAGTATCTCCGAATCACTGCTCTAATTTTTCCAAGAACTCCTAATTTAGCCAAATTATTTATCCTTTGTGTATATACATATTATATACCATGAAGCAAGTTGAGTTGGAACTCCAAAACCATCTTGA
>Ga0268263_1001524_pt1 | contig 19650 bp, 12 predicted proteins | sample Biomet5_FD_190358 | JGI IMG/M metagenome (GOLD analysis project Ga0268263, IMG submission 190358) | Microbial communities from bioreactor (seeded with sewage sludge) at LBNL, California, USA - Biofuel metagenome 5 (SPAdes) (version 4) | ecosystem: Engineered > Bioreactor > Anaerobic >... | reverse complement strand
TCATGACCTGAGATAAAGGAGCTTCAGATACTTCTGGCAGTGTTTCCGGAAAACGGAGAACGCCAAACATTGCGATAATTCCCATGAATGCCTCCATTAAGAATATCCAGTGCCAGGACAGATACAAAAGGATCCACCCGCCAATGATCGGAGCAAGCATAGGGGCAAGGCCCATGATTACAGCTATATATGCAAGAATTCTTTCCCGTTCTGGACCTACGAAAATATCTTTAGTCATTGCCATGGATATAGAGGAACCGGCAGCAGCTCCTGCAGCTTGCAGTATGCGAGTACCTATCAGCATGGGCGCACCAGACACAAAAGCACCTAGCAGACTTGTCACTATGTACACTGCAAGCCCGACAAGGAGAGGACGTCGACGTCCATAACGGTCAGAAATCGGGCCGTAGAAGAGAAGGAAAAGCCCATAGGTCACAAAGAAAAAAACCAGGTTCAAGTTAATTAGCGATAGAGAGACGTTCCAGCTTTTGGCCAGATCGGGAAGGGCCGGTAAAATCATGTCTGTGGTAAGGGGAGGAAAGGCAGACAGTAGCGCCAGAAGCGGCACTGTCACTTTCAAATTTTTGTGCATTTTATCTTTAGAAATGTTTGTTTTTTGTTTGAAAGCCATAGCTAAATCCTTTATCATTATTGCCATTAGAAGGTTATAAGTGGAAGTTATAAATGGAAGTTATAAATGGAAGTTATAAATGAAGTTATTAGCCCAAAATATGGTTACAGATGCAACTATATCGTATGAATACCGAAGGAATATAATTGTATATAACAGTTACGATAGTAAGAATGAAGCCCGGCAAATTTGATACCCTTTTATAACTAAGTCAAAAAACAGAACCGGATGCTAGAATGAAAAATTATACAAACATGAATAATCTGAGAAAATACGGAAATCCACCTTTTAGTCTTGCTGTAATCCACCGCGGCCCGGGAGCTCCAGGGGAAATGGCACCTGTTGCAAGAGAACTCTCCGTTTTTGGAGGCGTACTTGAACCGCTTCAAACCGCAGTAACCATTGAAGGGCAGGTCAGGGAGCTCAAGGAAATTCTGGAAGGTCACGGCGACCTGCCGGTTACATTAATTGGTTTTTCCTGGGGTGCAATGCTCAGCTTTATTTTTACTGTCCGGCATCCCCATCTAGTAAAAAAGCTAATACTTATCGGGAGCGGCCCATACGAAGAAAAATATGCTGCGCGCATAAAGAAGACCCGGATAAACAGGCTTGGAAAAGAAGATCTGGAGAACTTCGTTCGCCTGACCGAAACCCTTAATGATCCTTCAGCTAAAAACCTGAATGAAACCCTGTGCAATTTTGGAAAGTTAATGTCGAAAACTGATACTTATGATCCTCTTCCCTATGAAGATGAAGTTCTTGAGTGCAACTACGAGAGCTTCAAAGGCGTATGGGAAGAAGCAAGTGAACTGAGAAGCCGAGGAAAACTGCTCGAAATCGGAAAAGAAATCCACTGCCCGGTTGTTGCGATTCATGGCGACTATGACCCGCATCCATTTGAAGGAGTTAAAGAACCTCTTTCCCGGACTTTGAAGGATTTCAAGTTTCTTTTGCTGGAAAAATGCGGACATCAGCCCTGGATTGAGAAGGAAGCAAAGGAGAAATTTTACAGTTTACTGAGGAACGAAATTTAAGTAAAAAAGGAAAAGTTGGAAAGAGGGACAGCGGGAAAAGAGAAAAACAAAAAAGGAACAGTAGGAAAGAGAATAAATAAAAAAGGAACAGTGGAAAGGGAAAAAGGGGAAAAACAAAAAAAGGAATAGTGGGAAAGAGGAAAAACAGAAAAGGAACAGTGAGACCCTTGATAGAACAATCTCAGTTAATCTATTTTATTGCAGCCTCTGCGGCACTTACGCTTCTTCCGGGACCTGATATTCTATTCGTAATTACCCAGAGCATTTCGCAGGGCAAAAAGGCAGGAATTGCAACAGCATCCGGCCTCTCTACAGGCGTACTCGCCCATACTACCGCAGCCGCAATCGGAGTTTCTGCCCTTATATATAAGTCTGCTCTTGCTTTTGAAATTGTAAAATACGCAGGTGCAGTTTATCTACTCTACCTTGCCTGGCACGCCTTAAAAGAAAGTGAAGAGCTAGTATCTTCGGCTCCTGTTAGGGAAACCAATACCTTTGCCCTCTACAGGCGCGGGATCTTTATGAACGTTTTAAACCCTAAGGTTGCTCTATTCTTCCTCGCCTTCCTGCCCCAGTTTGTAAACATAGATTCGGGAAATGTCCCCATGCAGATGATATTTCTGGGAATAATTTTCATGGTTCAGGCCTGGCTGATCTTTTCCGCTGTTTCGGTTTTTGCCGGAACCGTTGGCGAGAGAATAATACAGAAGCCAGGAGTTGGCAGGTATATTAACTGGGGAAAAGCCGGAATTTTCACATTCATTGGAATAAAACTTGCATTGTCTCATAAATGAACCCGAAAGCGATGAGAATTATGAAAGTTAGTAGTATGAAAGTTAGTAGTATGAAAGTTAGTAGTATGAAAGTTAGTAGTATGAAAGTTAGTAGTATGAAAGTTAGTAGTTAAAACTAGACATTGTTAAAAAAATGAACCTGAGCGCCGTTTAATTGCGGCTGGCCTTCTGGCAGAAACAAAGTTAGAATAGACTATCATTAAGAGAACCTACAAAAATACAGTTAAAAATGTAGGACTTACACATTTGAGGAACAAAATCAATTACGGCAAAGACTGTAAATTAACGTCACATTTAGACAGTTAATGGTCTGATGCTGTTGATTTTTCAGTTCAACTGCATAAGTCCTAAAATGAAAACATTGAGTTCCACTATTCAGGCTCAACTACTCAAAAATTTCAATAATTATATCTGGTTTTATTTTTTAAGTAAAGAATATTCTACATTATACAGAATTAGATGGATTGCTCAATTTTTCCATCTGGTACACTGTGGAATTTTTAAAATCTTCGGCCTCTATGACAGGAAACACGTCAATCTGGCATAAATCAGTAAATGGTAAATTATAAGCCAGATAATCTTTGACAGTTTCTACGTCAAATAGAGTTATTACACGCCCTCCTCCTGCATCAAACCACTGGTTAATAACCTTTAACCCATCTGGAAAAACCGTGTTTTCGACCTGTTCCCATCGCTTAAATAGCTCTATAGTATTCTTAGGGTCAAAGGTTGTTATGTCTAACAATAACATATTTTTATTTCCTGATCTGGTCTTGTAATCTATACTAATTTTATATGTACAATATCACGCATTTAACTTATAAATATTTTGCATAGAGATAAAAGATTATATTAAAATAATTAGCTTTTCATTTCTACTTCGAAGTTGTTTAAATCCTTAAAAAAGAGTGAAACAGTTTGAAATTTGTGAAATACTATTGTAGTATCTGATGTCTTAATACTTGAGGTTTACTGGCTCAATATTTTTAATACTTTTGTGTTTTAGCTGGCTTGCGGGGGTTAACTCCGGATCTTGTTTTTCCTGTAGATATTGCTGACTTCGACTTGCAGCTTCGTCTCCGACAGGTGTATTAATGTCCATGAAAAATTTCTGATCTTTGTAGTCTCTCAGAAATCCCCTTGCTTCACATAGGGGTAACTCCATAAAGCCACCTGCAGTGTTGTTGCTTTAAAAATGGAATTGAGGATATTTTATTTATTTTATTGATTTATTATATTAATTCTGAATATAAATTATTCAATTCCCGAATCCATGAAATGTCTTTCTTGCTGAAATTACAGCAAATCTTCCAACTCCATGTCCGTTTTCCGGAAGTTCAACATATTCTATTTTCTCAGGCTTTTTAAAAAGAGTCTGGCAGATCGCGAGATTTTCAAACCCAATTTCTAAAAGATATGTTAAGACTTCTGTTGCAGAAAGAAAATGTGCCTCCGTGAAAAATTTGCTTTCTTTTTTCTCCAACTCAATGCAGCGTCCCTGAATGCTATCCCTATCAAGGATTCCAACTATAATTTGTCCGCCTGGTTTCAATACCCTCAGAGCTTCCCTGAGTGCCTGGTTCGGATTTTTAAAAAAAGCAAGTGCAGTAACGATTAAAACGAGATCAAATTGTTCTCTTTTAATGGGCAGAAACTCCGCAACACCAATCACGACTTCCAGTCTTCGTTGCTTTGCAAGAATTGCCATAGCTCTTGCCGGTTCAAGCCCGAGTCCAATCCCAAGAGCCAAAGCAAACCTACCTGTACCAGCTCCGATTTCAAGGGCTTTTAATTTCTCCAGATTTTCGGGAAGAAAAGTTCTCAGGGCAAGAAGCTCGGATTCGTATGCAGGTTTATATTTCTCGTACCAGGCATCATATTCTTCTGCATGCCTGTCAAAGCTCTCCCATAACCCCATTAAATCCCCACTCCCGTCACAGACTTATTTTCTTCTTCGATTCTTTAAGTTTCTTTAACCTTTTTTCCTTAAGAATTTCTCATCTTTTTCTATACAGGAAGACCGCAAGCAAACCAAAAATTCCATAAATCGATTCAAAGCCAGGTAAACTTGTAATTTCATTCTGCCCGGCATCTTGAGTATCGTTTTCTTCAAGAACGACTATTATGTAATTTTTAGAAGCAGTCCCGTTTTCATTGCTTGCGGTAAGATTAACGGTATAGGTTCCAGGCTCTGTAAAGGTATGAACCGGATTTCCATCCGTCGAATCAATATTTCCGTCGCTTTCAAAGTCCCAGTTTCTTTCTGTTTCATTTTCCGAAAGGTCGGTAAACTGAACTGAAAGAGGAGAAAGACCACTAGTTGCATTGGTACTGAAATTTGCAACCGGAAGAATCGGCTTCTTTACTTTAGCGGCTACAAGAGGTAGGCGATCGACGTAATCACTGTTTTCAAGCTTGTATACCTTATCAGCAATGCCATCCCCATCTGCATCAGGCGTGACTTCCGAGGGGCCTGTTCCATTAGGTTGTGCCCAGTAGTTTCCTGCAAGATAAGGTCCACCGACAATGTTAGTGCCTGGGTTTTTTTCTATATAGTATATGTTATCGGTTCCGTTGTTAGGTACGGCATTAACAGTATTATTGAAGTAGTTATTAAGAACACTGTTCTTGTCACTTTTGGGACAGATAAAAAGCCCAAAAACCTCATTTGAAGTGATAGTATTGCCTAAGATCTTATTGCTATCCGAATTGCCCAGGTAGATACCTCTACCGTTATTGGAAGCATTATTTTCTGAGAGGGTATTGCCTACTCCAGTTGAAAGCACGATTCCATAATCTTTGTTTTCCGAGAGCGTATTATTTGAGATTACATTCCCCTCCGAATTTGGAACATAGAATCCGTACCTGTTTTTTGAAGCCCGGTTTCCGGAGATCGTATTATAGTTAGACTGCTCAGTGACAACTCCCTTATCGCCTTTTCCAATCAGGTTATCAAGAATTAGATTATAATCTGAATTCTTCAGATGTACTCCAATAGTATTATTCAGCAATCTACTATTCTCAATGGTGCAGTTTTTGCACTTATACATATAGACCCCTGCATGGTCTTTATGTGCCTCCATTATTTTAAACCCGCTAATCGTAACTTTATTTGCCTGTACATTGAACACATCTAAAGCCGGGTCTTTAGCCATTATTATTGTATTTGCAGGATTTTCAGACTCTGATTTTATTACCAGATTATGTACGTTTACATTGATATTCTCGGTATAGGTTCCAGGCTTTACAATTATCACATCGCCTGAAGCCGCATTGTTTACAGCAGCCTGTATGGACTCTCCTGATTTGACAAAGATTTCATTCGCAGTTCCAATACCAGAGTTTAATATCAGGATAAAAAAAACTAACAATAAAGTAATTAATTTACTTATTCTAATCCCTCCATCCACTCAAAAAAAGCAATGAAATTTTCTAATTAAATTTGCTTTAAGTGGCTGTATAAGTCACAGATAATATTCCATGTAAATTTTTTTGTAATTTAAAGTGAGTTCTCTTATGATCTAAAGTAAGTCCTTTTACAATAGTGTATAAAATTGCTTTACTCAATCTTTGTGTAAAAAATATGCAAGAATTCACATGCGTTTATGATATAATTCACTTTATCTTTATAGAATATTTCATCCAAATTGTCAGAGTAGGGGGAATAATGTATAAAGTAATATAAATATGCTGGGTTTAGGCGACAAATTAAAAACAAAAATACAATGTTAGTATACGGCTAAACTTGCTGATATTAAGTGATAAATAACAAAAGCTGGAAAACAGGATGAAGATATTAAATCTCCACCCTTCCTTGAAATAAATTCTTTAAATTTTTCTATTTTTTAATCACATGTTTATCTTCTCTTTTTATCTTCTCTTATTGGAAAATGCGATAAGAAAAGAAGCTATTGCATAGAATGCTTCAAGCCCGGGTATGCTTGTGACTTTATCCTTTCCTGTTTCCTGCTCGGTTTTCAGTTCGGTTTTTTGTTCGGGTTCTGTTTCCGACGCTGTGCTATTCTTCTCAGGTTTCAAATTATTGGTTGAAATATTTGTTTCAGCTACTTTTTCTTTTTCTACTTCTTTTCCTGTTATTGCAAAGAACGAGAAGCCCAATGTTTCTGCCGTGAAGTACAGGCATTGATCGTCTTCTTTTAACAGTGTAACTGGCAATTGTGACCATTTCTTGTCGTTGTACCTGTTTAGAGTAATTGAACTCTGGTCGATTTTCTTATCCTGCAGCCAGGACTTTTCAACCTTGAAGCACACTACAGGGTTTCCAATGTTCTTTTCAGTTGCAAACCCGCTGTTTCCAACCCAGAGGTTGAAGTACTTATAGACCTCTCCAGAGTCCAGGACTGAAACCAGAGTCGATTTATTTTTCAATTGTTCGGCGATGGTTGTGATCTTACCTGCGGTCTTTTTTGCATCAAAGCTCACATATACAACACAGGTTGCATTCTTTGTGAAATCAAACTTTACAGGCTTTCCGTTTGTAACCTGTGCCTTTGAAAGTTCCTTGACTTGAACGTTAGTTTGAGGTTCAGGGGAGCCACCTGCTCCACCGCCACCGCCGCTGTGATGGCTACCTCCACCGCTTGAGCTGCTTTCTTCTGTAGTAACAGTTATTGTGGCAGTTTTTGCTGGGGAAGTGCCATTTTCATTTATCGCAGTTAAGCTAACAGGATAGGTACCAGGATTAATGAACACATAAACAAAGCTTGCATTTGTAGACTCCACAATTCCGTCATTGCCAATGTCCCAATCCCTTGAGGTTGCATTTTGTGATTTGTCAGTGAACAGGACTGAAAGGGGAGCATAGCCACTCGTTACATTAGTGCTAAAGTCTGCAACCGGCTGAACTTTAAATTCCTCTACAATTATTTGCACAGTTGCAGAGTCCGTGCCATTTTCATTGGTCACTATAAGGTTAGCAGTATAGTTCCCTGGGTTCTGATATACATAGACAAAACTTTCACTGGTGTTTTCTATGCTCCCGTTATTATCAATATCCCAGCTTCTTGAAGTTGCATTTTGTGAGTGATCCATAAACTGGACAACGAGAGGAGCATAACCACTTGTCACATTGGCACTAAGGTCTGCAACAGGTAGAATTGGCGATTGTGGATTAGAAACAGGTGCAAGAGGCAGGTTATCTATAATGTTGTTTGAGCTGTCAATATATGCGGAATCAATAATCCCGTCCTTATCTTTGTCTTTATCGACTTCGGTTTGGGAGAATCCGGTACCGTCAGGATTTCCCCAGAAATTGCCTCCTATGTACCGTCCACCGACAATGTTTCTACCCTCGGTTTTTTCTATATTCCAGGTAGTATCTTTTGTGTTGATATTTGCATTACGTTCATTATTTATGTAATTATTATACACACGGTTATTGTGGCAAGCTGGGCACTCAAAAAGGCCGTAGCCTTTATTAAGAGCGACAATGTTTCCGGAGATTATGTTCCTGCTGGAAGAATTTTGATGGATACCCCCACTACCGGCTTCGTCATTACCACATTCTTTAACGGTGTTCCCAGAAATATTGTTATCGTTAGATTGAGAAATCCACATTCCATACTGACTATTATTCAAAACAATATTGTCTGAAATATTGTTATTGTTTGAGGTTATAGAGCTAATACCTCTTGTATTCGAATTTACACTGTTGTTTAAGAGCTTATTTCCTTCAGAATTCACGAGCTGAATTCCATACATTTTATTCGAGTTTACACGATTTTCCGAGATGTTGTTGCTGTTCGAGCTACTGAGAGATATCCCATGCTCATTGTCCGAAAACTCATTATTAGTAATTGTGCATCCACTGCAACTAACCAGATAGATTCCTGGTTCTCCGGATTCAATCCTGAACCCACTAATTGTCGTATTACTTGCTGCAACATTGAACACACTTGCATTTGGAATAGCTTTAATTATTGTATTTTCAGTATTCCCTGACTCCGATCTTATTATAAGATTCGGAGTACTAACTTTGATATTTTCGCTATATATTCCGGGTTTCACGATAACTACGTCGCCCGAGGCTGCGTTATTCACTGCGTCCTTTATCGAACTCGTTGAATTAACGGAAATCTCCCTAGCCGCCGCAATTCCCGAGACTAATGCAAAAATTAGCATTGTCATTAGCAGGATGATTAATTTTTTCATTTTCATTCCCCAATATAAATGTCAAATTCTGATGAAATTTTTTAATAAGTTACAAAATAGGCACAATCAATATAAATATATTGATTCAGTAAACAATGTTAGTAAGTAAACTGGAGAAAATATAGAGTAACATAAAAGCTAATACTAACTTCCAAAAGCGTTTAAGGACCCGGCCTCCCGTTGTCATAAAGCTTTGGAAAGTTTATCTATCCGAAAAGAGAATTATAAAACTCAACATTAAGATCTAGATAGGAAATTACGAAAAAAGGTTAAAACAATCCTAAAGAAGTACTTGGAAAAAACTACTCAGAAAAAGCAAAAATCGGAAAAACTACTCAGAAAAACAAAACTTGGAAAAACTACTTAGAAAAAGAAAAACTTGGACAAAACTACTCAGAAAAAACAAAAATAGTAAAATAGGATGAAGGATCAAGTCCTCACCCAAAAGTTTTAACCTGCTGCTTTTATCCTTTGGACTCTGCTCAGGCTCCTTCAATCAAGTTACTCAGCGTCTTCCGTTGTTTCATCGACACCCGTTTCTACTTCACTATCATTGGTCGATTCTGTTGTATTTATTTCCGACTTATTTATCTCAGTCTGATTTTCCATATTATTAACTTCAGTTTTATTGACAACTGTTTCACTTGTTACACCTGTTCCGATACTGCTAGTATTGAAAGCTGTTGGAGGCATCACAGACTGTTTTGGTTCAAAGCCGCCTACGAGAGGCAGGAAATCCGAATAGTTATTGCCCTGGAGTTTATATGCAGTATCAGCAATTCCGTCTCCATCGGCATCGGTTGCGGTCTGCGAGAACCCGGTACCGTCAGGTTTTGCCCAGAAATTGCCTCCTATATAAGGTCCGCCAACGATATTGGTACCTGCAGTTTTTGTAATGTTCAAGCTATTTCCTTCGCTGCCGTCCTTAATATTTGAGTTAAAGACGTTGTTCAGGTAATTATCAAAAACGATATTGCCGTTGCTTGTAGAGCTCATGAAAATACCTGAGATACTGTTCAGAGTGATAATATTTCTTGAGACAACATTATTCTGGCAGGTGCTCAGGTGAATCCCACGGCCGCTGTTGGAAGCTTCATTTCCGGAAATGTTGTTGCCTGTGCAGTATGATAACAGAATTGCGTATTCCCTGTTACCCAGAACCGTATTGTTCAGAATATTGTTTCCATCGGAGGATATCAGGTAAATACCTCTGCTGTTGCTTGAAGCTATATTGTTATCTAAGGTATTGGTGCTTGAGTTGCTCAGATAAACCCCATGACCTCCATTCGAATTCAGGATATTATTCATAAAGTTGTTATTTGTGGAATTAACAAGTACGATACCGTGGTTAACGCTTGCACTTGCCGTATTGTTTAATAGTGTATTCCACTGTGAGCGAATGACATAAAATCCATACCTGTTGTTTAAAGCCGTGTTATTTAAAACCAGGTTGTAACCCGAATTCCTCAAGCTAACTGCCCTTCCGCCTTCCCGAATGCTGTTATTAAGAATAACGGTATTATTGGATAATTCCAGGTCTATTCCCAGGCTGTTATTTAACAACAGATTTTCATTGACGGTACAGTTAATAGAGTTTAGTAAAGAAATCCCTGAAACATTATTATTCGAGACCTCATTTCCTGAGATACTGCTGTTCATTCCTGATGAAATCCGGATTCCGTCATTGTTGTTTAAAGCCAGATTATTCAAAACCGTGCTCTCGCCGGATCTTAACAGGAAAATACCACGGGTACTGTTTACCACTTTATTGTTTGCAATGCTGCTGTTACCTGAGTCCGAAAAATGGATACCATAAATTATGTTTGAGTCTGCGGTGTTCCCGGTAAGGTTATTACTACCCGAACTTGCTATGTAGATACCATAACCGTTGTTTGCATTTGCGGTATTGTTTTCTAGCCTATTATTGTTGCAGCTTTCCAGAACAATACCGTGGTTGGAATTCATGTTTGCCGAGTTTTCAGAAAGTTCGTTCCCTTCGGAAGCAGTAAGGTAAATTCCAAACCTCTCGCCTGAAACATCGTTATTTATTATTTTGTTATAGTGTGACCTCTCAACATTAATTGCTCGCTTACCCTGTGCCACTGTATTGTTAAGGACACTATTGTACATTGAATTCTTTAGATATACTCCAAGAGCATTATCAGTGATTTTATTATTATAAACTGTACAGTTAAGAGCCCCTGATAGGATGATTCCTGCCTTGTCAATTCCGGCTCCCTTAACACTTACTCCCATGATTTTTATGTTATCGGCGTCTACAAAGAATACATCTGAAGCGTTATTACTGGCTGTAATTATGGTGTCTTCAGGATTCCCAGACTCTGACCTTATTACGAGATTGTCCTTTGTTATCACGATATTTTCGTTATAATTTCCGGGACTTATGATTATTTCATCTCCAGAAGTCGCATTATTTACTGCGGATTGTATTGATTCTCCTGGCTGGACCATGACCTCAACCGCAGTACCGATACTCGAACTAAATGCAAAAATAAGAATAGCTACTGCTAAAGTGACAAACTTATTTATATAAATCCCCCACTTTTTATTTAAATTGTTATTTACTTTTGTATTAATAGATATGATTTTAAACATTAATTTATATAAATTTAGTGGATAAGAATAATATCAAAATACAGAGATAAAAGTAGATAGTAAAAGACGATCAATAAACATCTAAGAGAACTAAATTAGAGACTTTTTTTCTTTTCTTGTATAGAGGGCAAATTTATGGGATAATCTGAAAGATTATCTGCCTCATGTAAAAAATAAACTTAATACATGAAAAGGACTGTTCAAACTCGATGAATCAAGAAAAGAAAATAAAAACAAGTAGAAAGGAAAATGGAGAAATAAAAAGAGCAAAAAGGAAAATGGAGAAATAAAAAGAGCAAAAAGGAAAATAGAGAAATAAAAAGAGCAAAAAGGAAAATAGAGAAATAAAAAGAGCAAAAAGGAAAATGGAAAAATAAAAAGAGCAAAAAGGAAAACGGAGAAATAAGGAAGAGTTAAATAAAGAATTTTGACCCTTATTTCTCTTTATCTAATTGTCCTTTTATTTTCTTCTATGCAGGAATACCATAACAAGGCAAGCTACTACATAGAGCGCTTCAAATCCAGGTATGCTTGAGGTTTTATCCTTTCCTGTTTCCTGTTCAGGTTTCTGTTCGGGTTCTGTCTTTGATGCTGTACTATTCTTCTCAAGTTTCGAGGTATTGGTTGAAGGCTTTGCTTCAGCTATTTTTTCTACCGCTTTTCCTGTTATTGCAAAGAACGAGAAGCCCGGTGTTTCTGCCGTGAAGTACAGGTATTTACTATCTTCCTTTAATAATTTCACGGGAATTTGTGACCATTTCTTGTCGTTGTACCTGTTTAGAGTAATTGAGCTCTGGTTGATCTTCTTATCTTGCAGCCAGGATTTTTCAACCTTGAAACACACTACAGGATTTTCAATGTTCTTTTCGGTTGCAAACCCGCTGTTTCCAACCCAGAGGTTGAAGTACTTATAGACCTCTCCCGAATCCAGTACTGAAACCAGAGTTGATTTTGCTTTGAGCTGCTCGGCAATAGTTGTTATCTTTCCTGCGGTCTTCTTTGCATCAAAGCCCACATACACAACACAGGTTGCGTTATTTGTGAAATCAAACAATACAGGCTTTCCGTTTGTAACCTGTGCCTTTGAAAGTTCCTTGACTTGAACATTAGTTTGAGGTTCAGGAGAACCGCCTGCTCCACCGCCTCCACCGCCGCTGTGGTGGCTGCCTCCACCACTTGAGCTGCTTTCTTCTGTAGTAACAGTTATTGTGGCAGTTTTTGCTGGGGAAGTGCCATTTTCATTTTTAGCGGTTAAGCTAACAGGGTAGGTCCCAGGATTAGTGAACACATAAACAAAGCTTGCATTTGTAGACTCCACAGTTCCGTCATTGCCAATGTCCCAATTCCTTGAGGTTGCATTTTGTGATTTGTCAGTGAACAGGACTGAAAGGGGAGCATATCCGCTTGTTACATTGGCACTGAAGTCCGCAACAGGGTAGATTAAAAATTCCTTTGCAATTATTTGCATGGTCATTGAGTTAATGCCATTTTTATTGCTTGCTGTTAAGTTGACAATATATGTTCCAGGTTTCTCGTACACATGGACAAAGCTTTTATTGGTATTGTCCGAAACTCCATCACCATCGAGATCCCAGCTTATCGAAGTTGCATCCTGTGAACGATCCGTAAACTGAACCGCTAGAGGGATAAGACCTTCTGTGGGATTGGCATCGAATTTTGCGACAGGAAGCACCACACGTATCAGCGGGTAGTTGTCCGTGATATTACCATTGGCTGAAGCGGTAATACCATTGTTTGAAACGAAGGGGATATCAATAATCCCATCGCTGTCATTATCAAGATTAGTATCAGAGAAACCTAGGCCTGCTGGGGTTCCCCAGAAGTTGCCTCCAAAATTCGGTCCGCTCATAATGTTTTTGCCTGATTTTTTATCCGTATTCCAGAAGCTTCTGTTATTTTTTATGTTTCCGTTACTTTCGATATTATTGAAATAGTTATCATAAGCCCTGTTTCCATAGCTCCTGGGGCACATATAAATTCCGTTACCGTTTGAACTAACATTATTGCTTGAGATTTCATTGTTCTCAGAAGAGTCAAGAGATATACCTTCTCCGTTTCCATAAGCTATATTCTTGGAAATGGTGTTATTACTGGAAATCGTGAGGTATAATCCAGAATCAGTGCAATCAATAACCCTATTTTCAGAAATCACGCTATTTAATGACCCGGAAAGGCTGATACCTATTTTATTATTCTGCGCTGTATTGTTAATCAGATCACTGTTATTGGAACTTGCCACATAGACTCCATTTCTACCGTTCATATTTACAATGTTATTGATAACGTCATTATCACTTGAATTCTCAAGAAGGATACCGTCAGCGCCGATACCACTGCTACCCGAGTTAGAATTCGCAGTATTTTCTGAAAGTATGTTTCTGCTAGACGATGAGCTTACATAAATGCCTCTGGCGTTCTTGGACGCACTGTTGTTGATCACCTGATTACTGCTTGAATTGTCCAGAAGAATGCCCTGATTAGTGTTTGAATTTGCTTCATTGTTTTCAACAATGTTATCGCTGACTCTATAGAGACTGATGCCGGAACCCCTGTTAGAGTCTGCTTTATTGCCTGAAACTGTGTTCTCACTGGATGTCAGGGTTATGTAAAGGCCTACGGAATTATTATATGCATTATTGTCTGTCAGTCTGTTGTTGTGGGAAGACCTTACAGCTATCCCGTACTGGCTGCTTGAAACCGTATTACCTGTTATATTGTTGTTGCTTGTATTATCCAGCATAATATTGTGTTGACTGCTGAAATCTACGATATTACCTGAGATTGTATTGTTACGTGAGAGGGTACCTGAGATGATATTTTCAGGGGATGTTACTAAGTTAATTCCATTAGTCCCATTGGATACTTTGTTGCCTATCAGACTATTGCTATTTGAATCCGAAAGAGAAATTCCATATCTTGCATTTGATTTTACGATATTGCTTTTAAGGACATTATTGTTTGATGATTTTTCCAGAACTATACTGTCAGTATCACTTTGGCTTACAGAATTTACTGAGATAGTACTAAGCCGGGATTCAGAAAGATAAATCCCAAACCTGTGGTTTGAAACTGTATTGTTCGAAACGATAGTTGATTCGGATCCCTCAATGTTAATTCCTCTACCTATTTTCCCAGCTTCACTTGTCCTGGTGGCTGAATTGTTGCGTATAGTGGTATTCACAGAATTCTCTACGTATACTCCCAAGGCATCATTTACAAATTTATTATTTTCAATGGTGCAGTCCCTGGAACTACTCAGGTAGATTCCCGAGAGGTCTGTTGCAGCTCCACTGATGGTAAATCCTTTAATTACTAAATTTCTACTTGTAGCAGAGATTACACTTTTGTTTATGTCCTTGGGAGTAATTATTGTGTCATCAGTTATCGTTTCATCAATCTCTGATGCTGACATGAGTACAAGGTTGCTATTTTTAGTAATCACAATATTCTCATTATATGTTCCTGGGTATACGATAATCGTGTCACCATTAGGGTTTGAGTTGTTCACTGCGGCCTGAATCGAATCTCCAGGGTGAACCTCAGCCGCTGCCCCAATAATGGAGCTTAGCGTTAATATTAAAAAGGTTAGTAACAAAAGCTTTATTCTGTTTATGCCAAATCCCTCCATACAGATAAAATAAGTTTAAAATATTACTTTCTTAAATTAATTAAAAACTAATTACAAGTACAATATAAATATATCGGTTTTGATTAATATATTTATAAAGGCATGTTATAACTGCAAAATCATAAAATAATGTCATAGCTTACCGTAATTCCCTCTTGAGTTCTACCCTTTGCCCTTTTATTCTCCAATATCCACTCTCAATTATATTAAGCTGAGAATAAGTTAACACTGACTCTATCTTACTTTTCTTACCCTTACTTGACTATTAGAATTCACGATAATGCATAAATTTTCAGCTACTTTCCGGCCAGACGATCCAGGTTTTTACTATCTGATGAAAGCCTGCTAAGAACCTGGTTATTTGATAGCTGAGAGCAAAATTAATATATTTAGAAAGTGCCTCTAAAAAACAAAGATATCTTTAGAAAAAATAGTATAAGAAATATGTATGTATTCTAACAATCTCATTCAAAAAAATGGCATGAAGCTAGATACAAGTAACAAAAATAAGCATAAGCAGAAATAACAACAAAAAAGGAAAAGGGAGAAAAAAAAGAGAAAAACAACAAAAAAGTGAAAAACAAGAACAAAAAGAGGAAAAACGACAAAAAAGTGAAAAACAAGAACGAAAAGAGGAAAAACAAGAAAAAAAGAGGAAAAACAACAAAAAAGGAAAAGGGAGAAAGAAAAGAGGAAAAACAACAAAAAAGTGAAAAAAGAAAGAAAAGAGGAAAAACAAGAAAAAAACCTGTATAACTTTTAATACCTCATTTTATATCTAAAAAGCCTTTTTCCTGCCTTAATAAACCGTTTCCTTCTTTGTCCTCGTATTATATGTCCTGTACTCATCCTGTTTTTTATCCTGCAGGTAAACGTAATCATATTCCGGATGAATTAGCTTTTTCTTGTACTCTTCCCTGGCTTCAGCCTGGCAGTTCTCACAGGCATAGATCGGAATCGAAACCCCGAAGATCCTGTTGCCTACGCTTCCACGAGCGTGGGAGTCAATGGTTTTGTAGCCCATGCAGTCAGGGCACATCCGGATAGTTTCTTCCTGAGACTCCTGAATCATATCCGTGTCGTAAAAGATCTGTTTTTTTCGGCGGTAGAAGTCTCCGTGTTTTGCCACTTCAGCTTCTACAAGCCTGTCCCTATTTTTCCAGTTTTCAAGCTGGGTTGCAACTATTTCTTCCAGGGTTTTTCTATCCCTTGAAGCCTGGACAAACATGCCTGGCTTGAAATCAGGTTCCCTTACGCAGGAATAATCAAGCCCTGCCATTGCAAGGATTATACCTGTATTTACATAAGGCAGTGCACTCTGGATTGCGTAACCTCCTTCAAGCACGGCCATATCAGGAGCAAGTTTTTCATTCAATTTTGCGTATCCCTGTGCGGAAAAACGCATATTTGCGAGAGGATCGGTGTAGTGGTTATCCTGTCCCGCAGAGTTCAGGACAAGCTCAGGTTTGAAGTCCTTAAGAATCGGAAGCACCAGAGAATCGAGCACGTAAAGTATGCCCTCATCAGGGGTCCCTGGCGGCAGGGGAATATTGATCGTCCTTCCAAGAGCTTTTGGGCCTCCCAGTTCATTCATAAAACCCGAGCCAGGGTAAAGAGTCCTTCCGTCCTGGTGGAAGGAAATAAAAAGCACATCAGGGTCATTATAGAAAATATCCTGAGTTCCATCCCCGTGATGCACATCGGTATCCACAATCGCAATCTTGCGGATCCCGTATGTTTTTCTCAGATACTCGACAAGGATAGCTTCGTTATTGATATTACAAAATCCCCGGTTCCCATGTGCGACTGTCATTGCATGGTGGCCAGGCGGGCGGATAAGCGCAAAAGCATTTTTTACCTCTGCCTTCATCAGGGCGTCCCCAAGCACCAGGCAACTACCTGCCGCGATCAGGTGAGGGGTTGTAGCCTGGGCTTTTATATCAGGCACACAGAAATGTACTCTGGCAATATCCCTGTACTCTGCAAGGCGAGGTTTATATTCGGCTATTTCTGGCAGATCCATCAGACCTTCTTCAAAGATCTGGTCTCTGGTATAAAGAAGGCGCTCTTCTCTTTCGGGGTGGGTTGGTGAAATAGCCCAGTCAAAGGCAGGGAAGAAGATAAGGCCTGTCTTCTCGGCCTTAGTGTGGTCTGCCGGGGATAATGGTCCTTTTTTCGCTTCTAACCCGGTCTTTTTCAGTTCCATTGTATTTCCCTCCTTTTCCTCGGATATTTCAAGCTTGTTTTCTTCACTTTTTATCGTCTGCATCTCTTCTTTCTCGGCTTTATCTTTATTTTCTGCCTGTTCTTTTTCCCCTTCTGCCGTAGCTGTTCCTGAGCCAGTTTTCAGTGCATCCCTGAGTCTTCCAAGCCCCAGTTTCATGCGTTTTCCCTCCTTTTCCATTCCGGTATCAGGCCTGCAGGAATCTGCATGTTTATGTCAAAAAGCCGCCCTGTAGTATACCAGCCATTGACGACATTGAAGACTTCACTATTAACAATCTCGGCTTCATCTGCATACTCGGAAATTCCGAAGTCTTCCGCACGTTCCCTCAAGAGTTCTGCTGCAAGGGTTTCAGCTTCGTCGAGGCTGATTTTATTCAAGTTCTTGAACTTTGTTGTGTTTAGACTGACAATCTCCCCTTCCTCGGCAACAGAGTACACTTTCTGTTCAGTATCAATGTGCAGGTTCAGAGTAATCGTGGGCCTTGCAACGGCTGCTCCAATGGCATTTCCCACCTCGGCATGTTCGGGAATAACAGGTTTTGCATTAAGTTTTTTTGCAATCTCTGCAATAAGCCCTTTCGCACCTCCTCCGATTCCAACCACGTTTTCAGGTCTTGTCTTTTTCTCCTGCAGGACCTCCCATACCCGATAGGCAGGCTCCTGTTCCCATTCAAAAAACATCTCATTGACTGCATCAGCAATCATCTGTGAAACTCTATCTACAATCAGGGATGCAGTTTCAGTCTCTGATTTTCCAAGCTCAGAAGCTGTGGCTTTGATCGCCTCTCTTGCACGTTCGGGATTTCCTACCTCAATAAGCCCAAGGAACTTCAGGGCATCCGTAGGGGTAGTTTCTTTTCCTCCCATGCAGTAAGCCGGACCTGCCCTATCAGGGCCGATTGTTATCTGTTTTGCGCCGGGGTTCAGGTCCTTAACCCTTACAACACTGTCTCCCCCCGCAGCTATCGAGCGGACCGCAAAAGCCCGGACATGTGTAAGGAAACCTCCGAGTTTTGCGCCTTTAGAAGCAAAAAGAGGCTTGCCTGACAGAATTAACGCAAGGTCTGTGGTAGTCCCTCCTATATCTACTACCACTGAGGTCTGCCCTTCAGGAGTAAGGGCAAGAGCTCCAATTGTGCTGGCAGCAGGGCCCGAAAAGATGGTTTCCACAGGAAATTCTATTGATTTCTCAACCGGGAGAGTTCCTCCATCGGCTTTCAGGATATACACAGGAGCCCGGATATTCCTCTCCTCAAGTGCTTTCTTGATTTTCTCAACGAACTCCTGATAGCGTTCCCTGGTGGCAGAGGCAAGCATGGCAGTTGCTATCCGTCTTGGGAAATTTAGCTTTCCTGAAACCTTATGCCCTAGTTCCAGTTTGCAGCCAGGATAATCCTCCCTGAAGATTTCCTCTACCCTGAGTTCATGAGAATGATTTCTTTGCCCGAACTTACTTATAATGGCTGCTCTTGAAAATCCGGATTCCCGGACCAAACCTACGGTTCTCCTGACCTCGGCCTCATCGAGTGGATCGATTTCCCTTCCCCTGTAATCCATAGCCCCTTTTAGATAAAAGCTGTCAGGAAAAGTATAACTTGCCGGGTTAACCCCGGGTCCTGGAATTAATACCAGGGCTACACGGTCAGTTTTGCCTTCGGCAATGAGATTTGTTATCACGGTTGTACTGAACACTACTCTTTCCAGCTGTTCAGGAGGAACATCTTTGCTGACAGCATCAAGTGCCTCAAGCAGGGAATTTAGTAGATTTCCGTGTTCAGTGGAAACCTTGGCAGTACTGTACACTTCTCCATTCTGGATAAGCACTGCATCCGTGGTAGTGCCTCCGACATCAATTCCTATTAGCATTCACAATTCGCCTATCCTCGCTGTATATATTTTTAATATCTTTTTTCTTTATGTCATATAAAATATCAGTTATATCAATTCTAAAACCTGAGGTACCAGACAATTCTGAAACCTGAAGTACCAGAAATATCAAACTCCAAATAACATCAAGTTCCAGATGAGTTCTTAGCAGAAGCCTGTATTATCTGGTTCAACTCACATCGCGCTGTTTTTGAGAGAATTTTTGATCAAACTTTTTTTTTAAAAAAAAGTTTGATACACAGGAATATTATTTCTGAGCTTATATGACAAAAACATTCTGAATTGAAAAAAAACTGTAATATACAAAAAAGATTGCTTTTGAATAAGTAAGAGTTAGAAGGGTTTATGTTATCTCTTAAAAGTGTATTGTCTTTTTCAATAATTTTAAATTCAGATGGATAGTAAATGTAAAAGTATATAATGAAAAGTACAATCCTTTTTATAATATACATTTTAAAGATAATATATATTTAGAGACGAATAGTCAAAACAAGATATTTTTTCATAAAATTTTTGTAATTATTCAGCTATCCTTGTTCCTAACTTATTTTTCTGCTACACTCAATGCTGATTATTTTCATACTGGTTAATATAAAAATTATTCATTTCGTGTTTGATATGGAACATGATGAAATTCTATTT
>Ga0268263_1001523_pt1 | contig 19663 bp, 20 predicted proteins | sample Biomet5_FD_190358 | JGI IMG/M metagenome (GOLD analysis project Ga0268263, IMG submission 190358) | Microbial communities from bioreactor (seeded with sewage sludge) at LBNL, California, USA - Biofuel metagenome 5 (SPAdes) (version 4) | ecosystem: Engineered > Bioreactor > Anaerobic >... | reverse complement strand
GAGTACCGCGACATCAACGGCCTGCCCATGAACCCCGCCGCCCGCGACTACCCCAACGAATTCATTCAGACCGGCGTGTCCACTATCGACGGTCTGAATACTCTGGTCCGCGGCCAAAAGCTGCCGATCTTCTCCGGCTCCGGCCTGCCCCACGCCAACCTGGCGGCGCAGATCGCCCGTCAGGCCAAGGTGCTGGGCGACGAGGCCTCCAACTTCGCCGTCGTGTTTGCCGCCATCGGCATTACGTTCGAGGAGTCGGAGTTCTTCGTCTCCGAGTTCCGCCGCACCGGCGCCATCGACCGCACGGTTCTCTTTTCCAACCTGGCCAACGACCCCGCGGTCGAGCGCATTTCCACGCCCCGCATGGCGCTGACCGCTGCCGAATATCTGGCCTTTGAGAAGGGCATGCACGTGCTGGTCATCATGACCGACATCACCAACTACGCCGAGGCCCTGCGCGAGGTCTCTGCCGCCAAGAAGGAGGTTCCCGGCCGCCGCGGCTTCCCGGGATACCTCTATACCGACCTGGCCACCATGTACGAGCGCGCCGGCCGTCGGCTGGGCTTCTCCGGCTCCATCACGCTGATTCCCATTCTGACCATGCCGGAGGACGACAAGACCCACCCCATCCCCGACCTGACCGGCTACATCACGGAGGGACAGATCATCCTCTCCCGCGAGCTGTACCGCAAGGGCATCCATCCCCCTGTGGACGTGCTGCCCAGCCTTTCCCGTCTGAAGGACAAGGGCATCGGTCGCGGCAAGACCCGGGAGGACCACGCCGACACCATGAACCAGCTCTTTGCCGCCTATTCCACCGGCAAGGACAACAAGGAACTCATGTCCATCCTGGGCGAGGGCGCTCTGACGGAAACGGATCTGCTGTACGCCAAGTTTGCCGATGAATTTGAGAGACGTTATGTAAACCAGGGCTATGAGGAGAATCGCTCCATCGAGGAGACGCTGAACTTGGGCTGGGAGCTGCTCTCCATTCTGCCGAAGTCCGAATTGAAGCGCATCAAGCCTGAGCAGATCGAAAAGTACTGGCCGAAAAAAGACGGCGAGCAATAAGGAGGGGGTCTCATGGCAAACATCACAGTGAACCCCACCCGCATGGAGCTCACCCGGCTCAAGGGAAAGCTGAAAACGGCCCGCCGCGGACACAAGCTGCTCAAGGACAAACGCGACGAACTGATGAAGCAGTTTCTGGAGACCGTCCGGGAGGTGCGTGCGCTTCGGGCGGAGGTGGAAGAGGAGCTGATGACCGTCCACGGGTCCTTTACCGTGGCGTCGGCGCTGATGTCCTCCGAGGCCATGGAGCAGGCGCTGCTGTATCCGAAGCAGAGCGTGGAGCTGACCATGACCACCAAGAATATCATGTCCGTCAATGTGCCGGTCTATGAGTTTCACACAAAGACTCAATCGGACAGCGACATCTACCCTTACGGTTTCGCGGCCACCTCCGGAGAACTGGACACGGCCGTGGATGCGCTGGGCAAGGTGTTCCAAAAAATGCTGAAGCTGGCGCAGGTCGAAAAATCCGCGCAATTGATGGCCGAGGAGATCGAAAAGACCCGCCGTCGTGTCAATGCGCTGGAGTATGTCATGATCCCCAATACCCAGGAAGCCATCCGCTATATCACGATGAAGCTGGACGAAAACGACCGCTCCACCACCACCCGGCTGATGAAGGTGAAGGATATGCTTTTGGCCGAGGCAATTGAGGAGCAGCGGGCCCGCGATGAGGCGGTGCAGAAGCAGTACGCCGCTCAAAACTGAATCACGGGCAGGGCGGTACGGGTTGCTGTGCCGCCCTGTCCATTGGAGGAGAATGTCCTATGAATTGTACCCGTCAAATTGCTCCGGATCTATACTGGGTTGGAGCGTCGGACCGGAGACTTGCCCTTTTTGAAAACGCATACCCCATTCCCCGCGGAATTTCCTATAACGCCTATCTGGCCCTGGACGAAAAAACCGTTCTGCTGGATACCGTTGACCAGGCGGTCAGCTGCCAGTTCTTCGAGAATCTGGAACATCTGCTGGGAAGCCGGAGCCTGGACTATGTCATTGTCAACCATATGGAGCCTGACCATTGCGCGGCGCTGAGGGAGCTGGTGCTCCGCTATCCGGACGTACAGATTGTGGGGAACGCAAAAACCCAGGCCATGATCGGCCAGTTCTTCGACGCGGACCTCTCCCGAAACTTCCTGTGCGTGAAGGAGGGAGACACGCTTTGCAGCGGGCGGCGCGCCTATACCTTCGTCATGGCGCCTATGGTCCACTGGCCGGAGACGATGGTAACCTATGAAACGTCGGAAAAAATCCTGTTTTCCGCCGATGCCTTTGGAACCTTCGGCGCGCTGAACGGAAATCTCTTTGCGGACGAAGTGGACTTTGCCAGGGACTGGCTGGACGATGCTCGCCGCTATTACACCAACATTGTGGGAAAATACGGAGTGCAGGTCCAAAGCCTGCTGAAGAAAGCGGCGGGGCTGGAGATCCGTCTCCTCTGCCCGCTCCACGGGCCGATCTGGAGAGAGAACATCGGCTGGTTCGTGGAAAAGTACCAGCGTTGGGGTACCTGGACCCCGGAGGAACGGGGCGTTTTGATTGCCTACGGCTCCGTGTACGGCCATACCCAGAATGCCGCCGAGATTCTGGCGTCCGGGCTGGCGGAGAAGGGCGTGCGGAACATCGCCATGTATGACGTCTCGGGGATTCATCCGTCCTATCTGGTGAGTGAGGCGTTTCGCTTCAGCCATCTGGTGCTGGCTTCCTCAACGTACAACAACGGCATTTTTACGCCGATGGAGACGTTTTTGCTGGATCTGCGCGCTCACGCCCTGCAGAACCGTACGGTCGCACTGATCGAAAACGGCACCTGGGCGCCCCAGTCCGGCCGGCTGATGCGGGAGATCCTGGCGTCCATGAAGGAGATCTCCGTGCTGGAGGAGACCGTGAGTCTGAAGTCCTCCGTAAAAGAGCCCCAGCGCCAGGCCCTTTTGGCCATGGCGGCCGCTTTGGCAGCCGATCTCTCCGGAAATCAACAGTAAAACCAGGCGGAAAAGCCGCAAAATACCCAGAACGTCCCGGGCACAGATGTGTCCGGGACGTTTTGCGCAGGTGCCGTCTTGACAAATTCCTCTCCTAATGATACAACAAGTATAACAAATCATACTAATCATATTAATCATACGAGGAGGATGAGAATGAAGGCGTCGGACGGAAAATTTGCCGCCACCGTGCGAGTGGGGGAAAAGGGCCAGATCGTCATTCCAAAGAGAGCCCGGGAGCTGCTGGGAATTTCACCGGGGGATACGCTGCTGCTTCTGGCGGACGAGAGGCGGGGAATTGCCGTCACGAAGGACGACGTGCTGCTGCGGCAGTTTGAACGGATCCTGGGAGGAGATGCGGAGTGAGCCGGGTCGTTTTCTTCGGGATTCCCGCGTGGGGGCACACGAACCCCACCGTGGAGGTGGTACGGGAGCTGACCCGGCGGGGCTGTCAGGTTCGGTATTACTCCTTTACACCCTTTCGGGAAAAGCTGACGGAAGCCGGAGCGGAGTTCGTCTCCTGCGACGGATATCTGCCGCCGGACCCGCCTAAGGACCTGGAAAAGAGACTGGGGAAGGACTTCTCCGCGCTGGTGGGGATGACCTTCGACACGACCATGCGCATGGACGCCCCCGTCTGCGGGCAGCTGCGGGAATGGCAGCCCGACTGTCTGGTGGCGGATTCCGTGTGCTTTTGGGGCAAGCTGTTTGCAAAAAAACTGGGGATTCCTCTGGTCTGCTCCACCACGACCTTCGCTTTCAACCGGGAGACTGCCCGTCTGATCCGCCGGAGACCCGATGAGCTGATCTGGATGCTGCGCGGGCTCCCGCTGGTGAGAAAAAAGACAGAACAGCTGCGCTGCAGCGGCTATAAGGATGTCGACCTCATCGGGCTGCTGCAGAACGACAATGAGACCGACACGATCGTCTATACCTCCCGGGCCTTTCAGCCCCTGGCAGAGACCTTTTCCGACCGATACGCTTTCGTCGGTCCGGTCCTGGCTCTGCCGCCCGTGCAGGAACGGACCGGGGGGAAGCCCCTGCTGTATGTCTCGCTGGGGACTGTGATAGGCGGCCGGAAAGATTTTTTCCGCAGCTGCGTACTGGCGCTGACAGACTCTCCCTATGAGGCTGTCTTTTCTCTGGGGGAGGGGACAGCGGTGGATTCGCTGGGACAGCTTCCGGATCATATCCGGGCCTTTGCCCGGGTGGATCAGCTGTCGGTTCTTCGCCGTGCGGACGTCTTTTTGACGCACTGTGGAATGAACAGCGCCAGCGAGGCGATTGCCTGCGGAGTTCCCACGGTGCTGGCGCCGCAGCAGAGCGAGGAGGACGCCGTGGCCAGGCGGATGGAGGAGCTGGGAGTAGGCGTCCGCCTGGGCCGTGAGACGCCGGAGCGCATCCGTGCGGCGGTGGACAGGGTGCTGTCGGATGGCTCCTATGCCGCCCGGACCAGAGAGCTGGCGGAAAGCTTTCGCTCGGCGGGCGGCGCAGCGGCGGCGGCGGACAAGATTCTGTCCGTGGCCAATCGCCCCAGTCTCTGAAGCAGACACGAAAAGACAGGCAGGAGAACGGAAAAATCCCGTTTTCCTGCCTGCATTTATGTAAGTATCAATTCCTTTACAGCAGCGTCACACCGGCATGCTCACAGATTTTCTGCGTTTCCGCGTCCCAAAGACTGACCTGTACCTCTCCAATGTGGCAGGTGCCGATGAGCAGCATGCACAGACGGGACTGGCCGATGCCTCCGCCGATAGACTGGGGCAATTCGCCCCGCAGCAGCATCTGGTGGAAGGGAAGGGCGCGGCGGTCATCGCAGCCGCTGGAGGCAAGCTGACGGTCCAGGGCGGCTTCGTCCACGCGAATTCCCATGGAGGAGAGCTCAAAAGCCCGTCCAAGAAGGGGATTCCACATGAGAATATCGCCGTTGAGCGTCCAGTCGTCATAGTCGGGGGCGCGGCCGTCGTGGGGCTTCCCGGAGCGGAGTTTTCCGCCGATCTGCATGAGGAACACAGTGCGGTGTTTCTCGCAGATGGCGTTTTCCCGCTCGGCGGGAGTCAGCTCCGGAAAGCGATCCTCCAGCTCCTGCGTGGTAATGAAGTAGACGTCGCGGTCCGGCCGGAAGGTCAGCGCCGGAAACTGCTTGCGCAGGTCCCCCGAGGTGTCGCAGACGGCGGTGACGATCGCCCGCACCGTGTCTTTCAGGTACTGGACATTGCGGTCCTCGCGCCGGATGATTTTCTCCCAGTCCCACTGATCGACATAGATGGAATGGAGATTGTCCACGACCTCGTCCCGCCGGATAGCGTTCATATCGGTAAAGAGCCCCGTTCCCATCGAAAATTCGTACCGCCGGAGAGCCAGACGTTTCCACTTTGCCAGAGAGTGCACAACCTGACCGCTGGTGCCCACGTCCGGAATGTCGAACGTCACAGGGCGCTCCACGCCGTTCAGGTTGTCGTTGAGACCGGTAGCTCCGTCCACAAACAGGGGGGCGGAGACGCGGTGCAGGTTCAGCTGTGCCGACAGATTTTTTTGAAAATCCGCCTTGATGAACTCAATGGCGCGCTGGAGGTCGTTGTTGGTCAACGGCATCTGATAACCGCTGGGAATGGTGCACTTACTCATATGATATCAGTCCTTTTTAAAATTTGGTTGGAAATGCGCTGGCCGGAGGCTCCGGGGAGCCGTCTGGCAGAAGAAAATTTCCGGATATAAGATCCCGGCGGGAAAAGCTGTCAGCCGCCGAGCCTGGCGATGCCCGTGCGCAGCCGGCGGAGCGACTCCTGCTTTCCCAGGATGTGGCAGATCTCCACGGCACCGCCCGGCGTAACCAGCCGGCCGGAGACCGCGATGCGGACCGGCCACATCAGCGTGGCGTTTTTAACGCCCAGCTGCGCGGCAAAGCCGATCAGCGATTCCCGGATGGCGTCCGCTGTCCAGACGGGAATCTTCTCCAGCAGCGGGACGGCCTTTTGCAGCATCTCCAGAGAGACGGCGGCGTCCGTTTTGGATTTTTGATTGGTATAGAACGCCGTATCGTAGTCCGGCAGTGCGTCGAAGAAATCTATTTTTTCAGGGATCTCAGTCAGCTTTTCGCAGCGTGCCTGAAGCAGAGAGGCAATCTCCGCAGCGTCGATGTCCGGATTTTTGACCGCCCGGCGAATGTAGGGCTCCGCTGTCCGGGCAAAAGCGGCGGGATCCATGGCGCGCAGATAGGTGGCGTTGAAATAGTCCAGCTTGGCAATGTCGAAGATGGCGGGAGACCTGGAGATTCCGCTGATGTCGAAAGCCTCCACCAGCTCCGGCAGGGAGAAGATCTCCTGCTCTGCCCGTTCGCCCTTTGGAGCCCAGCCCAGCAGCGCCACATAGTTCAAAATGGCGTCGGTGAGATAGCCCTGTGCCACCAGGTCCTCGTAAGACGGGTCGCCGTGACGCTTGGACATCTTGTTGTGGGCGTCCCGCATGACCGGGGAACAGTGGACGTAGGTGGGAATTTCCCAGCCAAAGGCCTCGTAGAGCAGGTTGTATTTCGGCGCGGAGGAGAGATATTCGCTGCCGCGCACCACATGGGTGATTCCCATGAGATGATCGTCCACCACGTTGGCAAAATTGTAAGTGGGCAATCCGTCGGATTTGATGAGAACCTGATCGTCCAGATCTGCGTTGTTGACGGTGATATCGCCGAAGGAGACGTCGTGGAAGGTCGTGGTTCCTGTCTGCGGAATTTTCTGGCGGATGACATAGGGATGCCCGGCCGCCATCTGGGCGTCGATCTCCGCCTGCGGCAGTTCACAGCAGGCGCAGTGATGCTGATGGATCGTGACGCCGTCTCCGACGCGGACGTCCTCCTCCTCGGTTTTTTCACAAAAACAGCGGTAGGCGGCGCCCTTTTCAATGAGCAGTTCCGCGTATTTGCCATACAGGCCGCGCCGTTCCGTCTGAATGTACGGCCCCACCGGACCGCCCACATCCGGACCCTCGTCATGGTTGAGCCCGCATTCCGCCAGCGTCTTGTAGATGACGTCGGTGGCACCCTCCACCAGGCGCCCCTGGTCGGTATCCTCAATGCGCAGGATGAACGTGCCGCCGTGAGAGCGGGCGATCAGCCAGGTGTACAGCGCCGTGCGGAGATTCCCGACATGCATATAGCCTGTGGGAGAAGGAGCGAACCGGGTGCGGACCGTTCCCCGCGGAATCCGGGCCTCCATCTCCTCAAAAAATCCGTGATCGATTCCCATGCAAGTACCTCCCGTGCGGATAACATTACAAGCTACATTATCCCTTTTGACCCCGGGAAAGTCAAGAACGGATTGCACTTTTGTCCTGCGTATGCTATACTTTATCCTGTTGCTTCCAAAGCCGGATCGCCTGGCCGGCGGCTTCGCCGGTCGGCAGTCCCGTTAGGATGCAGCCGCTTTTAATCAAGGATACGAGGTGTCGTCATGGAAAAAGAAGAACAGAAAAAGCGGATTCTCAGCGGGATTCAGCCTTCCGGCGATCTGACTCTGGGCTCTTATCTGGGGGCGATCCGGAACTGGGCCGCGCTGGCGGATGATTACGACTGCTTTTACATGCTGGCAGACATGCACACGATTACGGTTCGCCAGGTTCCGGCGGAGCTGCGCCGCCACACTCTGACCCAGTTGGCTGCTTATATTGCCTGCGGACTGGATCCGGAGAAAAACGTTCTCTTTATTCAGTCCCAGGTGCCCGCGCACGCCCAACTGGGCTGGATTCTGGATTGCTACACCATGTTCGGCGAGCTCAGCCGTATGACGCAGTTCAAGGACAAGTCCAGCAAAAACGCGGACAACATCAACGCGGGGCTTTTCACCTATCCGGCGCTGATGGCGGCGGACATCCTGCTTTATCAGGCCGACCTGGTCCCTGTGGGCGGGGATCAGAAGCAGCATGTGGAGATCTGCCGGGACATCGCCGAACGGTTCAACGGGATCTACGGGGACGTGTTCAAAATCCCGGAGCCTTATATTCCCAAGGTGGGCGCTCGGGTCATGTCCCTGACCTCGCCGGAGAACAAAATGTCCAAATCCGACAAGGACCCCGGAGGGTGCGTTTATATGCTGGACAAGCCTGAGGATATCCAGCGAAAATTCAAGAAGGCCGTGACCGATTCCGAGGCCTGCGTCCGCTACGACCCGGCTGCAAAACCGGGCGTGTCCAATCTGATGCAGGTCTACTCCGTTACCACCGGAAAGAACTTTGCGGCTATCGAGCAGGAGTTTTCCGGCCGCGGCTACGGAGACTTTAAGGCGGCAGTCGGGGAGTCCGTGGTGGAACTGCTGCGTCCTATCCAGGAGGAGACAAATCGGATCCTGGCGGACAAGGCCTATCTGCAAAGCGTTTACCGCTCCGGTGCCGAACGTGCCGCGCAGGTTGCAAACCGCACACTGGGCAAGGTCTGCAAAAAGATCGGCTTTGTCGACCGGTAAAGGACGGATTTCATGCTGTTTGAAAATCAACTGATTGCCACAACGATCCTGGCGCTGCTGGTTGCGCTGGTCATCAGCTTTTTGATGACGCCGGTCGTCAAGACGTTTGCCTATAAGGTGGGCGCCATCGATGTGCCGAAGGACTCCCGCAGGATGCATCATGTCCCCATCCCCCGTCTGGGCGGATTGGCCATTTTCATCGGCTTTCTGGTGAGCCTTCTGCTTTTTACGAACGTACGGGGCGACCGTCAGATGCAGGGAATCCTCATGGGCGCGGTCATTATCGTGATTCTGGGCGTGGTGGACGACATCATGCCGCTGCCCGCCCTGTTCAAATTTGTCGTTCAGATTGCGGCGGCGCTGATTCCGACGCTGCAGGGGGTGGTGATCCATGTGATCTCCAACCCGAATCTGATCTCGGATAACCCCTACTGGAATATGGGAAATCTCTCCATCCCCATTACGGTGCTCTGGATCGTCGCCATCACGAATTCCGTGAATCTGATCGACGGACTGGACGGCCTTGCCAATGGCGTTTCCGCCATTTCCGCCACCACCATGCTGGTGATCGCCCTGCTGGTGTCTGAGAGCCAGGTGGCGATTGCGATGGCTGCGCTGGTAGGCGCGTGCGTGGGCTTCATGCCTTACAACATGAATCCGGCCAAGATGTTTATGGGCGATACCGGGGCGACTTTTTTGGGCTATATTCTGGCGACCATGTCCATTCAGGGACTCTTTAAGTTCTACGCGCTGATCTCTTTTGCGGTGCCGTTTTTGATTTTGGGCCTGCCGATTTTCGACACGGCGTTTGCCTTTATCCGCCGGATCGCCCACGGGCAAAGTCCCATGAAGGCCGACCGCAGCCATGTGCATCATCGTCTTATCGACATGGGGCTCAGTCAGAAGCAGGCGGTAGCGACGCTGTACGTCATCTCCGCAATTTTGGGCCTGTCTGCCGTTGTGCTGACCACCAGCGGCGAGCTCAAGGCGATGATCTTTTTCCTGGCGCTGTGCATTGTGGCTGCAGTGGCAGCCCGCGTGGTGTTTCCCAAGGAGCTCAAGGAGGAGCTGCACGAGGAGATGGACGAGCTCAAGGAGCATGCCCATCATAACGGGGAGGAAGCTCCGAAGTCCGGGCCGGCGGAGCCCGCGTCGGAGGAGCCGGCGGACGGCGCTCAGAAGGACGGCGCCCGGAAGGACGACGCCCGGAAGGACGGCGAGACGTAATGGAGAAGCTGCGTATTTTGAGCGTATTTGGTACCCGGCCGGAGGCAATCAAGATGGCTCCGCTGGTGCGGGAACTCCAGTCCCGCCCGGAGATCGAAAGCCTCTGCTGCGTGACGGCGCAGCATCGCCAGATGCTGGATTCCGTGCTTCAGGTATTTCATCTGAAGCCGGACTGGGATCTGGACATCATGACGCCCCGGCAGACGCTCTCCACCATCACCAGCAAGTGCCTTTTGGGAATGGACGAGGCCATCGATGCGCTCAAACCGGATATGATTTTGGTTCACGGAGACACCTCAACCACCTTTGCCGGCGCACTGTCGGCCTTTTACCATCAGGTTCCGGTCGGACATGTGGAGGCTGGTCTGCGAACCTATGACAAGTACTCTCCCTTTCCAGAGGAAATGAACCGGAAGCTGGTGTCGGCCATTGCGGATCTCTATTTCTGTCCCACGGTCAACAACCGGGAAAATCTCCGGCGGGAGGGAATTTCTGACGGCCTGTTCGTCACAGGGAACACGGTGATCGACGCCCTGCGGACCACGGTGCGGCCGGACTATCGCTTTTCCTCGCCGGTCCTGAACGGGCTGCCATACGAAACCAGAAAGATCTGTCTGGTTACTTGCCACCGGAGGGAAAACTACGGGGAGCCCATGCGGAACATCATGCTGGCTCTGCGGCAGATCGCCGAAGAAAACGAGGACGTGGAGCTGGTGTATCCGGTTCATCTCTCCCCGGTGGTGCGCGAGGCGGTGGACAAGTATCTGCGGGGCGCGCCGCGGGTGCACCTTATCGATCCGCTTCCCGCAGACGAGATGCACAATCTGATGGCCCGCTGCTACCTGGTGCTGACCGACTCCGGCGGATTACAGGAGGAGGCTCCGGCGCTGGGAAAACCGGTTTTGGTTTTGCGCAGGGAGACCGAGCGCCCCGAGGCGGTGGAGGCCGGAACGGTCAGGCTGGCGGGCGTGGAGAAGGCGGACATCGTGCGGATGGCCAGGGAGCTGATCGACAGCCCGGACGCTTACGGCGCCATGGCGCATGCGGTGAATCCGTACGGAGACGGACATGCCTGCCGCCGCATTGCCGACGCGATTTTGTGGCATTTCGGAAGGACTGCGGTGCGGCCGGAGGACTACGCCGGAAAATAATCGGAAGGGGCGGCGCATGGACAAACGGAAATTCAACGTGGTCACGGTCAGCTTTATTGCGCTGATCGTTCTGATTGTCGCGCTCCTGATGGCGAGCAGCCTGCACCGTACTGCGCACATCGTTCTCCCGGAGGCTGCGGTGAGCGCCTCCGGAGGGAGCAGCTCTCTGGAGCCGTCCGATGATGCGGTGGTAAAAATCGAGATCACGCCGAAGACCGTGCAGGCGGCTGTTGCCACGCTGCAGCGGCCCGATCGCTATCAGCGGTCCCTGACCGTGGAGACGATCTGGAGCGGGGGAAGCAATTCCGAACAGGTATCCGTTGCCGTCAGCGGCGGGATGACGCGGACGGACCTGACGCAGCCGGACGGGCGCGTCAGACATTCCATCACCGACGGGACCACCACCTATGTCTGGTATGATTCCTCCAAGACGTACTACTCCGGAAGCGCGGGGGATATCACCGCGGACGAGGAGCAGGGGATTCCCACCTACGAGGACGTTCTGCGCCTGAATACCGAACAGATCGTGGCGGCGGACTACCGAACCTTTTCGGACGCGGAGTGCATTTATGTGGAAACTGCCGCGGATGACGCCGGGTATGCGCTGCGCTATTGGGTCAGTGTGAAATCCGGACTTTTGGCGGGGGCGGAAAAACAGAAGGACGGCACGACGGTTTACCGTATGGCGGCCCAGCCCGTCCAGGGGGACAGTCCCGGCAGCAGCAGCTTTACGCTGCCGGACGGCACCGTATTGAAACCGGCGGGATGATTTTGCCCGTGGCCTTTTCACACCTGTCCGCAAAAAGCGGTCTCCGCATGGATTCCATGCAGAGACCGCTTTTTCAGGTTGTCAGAGAAGTCCAAAGGACTTCTCTGACAAGGGAAATGCGCTGCGCGCTGCGCCGGGGTCGTTCGCCGAGGGGGGGATAACTCGGCGCTCGCTCCGCAAGATGTATTTTCCCCGACGCACACGCCGCCGGGGAAACCGATTGAATTTTTTCGCGCCCGCGGGCGCGAACGCTGCGGGGCTTTTGTCAATCGCTTTTCTTCAGGATGCAGAAGGTCAGCGTCGCGTTTCCGACCAGAACGTCCTCCTGATTTCTCAGGTCAGCCTCATAGACGCAGATGGTTCCGCCCCCCTTGACCTCGTGCGCGCAGGCGGTGATCACGTCGCCCACGCTTCCCCCGCGGAGGAAATTATAGTTTGCCGAGAGCGTGACGGCCGTGCGGCCCCGGGAGGCCACGGCGGAGCCGCAGGCGGCGTCCGCCATGCTGAAAAAGCAGCCGCCGTGGGCGCGCCCCACCGGATTGAGGTCGTCCTCCCGGATCGTCTTGACGACCCGGGCCCATCCTGGCCCGATTTCCTCCACGACGATGCCGAGCTTCGCGGCGAAGGGATTGTGCGCGTTGCGGTAGTCTGCCAGCTTTTGATAATCCATTGAGAAACTCCTTCCGGTGTTTTCTCAATTTTACCCCCTGAAGGAAGGCCCGTCAACCGCGCGGCCTATAAACTTTTCCGAATGGAGTCGATGGCGCTCTTTTCCAGCCGGGACACCTGCGCCTGGGAAATCCCCACCTCTGTGGAGACCTCCATCTGGGTTTTTCCCTCGTAAAAACGGAGGGAGAGGATCCGCTTTTCCCGGTCGTCCAGCTTCTGCACGGCCTCCTTCAGGGCGATCTGATCGATCCAGCTCTCGTCCGTGTTGCGGCTGTCGCGGATCTGATCCATCACGCAGACCGCGTCGCCGCTGTCCGAGTAGACCGGCTCGTAGAGCGAGACCGGATCCACAATGGCGTCCATGGCGAACACGACCTCCTCCCGGGGGATCTCCAGTTCCCGGGCGATCTGCTCGACGGTGGGTTCCCGCTGATTCCGGGCGACCAGCCGGTCCCGGGCCTGCAGGACGCGGTAGGCGGTATCCCGCATGCTGCGGGATACCCGGATGGCGCTGTTGTCCCGCAGGTAGCGGCGGATTTCGCCGATGATCATGGGCACGCCGTAGGTGGAAAAGCGAACGGGCTGTGTGATGTCGAAGTTGTCGATGGCTTTAATAAGGCCCACACAGCCGACCTGAAAGAGATCGTCCACATTTTCGCCGCGGCTGATAAATTTCTGGATGACGGACAGCACAAGACGCAGATTTCCCTCGATCAGCCGCTGCCTGGCCTCCGGATCACCCGTTTTCGTGCGGCGGAGCAGCTCCATGGTTTCCTCATTTTTCAAAACCTTGAGCTTGGATGTGTTGACCCCGCAAATCTCAACTTTTCCCAGCATGAAAGCAGCCCCCTCATTCCTGAACCGTGCTGGTTTCAGTATGGCCGGAGAGCTTTTTTCCTATACGGAGAGCTTTTGTCGAAAGCCGGCGGAAGATGCTGCCGGCATAGGACATTCCTCCGCCCGCATAGGCTCCTTTGGGAGGGGAGAGAGCATGCAGTGCAGGATGGTCGATATGCGATGGAAAGAGGTCATCAATATCTGCGACGGCTGTCGCCTGGGATATGTGTCGGATGTCGACATCAAGCTGCCGGAGGGCCAGGTCTGCGCCATTGTGGTCTACGGCCGGTGCCGCTGGTTCGGTCTGTTTGGGCGGGAGGAGGACTACTATATCCCCTGGGAGTGCATCCAGCGGATTGGCGACGATATCATTCTGATCGACAAGCCGTTTCAGCGCCGGGATCCGTCCATGGATCGAAAGCGCCGCCGGAAATTCTGAATGACGTGAAAAAAGGGAGGAAAATCTGCCGGAACGGCTGGATTTCCTCCCTTTTTTCATAAAAAGTCCTTGCAATAAGGCGGGCTTTATGGTATTATATTTCAGCATTCCGCATAGCTGCGGATCCCTTGTCTGTGCCGGGACACCGGTTGGCGAGGGGGATGAGGCGGCTAGAGGCAAAACTAAATTTTGATTTGGAGGAACAGACAACCATGGCAAATTCAAACGTCGTATCCATGAAAGCCCTGCTGGAGGCAGGCGTTCACTTCGGGCATCAGACCCGCCGCTGGAACCCCAAAATGGCTCCGTATATCTATACCGAGCGCAACGGCATTTATATCGTGGATCTGCAAAAGACCGTCCGCAAGCTGGAGGAGGCGTACAGCTTTGTCCGCGACCTCTCGGCCAGCGGAAAGTCGCTGCTGTTCGTCGGCACCAAGAAACAGGCGCAGGACGCCATCCGTGAGGAGGCCACCCGCTGCGGCCAGTACTTCGTCAACGCCCGCTGGCTGGGCGGCATGATGACCAACTTCAAGACGATGCGCACCCGCGTCGACCGTCTGCATCAGCTCAAGACCATGCAGGAGGACGGCACGTTTGATATGCTGCCCAAGAAGGAAGTCATGAAGCATCTGGGCGAGATCGAGAAGCTGGAGAAGTATCTGGGCGGCGTCAAGGATATGACCACTCTGCCCGGCGCCCTGTTCATCGTCGACACCCGCAAGGAGCGCAATGCCATCGCCGAGGCCCACAAGCTGAATATTCCCGTGGTCGCCATCGCCGACACCAACTGCGATCCCGACGAGATCGACTACGTCATCCCCGGCAACGACGACGCCATCCGCGCCATCAAGTTGATCTCCTCGATCATGGCCAACGCCGTCCTGGAGGGCAAGCAGGGCGAGCAGATGGAGGATGCCGCGGCGGCGGAGGCTCCTGCGGAGAGCGCCGAGGAGAAGGAAAACTGAGTGAAAAATTCGGCGGATATTTCGCCGTTCAAGAATACAGGAGGAATGTAAAATGGCTTTTACGGCTGCAGATGTTAAGAACCTGCGCGAGATGACCGGCGCCGGCATGATGGATTGCAAGAAGGCGCTGAGCGCCTCTGAGGGCGATATGGACAAGGCGGTTGAGTGGCTGCGCGAAAAGGGTATCGCGGCCTCTGCCAAGAAGGCGTCCCGCATCGCTGCGGAGGGTATGGCCTACGCGGCTGTGATCGACGGCGTCGGCGTTGTGGTCGAGGTCAATGCCGAGACGGACTTCGTGGGAAAGAACGAGAAGTTTGTGGACTTCGTCAAAGGCGTCGCCGAGACGGTCGTCAAGTGCAATCCCGCCGATCTGGATGCGCTGATGGATGCAAAATACCTGAATACCGACCTGACGATCACCCAGCAGCAGCAGGAGATGGTTCTGGTCATCGGCGAAAACATCAAGGTCCGCCGCTTCGCCCGCTTTGACAGCGGCGTATCGGTGGCTTATGTCCACGCAGGCGGGAAGATCGGCGTTCTGGTCAATCTGGAGGTCACCGGCGGCATTGACGCCACAGAGATCGGCAAGGACGTCGCCATGCAGATCGCGGCGCTGAATCCTCGCTTTTGGGACAAGAGCCAGGTGACGCAGGACATTCTGGACGAGGAGAAGAAGATTCTCGTGGCTCAGATGGCCAACGATCCGAAGATGGCATCCAAGCCCGACGCTGTGAAGGACAAGATCGCCTCCGGCAAGCTGAACAAGTTCTATGAGGAGAACTGCCTGCTGCAGCAGGAGTTCGTCAAGGACAACACCATGAGCGTTGAACAGTATATCGCCTCTGCGGCCAAGGCCCTGGGCGGAACCGTGAAGTTCAGGGATGCGGTTCGCTTTGAAAAAGGCGAGGGCATTGAAAAAAAGCAGGAGAATTTTGCCGAGGAGATTGCCTCTCTGGTAAAGTGATTTGCAAAAAAGAAGGCAGGCGGGCACACAGTGTCGGCCTGCCCTTTTTTTTCGGCTCCGGCGGCGCTGGAAACTGCCCGTCCCGCGGGCGGAGGGGCAGCTTCTCCTTGTAATTTTTGGCGCCGGCTGTTATAATAAACTATATTTTGGGCGATTTTAACGTAAGGAGCCGTGGGTACTTGCATTATTTGCAGAATTTGTTCCATTCGCTGGACTATTCATCCATGGGGCAGATGGCGCTCCGGGTGGCGGCTGTGCTCCTGTGCCTGACGGTGCATGAGACCTGCCACGGTCTGATGGCGTATGCGCTGGGCGATCCCACGGCAAAGCGGATGCATCGCCTCTCGCTGAATCCTCTGCGGCACATCGACTGGTTTGGACTTTTGCTGATGATCCTCTGCGGCTTCGGATGGGCGAAGCCGGTCCCTGTGGACCCGCGCTATTTCAGAAAGCCGAAGCAGGGCATGGCCCTGACAGCCCTGGCGGGACCGGCGTCCAATTTTCTTTTGGCACTGGCGCTGATTCTGGCCGGGAAGGCCGTCTATGCGTATGCGGATCCCACGCAGGCCGCGGTTTCCCTCTTCAGCTTTCTGCTGACCACGGCGGTGCTATCCACCGGACTGGGACTTTTCAATCTCATCCCCATTCCGCCGCTGGACGGCTCCAAGGTTCTGGCGGCGGCTCTGCCGGATCAGGCGTATTGGAAGCTGATGCACTACGAGCGCTACGGGATGCTCTTGCTGATTCTTCTGTCGCTGACGAATGTGGGCGGAGGAGCCGTCAGCAGCGCGATCCAGGCCGTATTTCACGGGCTCTGCCTGCTCTGCGGCGCCCCCGAATTTTATCAAATGTTTTACGCCTGAGAGGACGCGGAGGTGAAAGGGTTGGAAAGTCCCGTCTTTAAACTGGAGAAGGTCCTCCGTACGCGCTCGCAGGAGGATATGCAGGATTTTGAGGGTCCGCTGGATCTGATTTTGTTTTTGCTCAGTAAGAATCGAATGGAGATTCAGGACATCTCCATTTCCACGATATTGGATCAGTATCTGGCCTGGCTGGAGCAGCGGCAGAAAATGGATCTGGAGATTGCCAGCGAGTTCGTCGCCATGGCGTCCCACCTGGTCTACATCAAGACGCGCATGCTGCTCTCCATTGAGGATGAGGAGGCGCAGACGGAGATGGACGCGCTGATCCAATCCCTGGAGGAACGGCGCCGCAACGAGAGTTACGGAAAGATCCGGCGTGCGGTCCAGCGTCTGGAGCCGATGGGCGAATTCGGCCGCAATATCGAGGTGAGAAACCCGGAGCCCATCGAGCGGGGAAAAATTTACGAATATGATCAGGAGCCGGCCGATCTGGTGCTGGCCATGACGGAGGTCGAGAGCCGGGCGGAGCGGAAGCTGCCTCCGCCCAGGGCCACGTTCGAATCCATTGTCCGACGGGAGCCTTACCCGGTGGAGAGCAAGGCGCGTGAGATTCTGGACCGCCTGAGATCCGGAGGGATTACTCGCTTCCTTCTGCTTTTCCGGGAAAACCGAAGCCGCAGCGAGATCGTCGCGACCTTTCTCGCGGTCTTGGAGCTCTGCCGCGCCAGAGTCATCCGCCTGGCCGGATCGGAGACGGACTGCACCGTCAAGCAGGAAAAGGAGCTTCCGGACGGGGTCGTTTTCTGATCTTCCCCAGACCGGGAAAAAGCTGAAATGCGAGAGGAAGCCATGATGGAAACACTGGACATGAAAGAGATCGAATCCGCCATTGAGGGGATCCTGTTTGCCTCTGGGGAGCCGGTCCATGAGGAGCGCATCTGCATGGCGCTGGAGTTGGACAAAGCCACTGTGGAGCAGATCCTGCAAAAACTGATGGATTACTACTCCTACGAGCGGCGGGGAATCCGCCTGCTGCACATCGAGGACAGCTGGCAGCTGTGTTCCGCGCCGGACTATGCGGAGGTGATCCGCAAAGCCTTTGAGATCCGCAAGCCCGCCAAGCTGAGTCAGCCGGCGTTGGAGGTGCTGACGATCATCGCTTACTATCAGCCGACGACCCGCGCGTATGTGGATCAGATCCGCGGCGTGGACAGCGCCTACACGGTGGGGCTGCTGCTGGAGCGAAAGCTGATCGAGGAGTGCGGCAGGCTTCAGGTACCCGGCCGGCCGCATCTGTATCGGACGACAAAAAATTTTTTGCGGGCATTCCATCTGACCAGCCTCAACGATCTGCCCGAGATGCCGGACCTGGCCACGGAGGGCCAGATGCGGATCGGAGACGACGGCGAAATCCTGGACCCGGATGCTCCAAGCGCGGAGATGCTGGACCGCGGCGAGCCGGAAGAGCCAGGGGGAGGTCAGCCTGTATCCGAGGCGTAATCTGTAAGACGCGGTTTTGAGAGAAGGTGAATCCGGTTTGCGTTGGCTTTGGATTGTCGGAGCGATTCTCCTGCTGTTTGTGCTGTTTTGCCTGCTCCCGCTTGGCATCCGGATCAGGCTGGGGTCGCCTGTCTACGCCTGGGTCGCGGTGGGGCCGGTTCGAATCCGGGTGGCGCCCTCCCGGCCGGGGAAAAAGAAAGCGCAGAAAAAAGCCGCCCCCGCAAAAGAGAACTTTCTCACGCGTCTGAAAAAGCTGCCGAAGCCCTCGCTGGAGGATTTGAAAACGGCGTACCAAAGGCTGGCCCCGCCCACAAAGAAGGCCGTGCGCAGGCTCTGCGGGGGGATTCGGATCTACCCGCTGCAGCTGAGCGTCGTGTTGGGCGGAAAGGACGACCCTGCCGCGGCTGCGGAGCGGTACGGTTTTCTCAACGCTGCGGTCTGGACCGGCATGCCGCTTCTCGAATCCGCGTTTACCGTCCCGTCTCCCGGAATCCATCTGGGTGTGGACTTTGACGCGGAGAGTACCAGCGCACAGGGGGAGATCGGAATTTCTCTGCGGATCGGGACGCTGCTCCTGGTTGGAGCGGGCTTGGGAATCCCGGCGCTGAGATGGTTCCTGCAATATCGGAAAGCACATGCCGGGCAGCCCCGGCAAGGAGAAAATCGACACTCTGCAGTGCCCGCTGCTTAGAAAGGAAGATACAAAATGGATAACCAGGTGGAAAAAAAGAGCAAACTCAATGAGCTGATGGACCAAACCATGGAAAAAATTCATGAGATGGTGGATACCAACACCATTGTCGGCGAACCGATTTCCACTCCCGACGGCGTAACGCTGATTCCCATCTCCCGGGTATGCTTCGGCTTTGGCAGCGGCGGCGGAGATTACGGAAAAAGCGCTCCCCAGAATTTCGGCGGCGGCAGCGGCGCGGGGGTAAAAATCGATCCGGTGGCGTTTCTCGTCATCCGGGACGGCATTACCCGCGTTCTTCCCGTGGCGATCCCGCCGGTGAACACCGTCGACCGCGTGCTGGAGATGGTGCCGGATCTCATGGACAAAGTGGAAAAATATTTCGACAGGAAGAAAGAAAAAGAAACCTTCTGAGAGGGGTATACTACAATCACCAGATATAAAGGTGGTTGCAGATGAACTCCCATATCAAACAAGGAACAGCAAGGCTTCTCTGCCTGCTGATTGCAGCAAGTATTTTAACTTGTCATGTATTTGCCGTCAATACTTCTGCCGCTTCGGCTGTCCTGCTGGACGCAGAGAGCGGACGGGTTCTCTATGCGCAGAACGAGACTCGGAAAATGAAAATCGCCAGCACCACAAAGATCATGACGGCGCTGCTTGCGCTGGAGAGAGGAAAGCTCTCCGACTGTGTGACGGTAAAAAAATACGAAACCCTTGCGGAGGGTACATCCATGTACCTGAAGGAAGGGGAGAGGCTGACGCTTGAGACGCTGCTCTACGGGCTGCTTCTGTGTTCGGGAAATGACGCGGCGCTGGCCGTTGCCGATTTTGTGGGCGGAAGTCAGGCGGCGTTTGTCAAAATGATGAACGAGAAGGCCTCGGAACTTGGGATGACGGGGTCCTCGTTCGCCAACCCCAACGGGCTCGACGATGAAAAGCACTATTCCACCGCTCTGGACATGGCGAAATTGGCGCGTGCGGCCATGGAGAACGAGACCTTCGTGCGGATTGTCTCCACCCGGCAGATTGTCATCGGCGGCCGGACCATGATCAATCACAATAAGCTGCTGTCCTCG
>Ga0268263_1001521_pt1 | contig 19682 bp, 14 predicted proteins | sample Biomet5_FD_190358 | JGI IMG/M metagenome (GOLD analysis project Ga0268263, IMG submission 190358) | Microbial communities from bioreactor (seeded with sewage sludge) at LBNL, California, USA - Biofuel metagenome 5 (SPAdes) (version 4) | ecosystem: Engineered > Bioreactor > Anaerobic >... | reverse complement strand
GAACTCTGGGCATCTACGGTACATGCACCGGAACAGTTCCAAGCGGAATTGCACTGGTCAGGATCGTCGATCCAGAATTCAAAACAACGACTTCTATAGAACTGGGACTCTGCAATCTGGTAATGATGTTCAGCACACCGGTATACATCGTTCTGCTGGGATACGCTTCGGGAACCATGTCGACAACCATTACGCTTCTGATACTTGCTGCATTGGTGCCGGTTTACATGATACTCATGAAGGTATTCCGCTGCTGGGGCAAGCCTACTTACAGCTGGAAGAAAGCGGAATGAGGAGATAGAAAATGAGGACGATTTATTTTGGCGGTCCGATAATTACCATGGAAGGGGAAAATGACAGACCGGAAGCCGTACTTGTAGAAGACGGTAAAATCAAAAAAGCCGGCACCCTGGATGAAGTGTGCAAGGCTGTCAGCGGAAGAGTTGAGATGCGCAATCTGGACGGCCGCTGCCTGATGCCGGGTTTCGTTGATCCCCACGGACACATCACAATGAACGGACAGATGTCGCTCTGCGCGGACCTGTCTGAATGCGTAAACTTTGATGAGATCGTTGCCGTTCTGAAGAAGTTCATTGCCGACAATAAGATCACAGCCAAGAATGCCGTAGTCGGCTACGGTTATGACCACAATTTCCTGGAAGAGAAAAGCCATCCGACTCGCGCGGTACTGGACAAAGCCAGCACTGAGATCCCGATCATGGCGATGCATATTTCCGGACATCTGGGCTGCGCCAACAGTCCGGCGATCAAAGCTGCCGGCATCTCGCCAGCAACCCCTGACATTGAAGGCGGCAAGATAGGCAGAATTCCGGGAACGATGGAACCTGACGGATACTTCGAAGAAGGCGGATTGATGATGCTGCAGCCGGCGGTCAGGAAACTTGTAAAAGTTGATATCAACAAGATGCTTAGCACTATGGAGGACATATACATTAAGAACGGTGTGACGACCGTTCAGGATGGAGCTACTACGGCACCTGATCTTAAGATGCTAAAAGCTGCCAATACCCTGGGTAAACTTAAAATAGATGTAGTAGCTTATCCCTTGCTGTCAAGCGACGGCAGGAAACTTGCCAAGAAAAACAAGAGTTTTGTCCGCAAATACCGCAAGCACCTGAAGATAGGCGGCTACAAACTGGTGCTCGACGGGTCGCCTCAGGGCAGATCCGCCTGGGTAACCAAACCATACCTTGGCGGCGAGGAAGGATACTGCGGCTATCCGTGGATGAAAGATGAAGAGGTTGAGAAGTACATCACTCAGACACTTAAGGACGGACAGCAGCTTCTTGCCCACTGCAATGGCGATGCTGCCGGAGATCAGCTGCTTAGCTTATACAAGAAGGCCTATGACGCCAGCGATAACCCTGATAAGGACAAGCTGCGGCCAACGATGATACACTGCCAGCTGGCTAGAAACGACCAGCTCGACAAAATGGCCGAACTGAACATGATCGCTTCGATCTTTGTCAGCCACGTTTACTACTGGGGCAACATACATCTGATGAACTTCGGACCTGAAAGAGGCGAACACATCAGTCCTGTCAAGGATGCCCTGGACAGAGGACTGATCGTTAACTTCCATACAGATACTCCGGTAACAAAGCCGAAGATGCTTCATTCAGTATGGTGTGCAGTAAACAGGATCAACCGCGACGGCAACGTCATCGGCGCAGACCAGGCAATTTCAGTCTATGAGGCACTGAAAGCCATCACCATAAACGGCGCATATGAGTACTTTGAAGAGGATTCCAAGGGATCTATCAAGGAAGGCAAGCGCGCGGATATGGTCATCCTGGACAGATGCCCTCTCGACGTTGACAAGATGGAGATCAAGGATATTGAGGTCCTGGAGACCATCAAAGACGGCAGGACGATCTACAAGGCCTAAGATGAAAAGACGGCTGTCCTGAAAAATATGATCAGCCATAACTAATAAAAAACGAGCGATATTTGGAAATGGATCTGCTGCTGCGCAGCAGTTTTCCGACCATATTTGGAGAAGTATGAATCAGCAAATGAGGCGTACTTCTCTTTTAATATTGGCACCTGACACCATCATTTTTATAAAAATGCAATATTAATTGTATTTTATACACATTTTAGTTGAAATTTCTTTGTTGCTTTAATATAATTGAAGCCAGATGCACCCCGCCTCAACGATATGGGTGGCGGGTTCCATGCCCGTGCTGCAGTGGGAGGTTTCTCCCCCCACGTCAGCACGGCCGAGCTGAAGCTCCTGGCTTCAGTTGCAGGCCTTCGCTGCGCCTGCAATGAGCGAGCTCACTGCGAGCTGCGCTCGGCCTTAAATTGAAGCCAGATGCACCCCGCCTCAACGATATGGGTGGCGGGTTCCATGCCCGTGCTGCAGTGGGAGGTTTCTCCCCCACGTCAGCACGGCCGAGCTGAAGCTCCTGGCTTCAGTTGCAGGCCTTCGCTGCGCCTGCAATGAGCGAGCTCACTGCGAGCTGCGCTCTGCCTTAAATTGAAGCCAGATGTACCCCGCCTCAACAGAGTGGGTGGCGGGCTATGCTCTGCCTTAAATATAGTGCGTGATAAGAGATCAAGAGTAAATCACAGAAAAGAGGAATAATCAATGACGGCTTCTGAAAAAATTTATGTTATAGGACATAAAAATCCAGATACGGATTCCATATGCTCCGCAATATGTTACGCTGCCCTCAAACACCAGATCGACGGCAGGGAGTATATTGCGTCAAGAGCTGGACAGATCAACAATGAGACTCAGTTCGTTTTGGACATGTTTGGCGCGCAGGCACCAAAACTCATAGAGAACATTACGACTCAGGTCAGGGATATAGAAATAAGAAAGACTAAAGGCGTCAACCGCGACCTTTCAATAAAGAGAGCGTGGAACATGATGCAGGAAAACGACGTAGTCACCATACCGGTAATCACCGACAACGGCATGCTGGAGGGACTCATCACGGTAACCGACATCGCCACATCGTATATGAACGTATACGACAGTACGACCCTGTCAGCTGCCAAGACGCTGTATTCCAACATCATCGAGACCTTAAGCGGCCAGATGCTCGTAGGCGACAGCAGTGACATCTGTGAGGAAGGCAAGATCCTCATCGCCGCCGCCAATCCCGACATGATGGAAAGCTACATAGAGAAAAACGATATCGTGATCCTGGGCAACCGCTACGAATCACAGCTCTGCGCCATAGAAATGGAGGCAGGCTGCCTTATCGTCTGCGAGGGCGCGCAGGTTTCCATGACCATCCGCAAGCTGGCAACGGAGAAAGGCTGCAAGATCATTACGACCCCGTATGATGCCTTCACCGCCGCCCGTCTGATCAACCAGAGCATTTCCATCGGATACTTCATGAAGAGGAACAGACTCACAGTCTTTGACGACACCGACAGAATCGATGAAGTCGGAGATGTCATGAGGACTAAGCGCTATAGAGACTTCCCTATCCTCAACGAGGAAGGCAAATATATCGGCATGATTTCCAGACGAAACCTGCTGGGTGCCAAAGGCAAGAAGGTCATACTGATCGACCACAATGAACGCAGTCAGAGTGTTAACGGCATAGAACATGCTGAAATCGAAGAGATAATAGATCACCACCGCATCGGCGCAGTAGAGACGATGGCGCCGGTCTTTTTCCGCAATCAGCCTCTTGGCTGCACGGCGACGATCGTCTATCAGATGTACTGCGAAGCCGGAGTCGAATTCAACAAAATGACTGCCGGCCTGCTTTGCAGTGCAATCATCTCTGACACTCTGATGTTCCGCTCGCCGACATGCACGGAAGTTGACAAACGTGCAGTTGCCGACCTTGCACCAAAAGCCGGCATAGAATCCATTGAGGATTTTGCCGAGGAGATGTTCTCCGCAGCCGGCAACCTGAAGGGAAAGTCGGTAGAAGAAATCTTCTATCAGGACTTCAAGAGGTTCACCGCCGGCAAAGTAACCTTCGGCGTGGGACAGATCGTCTCCATGAACAAAACCGAGCTTCAGGAGCTGAAGGACCGCATGCTGCCATATCTGAAAGAGGCGCGTGCAGCCCATAACATAGACATGATGTTCTTTATGATGACCAACGTGCTGACAGAGACAACGGGCCTGATCTGCGACGGCGACGGCGCCAGACAGACAATATTCAGCGCCATGGAGGGCATAGCTGTTGAAGAGGACGGCGACAGCGATGTCATCAAGCTGCCGGGAGTTCTCTCCCGCAAGAAGCAGCTGGTACCGAAGATAATACAGGTGCTGCAGGAAAAATAACTGAAGCCAGATACACCCGCCTGCAATGAGCGAGCTCGCTGTGAGCTGCGCTCTGCCTTAAATATGCAAAAAAATGATCATGACCATCAGCATTAGCTGAGGTCATGATTTTTTATCGCACTATATTTGAATGGAGATTACCCTGAATAGCTGCCGGGCTCACCTTCCCGGCAGTATTACAGAGTGTTGTTACTCGGATCTTCATTTGGGGATGAAGATGTTTACTTGAAGTAAATATAATATACCACATAATTATGCAAAATGCAATATGCAATCTGCATAAAAATCGATTTATTTTCTTCTAACAAAAACGCAGTGCAATCCAACGAGAAAGAATATTTAACATATTGCATTTTGCAAAATAAAATGCTATAATTCTCATATATCCAAATTATTGTTAAACGATTTAGCAAGGAGGCTGTCATGGCAGCAAATAAAGTTTTAAATACTGAAGTTCCAATTGAAAAGTATTTCGAATTGATATCAGCAATTCCTAGAGAGAGTGAAAATGAGAAAGCAATCAGCGATTATCTGGTACTATTTGCCAAGGAGCGCGGGCTGTGGGTCACACAGGATGATTCATGGAATGTAATAATAAAGAAGAAAGGCAGTGCAGGATATGAGGATTCTGAACCGCTGATCCTTCAGGCACATATTGATATGGTCTGTGCCAAACTGCCTGAAACTAACCACGATTTCAGCAAAGACCCTATTGAATTGATACTTGACGGCAGTATTCTGAGAGCAAAGGGCACTTCACTTGGTGCTGATGATGGTTTCGGAGTTGCATATATGCTGGCAATACTTGATGATGATGATCTGAAGCATCCCCCACTTGAATGTGTGTTCACAACTCAGGAAGAAACCTGCATGGGCGGAACGAAAGCCTTGGATTTCACTCAGCTGTCAGGAAAACGTATGATAAGCCTTGATGGAGACGAAGAGGACGAGACATTTGTCGCAACAGTAGCCAGCGATAGGATCGTCCTGCGCAAAAGTTATGAGCGAAGCGAAGCACAGGGTCCTGCATACAAGCTTATTGTGAAGGATGTTACAGGCAGCAGCTACACTGATGTAATAAATCCTGAATGCTGCAATTCCATTAAGATTGCAGCAAGAATGATCAGACTTCTTATTTCTGAAGGATATCCTGTACGCATTATTTCATATGACGGAGGAAAGGCAGAGAACTTCAATCCGCTGACATGTGAGGTGGTTTTCTACTGCGTCGGGATCCGCCAGGAAGAACTGCAGAGCAAGCTTGATGCAGAAACTGAGGCAATGTGCGAAGAGTTCTATAATGAAGGTTTCAGCGCGGTTACGGCTGCTGAAGAAACCAGCGGAGGGATGGCGCTGAGCAGTGAAGATACAAAAGCTCTGGTTGGCGCAATAGAATTGCTGCCAAATAATACTGTTAAATTAAAAGCAAAAGGGAACGACTTTATTGCTGTAGCTAACATTGGCAGGATACACCTTGACCACGAAGTGGAAATAGTCATGTCGACGAGAAGCAGGATGCTGAGTGCTGCGAATCAGCTGGCAGAACAGTGCAAGATCGTGTCAGAATTTGCAGGATTTGAATATTCATCAGCCGTAAGATTTCTGTCATGGCCATATGACAAGAATTCCAAACTCCGAAAAATGGCTAAAGAATTGTACAGGGATATCAGCGGCAGTGAAATGAAAGAAGCTGTCTGCCCAGGCGGCTTGGAAATCTCAATTTTTATAAACAAGATAAAGGATCTTGACGCATTTGAAATGGGTGTGACCCATGACAACCCTCATTCTACTGATGAAATGATGGACATGGATTCTTTCCATAGGATTTATGGTATGCTGACAAGAATGATGGCAGAAATGAAGTAGAATATTGACTAAACTCCGTTTAGTAGAAAGAGATACAAATGATAAAAGAATTACAAGGCCTTTTGACATTTGCTGGCGTTTCAGAGAATGGAAGCAGCAAATATCCATATGGCGAAGAACTGGCAAAATCACTTGACTACGTGTTGGAATTATGCGATTCGTTTGGATTCAAAACAAAGAATCACGATTATCAGTACGGGTATGCAGAAATTGGATCAGGCAAGGAGATCCTAGGCATATTGGTTCACCTGGATGTAGTCGAAGCTGGTGATGGATGGGATACTCCTCCATTTTCAGGAGTTGTTGCAGACGATAAAATATTTGGACGCGGGTCTGTTGACGACAAAGGGCCCGCAATAGCTTCAATATTTGCCATGAAGGAACTTAATGAAAGCGGAATCCCGCTTAACAAGAGAATAAGGATCATATTTGGTCAGAGCGAAGAAACAGGAGACTGGGACGATATTGCGCTTTACTGCAAAAATGAAGAGCCCGTAACCTGCGGATATGTACCAGATGCCTGCTTCCCGGTGGTCTGCGGAGAAAAAGGTATTGTAATAGCCAGCGTGTCTATGCCGCTGTCTGAAAGCGGCATCAAGTCTATAAGCGGAGGAACCGCTCCCAACATTGTACCGGAAAAGTGCAGCGCTGAAATCTTTGATGCTGAGGGAAGCGTTCAGATATTAGAGACTGCGGGCGTGGCAGCACACGGAAGCACGCCGTGGGAAGGAAAGAACGCTATTACACTGATGATGGCAAAAGTTGAAGAGCAATTTCCAGGGGCGTCTCGCTTTGCTGAGGCATATAATAAGCTGGTCGGTCAGGCATTTCACGGTGAAAAATGCGGCTGCGGCATTGAAGATGCTGAAAGCGGCAAACTGTCAATGAATGCCGGAGTAATAGAATGCATAGAAGACAGACTGGTACTGACACTGGATATCAGATTTCCTGTGACTTATAGTTCATCAGATGTCCTGAGCAGATTAAAAACTTCATTCGGAGAATATGGCCTTTCTGTTGAAGGACGCTACTGCGTTGAGCCGATGTATGTGGACTGCAATAGTGATTTTATCAGGGCTCTTGTGGATGCTTATGAAACTGTAACAGGGGAACATGCAAGTCCTGTAGTTCTTGGCGGTGGTACATATGCGAAAGCTATGAAAAATCTTGTGGCATTTGGACCGGAATTTCCGGGCAAACCTAACAACGAACATCAGTCGAATGAATATGTGCTAATAGACGATCTGAATACAATGAAGAATATATATCGGACAGCATTAGAAAGACTTCTGAAAATATAGCGAGAGTAAGTTAAAAAGTCAATAATAAGAACCCCACCCTGCCACGAAGCTAAAGCTTCGGGTGGGTCCCCGGGAACCTTGTTGTCTACGACAATAAGAACCCCACCCTGCCACGAAGCTAAAGCTTCGGGTGGGTCCCCGGGAACCTTGTTGTCTACGACAATAAGAGCCCTATGCAGAATAACAAAATGCATATTGCATTTACGGAATACAACTTGATTTTAACCTCTAAGAACGATATAATGAGTCTATAAATACCCTGGAGGAGAGAAAATCATGGGAAATACGGTAAGCACAGTAACTGAGCAAATATATAGACAAATAAGGTTGGGAATCATCAACGGTGAATTGCCGGCAGGCGAGAAACTGACAATCAAACTGCTGAATGAAATGTATGGGGTCAGTTCTTCCCCTATTCGTGAGGCACTGACAAGACTGCAGGAAGATGGACTGATTGAGTATAAGCCAAATGTTGGGATGCGAGTCATTACTTTAAATGAGCAGGACTGCAAGGAGATATTCCTGCTGCTGGGCGAGTTTGATATCATTGCAATGAGATTTGCTATGCTGGATGAACGCCGTGATGAGCTGATCAGTGAACTGGAAAGTACGCAGAAAAAGTGCGTAGACTTTGTGAATACTGACGATTGGGAACAGGCCAGTTTTGATTTCCATCTTATTTTCTATAAATATGCTGACAACAAGCGTCTGGATGATGCGGCAAGGAAGATCAGATCGCAATTCTCAATGCTGGCAACCTCATATGAGAACATACCTGAATACAGAGTGGAGCTGAACCGGCAGCATGGCGAGATCCTGGATGCTTTAAAGGCAGATGATATTCAGAAGGCTGAAGGCCTGCTGCGAGCTCACTTGGAATCTTCATTCAATGAAACTCTGAATGTCGGTTACAATAAGTAGATATAATAAAATCTCTAACCAAATCAATGGTTAGAGATTTTTTTTGACTGTATCAGATAGTGCGGAATATGCTTTACGGCTGCTTATGCAAACTCCATTTCCGCTTTAGTTTTATGCACGCTCTTTTCTCGGATATTGTCGCAGTCCTTCCGGGTAAGCATGACGTTATCCTTGATCACTGCTGCAAATTCATGTACGCAGCTGATGTCCTGCAGAGGATCTCCGTCGGTAAGAATGAGCCTTGCACGTTTGCCTGTCTCGACCGTTCCGTCTGACTTATTGGTACCCAGAAATTCTGACGCATTTCTAGTTGATGTCAGGAGAGTTTCATATGGAGTGAGACCGATGCCTATATACTGATCTAATTCCAAATGGAGTGAATACCCAGTCATAAGGTAATCCATAGCTCCGTCTGTGCCGGATATTATTTTTCCGCCCATCTCAATATATTTGCGAATGACTTTGCCATAGTATTCTGTGCCGCGGCGGATCACTTTAACTCCGCGAGGATGTTCTTTGTACGCTGCCATGTGTTTGTCTTTCCCGGCTTCCCACGATTCGATCAGCGAATGGTTAAGTTCTGAGATCCTCTTCTGATAAGCAGGACTTTCAAATGTGCCGTCAAAGAACACGCTTTCTACAGCCAGGGTAGGATCCATCCATGCATCGACATTCTTCAGCTTCGGCAGATCTCCAATGTTGATAGAGCTGACGTGATCTACGCTGTACTGATATAAATCGCCACGGGGACCAAGTTCAGGGTAATCCATGCTGACACAGTCAGGGAAATGTCCGATCACGCGTATCGACTGTAGCCTCGCTTCTTCGGCGAGGGCACGGTATACGGGGATGCCTATATTGTTGTATATTTTTACAAAATCAAAGCCGGCGGCTTTGGTGTAACGTACTGCGCGTCTGGCCTCATCCGGTGTAGCTGCCGGGGCTACGCCCTGCTGATACAGCACCCCGGGATAGAGTTCTTTTTCCAATGGCCCGTCATGAGAATTTTCGAATTCCATGAAAGAAACATAATATGGTACGCCGTCAATGATTGGACCAGAAGTGAAAATATCGCATCCCAGACGCTTGCCGCTTCTTACTTCTTCACGCCATTTCAGATGACTGGCAGCACCCATCATATTGAGCACCGTTGTGATGCCGTAAGACAGAAAAACCTCCAGATCATCGCCGCAGCCTACATGAACGTGGCAGTCGTGAAGGCTTGGCATCAGATACCTCCCTTCACAGTCAACGATTTCCATAGTGTGACCTTCGTCATGAAAAGCCACAGTGTCAGAGGGACCTATGAATCGTATGGTTTCGTCTTCGATCAGCACATCCTGATCATAAAGTATATGCTCTTTATCCATGGGAACTACGTTTACATGGCGAAGAAGCATCTTATTAAATTTCAACATTATTCTACTCCTTGCATTGTTGATCAGTATTGATGACAAGAGGCAATGGCGTATGCCATTGCCTCTATTATTAACATAGCTGTTATCCGTATTAGATTATTCCAATGATAATTCCTGCAATGATGCCGGTCTCGATTGAAATCGTTACTACGCCTGAAATAACGATCTGAGGCTGATAGTAATCAACGATTGACTTAGCTTTCTCAGCATCAAGCTGTCCGCTCATTACCAGAGCAGAGGTTGCAGATTCAGCAACCAGCAGGCTTGGAGGGAAGCCAACCATGCATCCAAGTGAAACGGAGAAGGTTTCCCAGAAATTCTTCTTCATGATCTTGCCAAAGATAAATCCGCAAAGTGCACAGCCGATTACTCCGACTGCAAAGAACAGAAGCACCTGAGGAAGAAGAACAACGATCTCTTTCCATGTCATGGAACACATCTGTGCGCATATAGTTGCGTACATGCATCCGAATATCAGACCGCCGGCTCCAACTCTGTTAAGAGCACCTTTAGGCAAGATGCCTACCTGAACTACTATGAAACCAAAGATGATCTCCCAAACATAGTGACTGATCGTAGTCTTTTGTCCGATCCAGAATGCGGCAAGCGCAATCAGACCAAATATCAGAAATACATAGTAGAAAGAATCGTTTAAGAAATCAGGAACATGTATCTTGTGCGACTTCTTTCCTGGATCTGCATTGGCAGCATTCATACTCTGGAGATTAGCATCACAAATCGTCATCATATCTCCAACATCCAGATGCTTCTTAATGCCTCTGCGCAAAGCATAGATGCTTAGAGGATATCCAACGCATACCTGCAGGTTCATGAGCAGTAGTATCAGAGCTGCAAGAGAATTGTCTCCGTCCTGCTGGGCCTTAGTCAGGAAGATAAGTCCAGCCTGACCGCCGCCTGCGATCTCAACAGCACTGTAAAGTGCTGTTCTTAATCCAACTATTGGAGTACCGATGACCAGGCCTGACAGAATGATCGTTGCCACAGCGGCAGTACCGATAATAAACGTCTTGTACTGACCTTTGAATTCCTGAATAGAAACGCTGGCACCGAAACTGATGATTGCAAAAGGAAGGCCAAAGCCGTATGTAATAGTGCTGAATAAACTTGCGTCAAAGTCTTTTTCAGTTATCCATCCAAGGATAGAACCGAAAATAACCAGATAAATCATGAAAAATAAAAGACTGTCGATTTTGTTCTTGATCAATCTGCTGCTAAGTTCAGACAGAACAAATATTGCGCAGATTGCAATCAGTGGGATATATACCGTGGGACTCATAAATACACCTACTTTCTTTCTGATAAGAGCTCTCCATAAATAATATAGTTTTATTATATAACGGATTTTGCAAAATGCAATACCCAAAATGCAAAATTTATGCATTTTTCGGAAATTACTTACAACAGAGAGAAATCGTATAGGATCACAAAGGATAAAATGCATATTGCAAAATGCAAAATGATATGCTATACTTTCCATATCAATTCAAATATCAATTATATTATATTCTTTGATTAATAAATAATCATATGGAATATTGTAGAAGAAAGGTGATAATATGAGTCAGTATAAATGGCCATACAAGAATGAAATTGGTGAGGAAAAGCATTACAGTTGTGATGTGCTGGTTCTCGGCGGAGGATTGGCTGGATGCTTTGCCGCAATTGCAGCAGCAAGGAAAGGCCAGTCAGTCATCTTGATGGAAAAGGCGGCAACTAAGCGTGCAGGTTCAGCTGGCAGCGGTTTTGATCACTGGGAAGGCGCATGTACTAATCCATGCTGTCAGATCACGCCGAAGGAGTTAACGGAAGCATATATAGACGAACAGGATCATTACAGCAACGGAATCGCTCATTATATAGAAGCAAGAGAAGGCTGGGACCGTCTTTTGGATGTAGAGAGCTTTGGCGGCAAGATCCGTGACACTGAAGACGAATTTGCAGGAGCGGATTTCCGCAATGATAAGACGAAGCTGATGTTTGCCTACGACTATACTAACAGATACACGGTCAGGATCTGGGGAGCGGGATTCAAGCCTGCACTTTATAAAGAATGCCAGAGACTTGGAGTTAAGATACTAGACAGAACCGAAGCGACTTCCCTGCTTACTAAGCAGGATGGTGAAAAGATCATCGGCATAGGTGCTTGCGGCATGGATGTTCACACGGGAGCATTTATCAGTGTATCATCAAAGTCTACAATTATGGCCATGTCAAGACCTGCCCGCGTATGGCTCTTTGATTCGGATCTCACAGGCCTCTGCGAGTTCCGTCCAATGAACAGCATAGGCAGCGGCCATGCAATGGGGTACCGTGCTGGCATGGAATTTACTATGATGGAAAAATCAGTGCGAGCAGAATTTTCTGCAGCTGGCAGAGGTTATCCTCCTTACAGCACAGGCAATAATCACAATACATGGTATGGAGCTACGATGGTCGATGCCAGAGGTGTTGAGATCCCATACCTTGATAGGGACGGCAATGAACTGAAAGATGTCAGAGACCGTTTCCATCCGGCTAAGGGACAGAAATTCTTCCTGAAAGGCGGAGTCATAGACGAGGCTAAGTATGAATACAGAGGGCCAGAGACAATGCCTTTTGAAGAACTTGACAAGCGAGGCTACAAATTGCCTTTTTATGCGGATCTTTCCCGCATGCCTGAATCAGAGAGAAAAGTCATCTGGGGCATGATGGTAGGACAGGAAGGCCGTACGCAGATCCCGGTATTGAAGTATTACTCTGATAAGGGGTTCGATCCGGAGAAGGATATGCTGCAGAGTTATGGCACAGGATGGAAGTCGGCTTCGTTTCTTGGTCAGGAAAGGCAGCTGTTTGGTGCTCCTGGCGGGATAATAACGGACTGGAATCTGATGACTAACGTAGAGGGCATCTATGCCGCAGGCGATCAGCTATACGCCATGGATTGCGGAGGAGCGGCTGCTGCAACAGGATATTATGCAGGCCGAAAAGCTTCTGACTATGCCGCTTCAGCAGAACTTTCAGAATGCCCAGCTGATCAGGCGGCAGATGAAAAGAAGCGTCTTCTTGCGCCGTACTTCAATCAGGATCGCGACAACAGCATTGAATGGAAGGAACTTAACCATGCAATCGCAAAATGCATGCAATACTATTGCGGTGAATTCAAGAGCGACGTGCTGCTGGATGAAGGCCTTGATCTGCTGCGTGAATATGAGGAAAAGTCAGTACCTAGACTATTATGTGAGAATCCTCACGATTTGATGCGTGCACATGAGGTACTCGACATTCTTGACGTATCTAAGATGATCCTTGAAGCATGCAAAATGAGGCGTTCAAGTTCCACGCCCCTTTGTTTTGACCGCAGCGACAGTGCGGATAAAGACACAGATGATGAGAAGGGATTCATTACGATCAGCCTCAAGGATGGAAAACCGGTCAAAAGGTTTATTCCTCATGATTATTACGGTGATGTAGAGCAAAAATACGAGGAATACAATCAGGATTATATCAGTGGAGAGGCGGTAAAGTACTATGAGTAATAACGAACTGTTTGCAGAAGAAGTAAAATGCAGCGCTAATCCAATCATATACGATCCGGAGAAATGCATAGGCTGCAACCGATGTGCAGGCGCATGTCCCTCAGACGTTCTTGTACCAAGCACGGAAAAAGGCAAACATCCTATAGTCATGTATCCCGGTGAATGCATATACTGTGGAGCATGCGTGATGGAATGCCCAGTAGAAGATGCCATACGGTTTCAGCATCCGCTTATGAATCAGACTAAATTCGTGCCAGTCATAGCTGCGAAATAACAGAGGGTGTCGGCAATTGACAATACGATATTTGATATAACATAAAAACTCCCAGGCAGATAAGTCATACCAATCGCTTATATGCCTGGGAACTTTATTTTCATCTGTCTGCAGTTGTGATATTGCTTCAGATATCAAAGAATATTTTTCATCAGCCTTTGCAAAGCGGCATATTAAATCTGCTCTGCATCGTCTAAACTCTCTATTCTTTGATATTCATTGGGCTCGTGTGCCAGCTCTTTTCATAATAATCGTCAATAACGATATATGCGTTATTCATATTAGGTTACAATATTACTGTTTGATATCATCAATGAACAAAGACGGGTTCTTTGTTTTGGCAAGCTCAAGGACAGGTTCTACGTGGTTTATAAGAATAATGGCTCTTTTCACAGCCATGTCCTTCTGAAGGAGCAGCCCCATGTAAGCTATATTGGGGGCTGGATCGCGATGAATGCAGTATAAATCCGCATATTTCCAGCAGTCTTCATGGTGAAAAAGAAGAAAGTCATATCTTGTCACATATCCTTCTTCATTGAAGAGCAGTTCTTTACGATATATTACAGCCAAAATAATAATGGTGCCTACAATGGCAGAGTATAGTGACTGTATAAAGATACCGATGAAAATAAGGCTTGCCCCCAAAATGATGCCAAATATTCTAGTTACTTTTTTTGTTGGATTTGCGTTCAGTGCGCTGTATTCTGTCATGTTAGCAACCTGTCTTTCTAATAACTTATTACGCAGCTTTTCGTGAAGATTTCCGCTCTGCTTTTTCTTTTGCGAATTCTGCTTTTTTCTTGGCTTTTGCAGCTTTAAGTTCTTCACCTTTCAGTCCGTCATACTCTTTATATTTGATTCCGATGCCAAGGGATGAAATGATAAAAGCATATATAGGATTTACTAAATTCATGAAAGCGAAAGGTGCAAACGCTAAGTTGGATACACCTAGAGTTGCTGCTTGATATGCTCCGCATCCGTTCCAAGGAATCATAGGTGACCACAATGTTGCCGCATCTTCTGTCGTTCTGGAAAGGAAACTGCGCGACAGCCCCTTTGCATCAAAAGCCTTTTGGAACATTCTTCCAGGAACCATGATCGCAAGGTACTGGTCAGTTAACACAATATCACAAATGATTCCAGTAATCATCTCTGCAGCTACTAATCCACCTATTGTTTTGGTTCTCTGGACAATGCCTCCAAGGAGTACTTCAACAAATCCACATTTTTCTAATATACCGCCATATGCCAACGCGAACATAATTAGGGAAATAGTCCACATCATTGAATCGATGCCACCTCTGTTAAGTAGTTTATCAGCGATAGCGTTGCCAGTATCAGCTTCATAGCCATATTGGAGTGCAGTTAGTACTTCGGATATGCTTGCACCTTGTGCTGCCATTGCAATCACACAGCCGAAGGCTGCTGCAAGAAGCAGTGAAGGAATGGCGGGGATTCTTTTAACTGCACCAATTATTACTACAACCACTGGAATTATTATCCAAGGAGAGATGTAAAAATTGTCGGCAATTGCATTCTGAATGTTTTTTGCTAGGGTAGGGTCATAACCGTCAGCATTTACTACTACTATACCTACCACTGTGTACAGCACCAAAGAAATGCAGAAACTTGGAACTGTAGTAGTCATCATTGCACTAACATGATCATAGAGAGGAGTTTCTGCGGCTGCAGCGGCAACATTAGTTGAATCTGACAGTGGTGATAGTTTATCTCCCATGTATGCACCGGAAATAACCATTCCAGCTGCGATAGCCGGATTAATTCCAAGCCCCATTGCGATGCCCATCAATGCTACACCAACAGTTCCAGATGCTGTCCATGAAGAACCGGTTGCAAGACCAACGATTCCTGTAAGTACACAGCCAAGTGGCAGAAATGCGGCAGGGGAGATGAGATCAAGTCCATAATATACCATTGCAGGCATGGTTCCCGCCCAGACCCATGAACCAATAAGCATGCCAACGCACATTATGATGAGCAGAGCTTCAATGGTCCTTCCAATGCTGTCAAGTATTGCAGCAAGAATGCCTGTCCATGTGAATCCACATCTGAATGCCATGAATGAGGCTACTACGCAAGACAATACCAGTGGAACATGGGGTTCCATCCCCCAGACTACAGTTGCCGTAATGATAAGTGCCATCATAAAGACTATTGGAACAAGTGCTTCCCAGATTTTGGGCTTTCTAACTTCTCTTTCCATATTTGCTCCTTTCGATAAAATAATAATACTATTTGAAAGAGCAAATTATGTGCCAAAGGTAGACTCGCTGGAAAGGTTAAAATTTCAACGAGGTATTATCACTAATCTGGTGAAAATTATTTCGCTGTGAAAATAATTTCCTTGGGCGGGAGAAATTTATTTCTTGTAGGCAATATGGTATTCGGAAATTTTGTTCCACAACTGGCGCTTGGTGATTTTCAGAACATCTGCTGCTGCGGTCACATCGCCGTCGCAGTTTTTCAGGACTTGTTCAATGTACTGCTTTTCGAATTCGGCTCTTGCGTAGCGGAGGGAATCAATGAAAGCATTTTCGTCTTCGCTGCGAACTGTTGTGGATGATGCTGCAGACATGCCGATGCGTTTACCTTTTATTATACCGTTCTCACTTAGTGCAACGAGCCTTTCAATAATATTTTTTAGTTCACGAATATTTCCTGGATAATCGTAACTAAGCAGATATTCCATTGTTTCATTATCAATACTGAGAATCTTCTTTTTTTGATCTTTTTCAATGATACTAATAAAGAAGTCAATCAGTGAAGGAAGATCCTCCTTTCGCTGTCTAAGCGGAGGAATCGTTATTTCAAGAGTGTTTATCCTGTAGAGTAGGTCTTCTCTGAATCTTCCCTGTTCTATTTCCGTCTGAAGGGATTTGTTTGTTGCCGATACGAGTCGTATGTCTAATTCAATTGTTTTGTTACTTCCTACGCGCTCTATTGTACGGCTTTCAAGTGCACGCAGAAGTTTGCTTTGTGTGTTTGGAGAAAGATCTCCAATTTCATCTAAGAAAAGGGTGCCTTTATTAGCCTCTTCGAATCGTCCGGTCCTTTTTTCCAGCGCTCCAGTAAATGCTCCTTTTTCATGACCGAAAAGTTCCGATTCAATCATTCCATCCGCAAAAGCTTGACAGTTTACAGGAATGAAATGGTTATCCTTTCGACTGCTAAGTTTATGTATGAATTTGGCCATGACTTCTTTACCTACACCGGATTCTCCGAGAAGAAGGACACTAATATCGGCTTTTGCCGCCTTTTCACATGTATTGAGCACTTCACTGAAAATAGCGCTTTTGGTTGATAGGAAAGCTGAGCCATCAGGAGCATTCTGTTTCAAAATGTTGTTGGATAGCTGCAATTCTTTGATTTTATATAATTTGTCGATTTCAACAATGAGGCTTTCTGGATCGCTTCCTTTAATGAAATATCCGGAAGCACCATATTTCATAGCCTGTACTGCACTTTCAATTGTTCCGAAAGCTGTAATGACCATGATGTTAATATCAGGATTTATAATCTTGAGTTGTTTGATCAGTTCAAGGCCATCCATGCCGGGCATTTTCAGATCAGTCATCACGAGGTCAACCTCGTTGTCGGTAAAATCAGCAAGTGCTGCTTCTGCACTTGGACTTGTGATTACCCCATATCCATGGGAATTCAAAATGTATGAGAAAACTTTAAGATATTCTGATTCATCATCTACTATTAAAATTTTGTACCCTTTGCTATTGGCCATGTCTATTCTCCCTCTGTTTCTGCAGGAATGATTACGGTAAATATTGTTTCAGAATTTTCGTGGCTACTTACAGTAATGCTTCCGGATATCTTTTCAAGTTCTGTACTGACGATGTAAAGACCAAGTCCTGTTCCATTATCTTTTGTTGTAAAGAAAGGATTGAAAATGTTTTCAAGATTCTCATCCTTGATACCTGCGCCGTTGTCTGATACCGAAATTTTTAAATTGTTGCCATCCTTCGTCACATAAACCAAGATTTCCTTCTGAATGTCGGTTTCGTATCTTGACAAGGCTTCAATAGCGTTATTGATTAGGTTGAATAGAGCAATACGTATGATTTCTTCACTTGAATAAATCTTGTCTGGGACATTTACCATAACACTGATATCGATGCTTGCAGCATCTGCCTTCTTATCTTCAAGAAGCAGGATATTGTTAATCGTATTATTGATACTGAACCAAGCTGATTGGTCGTTACTGAGTCTAGAGAATTTCAGCAGATTGTCAATTAGGTCGTTGATTCTGTCTACACTGTTTCCTATGATTTCAACGGCATGGTGTGACATTTCATCGGTAGCATAATCGGAAATCACATACTTATAATTGCGTATTAGTCCAAGGGGATTTCTGATCTCGTGCGCGAGACCGGCAGAAAGTTGACCAATGGCAGTCATCTTATTTTCTTGACGTAGTTTTCTTTCAGCAAGTATGCTCTTGGTTGTGTCTTTGCAAAGCACCAGTTTAGTATTCATATCGCCGCTTATATTACGGACATCGATATTGTAGTAGCGGTTTTTTATTTTATGCAGTTTCTTGTGGTTGATCGTGTATGAGTTGTAGATGCTGCCGATAGTATTGATATCTGAGATACGCTTGCGAAGAAGTTGTCGATGCTTTTCATGACTCATTTCTTCTGCAAGGATATTGCTTTCAAGTATGCTGCCATCCTCGTTAATAAGTATCAAGGCGGAGTCCACGGAATCAATGATTGTTCTGAGTGTTTCACGCTGATTATTTATTTCTTTGGTTGCTAGTCGGATCTGTTTTCTCAACACGGCATCCCAAATATATAGGAGAAGTGAAAATGCAAAGAACAGTCCAAAGAATACTGGTATCCAAATATATCTTGAAGTATCGTTGAAATTTAAAGCAGATGTTCCGAACCACCTCTGTTGTGTCTCCGTAAGAACATTATCTCTTTTCATTGTTAGTATAGTCTTGTTGATGATATTGAGAAGTATGTCGTTATCATCACGGACTGCAATACATATATCTTTAGTATAAAGGGTATCATTTAGAGTTTTAATGGCGCTTTTCAGGCGTTTTTCTCTAACGTAATATTCAACAATCATTTCATCACCAGCTATGGCATCAGCTTCACCTGCCATCATGATTTCGATTGCCGATGGGATGCTTTCAGCTTTGATCAGCGTGAGCTGATCCTCTATTTCCATGATGGCACTGAAGAATTCTTTGCAGTAGTCAGACTTAAGTACCACAAGTTTTTTCCCCTTAAGGCTATTCAGGCCGGTTATATGAGTGTTTTGGGATTTAGTAATGATGATTCCTTTCATGGAGTAGAAAGATTGGCTGAAATCAAGGTTTTGATTTCTCCACTTAGTGGCAAAAGTGTCGGTGATATCAATATCGTAATTGAACATTTCATCAACTAAAGATGTTTCATCTGTGGATTTGATTTGAATGTTTGCTCCTAGTTCATCGGCGAAAAAGGAAATATAGTCGATGATAATTCCTTGATTACGATCTGAATCCTCGGCAACAAAAGATAGTGGAGCGGCGTCTGTCCTCGCACCATAAGTTAAAGTACCATTTCTCTTCAGGTAAGCACGTTCTTCAGTAGTCAGCGGCACCGAATAATCGATGTACTCAAGCAGCGAAACGCCGTATTTCGATTCAATAAGCCACGCCATTATCATGACGATGCCAAGAACGAAAGTAGTGATCTTTGCAGTTCTGCTCATAGGGGCTCCGTTCTGTTAAAGGGGATACCTGTCTATTAATATATTACTATACCAATCGGGAATTTGTAAATAGGCATATGTCTTTGAAATGAGACCTGTAAGATAATTGTGGGGCAATGAAACAGAAAGAGACTGGGGCATATCGTAATCGACAGTCAATTTGACTATATGAATTCCGTTATTCGCCAGCCTCTAGATTTTTTGTTTATCCTTTTTAGGTTATTTCACCGCTTCGCCGATGCCTTCGCTGAAGGTCGGGTGCGGATAGATGGTCTTTGCCATGTCTTCAAGAGTCAGACCGCTTACGATGGCCTGTGAGAACTGGCTGATCATGTCGGTTGCACG
>Ga0268263_1001513_pt1 | contig 19762 bp, 15 predicted proteins | sample Biomet5_FD_190358 | JGI IMG/M metagenome (GOLD analysis project Ga0268263, IMG submission 190358) | Microbial communities from bioreactor (seeded with sewage sludge) at LBNL, California, USA - Biofuel metagenome 5 (SPAdes) (version 4) | ecosystem: Engineered > Bioreactor > Anaerobic >... | reverse complement strand
TGCTCGTGCTTGTTAACCTGCTTGCTGTCAACGTATCAGCCCTCATAATGTTCTGGGTTTCCGGTTTTCGTCCGGTAGAGAAAGAAGCAGTTGTACATGCCCGTTCTTCTGTGATCTCGCATGTAGTTTTAATTGTCATTGCAATTGTCTCACTCTCTGTAGTTCTTGGGCTTGTTACCTATTCTTCTTTTCAGACAACTCTTGTTGGACAGGAGATTAACGGAGAAATGACAGCTATGTTCAAAGACCCCGAATATGCAGAAAAAGGTTTGACACTTGAAAAAGTTACAGTCGGCTATATGCCTTTAGATTTCTTGTTAAAAAAACCTGTAAAAGTATCCCTCCTGATAGGCCGCAAAGTAGGTCAGGAAGTCCCTCCAGATATGGCCAGTAAAGCTGCTTACCGCCTGACAGAAGCTACAGGTAAAGATGTTAGAATTAAAATTGGCTTCGTAGAGTCGCAGCAATTCCCGTAAGTGCTCCCCTGTAATTACTTTTTATAAACACAATTTGTAAATTTTTTCTTTTTGGGAAGTAGTTTCTGGAAAGTAGTTCTCTCCTGTTTATTCCAGATCTTATAGCCAAAACTCTTTACCCGTGGTAAGGCGCATAGAGAACATGATTAACGACTGTTACAGGATGAACTGGCAACACCACTTATTTGTAAAGAGCTTACCCAAAATTGCTTTTTTATAAATCCCCTAATTCCCCAATTCAAATTTTGCTCTGTTAGCCGTTTCTATTTTCACTGTACCTAGCAAGTACATTGTTTACTGAATTATAGTCACGCCTGTAATTGTTGCAACAAAAATCTCATTGTATCTCATTTGAGCAGTTGCATTATTTAGCCTCGTGACTATAGCTATGGAATTTCTTAATTCACTTTTTATACTTTCATCTAATCTAACGGCTTCGGAGTGTTTTCTCGTCCTTCAGGAATAACAGTTTTTTTTATTTATCCTGGTTTTTTCACGTTACTCTATATCTCCTAGTGGGCCCATTAATCTGGCCATCCATTTTGTTTCATCGAAACTCTCAAGCATGATTTTCAAAACCATTGTAAGAGGTATGGAAAGCAATGCACCTGCGCCTCCGAGTACAAAATTCCAGTAGATCAGAGCAAGAAATAAAAAGGCTGGAGATAACTGCAGGCCTTTTCCCATAAGTGAAGGAAAAAGGACATTTTCTGTAATCCCGTCAACAGCAGCGATAACGACAATAACTGCAAGAGCACCTAAAGGCCCATACTTAAAAAGCGCAATCACTATGGGAGGGATGGAAGCTACAACAAGACCAATATAGGGGATGTAACTAAGAATGAATATAAGAACTCCCCAGAGAATCGCATAGTCGATCCCACCGATAAGGAAAGTAATAGTAATTGCGACGGCTGTGATAAGATTTATTTCAGCCTTTATAACAATAAATTTTACTAACTTCCTGCCAAAGCTACTTAACCTCAATTGGAGTTCAGATTGCTTTTCAATTTCCTCATTTATTTTTTCAGGAACATTTGCAGCCTCTATTAACATAAAGGCCGTCGTGAGTATGATAATTCCAACTGTTGTCCCGGTATTTACAAGCCCATTAACGATGTTTACCACAAAGGAAACCGTAATTGACACGATGCTACGAATAATTGACTGCACGGAAAAACCGTCATATGAAGGAATATATTTTGCAAGATTACTCATGAATTCAATCAACTGATCTTGATATAGCGGGATCTGGCTTCCAAACTGGATTGCTGCACTGGCGACCATTACTCCAAGAATCAGGACGATGAAGGCGAATAAAAGAATTACCAGAAAGACACTCAGTACCCCGGGAATTCCTTTTTGCTTAAGCCATCGGATAAACGGGGTAAAGATCAGTGCAATAAATATAGAGAAAAAAAAGGTTGTGAGTATTGAAGCAATTTCTCGCATTCCGATAGTCAGTATAACCGCAGCTGTACTGTAAAGTAAAATCCTGGCTGGTATCGACTGATTCTCCATATCTATATATGCCCCACATGTTCTTTATACCCTTTAATTAACATTAGCGGGAACAGTTAGTCCTAACTATCTAACTGTATTTATCTCCTTCTATGCCGGAAATCTCCAGGAAGTCCGATAATACAGTAGATCACTTCATCAGGGTTAAGAAGCCTCTTTTTTCTATTCTGACGTAAAAGTTCTTCGAAATACTGAAACGGAGAACATATCTTTACAAAATCATGTGGAAATTACAAAATTTAGACCCCTTGAAAAATGAGTAGTTTTTTAAGGGATATTAAATATTATTTGCCCAATTAAATATAGTGTCAGCCCTTCCCCCGTTAAGGTACATTCATTAAAGGATCTATTTGCTGTTTAAAGGACATAAGTACTTTAATTGGTAAATTAAACGTTGATTTTTCCTTACTTTCAACATTGAATTTTGTGTGGATGAAAATGACATCAGATGCCTTATTTATAAATAAACATAAATTGTAAATGAATAAAGTATTTATCTCGCTCTCTTCTTGATTTAAAAGAGTATTATAGATTATTTATCAAAAAAATTGATTTTTAGGGTGTACCTTAATTGGGGAAACTCTAAATGCATATCTATTATCCAAAATAAGCATTGTATACCCTTAGTGTTAGTACTTATTTGGAAGGACCCTAAAAATTAAGTCACAAAATAATGAACTTTATTGAATATATGCTTCTTTGAAATTCTTTAGCGTCCATAATACATGATTTGTATACTCTATCGATGGAGACTATGTCTTTGCAGAATAAGTGAAAAAGATTATTTTCCCTAAAGTACTATTTCTCAAAATGTTGGAAGACGGACATAAAAAAAAGAAGTGATGGAAGCTTTGATAAGCATTATAAATTGGCAATTCCAATTAAAATCATGATCGTTATTATTAACGCACCCATTATATCCCAGAAGCTTTCCCAGAAATTAGTACGTGACATACTTCACCCCCCTATTGTAAAAGGAGAAAATAACTAATAAAGTTAGTTGTTCTCATCTGTTTTTTGAAAAGAGTTTCGAACCGGTATTTCCACACAAATTAACTAATTTAGAGGAAATAGTTTATCAGACGAGATCGGTATGTGGTTTCTGTGGAGAAAAACAGGATTCTATGGGTTTCAAGAGAACATCATGATTTCACAGAATGACAATCTATTATATTATAATTTCAAGATAATATTAGTTTTGAGATGACCTCGTTCACAAAAGTTTTCCTCTAACAACCATCAGTTCTTCAAAAGAAATCTTTTTTCTTGCCACAACATCAACCACAAATCCCATATCTATCATTTTTTCCTTAACAGCATCCAGTCCGGTAATAGAAGATATAAGCACAAGAATTTCTCCTCCTGGCTTGAGATAATCCCTTATTTCATCCAGGAACCTGTCCAGAGTATCTCTTCCGCTAATTCCTCCGTCAAAAGCATAATTCAGCCAGCCAGGAACCTTTTCTTCCTCAGAAGTCGGGAGGTAGGGCGGATTAAAGAGAATAAGGTCAAAAAGAGTTTCAGGATTTTTGGACTTTATTCCTCTAAAAAGATCAGTACGAATAACCTCCACGCCATTTACTTTTGCACAGCGGGCGGCATGGGGGTTAATTTCCGTAGCGACCAGATGAATCTCTTTCAGGTTTGCAAGAAGTACAGCAGATACAAAACCCGACCCTGTTCCGATTTCAAGAATGCGCATGCCTGGTTTTGCCTCTTTAAGGGCGGCATCGGCAAGTAAAAAAGAATCTTCTGCAGGCTCATAGACAAGGTCTGTGTCCCCGAGCTTAATTCGAGCTTTTCTGTATTCGATTTCAACCATAATTTTCGAGTTCTTTATTTTTTAGTTCTATTGCCCTGGCTTTTTATTGCTCTTTTAATTCACTTTCAAAAATTGACTTTTTTAAATCAATTATTTGATTTGCAACCTGTGCAAGCTCTTCAGGAGTCAGGTTTTCAGCGCGTTTGCTCATCATATCCTCAGGCAGTCGGGCAATAACCTCTTTGATGCTGGGGATTTTGAGTACATGGTTCATGTTCAGAATCGCATTTTTCAGCTTTTTCCGTCGCTGGCTGAAGACTGCGGACACAAAATCCATAAAAAAGGCCTGGTTTTTGACTTCGAAGGGTGCAGGGCGGGGAACAAGTTTGATAACTGCAGAATCAACTTCCGGTGCCGGCTGGAAAGCGCTTTTTGGGACTTTCATCAGTATAGAGGCATCAGCAAAATAGCAGGTATCGACTGTTAGACGTGAATAATCCTTACAATTGGGTGAGGAAACCATCCGGGCTGCAAACTCATACTGGTACATGAGAATGCCAAGTTTGAAGTTATGGCGAAGGAGCTTGAAAGTTATCTCAGATGAGATGGAATAAGGAAGGTTTGAGACGACCTTATCGAATTCCGGGAACTCGACTTTCAGTGCATCTCCTGCAATAATCTCAATATTTTCGACTTTATCGAAACGTTCATGGAGAACTCTGACAAGGACAGGGTCAAGTTCAATTGCAATTACTTTTTTTGCCTTTTTTGCAAGTCTTTCAGTCAGGTTTCCGATACCTGCACCGATTTCAAGAACTACATCCTCAGGTCCAAGCTCAGCAGCAGCTACTATTCTGTCTAGATAGCCTGCATCGACCAGAAAATGCTGATCAAAAGTGCCTCCTTTTATATTATATTTTTTAAGAAGAGAACGAACCAGACTGAAACCTCCTGAATAAATAGAGTACATTGCTGAATAAATTGAGTACTTTAATCTAACACGGAATCTTTGGTCAATAATGGAATCTTTAGCCAATACGGAATTACCATAATTTAAATGACGAAAATCAAAAACTGAAAAAGTTAACCTTGAAAGGCCATACTAAAAAAATAGAGCCAGGAGAGTTCATCTCACTCGGCTTACTGTCGGCGCGGTGGAGCTGTGAACAGTCTGTACTTGATGAAATCATCTTTGAGTTCCTCTTCAATCCTGTGGGCAAGGACTTTAGCCGGGTCATGCAGGCTTGGAATTCTTTCCCGGATATCCTGAAAACTCTTGAAGTCTCCTTTTTTGCGCTCATCGATTATAGACCACATTAGTTTTTTGCCTATCCCTGGAAGGAGGTCAAGCATGTGCAGGCGGGTAGTTATGGAATGAGCTTCGTTGAAAAACTTTACAAAGCGTGCCTCCTGATACCTCACACAAGCCTCAAGGATAAAAGGCAGCTCGAGATTCGCTCCTGTCGTAAGGTCCGAGTAGCCTATTCTCTGTTTTACGTGGTCAATTTCATCCCGGTCTCCCGATCCTATATAAACTCTTGACTGGATCTGAGGAACCACACCGTTTTTGGGAACAAGCTCCATAAGAGTGAATTTTTTATCTCCCACAGCCTGGACAAGAGGTTTTTTCTGGTATGCAGAAGTGCCATCAACTGATTTTCCATATGGAAGATAGTCAAGAACCCATACATATTCTTCTCTTTCCTGTGAGCTTTCCAGGGACTTTCTGGATGAGCGCGGAGCTCTTTCTGATTGTCTCTCGGATTGCGGTTTGCCTGTCGGACGCCTGCCGCCATAAGAAGGTTTTTCAGCAGCTGACCTGCCAGCGTACGATCTACCTGATTGCGACTTCTCTACTCTCATCAGCACCCATCCTATCAATTAATCTGAAATCCCACGAAAATCTGTGTTCAGGACCTGTCTTATCCTGATATGCCCAACTCGCTTCCATTCGGTTTGGAATCTATCCATCAATCGACTGTCGACAATTCACAAATTTCTGGTGTTCTATGTGTCCTGTAAAACTTTAAACTACCCTGTAACCAGCATCCCCGGACTCTATATATTCAATAACCCAAAGAGTCCTCTGTGTTTAAATTCGGGTCAGGTACTCCCTGACACTTTAAAGTACTCTAAGTTTCGGATACTTCCCTTATAAATAAGAAGATGAAAACTTCTATATAGGTTATTCCCTTTGCATTTAAGTTTTATTCAATAGTTTCCAGCACATAATCGAGAATTTGATCAAGCTCTTCATTGCTCAGGGTATATTTTTCTTTAGCGTAGATTGATCGGATTTCATCCCTGGATTGAGGCAGAATATCTGCGATCCTGATCGCGATTGAAGGCTTCATTTTTTCGAGTTCTAACAGCTTGTTAACCAGTTCTCTTGATTTTTCTCCACTGATCTTTGAGAATTGTTCAGCATGGCGAAGAGCTTTTCTAAATCCATATCCTACTTCAAGCCCCTTCTCTCTGCGCTCTTCGGCGATCCTGGTAAGTAGTTCTCTGACTTCGGCCAAGGTCAATAAATCTTCACTGAGGACTTCCTTAACTATCATTGGAATACACTCTTTTCGACTTAAAAGTTGTAACAATCTGCCATTCCCTGCTGAGTAATCTCTTTAGATCACTCTTCAATTCTCCAGGAGTTCCCGGCAAGTAAATTTCTGCCTGTCAGTATCCGGAAATCTGAATTGGCCCCGAGATTTCTTACCTTTTCTCATAGATAGGCGCTCTTCAGATTACCGTTATGCACGAAATTCGATCGTATTTAATAATAATCTGAAATTGTTCCGAATAATCTTTTCCTGATCTGGATCAGGTATATGTCTGACAAACGATATATAATTATAGATATTCACATCTCGAGATAATAAATCACCATGTAGGGGTAATATCACCAACCTGCCTGGATAGTAGATCACCATGTCTGGATTAAATCACTATGTCTGGATTAAATCACTATGTCTGGATTAAATCACTATGTCTGGATTAAATCACCATGTCTGGACTAAATCACCATATCGAGATAATAGGTCACCATATCGAGATAATAGGTCACCATATCGAGATAATAGGTCACCATATCGGGATAAAGAACCAGTTTTTTAAAATCAGTTTTCTTTAAGTCCCCCACCTCTTTTAAGCAGTTTTCCAGGGGACACTGGGTTTCTTACTTTTTAATTACAGGTCCTTATCTTACAAGTTACCAAAAACCCCTGGCAGGAGCCCAAGCCTACGGTAAAAGCCTGCATACTGTAAACTCAGGTAAAATGAGTTAGGTTTTACAACCTAACTGCCTGGAATGTGAATTAATACTTCTGCGGTTTAAGGTGCTGAGGGAGAGAGATAACTTCCTTCATCGCATTTCCGCTGCGGACTTCAAGAATGTACGAACGGCCGCGCTGTCCGAGAATCTTTCCGGTAGAACCCTGGAATTTTGGATTGGGCATGCCTTTCTGAATGCTCGGGTCAATGTCAATATGGACCATTTGCCCTTCTTCGAATTCCTGAATTGCCTTGCTTACAGGGGAAATCCCTCTTTCACGAACTGTCTTCTGTAATTTGTACCTTGTGCAGCGTTTTTCGCCGTGGGAGTTTGTCATCGCATGTTCCTCCTTAGAATGCTCGATTAATTAGTCTATAGTATATACAGTTTTTCTCTAGATAAGATGGACATTACTTAAATAAAACGTTCAGTCAGGCAGTATTTTCCTGACTCTACATATTAAATAAATCTGATTCAGATTGAGTTTAAATATCGACGTTGACCACATCAAGATCTTCCACAAGCGCAGGAATCCCTAAAAGTCCGCTCAGGCTTGGGTTTGTCCTGCCCTCATCTCCGGAAACAAGCTCTTTTACATACAGCCCGCCTTCGCAGTTTACTGTTATGTAAGCGTAACCTTCGTCTGTCAGTTCGTCAAGCTTGATGCTGTGCACATGCCTTTTCCTGACAAGGTCAGCCCGCCTGTGAACTACTCGCATTGGAGTCTGCTGTGAAATCTCTATGCCACTCAAAGCCTCAAGGCTGGATTTAAGCTTTTCCTCCGAAACAGGCTCTTTAAATGTAACTTTAAGCTTATAAGTTTTATCCGCCTTTGAGCTCTTCAAGGTCTCAATCATATCCTTTCCAGTGAAAGAAAACTCTCTTACCTCAACTTTTCCGGCAGCTTTCTCATTAATATTTCGCATAAGCTCTTCGAGGTCAGTGCTTCGCTTTATAGGAGATTTTGCTTCTACTACAAAAGGCCTGCCGCTTCCAAGCATCAGAGCATCGATATCTTCCCTGCCAGAGCCGTGAAAAGCCGTATCAACGGCCTGGAAAGCCTCAACTACAGGCCCTTTTATGAGCTCATCTACGGATTCCTGGTACTGTTTCCCTGTAAAATTGCAGCGCTCACATCCTTTACCTTTGCATTTCCTGCAAGGCCAGCGTGTCTGGGGAATTCCCCTGATAAGTTTGCGGTAGCGCCCTAAAATATATACGGAGCGGAGCTGGAGATCAAGCTTGTTTTTTGCGAGGTCAAGGGTAATTGTAATATCAGGATTTTCAAAATCCACATCTTTCTGGACTTTTTCAGCTATCCGCTTGCCAACTTCCCTGTTCAGCTCGGTCTTAAGCTGTTCGGCGTATGCAGTTCCAGCCTCAGCCCAGAGCATCTCCTCGTTTTCACTAAGAAGCCCGCTGACCTTTGTGCCTACAAGAAAGGTGGAATATTCGAGCCCTTCAAGGGCTTTTACAGCTTCATCGGCCCATTCATCCAGCTTTTTAAACTGGTCAAGGCAGACCCAGCACTGTTCATCTTCGCCTTCTGTTCCGAGAGCCTTTCTTGCAAATACACTGCAAGGAGCAAGTTCTTTGAGAAGGGAATCATCGTTTTCAGTTTTGTAGATCCGGTCCCCTTCAAGGACAAGGGCGAGTTTCAGAGCCTGGCCCCGTTCTCTGTTGCTCAGGCCTGTGGATAATTTTGCAAACTGACGGCCCAGACAGTGGTCACATATAGGGCCTTCATGCAGAATCTTTTTTGAAATTTCGAGTACATCCATTTTCTTTCACTTTCTTAAGCTCTTTGTTTGGGAAATAGACCTGGGAATAAGTGATAAAATTAAGGAATAAGTAAAGGGATAAAAGCTTCTGATCATCTCTTAATTCTTCTGGTCATCATTTAATATGTTACCACTCAATCTTCGACCCTGCTGTCAGCTTCTCCGGGTAACTCTCCCCTTTCAGCCTCAGCCCTGTCCAGTTCATTGTGTATAAGGGTTATGCAGTGATTAGAATGGAGGGAAAGAGGACCTACCGAGATAATTTTCGCCCCTGCCTTAAGGAGCTGTGCTTCCTCTTCTTCGGTAACTCCTAAATGGTCTCCGAGGATGAAGACCGGGTCGCGGATTTCATTTGCAATTGCCCTGATATCCTCTCCATCCTCTCTCAGGTAGAGCAAGGTGCGGCCCTCAAATTTCGAGAGCAGGGAATCGAGATCTCCTCTGCGAATCCAGACACCTGGAGTGGAACGGATATCCTGTTCGCTTGCGCCCTTTTGAAGGGCTTTCTGGATAAGTGAACCGCTGCTCCGTTCGTCCGGGTTAAGGTATCTCAGGTGCAGTCCTTCAAACCTGATGATTTTTCCAGGATCAGGTTCTCCCAGAAGTAGCAGGTGTACGTTTACGTCCCTGCGCATTCCGAAAGAGAGAAAAAGGGCAGAACTCACGCAGCGGCAAAGGATATCCATTCTTCCCGCAGAACCTGGAAGATCATTTAATGTAAAGTCACCGCTTGTATTTGCTTTATGCCCTATAATAACGATATCGCGCATGGGCACTATATTTACGCAAGAGGTATAAAAGATGTACGTAAACTTTTTTGGGAAAAAGGGGCGAGAGTAAAAAATGGTTCGACCCATCAAGTTATATCAGAAGATTGGCACTACCCTGACTTTCGACCCTCAGGTCATTGAGATAATAGATAGCGAGTATGGTTATGCCTCAAAGCAAATTAACCAACGACCTAATTTAAAAGCTTATGGGGATAAGCAGACGGTACGGTTGAGAGAGTCATAATAAATCTAATTATGACATGTTACCTGGAGTCCCTGCCGGAGGAGCTCCTCGAAGATGCATGGTTCCATTAGCTGGCATACCATCTGGATTGCCTCTAGGAGGCATTGTTGAATTTGATGGCATCTCACCCGGATTTCCATTTGGATGTATAGTAGCGTTACCTGGCATGTTATCTGGATTTCTTCGAGGGGACATGTTAGCGTTAGGTGACATGTCACCGGGTTTTCCTCCAGGAGGTATAGTATTATTATGAGATACATTGTCTGCATTCTTTTCTGCAGGGGCAGTATTGTCAGATGTCTTATTATCAGAACATCCTGACATCGCTACTATTGACATAAGTAGCAAGCCAATTACTAAAAAGCTAATTTTTTTCATCATATTACCTCTCAGATAACCTCGCCTTTCCTAAAAAATGACCTTAATACTAAAAAACTTTTTTGTGTTGTCCACTCGATATATTCACGATCTCTTTTTGAAAAATGATTTAGTGCAAAACACAATCGTGCACCATCCACCAACCGAGGCTGGATGGAACTAAAACATGAAAGATTGTCACAGATTGCGGAAATCCAATCATATGGTATGAGTGTGAAAACAATGCGCAAGACAATCGAAAGCTGGCTGGTTGCAGGGTAATTCTCGAATCCACCTTATGTCTGCACCAGGTACACAACAACTTAACTCAATACGACACTACCAGAGGCTTGCCTTTTCAGAGGATGAAGTCCGGGCTATTAGGAACACACCTCACTGCGTGGGGTTTTAGGCGAGCTAACGCTAAGGAGTCGCCACAGAACAAACTATGCACGGTCTCGATTGAATAACTTAATTTTCAAAATTTCTATCACCAATTAAAAATAGGTCGTGGGTTTGAATCATTGAAAACTGAAAGCGCAAGAATCTCTCAATATATTCATTAAATACGTGAGATGTACTCGCTTTTTCGGAATTGATCAATAACTCAGGGACACGACCTAAAAACAAACGTTATGAAAAATCGGTATAATCTATTTTATGACATTTACTAAATCCCGATTTTATAAATAAATTTAAACACATAAGGTTTATCGCTAAAAAATCTTTTTAGAAAAAAGGTCTATTCAGGCTGTCTCAAAACCATTTTGATTTCTACAATTGAGTAGTACCTCATTTCAATATTTCTTTTATTTTTACAAGAATTCATTAACTGTCATTGATCAACATAGCTTATTTGCAATTCTCGCTCGAATTCTTCTTTATTCCAGCTTTTACTTCCTTCTCCAACGATCATTTTCAACATCTTTTTCAGGTTTTTCCCTTCTCTTTTAATGAAGTCTGCTATTTTCTTTATATTATGTACGGTACACATCATAACAAATTCGATTCTGGTTTTCCTTTTTCCTCTCAACAGGAATTCCCTGAATCCTCTATCCTGTTTCATCTGTCCAAACACAGGTTCTGCGGTAGACATTCTTTTCTGATACTTTTCCGTACCTTCTTCTGTGTTCAGTTTAGCCCTCATATCCTTCATTAAATGTTCTCGAGGATCTCTTGTTATCGTCCTTTTTCCACTCTCAGTACATGCATTTTTCAACACACACTGAGAACAATAGTTGCAGACATAATATCGTAAATCAGGTTCCCCTTTTCTTTTTTGTATTCTTGTAAAGGGAATTTCAAATGCAGTAGGGCAATAATAGCAGTCTTTTTCTTCATCGTATTTAAAGAAAGATCTCCTGAACTTTCTGTTTTTTCCTTTTTTCAGCTTTGTAAAAGTTGTCAGGAATGTAGGCATCAATTCCTTCTTTCTGTAAAAGTTTCAGATTGTCATATGAGAAATAACCTGCATCTGCAAGTATTATTGTTGGTTTATATCCCATTGTATCTTTTACATTTTGTATCATTGATTCCATTTGATGCAGGTCGTTTTCTTCGTCAACAACGTCTGCTGCAACGATTATCTGTGCCTTTTCATCAACAGCAACCTGACAATTATATGAAGGTTTATATGAAGGGTTCATGCTTCTATCTTTATGCCTCATGATTTTAGCATCGGGATCTGTAATATTCACTTGAGGTGTGCCTGAAATCAATTTTCTCTGAAATTCCAACTCCTTTATCCGAGACGACCAGCAAAAATTCAGAGGTCTCAAGCCTGCCAGTATCTCTATCTTCTCCGCTGATTTTTCCATTCCTTCTCTTATGGAGCTTAATCTGGATTTCTCCTTTTCGTCCTTCTGGAAAAGCATGTTTTAGAGAGTTGGATACAAGTTCGTTAATAATTCCCAATGGAATTCTGGTGTCTATTCCGAGAAAAAAGCTTTCTATATCCATTTTTATGTGAATATCCTGATTGTCTATCAGATATGCCATGAAGAGTTCATTTGCAAGTTTCTGAAAGTATGCTTTAAAATCAAAGGTTTCAAAATTTCCGGTTTCCCCGGTTTTATACAACTCTTAGTGAATTAGAGACATCGATATAACCCGGTTCTGGCTTTCCTGAAAAGATTCCCTTGCCTTCTTATCAGAAATGCTCGGCCTGGAGGCTCAGAAGGGATGAGTGACGGCGCTCCCTTGAAAGCCTTCAATATCTATCCTGACCAGTATGCCAGATCCTTATATGCGTGCCCCTTCTTTTCCTTCCGTAACACAACCTTTGCTCACATCATTGGTCGGGCTGTGAGCCTCGTACACGTACCGTTGTCCCCTCATTGCCGACAGCACGGCAGCTATACCACAAAGTACAGCCCCGATTATGAAAGAAATCCGCAGCGCTGGCATGAATGCCTGCTGCAGTGTCTGTGGGAACCAGTAGTTGCTTGTCAGTGTGGTCACGATTTGTTGAGGTATTGAGCTGACGATACTCGAATCTATAGAGTTCAGAATCGAGCTCATTGGGTTATAGCCCAGAAAGGCAGAGAACAACGCATTTGTAGGCGACATTGTTGCTAGCTGATTCGCGAGTTGTTGCAAAGCAGGAGCAATCTGTGCAGATCCAAGGCTGGCAAACGAGCTGTGAACTGCACTCGGAAACGATTTTTGGATACCTACGATCACGATGGTGAAGAATACGGACATGCTCAGCGTACTGGCCGAGTTCGATAGTGTGGATAGCATACCCGACGCAACACCCCGGTTTTGAGGTGGCACAGAATTCATTATCGATGAGCTGTTCGGAGAGGCGAACATGCCGTTGCCAATGCCCATGAAGAAGATCAATATTCCTAGCTCCCAGTAGTCAAAGTTATAGGGAAGCATAGCGAGTCCGATGAACACCAGTGATACGATGCTCATCCCGGCAGTGGCAATCCATCGAGGTCCATATTTGTCCGAGAGAATCCCGGAAATCGGGCCCATGATCATAAAGCCAAGAGTCATGGGAAGCATGTAGATACCTGCCCATAAAGGCGTATCCTCAAAGCGATAACCATGGAGTGGTAGCCAGATCCCTTGCAGCAGAAGAATAAGCATGAACATAGCACCGCTTCGGGCAATAGCTGAAGTGAAACTTGCGAGACACCCGTAGGTAAAGGCTCTGATTTTGAAGAACTCCAGCTTAAACATTGGGTTCTTCACCTTGCTCTCAACAAATGGGAAAGCGACCAGCAATACGATTCCGATACCTGACGCTGCCATTACCCAGGGGTTGTTCCAGCCCATCGCATCGGTGATACCATCGTGCTCGTACGGCATGAGAGCGTAAGTGACGCCTATTAAAAGTGAGGTCAGCCCGCCTACAAAGAATAAGTTGCCTACAATATCGAGATTGGTCCTGGACGCCCGGAACGAAATATCCTTCATCTTCCAGTAAGACCATACCGTTCCAAGAACCGCAAAGGGAATGTTGACCAGAAACACATAGCGCCAATTGTATGTCGCCAGTATACCACCGAGTAGCAAGCCAATGAACTGACCGGACATAAAGGCTACCATATTTATACCGAGCGCCTTTCCCCTCTCGCTGACCGGAAATGCGTCCGTAATAATAGCTGAGCTGTTTGCTATGGTGAATGCACTACCAACAGCCTGTAGAAGCCTGAAAATAATTAGCTCCAGTGCACCAATGTTGCCTGTTCCAGGTGTCAGATAGAGCAGAATTGAACCGATGGCGAATATAAGGAAGCCCAGCCGGAACAGTTTTACCCGACCATACATGTCTGCCAGCCGACCAATAGTGAGGAGCAGTGTAGCCGTTACCAGGCCAAAGCCCATCAGGAGCCACAGAAGGTACTGAAATGCACCCGGATCCGTCGGATCCATCTGGATACCCTTGAATATCGCAGGCAGTGAGATCAGAATGATGCTGCCGTTGATAGAACCCATTAGAGATGCAAGGGTCACATTGAACAGTGCAACCCATTTGTATGCGATGCCCTTTTTTTGTATCGACGTATTCTCTTTATCTGTTACATTACTATTTTTATTCAAGTTATTACCTCGTTTTTGCTGCTGGCTATAGTATATCGGCAAAATCTGTGGTATCAAAGCTCGCTATGTTATTCGTTCCTGGTTAGCGAAGTTACAATAACAACATGACAATAATATGACAACAATAATTCACGATTGGACAACGACATGACAACAATATGACAACAATAATTCACGGTTGAACAACAATATGACAACGATAATTCACGGTTGGACAACAACATCAACAATATGACAACGATAATTCACGGTTGAACAACAATAGTTCACTATTGGAAGATTATACGGCCTGTAATTGCCCCACTTCGTCGAGAAATACCGAGCATAAAGCTATTCATAAGTGGTTCTTCTCACCCAGTTGAACTCTAATCTTTCGAGATAGATATAATAATTTCTACGTAAATATCGTTAATATCGTTAATATCGTTAATATGGTGATGTCGTGGAAGAAATTGTACATATTATACCTCTTGCTTCTGAAATCGATATGGCTGTCAAGCCATTTGATAAAATGAGGGCTAATAAAGTCTACCTCTTACATACTAAGTTCGTAAGTAAAAGGTTCAGTCCAAAAGACCGTGAATACGTTTTACAGGAAGTAAAAAAACGCCTTGAACAGAAGAACATAGAGGTTATTATTGTGGAGAGTAAATTGCTTGATCCGCTTCCTCTTCTGTCAACTATAAGCAACATAATCGTGCAGGAGAAAAAAGAAAACAACCTTGTCTATGTCAATATGAGCGCATCGGGAAAATTAACCGCAGTTGCATCTACTTTCGCTGCCATGCATCACGATGTTAAAGTTTACTACGTATATGCCGATGGGGGATATTCAAAAAACGAAGAAGAATTGTTAGAACATGGTCTGTCCATTGTTAATGAGCTAAAGTACTACATTTTGACTAATTTTACTATTGACATCCCAACTGGAGCAAAAAGCGTATTCCTCACGGAACTCTATAAAAAAGAAAAAATGACAACAAATGACATCATTAAAATGATCAAAGATAATAGACTTCAGGGCTTTGAGGATCTTAATGAGAGTATAGGTGGAAAACAAAGGACATCCAGTAATATACTTGTCAGAATAAACAGGGGGCTCCTTGATGAATTAAAACATAACGGGTACATACGTATTGAAAAAAGGGGTAGAAATAATATTATTATCATAACAGATAAGGGAAAGTATGCTGCATGCCTGATAGGTCATGATTGAGTACTCAATGGCAGGATATACTGCCAGAGAGACGAGTTTTACAGGCAATTAGATAGCTCTTAAAGAACTCCTATCTTGCATTTCATTTTTAATTTACTCGAAATTTATCCTGATTTTTAATACTCTTTGTTTATTACCTTAAGATGTTTCAGCTCTGAAATGTCTCATTTCTGAAGCATCCAGGTTCCAAATTTCGGCCTGTCAACTTTAGCTATATAGATATGGTGTAGAGTTTAAAGATATTCCACCTATATAGTGTATTAGGATAATCTCTATATATTTGATGTGCAAATATAGTGGTTGGGGAGAAGAGAAATCGAACCGAAATGAAGAGAAAACTAAAAACAATAAAAAGAGGTGATAAAAAATGGAAAGACTAAGGAATTTGATCCTCGAAAACGTAGCAATATTCAATAAGGCGTTTCCGAACAGATTCTGCCATAGTCCAGATGTCATCTCCGCAATCTCACACGACTATAAGTTCACTTACGGACAGGTTGAAAACGAGATCGAGAAGATGGTTCATGAGGGGGTTCTTGATGCAGAACTCTCGGACTGGTACGGAATAAAGCTCGTATAAGGAGCTTGCTGCCTTTCGAGTAGAAATTAAAGAAATAGAAATCACAAAACACTGCACGACGACAAAAAGGACTAACTGAGAAATAATAAATTGGACTGAATATCTAAGAACTTAACTGGATATTTGGCCGCTTAGTTAAGTATTTGCACACCAGATCAGGTGTCCAAATCGGATAAAGAAGTAACATACAGCGAAAACTTCCGTACAGATATAAATTCATTCGAAGTTTCGCAGGTAGCTAGATTCTTTTTCCCAAAAACCTTTTTTAATCTTAGATAATTTTAAGAAATGGGCATTTTGACTTTCCTTTCAAAGAAATGCGTTTTTTGCCAAAAATTTCCCTTAAAATCAGCATCAAGCGATTTTTCATTTTCGTTTGAATTGTTGATCCTAACTAGTAAATTCACTTTAAAAAGTCTATTAATCTCGTTTTTTCGCAAAATGCATATAAAAGTAGAACCTAATTTTAGTTCACAATTAAAGTTAAAACATAACAATGTAAAAAATCAACAACTGATCAATACATTAATTTGTTTAGAAGGCCACTCATATACGATATTTTGAATACGGATTTTTTTGTGGCCATGCAAAATATGTATTTGATCATTTGTTATTCTAGAAAAAATAAAGCTACAGGTACGAAAACCAAAATCTTTCAAAAATTTTGTTAAAGAAATACCTGTCATCCTAACAAAATAGTTACCGGAAGGACTATTCTTTTATTAGGCATACACAAACAAAGTCTCTAGATAACGTAAAATCACACATCTTTGAAAGGCAAGTATGAGACCAGTTTCTTTGGCAGTTTGCCTTAACCACTCTTCGGGAAACATTTTCCAAAGAGAGTCTTCAAGAATAAATCGAGGATGAGTAGACATGGATGCACTAATATTTAGATTATTAATATAAAAAACACATACAAGAGTAGTTATCTAACGCTTAACCGATGACGCATTTACTCATTTCTAATTTTATCCTTTCCGATAACCCATATTATAAAAATTGAGTTAATTATACTTTCAAACAACGATGGGTAACTTGTCTCGAAATTATTTATCTTAGCTGCGTTATGTGCATAGTAATTTCTGATTATTGTTGCTTTTAAAATATTTTGTAGGATGAACTTACGTTGTTTATCTTTTATATTTTTTTTACTAATCTCGTCAGGAAGTTTATTTATTAGAATGGTGAAATTGTTACTATTTGCTTTTTGAGCTATTTCTTTTTCTAACTCAACGTATGTAGTCCACCATGGTTCTTGCTTACATATTGGTTTCAAAACAGTCTTAATACCTGATATATCACCAGTGTATTGATCTCGAATTTCATCAATGGAGTTTAAACCTACTGTTCTAATTATTTCTTCTATAAATATACTCAGATTTCTTAAATAAAAAGTTAGATTTTTAGTAGATTTATATTTTTGGCTGAAATAATCTACGTTTGAATCGGCAATAAATATTAAAAAATGGTCTAGATCATTTGTTTCTATGAATTCAATAAAATTGTTAATATCTGTATTTGTTAATTGATATTTGAGAGTTGACTGCTTGTTGTAACTTTTAACTTTTCTATCAACATAAAGCATAGCCATTTCTTTAATTTCTTCTCTTTCATTTGGGAATAATACTTCTAATGTATTTTTTTCTGCCCGTGAGTAAAGTTTAAAATAAGTTGCTATTTGACCTTTTCTACCTATTTTTAAGGAGACATCTTCCCATGTATCCCCTGTCAAATAGATAATTATTTTAATACAGTACCAAATATCTATTTTAATGAGATTTTGAAGTTTAGGTTTTTCTTTATTTTCGTAAATAAAGTACTTCCGACATAGTACTTCTAAGAATTCATAAAGATTGTCAGTAGCAAAGTCATAAATTTCCATAAGCTTGTTACATTTGTCTAAAATATTATTCTCAAGTATGTTTAGTTCTTTTTCTGTTAAAAAATCTCCTGCATTTTTTTCTTTATATGCAATGATTATGTTTCTTTCATAAGATTGAATAAATTCACAAAGGAAGTCATAATAGTTTTCAAATTGATAAAACGTTAAAATAGTATTTTTATTCTGTCTAGGCCATTTTTCTACAAATTCCTTGTCACAGGTTCTATAATAGTAATTCTCTTTATCGTTAAAACGTACTGTAAAATAACATCTTCTGAAATCGTTTATTCCATCCAACTCATATATTTGCCAATAAGAATAATAATTTTTAGCCCTATCTGTACTCCGACTTGCTCCGCTTTTATCAACATAATTTACCTTGTAATCTTCCCAAATGATAAATTCATTGTCAATTGGGTCTAGTAGGTATTGTTGCCAATCCTTATCATTTTCATCAAAAGGATGATTTATCCTGTGGTATAATCTAAAATTATGAAATTTCAAAATTTCTTCGTCAAGTTCTAGCAAAGATGGATAAGTAGAATCATAAGCCTGTTCATCAGACGAAAAGATACGTTGTTGCTTAATGATAGCATATTCTTCAGGATATAACCATCTTTTTTTTGGATAAAAAAGTTTTTCTTTTTCAAAAAGCTCTAAATAATAAGGATTGATCTCAACGGAGTTATTCTTACAGAACTTTATAAATTTGTCTTGTTCCATGTACTTACAATTTGCATAATTAAGTTCATTCGACATGAATTACTTAATGTCACTATTTTACAAATAAGCTTTTAAAAATAAGGAATTTGTCTTTAATGATCTCTTTTATGTATAAAATCTATTTGAGTTATTAAAAAAACTAACTCTCTTGGTATGTATAATTTTAAAAAGAGAAGTCTACTTTTTGGCTGAGGCAACTTTTGAAACTTAGCGATTGTGCGTAACTCATACAAAAGCGTACACTTATTTTGAGTTACCTATATCTCAGACTTTTAGTGCAAGGGGTAGAATTCGAACCCTGACCGCCTGCACGAACCAATCTTGAGTCTTGTACTGTTAGTCGCTTGTTTGCCTCCTGTTATTGTCAAATTATTTGTTTAGTCAAAATATTCTAGTGTCGAGTCAATCATCAAAGATACAATGATTCAGAAGAATTGCAATCGGTCTTATACGACATTTTGCGGTTGACTCGACACTAGTTTTAATTTCACTGTCAGAGTACCAGATCATAGTCTACTGGCAAACATGCTTCAGGATATACCAACATCCAAGAAACTGGACCGCGAAAATTTAGCGAAGGCCAGACAAAACAAATAATAAATTCAAAAAGCCTTCCATTGGTCATCGGTTAAGGAATTCTCTTGCATGAGAGCTATCGATTTTGCATTAGAAACCGGCCTTAAATTTTGGCCTATTTACATGAAATCGATACCCTTTTCCAGCTTTTAATTTATTGAAATATTTGAGAAATGTTGAGGAAATTAACGCAATTTGTCATGATTCCTCACTTAACCGAAGACGCATGAAAAGCCTTCTAATAACCTCTTGATAAAGCTTAAAGTTGAGTCTTGATTATATAAGCTAACCTTCAACTAGCCCAGCCCCCATATCCCAGGATCCAGACAACATCTACTAACTCCTAACTAAATATCATACAGATCTATCTAATTCTGAGTAAAATCGATCCTCATTAGATGCGCTGCCATAAATATAGAAAGCAATTAGGAGAAACCAGATATCACCTGTATAAATTCCATAAATCGCCATGAGAATAGCAATAAACTTTCCGATGGAAGCTGCGCTATGAGTAGCCTTTACATAAGACATTTTCCTGGCAAAAACT
>Ga0268263_1001512_pt1 | contig 19777 bp, 14 predicted proteins | sample Biomet5_FD_190358 | JGI IMG/M metagenome (GOLD analysis project Ga0268263, IMG submission 190358) | Microbial communities from bioreactor (seeded with sewage sludge) at LBNL, California, USA - Biofuel metagenome 5 (SPAdes) (version 4) | ecosystem: Engineered > Bioreactor > Anaerobic >... | reverse complement strand
TCAGTAAATATCTTGGCACGGATGATGCAATCTATATCATCATAAATCACAGATAACTGACAGGAGGTCAAAAATGGATAATAACAAGATTTTAGATGAATTCACCAGAAATTACTACGGGCAGCTGGCAGGAGGGGTCTACGGTACTCCGGTACCGATCCGGGCGGACGAGACAGCTCTCATCATCATCGATGCCCAGAGATGCATCGAAGAGGACTATTTTGTAGAAGCATACAAAGCAATGGGCATCGATGTGGAACCGATGATGCCGGCACTGGACCAGATGGGAGAGAACATAGAACACGCTCTTGATAACATCAGTAGAATTTTGTCCAAATGCCGCGAAAAAGGTATCCGGCCTATACACATACACATCCAGTCATACCTTCCAGATGCCAAAGACACCGGCAGGCTGCATACCAGCGCGGGAATGTTCTATCCCCCAACAGCCCAAGAGACTGCGTTCTGCGAAAAGGCAAAGCCTCTTGAAGGCGAAATCGTACTGCAGAAAACATGTTCAGGCATCCACGTAGGCACACCAATCGACCGCGTCATGCGCAACCTGGGCATAAAAAGTGTCATCGTTACCGGTTTTTATACGGATCAATGCTTCAGCACATCGGTAAGAGATCTGGCCGATCTGGGTTATGCAGTCGATATGATCGAAGACGCTACCCAGGCCATGAGCATGGAACGCTACGAGAAAGCTCTTCAGGGCATACAGAAGATTTACGCTAATTCTGAAACCACCGAACAGCTTCTTGCCAGAATGGCAGAACTGTAGAGAGAGAGGAAAAAATAATGGGCGACTTGTACAACAAAAAAGAAACCGTAGCATTGAGACGCCATTTTCATGAGAATCCGGAGCTTAGTTTTGAGGAATTTGAAACATCGGAATTCATCGCGGACAAACTGGTGGATATGGGCCTTGATGTGAGCTCTCATATAGGCGGAACCGGTGTGGTCGCCGTTCTCGATACCGGCAGACCGGGTCCCTGCATAGCTTTCAGAGCAGATATGGACGCTCTCCCCATCCTCGAGGAAACAGGTCTCCCCTTTGAATCCCACCATACAGGTGTAATGCACGCATGCGGACATGACGGGCACATGGCCATCCTCCTCGGAGCTGCCAGAGCCATCACTTTTTCCAGAGACAAACTCAGCGGCGTGATCAAGTTCATCTTTCAGCCCGGCGAGGAGGCAAACGGCGGTGCAAAATGCATCATCAACGATGGCGCGTTGAAAACTCCCGACGTGGACGGTATTTTCGCCCTTCATATGATGCCAGACCTTCCATGCGGCACTATCGGCATCAGATCCGGTTACCTTTCCGCCACCGACGATGAATTCTACATCAAGGTGTACGGTCACGGCGCCCATTCCTCCGAGCCCGAATCCGGAGTCAACGCCATCGTCATAGCCTCACAGATCGTGAACAGTCTTATGTCTGTGCTGGGCACAAGCATCAGTCCCTACGATATAGCCACCTTCTCGATCTGCAAAATCAAAGGAGGCGATGCCATCAACGTCATCCCTGATTACGTGGAAATGAGCGGCATGATAAGATGCGTAGAAAAGAAGAACAAAATGATCATCCGCGATAAAATGCGCTCGATATCTGAACACACGGCCGCCAGCGTCGGAGGCAGGGCCGAGGTGGATTTCATAGACGGATTCCCATCGGTGAATAACGATTCACGGCTGACCGGCATCGTTATAGATTCCGCCAGGACCGCCCTGCCATCTGCAGACGGCGTCATCATGATCGAGCGCCCGCACCTGGGCTCTGAAGACTTCTCCTACTATCAGGAAGTTATCCCCGGTGTCATGTTCATGCTAGGCTGTGCCCAGCCGGACATCGAGACCGGCTCACTCCACAGCTCGATCCTCAACATCAATGAGGAATCATTAGAATACGGTGTCAGGATATTTACCGGTATAGCCGAAAAAATGTGCAGAAGATAACCAACTACAGAAAAAGTGACCCGAATTGAGATCGGGTCACTTTTATCATAATCATTTTTCTTTATGGAGTTCTTCAAGAGCATACATGCACATGTCAACGGCCGATCCCAGACAATCTTCGTCGAAATCGAATTTCGCATTATGCACAGGCGAAGTCGTATCTGTTCCAATGCCTATATATGTGCCCTTGCCGCCGTGTTCCTGAACCCTTGTCATCATCACTGTGGCATCATCGGTTCCGCCCACATTTCCTTCGTAGTATATCTTGCTGAACCATGGAACCTTTTCAGCAGCGCGCTTAATTACAGACATCATTTCGTCATCACTGGCTCCGGCTGGAACTTCGCCGTAATCCAGATAATGGTATTCCAGACCATACGCTTTTGCACTCCCATCGAGAATGTCAAACACCCTACCGCCAACGTATTCACTTATTTCAGGATTCTGTCCTCTGTATTCAACTTTCATGAGGGCATTTGGCGCTATGGTATTCACACACACTCCGGCATGCAATTCACCAACGTTTACTCTGCAAAGGCCCGACTCATGTGGTGCTATGCAGTGAAGATTGAGTGCTGCGGAGCAGGCGGCCAGCAAAGCGTTTTTTCCTTCCTGAGCGGCCCCGCAGGGATGCGCAGCTCTTCCCTCAAAATACACATCCAGTTGTCTGTCACTGAGAAAGTCCTTGCAGCCGCATGCGATGGTATTAGACGGCAGCGGCCGGTTTTCAGCACTTAATGCTATATGCATTGCTATAAAATTATCTGCATCGTCAAGGTGCCCCTTATCAACAATAGCCTGAGCCCCGTAAAATGTTTCTTCTGCCGGCTGAAAAATCAGTTTGATTTTTCCCGTCATGGCATTTTTACCGTTGATCAGACGTTCAGCAATCCCCAGTCCCATGGCGGTGTGCCCGTCATGGCCGCAGGCATGAACCTTGTCCGCATTACTTGATATATATCCGGCATCAAACGGTCTGAACCCCTCTTCTGCCGGTTCCTGGTACGGCAGACAATCCATCTCAAATCTAAACGCCGTTATCGGTCCCGGCTTTTGAGTATCAAAGACTGCCATTACTCCAGGATATCCTTTTGTCCGCTCAACGTAAGCGGTATCGGCACCCTGCTTTACCGCTCTGACCATAGCTTCCTGCATCTGTTCCTGAGAAAGTCTCTCAGGTTCTCCAATGCTATCCACATTGACGACATCCGGACCCATGATGGTCTTATATCCCATACCTTCCAAAATCTCAGCAACTCTGGCGCTAGTTCTTATTTCCTCCCATCCACTTTCAGGATATTTGTGAAATTCTCGTCTATATTCAATTATTTTGTCCATTATTGATCCTCTCTTTTGCTCGCATCAATTGCTTCTCCCAACAACGCAATGCCCTTTTCTATTTCCTCATCACTGACGTTCGAAAAGCAAAGCCTCAGATGCCCCTGCTCTCCTGATTTTCCAGGATAGAACACATAACCAGGAACTATCAATACGTTTCTTTTCTTAGCCTCTTCATATACTCTTTTGTCACTGATCCCCTCTGCAAGGGTGCACCATAGCAGTACGCCTCCCTGTGGTTTATCATAGGAAATACCTTTGTCAGCTATCATATCAAGACATCTGCACACCAGATCACGCTTTTGCCTGTAATGATCCGCCAGTTTAACAACATGTTTTTTCATCAGTCCGCATTCTATATACTCATTTAACAGGAACTGTCCTATATTGTCTATGAATATTTCGTCAAGCGAAACCAGAACCCCCAGCATATGGACCAAATCTGTAGGTCCCGCCACATAGCCCGTTTTTATGCCATAAGGAAAAACCATCGTGAACGAATCAATGTAAACCACCGATTTATGACGATCCAGGGAATAAAGGCTTGGTATCCGTTCACCGGAATACCTGAAATCGCGCTGTGAATCCTCCTCGATGACAGGTACTCCATATCTGTTAGTGATTTCCAGGATCTTCAGGCGTTTCTCCAGCGATGTAACGGTTCCAGTGGGATTGTGGTATGACGGCATGGTATATATGAACTTAGGCTTATGCCTGATGATCATGTCCTCCAGGCATTTCATGTTCATTCCATCCTCTTCCATTGGTACTGTGGCTATTTCAATTCCTTTATTCCTTACTATCGACACAACATCCGGCACTATCGGCGACTCTGCAATGAGGCAGTCTCCCTCCTTCATATATAAGGAAGCTATGAGATTTATCGCCTTGGTGGTTTCAGATACCAACTGGATATTCTGTGGTTTTACATACATATTTTCCCCAGCAAGTATCCTGCAGATATTTTTCTTTGTCCGTTCCGTTTCGTTCAGGTTTACCAACGGAATATTGCCTTCCTCATCTCTATCGACGAGCCTTCTGACAATATCATCCATCCCTTCAACGGGAGAGCATTCACTACTCATATTGATCCCGCCGAATGAAATGTATTTATCCGTATAAGTATCTGCAAAAATACTCATGAATTCCCTGGCATGGCGGTCATAATTATACAAAATCATCTTTTCCAGAGGAAAAAATCTATTGGTAAAATTATCGTCCTCGGCAGGTATATCAATGAAATACCCTTTAGGCGCACAGCGTGATACCGTCATTAATCCTTCGGATACCAGCTCTCCATATGCCTTGATTACCGTATTTCTGTGGACATCAAGTTCTTCTGCCAATCTCCTTTCAGACGGCATTTTGTACCCATGGATTAGTTCCTGATTTCTGATCATGCATTTTATGGTCTCCGCTATCTGCTGATAGTAAGGCGTTTCGCTGTCCTTGTTAATTTTTATATTCATAATACAAATATAATATTTGAAAATCCTTAATAATTCAACCCTATTATTCGTTAATTGCCGCAGCCTCCTGGTTTCTCTTAACTTTCTTAACATATCTGTCCCATACGGTCAGCATTACGATGCCTATGACCATGATTATGGTAATAGCTATAAACATGTAACGGTAGCCTGTCTCACCAAATGTATCTAGAAGTTTTCCAGATGCAAACGGCACAATAACCTCCGGAAGATATCCGAGTGTGCACACTAGACCAATAGCCGTTCCAGCTACTCTGATAGGAACTCCGCCCTCTTCCATCATTGAGAAAACAAGGCTGTATCCGCCGTACATTCCGGCATATATCAGTATACACAATACTATGAACAAAGTTGAACTCATGTTTCCCATCACTACCATCAGCAGCGTGCCTACTGCCATCAGTGAAAATGTAACATACATGACCTTGGACCTTCCAAGCCTGTCTGCAAATATTCCTCCGCCAAAGGATGCGATCGGTCTTACATATTGAGCCGCGATCGTTACAAAAGCGCCTGCTGCCGCAGCCATTCCGAATCTTGAAGTTGCATAAGGTGTAAAGTAGTAAAAAGCAATGTTCATTACATATGTACAGCAGAGTATTGCAGAAAGTATCCATACTGCCGGCATTTTTAATACTTCGACAACCTGCCCGACCGATATTTTTTCTCTTTCTTCGACCTTTTCCTCTGTAGGCTTAGGATCCTTGAGCAGTAAGAAGACCAGTATACCAAGAACAACTGCGATAATTGAATAATACGTGATTACGCCGTTCAATCCTGCAGCATCACCGCTTTTCTTGCTGAAATATGCAAATATGGCTACTATGCATGCACCATCTATGGCATATACGATTCCTCGTCCACCATCCATAAATCCATATGCTTTACTTTGTTCATCGTCATTTGCGATTCCTCTAAGACTCTTAAGCAGCGATGGCCAGAATGCAAACAATGAAGTGAAGCCCCACATAGCATATATCGCCAGCAGCATCACATAGCTCGGATGCATTAAATGCAAAAATCCGCCCACTCCAGTCAATATCAAAGAAACTGACATCAGCTTTCTCGGTGATACCATATCTGCAACTACACCCCCGAATAAATAAGATATCATTCCAAAGACACCAAACATGGATCCGAACATACCCATCTGTGTATTCGTCAGATGATAAGTGCTTAGATACGCATCATAAAAATAAGACCTGAAATATGGAAGTCCATAAATCATTGCACCTGCTATGGTTATAACTACCAGAACAAAAATGTGCTTTTTCAGTTTAGAAGTAGATTCCATTCTTTTTCTCCCTTCAATACATTTTATTTGATTATTTAAACAATTAAATGTGGAACTACGGCCATTTAAGGCGGGGTTAAGTCCACGGCGTGCCGACACGTCTGTAGCACATCGAACGCCTGTGAAGGACGCGCGGAGCTTCAGCGATGTTCCATCGTGCGTCCATTATATTGCATAACCAATTATCTAAAAAGTACCAAAAAAAAATAAAACTGCCGCATCAAGTAGTCCAAAACCACTGATACAGCAATTATTAGTAGTCCAAATCGGAGGTTGATGAGTGTGATGCAGGATACGATTGGCTAGCATCTGTCTTTTTCAGCCCATATTACAGATTATCGGTCAATATCATTCAATGATAGCCAGAACCATTCTCCAGACAAGGTTTTCTGGCTAGCATCTGCCTTTTTTAGCTCATATTACAGATTATCAGTCAATATCATTCAATGATAGCCAGAACCATTCTCCAGACAAGGTTTTCTGGCTAGCATCTGCCTTTTTTAGCTCATATTACAGATTATCGGTCAATTTCATTCAATGATAGCCAGCGGATTCTCGACTATGCAGAATATAATTGACAGAAATGATCTGACGTACGGAATAGTATACTCAAGGGCGGTGAATCAATGAGTCATATATTTCAGCAGCTCGGAATAGAGCTTATCCGGGTCCACCGGTTTGGTCAGGTGACTGTTCATGCCTGACTCCAGGCTCAATTTTATGTCTTCGTCGTAGGCATTGGCGGTCATAGCGATGATTGGAACCGTCAGGGCGTCTGGCCTTGGCAGTTTTCTGATGAAAGCGGCTGCTTCGTAGCCGTTCATCGCCGGCATTCTGATATCCATGAGCACAGCATTGTAGGTTCCGGGCTCTGAATCGCTGAATTTATCCGTGCCTGTACGGCCGTCCTCTGCGCAGTCCACCAGTATGCCTTTTTCCTCCAGTAGGGCGCGGGCGATCTCCATGTTAAGATAGTTATCTTCGCAAAGGAGTACGCGCTTTCCTTCCAGGTCTGAATAGTCCGCTCTGATGATTATATCTGGAGTTTCCGTGTGGCTGACTATCTCTATGGGCAGATCCACAGTGAAACTGCTGCCCTTGCCAACCTGGGATTCCACGCTTATGGAGCCTTTCATTATCTCCACCGTTTTTTTGACGATGGCAAGGCCCAGTCCGGTGCCGTATCCGCGGGACTCAACATGGTTCTCCTGGGCAAATGGCTCGTAGAGTCTGGAAATGAATTCCGGACTGATACCTATGCCGGTGTCGGCAACAACTATCCTGGTATTGCAGCCGTTGATCGGTGGCTCTATTTTTTTAACGGTCAGGGTAACATGACCACCTTTCCTTGTGAACTTGATGGCATTGGACATCAGGTTCAGAATCACCTTTTCCAGCTTGATCCTGTCGATATTGGCGTAGCATCTGTCTAATATTTCAAAGTCGGAAGATACCTCAACGCCTCTGCTCTGGGCAAAGGCCTGTGCTGAGGCCATAATCTCATCCATCATCATGCTGCAGTTTACCTTTTTAGGTTCCAGCAGGATCTTTCCGCTTTCGATCCTTGAAAGCTCCAGAGTGTCGTTTACAAGATTCAGCATCAGGTCACCTGATTTTTTGATTTTCTCCAGGTAATCCTGGCGTCTGACCGGATCGGTCTCATTCAGGGCCAGCCTGGTAAAACCGATGATGCCGTTGAGCGGGGTCCTCATGTCGTGGCTCATGCTGGACAAAAAAGCCGATTTGGCTTCGTTGGCAGCCGCAGTAGACGCTTCGTGCATGTGCCTTATCATTTCCTGTTCTGCCTGGTACTGCACAGTTATATCACTTCTGCAGAACAAAATCATATCTTTGGTTTCATCCATGTAGGCATAGCGTACCTCACGCTGAATCAATACACCCTTAGCGTCAACCGCACCGTATCTTACGTAATAGCTGCCGTCTCTGTCCAGGGAAGTCCTGATCTGATCCAGATCCATGGCAGCGATCACTGACGCTTTTTGTTCAGGTATCACATCGTAAAGCCGTCCGCTCAGAGTCGCATCATAATCCTTAGGCTCCGGGTGGGCGTTGTCGTTTGAATCCACATCATAATAGAAAAAGGTCCTGTTTACCATATCTATTATTCCGATTATGTCGTATTCCATATTGGCCAGTTTATTCATGATCTGTGTCTGCAGGGCATTACTGGTGGTGTTATATGTATAGAGGTATGCCTCCACATTGCCAGTTATCGTGGAGCGTTTAAGACTGATCACGGTCTTGTACCAGATAGGGGCTTTGCCGGCAAACATCCTGGTGTATTCGACCTCGACGCTGTCGTGACCGTCACGGAAACTCTGAAGAAGATCCTCACGGGTCATTTTTGTTCTCAGCAGGCGCCCGCCTATTCTGTCTGTAGGATTGGCGATGATAACGCCAAGCACGCCGCTGTAGGTATCGATATTATCAACGTCAAGAGCTTCATGCTTTATCCTCTGATAATCGATCACCTTGTCCTCTGTAAGATCAAAATAGCCCCTCGCCACCAGATTTGAATAATTGCTGGAGTTTTCCAGGGCCTGTTCAAAGTTCTTCTTTGCCAGTTCGCTCTCGGTAATGTCTGTGGCGATGATCACCGTTGCTCTTCGTGCATACCAGTTTATGCGCTTGCAGTCTACGCGCAGATATTTTTTGCGTCTGACATCGTGGATCACATCGACATGCATCTCCCGGTCTTCCATTTTTTTCATCGGGCAGACGTCGCACTGCTCATTTCTGCCGTTGATCACCTCGTAACAGCTTTTACCCATAAAGTCCGAACGGCCCCAGAACTCTACAGCGCTGGAGTTGGCATAATACAGCTCGCAGGTGTCTTCGTCGCATACGTATACCATGTTTCCAGATTTGTCGATGATATCCAGATAACCGTCAGACTCCTGAGATGAATTGATGAAATTCACCAGGATCATGGCTGCCCCATGATATGTGCCCATGATGCGGGCTTTGGCTCTGATCCACACAAAATTTCTGGTCTTGTGCCTGATCCTGTAGAACACATCGGCGATATAGTCATCTTCATGACAAAACAGCTCATTTATGTGAGCTTCGACTATGGCCAGATCGTTGGGCATAACTATTCTGGTCGCGTCATCTCTGATGATGTCGCTGTATTCCTCATCTGTGTAACCAGAAATGGCTGGTATACCTTCCGAATAATAGAAGGTATCCAGCCTGGCCTCATCGCTTATTTCATATAAACATATATCGCCCGGATTACAGCGGATGATATAGTCAAGTTGTTCTTCAGTCAACTCCATTGTCGTCTCCGTTCTCGAGCGTTGTTACTTTTGTTAAAATTTTCTGCCTGTAAGAAGCTGAAACGCTTCCTTGTATTTCTCGATGGTCTTGTCGATGACTTCCTGCGGCAGCAGATAATCACTGTCCGGATTGGCCTTGAGCCAGTCTCTTACAAACTGCTTGTCGTAGGAAGGCTGTGACTGTCCCGGCTTGTAGCCTTCCAGCGGCCAGAACCTGGAGCTGTCTGGCGTCAGCATCTCGTCACCGAGGATGACCTCTCCGTTTTCATCCAGACCGAACTCGAACTTGGTGTCTGCAATTATGATATTTCTGGACAAAGCATACTCTGCGCATTTTTTGTACAGTTCTATGGTGCAGTCTCTCAGCTTGGTCGCGTACTCCTCGCCTTTGCCCGGATACATCTTTTCTATGACCTCAATGCTCTTTTCATATGAAATGTTTTCATCGTGGTCACCGATCTCAGCCTTGGTGCTTGGAGTATAAATGGGCTCAGGAAGTTTCTCCGATTCCTTGAGTCCTGCCGCAAGCTCTATTCCGCATACGGTGCCGGACTTCTTATAGCTTTCCCAGCCGCTTCCGGTGATGTAACCGCGTACGATGCATTCTACAGGCAGCATCTCCAGCTTCTTGCACATCATGCTGTTGCCGTCGAATTTTTCATTCTGGAAGAATTCCGGCATATCTTTGACATCTACTGAAAGCATATGGTTCGGAACTATGTCCTTAGTATATTCAAACCAGAACCTGGACATCTGTGTCAATATCGCGCCCTTTTCTGTGATCTTGTTTTTCAAAATGTGATCGAATGCGGAGATCCTGTCCGTAGCAACCATTATAAGGCTGTCGCCGTTGTCATATATCTCACGTACTTTACCCTCTTTAACAGGTTTATAATTTTCCATTTTAACTGTCCTCCGTATTATGTTTGATGCAATAAAAATGATTCATCTGAATTTATTATCATTCTATCATTTAACCGCCTATTATGCTATACTTTTTTGTATATATAATTTTTATAAATAACTCTTGACTTTAGTTATAAAAGTTGTACAATACTGTTTCATTGTTTAGTATTATTTGGGAGGAAGAAATGTCAAGAAAAATCAACCTTTTGCCGGTGCAGATACTGGCAATCGGCTTCTTCGCCATCATATTGCTTGGCGGAATCATATTATCGCTGCCCATAAGCAGCCGCAACGGCGCTGATATTTCGTTTATCAACGCTTTGTTTACGTCAACTTCAGCTACCTGCGTGACAGGGCTTTCCGTTGTGGACACGTATACACAGTTCAACTTCTTTGGTCAGCTGATCATCCTGATCCTGATCCAGATCGGCGGGCTGGGCTTCATGGGTATAGCCATGACCTTCGCCTTCGCTGCCGGCAGCAAGATAACCCTGTTCCAGAGGACGCTGCTTATGGAATCTCTGGGATCACTGCACATAGGCGGTGTTGTAAAGATCATAAAAAGGATGCTTATAGGTACCGCTGTGATCGAGACCATGGGCGCCATACTCATAGCTTCCAGGCTCATTCCGCGAGTGGGAGTGGCCGAGGGCATCTGGTTCGGCATCTTCCATTCTGTGTCAGCCTTCTGCAATGCCGGATTCGACATACTTGGCAGATTTCAGCCTGGCAGCTCCCTGATGCTGTTTGCCGACGATCCGCTCATCGAGATCACCATCATGGTGCTGATAGCCAGCGGCGGCATAGGCTTCATCGTCTGGAACGATATCGCGACCCATAAATTCAATTTCAAAAAATACGCCCTGCACTCCAAGATAATGCTGACCTTCACGGCGGCGCTTATCCTTACAGGCGCACTGCTGTTCTTCATAATCGAAAGATCTCACTCGTTCAGCGGCATGTCCACCGGTGAACAGGTGCTGAACTCATTCTTTGCTTCTGTGTCTCCAAGGACCGCTGGCTTTGCTTCTGTAGATTATGCCGACATGTCAACTGCCGGAAGGTTCCTGACCATGCTGCTGATGTTTATTGGCGCGGGTCCCGGTTCCACCGGAGGCGGCATCAAGGTGACCACCTTTGTTACCCTGATACTGTCAATATATTCAAACTCAAAGAACTACAATGACCTGAGCATCTTCAGGAGAAGGCTGCCGTCAGACGCCCAGCGCAAGGCTCTTTCCAGCATGGCATCATACATATCGCTTGTCATCGCCTGCACCTTCTGCCTGCTGCTGCTCAACCCGAGCCTGACCACAGAAAGCTGCTTCTTTGAATCGCTTTCCGCCATGGGCACAGTCGGACTGACCATGGGCATAACATCCACTGTTGGCACCCTTTCCAAGATATGTCTGATCACGCTGATGTACTGCGGCAGACTGGGAAGTATCGCTGTTGCCATGGCTATAGTAAGAAGAAAAGTAATACCAAAGATAAGTTACCCGGAAGAAAAGATAACACTGGGATAAGGAGGAATAAATAATGCGTTCAATGTTAGTAATAGGACTTGGAAGGTTCGGCCGCCATCTGACTATGAGTCTGGCGGAAATGGGAAATGATATCATGGTCATTGACAAAGATGAAACTGTGGTAAACAAACTGGTACCGTATGTTGCCTCTGCTCAGATCGGCGACTGCAGCGACGAGGTGGTTCTCCGCGACATCGGCGTTTCCAACTTTGATGTCTGCTTTGTCTGCATCAGCAACAACCTGGAGTCATCTCTTGTGATCACCACAATGCTGAAGGAACTCGGTGCCAAGAAGGTCGTTACCAAGGTAAACCATGATATCCACGTTAAATTTCTGCTCCAGAACGGCGCAGACGATGTAATATACCCGGAGAGAGACATGGCCAGAAGGACTGCGCTCAAATACAGCGCGCAAGGTGCATTCGACTATGTGGAACTCAACGACAACTATGGTATTTTCGAGATAGAGCCTCCAAGATCATGGCTGGGTTACACTTTGTCAGAGATAGACGTCCGCAAAAAATACCACGTCAACGTCATAGCCTACAAAAATGAGATGGATATCCATCCTCTTGACCGTGAAAAGTACACTATTAATAAGAATGAGCATCTTATCGTGGCCGGAGACAGGAAAAGTTTCATAGAACTTGTCAGAAAGAAGATGTGATATAGGAGATCAATATCATCACAATACCAGTAACAATAAGCGGTATCATGCCGTCAACGTAAGCTGCATTGCCCTCAAGCTTGTAATATGCCAGGTAGCATGCCAGACTTATGACGGCTGCTGCCGCTATTATTATGATCACAGCCATGGCGATGCCGCTCTTCATATCGCCGCATCCGTACATGGTATTAACAACTATTATCTCCAGCATGGCCCAGCCTACGATGAGCAGCAGTTCGGTCGTCACCTGACGTTTTAACAGCAGTGATGTCACAAGAAGCAAAACTATATAGAGAGCGATGCCGCCCCAAATTACCAGCTTTGATGAGAATAGCTCTCCACCCTCAGGAATGGCCCTGATGCCTTTCACCATCATTATTATCCCTACAAAACCAGAAACAGTCGCTATCCCAAGTATGATTCCATTTCTGAGACCATCCGGCACATGATTTGGACGAAAGGCCAATACCCACCAGATAAGATAAAAAATCACGCAGATGATCAGCAGATTGTTGCCATAATAAATGCTTCTTTCCATTTCCGATGCCTCCTAATTTTGTTTATTATATCACATCAGTTTTATTTAATATTGTGCTTTGTATGAATATCATGTAAAATTATCATAACATTATTTCAATTGGGGGACATATGAGATCACTTATACTTATTACCATATACATTATAATCAATCTATATACCGCGTCGCAGCTCAGCTACTGGCTGAGGCGATGCTCACGCAGATACGATTCCGTGGCGAGTCTTCGCGTGCTTTATATGCTTTTTTATGCTCTGCTGGCATCGCTGCCCATGTTCGGCACCTATCTGCCAGACAGCAGTTTCAAGTACCACATGGCGGCGGCAGGCAATCTCTGGCTTGGATTTTACATGTACTTCACCGGACTGCTTGTCATACTGCAGCTGATACGGCTGATCTGCCGCAGATTTATCAGCAGTGAGAACGCTGAACGGCGATCCAGGATCATTCTGGCACTTGTTATCGTGTTCACACTCTGCCTCAACGCATACGGCTGCGTCAATGCCCAGAACGTCACCACGACAAGGTATGATATCGCGGTGAACAAAAATGCCGGCTCTGTTAAAACACTGAAGATAGCTCTGGTGGCAGATTTCCACCTCGGCGTCAATTCCAATGCCGGAATGTATCGATCCATGGTAAAGAAGATAAACAAAATGGATCCTGATCTGATAGTCGTTGACGGCGATATTTTCAACAGCACCTACAGCGCTCTGCAGGATCCCGGGAAATATTCAGCCATACTTTCAAAACTCAGGGCCAGATATGGAGTCTATGCCGTTTACGGCAACCACGATGTGGACGAATCCCTGTTCGGAGGCTTTGCCGTCACAAGTCTTTCCCGCTCATTCCGCAATCCCAGGGTAACAGCCTTCATGAAGTCATGCGGTTTCACAATACTTGACGATGAAACTCTGACCGTGGCCGGCGGCAGCATAGTACTTGCCGGGCGTCGTGACGGTGAAAAAGCCGGTGACGGAACCGCGCGCAGAAAGTCGGCATCACAGCTTCTGAAGGGTGTGAACAAAGCTAAACCTGTCATAGTCATTGAACACGAGCCTCTGGATTTCAAAGCACTCGGCAGGGCTGGCGCAGACGTTGCTCTCAGCGGTCACACTCATGACGGACAGATATTCCCCGGCAATCTTATCATCAGATTGTTTAACCAGAACTCTTATGGCATCAAGAGAATATCAGGAGTCATTTCTCTTGTCACCTCAGGCGTAGGATATTACGGTCCGCCTGTTAGAATAGGAACCCACAGCGAAATAGCTGAAATCAATATAAGCTTTAAATGATCAAGAAAGGATATAACTGATGGAACCAATCAAAGAGTTAAAAAGGCGAGGCCGGAATACGGTGAAGCACCATTATTTTCTGCTGGTGCTGATCTGTCTGATAGCGGTTTTTCTTGGTACTGAATACAACGCATCCGGTGGACTTTTCAGCAGGATCGACAGCACTGTCAATTCACAGACCACTGTCACCAATCCGCTGGTCAAGACTGATGCATCTAAAGTTTTCAACGATATAACCAGCAATAACCTACAGAAAGGATACCAGACATCGGATAACCTCATGCAGAAATACAAGAGCGGCAAAGATCAAAGCGACTTTGCCGGCAGGACCAGAGGATCTCTTGCAAATGTGGTCAATGTAATAACATCCGGTCAGCTTTACCTTAAGCTGGCCTCAGCACTGAATTCCCTGACCCATTCCGGTAAAATCGTAGCGTCGATCTTCATCATCGTCAGCTTTCTGTTCTACCTGTTCATCTGGATATTCTTCATGAACGTGTACAAGGTCATAATGCGACGCATGTTCCTGGAAGCACGCACATATGAAAAGGTGCCGCTGCAGCATGCTGTGCACATGCTGGCGGTCCGCAGATGGGGCCGTGCTTCAGTGACCATGTTTGTCCTTTATATATTCAAATTTCTGTGGAATCTGACCATAATAGGCGGCATCATCAAGTATTATTCCTATTTCCTGGTTCCATACATCGTAGCGGAGAACCCTGATGTCAGGCCACTTGAGGCCATTACTCTTTCCCGCAGGATGATGTACGGTCATAAATGGGAATGTTTCAAGTATCAGCTCTCATTTATCGGCTGGTATATTTTATCCATCTGCACCTTTGGTCTTTTACGCCTGGTGTACCTGACGCCTTATGAAATAGCCACCTTCTGCGAATACTACAGCGACATGCGAATAGCTGCAAGGGAGAACGCCGTGCCCGGCATCGAACGTCTTAATGATGAGTTTCTCTTTGTCAAAGCAGAAGAAGCACTGCTACACAAGACATACCCGGATATCGTCGAACACAGGAGCTATATCCGGGAGCATGAAATAACGATCAATCCGTTCCAGAAATTCATCGCCGACTTTCTCGGTCTCTGGCTGGGACTTACTAAAACAAGAAACGCCTATCAGGATATACAGGGACTTAAATACCAGATACAGCGTGATCTGGATGCCCTCGAAGGCGAGTCCTATCCTTCAAGACTCAATGAACGCTGGAACCCAAGGCAGGCCACGCTGTCAGGAAAGATCATGTTCCTGCGCAGCTATACCATATGGAACCTGCTGCTGATGTTCTTTATATTCTCCTTCCTCGGATGGTGCTGGGAAGTCAGCCTCCATCTGATCAACGACGGTGAATTCGTGAACCGCGGCACGCTGTTCGGGCCATGGCTTCCGATCTACGGGTGCGGAGGCATCATCGTCCTCATGCTGCTCAGCAAGCTCCGGACGCACCCGGTTGCTGAGTTCATTGGCGCCATCGTCCTCTGCGGACTGGTGGAATACTGGACCTCGTATTACCTGCAGATGGAATATGGTCTGCGCTGGTGGGACTACACCGGCTATTTCCTGAATCTGAACGGACGCATATGCGCTGAAGGCCTGCTGGTCTTCGCCATCGCCGGCATGGCCATCGTCTATATCATCGGTCCAATCATGGATGTGATGCTGTCCAGGATACCTGTGAAAGTCCTGATACCTCTGGTTCTCTGCCTTGTGGTACTGTTCTGCGCCGACTGGATACACTCGTCAAAACATCCAAACATGGGTAAAGGCGTCACAGACTACAACGCTTACAAAACCACCTCTGCAGTGGAGGTCATTAACTATCGAATATGTTGACACGAAAAAGGCGGCCCTGCGGCCGCCTTTGATCATTTTTTGTTGAATACGTATTCGTCAAGCCGTTCAAATGCCTGCACCACCTTGGAATATGGCAGTGCCAGATTCATTCGGATGGAGTACGGGCTGTTGAACATGCGGCCGTCCTGCCACATTACACCCACTTCCACGCCGGCTTCTTCCAGCCGATCGATGGATACCCGGTTATCCTCACACCACTGTGAACAGTCAAGAAACAACATATACGTTCCTTCTGGTTTAGCAACTCTGACGCCTTTGAAATGCTCGCTGATAAAGTCGCAGGCATACTGAACGTTCCTGGAAAGCACTATGCTCAGATCGTCTACCCACTTGGCGCCTTCCGGCTTATACGCTCCTATTAGCGCGTACATGGAAAGCACATTCATTTCATTGTAATTGCTCAGAGATCCCTGTTTTCTGACTCTGTCTCTGAGATACTTGTTGTAGATGATATGATAGGCTCCGATGAGTCCTGTCAGATTGAAGGTCTTGGACGGCGCATACAGTGCCACGGTCCTGTTCCTCGCGTCTTCAGACACCGACTGAGTCGGTACATGCCTGTTGTTGAACAAAATGATATCCGACCATATCTCATCAGATATCACAATGACATCGTTGGCCTTATAGACCTCCATGGCCTTTTCTATCTCCCAGCGTTCCCATACTCTGCCGCACGGATTGTGAGGCGAGCAGAAAATCGCCGCATGGATACTGTGCTCCTTCAGTTTGCGATCCATGTCTTCATAATCCATGCGCCAGATGCCCTCGTTATCCTTCTGCAGCTGACTATGCACTATTTTGAAGCCATTGTTGCTTAAACTCTCTGTAAAACCGATATATGTAGGCGAATGGATCAGTATCTTGTCTCCCTCCTGACACAATACCCTGAGGGTGCTGATCACTCCTCCCAGAACGCCGTTTTCATATCCAATATCATCCCTATCAAGACCAGCCACGCCATTCCTGGTGCGCTGCCATTTTATTATTTCGTCAAAATATTCATCACGCGGCGCAAAATAGCCGAATGCCGGGTGCTTGGTCCTGTCAATTATGGCTTTCTGAATCGTGGGTACCGTTCTGAAATTCATATCGGCCACCCACATCGGTATCTGATCAAATTCCGGTCTCGTTTTGCCCTTGGGAGCAATGCCATAGATATCATCAAGATCAACCGCAATGGAATCCTTGCCGTGCCGTTCCATGATGCTGATAAAATCGTAGTTCATCGTAGTCACCTCTTCTATTGTTTATCATATGATTATAGCAAATAATCAGTCTTTAATCAACAAAACAGGGCTTTTTGTAAAGCCCTGTTTTTTCAGTGATTTCAATTAGTGTGCAGAATTCACTTCCTCAGCTTTTCTTCAAATCTGCTGAGTGATGAACTGCCGTAGTTTTCGATTTTCTTATCAAGGTATGACAAAGTGTCCTGAAGTTCTTCCACACGCTGCATCAATCTGGTCCGCTGCTCAAGCAGAAGCTCCTTTCTTGCCTCCAGTGTAGAATCGCCCTGCTGGAACATCTCGACGTATTCTATGAGAGCCTCTATGGAGAGACCCGCGTGTCTCATGCACTTGATGAATGTCACCCAGTTGCAGTCTGCTTCAGAATAATCCCTGTTGCCGCTGCTGTCTCTGGTCACCGGCGGCAGCAGCCCTATCCTCTCATAGTAACGCAGTGTGTCTGCCGATATATCATAAAGCCTGCTTACTTCTGCTATTTTCATTATTTGCCCTCCCTTTCCTTCAGAATACTGTAATACTACCACTTTGAGTCCACTCGAAGTCAAGATTTTTTTGTCGTGACCAGACTGCATATCAGTTTTGTCATCTCATCGCCATCCAAAGGTTTGGAAATATGAGCATTCATGCCGGCAGCAAGACTCTCCTCCACATTCTCCTGATAGGCATCCGCCGACACCGCTATGATCGGAACGGTTGCGGCATATTCGCCATCCATGGCTCTGATCTTCCTGGCTGCAGTTGTACCATCCATTACCGGCATCCTCATGTCCAGAAGAACTACGTTAAAATACCCGTTTCCTTTTTGTTCAAATATTTCCACGCCCAGGGAACCGTTTTCTGTGCTGCAGACTTCCATCCCCAGATTTTCAAGTATCGCCTTCTCGATCTCGAGGTTCAGTTCATTATCCTCACATATCAGGGCTCTCATTCCTCTGAGTTTCTCAACTTCACCTGCATCGGTGATTTCCTTATCTCCGTTCTGTTCCGTCGTTGTCACAGGCAGCCTGACGGTAAATACCGTCCCCTTGCCCTTTCTGCTGGTCACATCGATTGTGCCGCCCATGGCATCCACTATACTCTTAACTATTGAAAGTCCCATGCCGCTGCCCGCTATTCCCGCGTTGGCGGCGTCCTCCTGCGCAAATGCATCGAACATGTGCGGGATAAAGTCCTCGGCTACTCCGATGCCCGTATCCTCAACCCTGATCACACACATACCGCTGCCATCTTCAGCTCTGGCCCCGCTGCAGTCAAATCTGACCACTCCGCCTTCAGGTGTGAACTTCACCGCGTTGGACAGAAGATTAAGCACTATCTTCTGCATATTGAGTCTGTCCACCATGATGTTCTTATGGCATACCTGAGCTATATTATCGACAAATTCGACTTTCTTGTCCGCTGCAAGGGCGCGTATCGGTTCCAGCACCTCTTCAAGGAGCTCTGCCATATCATTAGGCCTGTTGTCCAGTACATATTTGTCATTTTCAAGTCGGGACAAAACCAGAGTGTCGCTGACCAGGTCGGTAAGCACCCGCCCGGATGTCCGGATCTTCTCCAGATACTCCTTTGTTTTCTCCGGATCGTCACATTTAAGCGCCAGGTCAGTAAAACCTACTATACCGTTCAGCGGCGTACGCATATCATGACTCACCATGCCGAAAAACGCATGCCGCGCCTTGTTTGCCTCTTCAGCCGCCATCAGCTCGGCGCTCTGAGCTGCCAGCTTTTCTTCCGTCTTGCGGCGTCTGATTATGATTATAAGCGCGATCACCAGTATCACGAGAAGTATTGCTGCAAAGACAGCGAATTCGATTATCCTGGCAACCGACATCCTGTTGAAAAAGCTTACTACTCCTGTTGAATCCTCCAGGGTGTCGCGGTTTATGATCTGGCTGACATAGCCTTCGTCTACCGCTACGGTCTTGTCTATTATGGAACGCAGCAGATTGCCGTCATTATCCGGTTTCAGCGCGCAGCATATATTCCAGGTCCCCGTGCCGAATGCTGATACACTGTATTCGGAGGCGCGGTTATGATTGAGCAGCCAGGTGGCGCCTGGCTGGGTGCATATCACAGAATCGGTCTCACCGCTTTTCATAGCCTTGAAGGCTTCTGTACTGTTCTTGTATTTTCTGATTTTCAGGGTCGACCCCGTTTTTTTCAGTGCTTTGTGCACCGACTCGTAATTACATTCAGGTACGGCTGCGCTTTTTATACTTCCTGCGCCGGCTGGCGTTATTCTTACCATATTCATCTGAAGATATGAATTGGACAAAATGACGTCTCTGCTGTTAGCTTCATAAATGTCATCTTCCATCTTGCCGACCACGTCTGCCTGTCCTGCGTACAGT
>Ga0268263_1001511_pt1 | contig 19792 bp, 16 predicted proteins | sample Biomet5_FD_190358 | JGI IMG/M metagenome (GOLD analysis project Ga0268263, IMG submission 190358) | Microbial communities from bioreactor (seeded with sewage sludge) at LBNL, California, USA - Biofuel metagenome 5 (SPAdes) (version 4) | ecosystem: Engineered > Bioreactor > Anaerobic >... | reverse complement strand
GATATGCTCTTGAAGTCGAGAAGATTGACATTGATAATGAGAAGGTCTGGCTTGAATTTACCAGGGATGGTAAATATATTGCTGATCAAAACGTTTCAACTACTACTGATAGCAACAAGACATGGAATGTTACCCTTGATAATGTTCAGGGTGAAAACAATATTGTTGTCATGAAAGTTTATGTCAATCAGTTATTTGCGGGTGCAGTAGACAATATTGTTCAGATTAAAGGTATCTGGTTGATTGATTATGCAAATGCCAGAACCCTTAACGTTGGAGATGAAATAGGAGGATTCACACTTCAGCAAATCATCAATGGAACAAATTTGTCTAACCTGGGAAGCCTTGTTTTTGGAAATGTTAAGGAATCTTCTGTAAGCTGTAATGTTGTTGGCACTCATTATGAATGCAATAGTTGGTCTAATGAACAATATCCAGTAATTGATTTATTTGGAGAAAAAAACGTTCCACTGGTTGCCAACTATGACCCGATCTGGAAATGTCACGTTGACAAGCTTGCCAAACTCGTTCTTGATAGCGGTGACAAACACACCCTGAAGACAGGTGAAAAACTTGATCTATGTAAGGGTTACAGTCTCCAGGTCAAGGAAATCGATGTTGACGGAAAGAAGGTTTGGCTTGAATTCGATAAGAATGGAAAATATGTAGATGATACTATCCTTTCAACTGAGTCCGATAACCAGAACTGGACATGTTACCTTGACAAAGTTCAAGGCGAAGACAATGTTCCTGTCCTGAAAATCCATGTTAGCGACATCTCTCAAAGTGGGGACGACGGTATTGTAAAGATTGATGGGATCTGGCTGATTGACTATGCAAATGCCAGGACCCTTAAAATTGGGGATAAAATAGGAGGACTCACACTTGAGAAAATCGTCAATGGAACAAACTCATCTAACCTGGGGAGCCTTATTTTCAATAATGCTACAGAATCTCCTGTAAACTGTAATGTTGTCAGTGCCGGCTATAAATGCAGTAGTTGGTCTAACGAACGATACCCCTTAATCAATTTATTTGGAGAGAAAAACGTTCCACTAATTGCCGATTACGACTCAATCTGGAAATGTCATGTTGACAAGCTTTCCAGGCTCGTTCTTGACAGCGGTGACAAATTCACCCTGAAGGACGGCAGTAAACTTGGTCTCGGTCAGGGCTACAGTATCAAGGCCAAGCAGGTTGACGTTGCCGGTAAAAAGGTTTGGCTTGAATTCGATAAAAATGGAAAATACGTAGATGATACTATTCTTTCAACTGGTGAGAATTGGACTTGCTTCCTTGACAGTATTCAAGGCGAAGATCATGTTCCTGTTCTGAAAGTCCATGTTAGCAACGTCTATCAAAGTGGAAACGACAGTGTTGTCCAGATTGACGGGATCTGGCTGATTGACTATTCAAATGCCAGAACCCTCAAACTTGGGGATAAAATCGGAGGATTCACACTTGATAAAATCGTCAGTGGAGTAAACAACTCTAACCTGGGAAGCCTTGTTTTCAGAGAAATCTCAAATAGCTAACTACCTGCACCACCCACCTTAAAAAACAAACATTACCCACCTTAAAAACGAATTAATGTATCGATTCCAGAATTAGTCCATCATTGAAAAAATTCATTGTTAAAATAAATAAATAAATAACTAAATAAATAAATAAATAAATAAATAAATTTAAAATTTCAAGTCCGTGAAGGTGTTTTGGAATCGATACACTGAAAAACACCATAAAGAGTTACAGCCTGAGTTCCCAAGTTTCAAGATATAAATCGAATTTCACAAGTCTAATAATCAGATGATTTGATTCTAAAGTTAGATCCTGGAATTTATTTGGTTAAAATTAGCATAATTCGATATCATGAGAAGTTTATGCGCTTATAAAAGTGGAACTCAGGTTATGGCAGAAGAAGATATGTATATTTATTAAACTACGATAATTAATTACTAATGTTAAGCCACATCACTATCGTTAGACAAACGCTGAGCGGGGAAAAAGATGAAAAGTAAGGTTCTACCAACGATACCGATTTCCACTTTTTCGTTTCCATCCTCATCTATTGCAATATCTAATAAAGCATGCAGAGGATGTAGCATCCTAAAAGCCTTTGGAATAGCGACACTTACGGTTTTAATACTGGTGGGTGTCGCAGGTGCATCACCATTCGCATATATTGCAAACTTAGAGAGTAACACTGTTTCTATAATTGACACTGCTACAGATACTGTTACAGCTACGGTGAATGTGGGAAGCGAGCCCTCAGGAGCTGCAGTCAGTCCGGACGGAACAAGAGTATATGTGACAAACTGCATGAGCAATAGTGTCTCTGTAATTGACGCAGCCAAAAATAAGGTAATGGACACAGTATACGTAGGAAGCTATCCATGGGGAGTTGCAGTCAGTCCAGATGGAACAAAGGTGTATGTTGCGAACACTGCAAGCAACAATATCTCTGTAATTGACACAGCAACAAACAATGTTACAGCCACAGTAAAAGTAGGAAACTTGCCTTACAAAATTGCAGTCGCACCGGATGGAAAAAAGGTATATGCCGTGAACTCCGGCATTCCTCCTGACTACCAGGGTACTGTTTCTGTAATTGATGCAGCAACAAACAATGTTACAGCGACAGTAAATGTGGAAAAAGATCCGCATGGAATTGCAGTCAGTCCGGATGGAGCAAAGGTGTATGTGGTTAACTCCAATAGCTATCCTTACTACAAAGGTACTGTTTCTGTAATTGACACGACAACAAACAATGTTACAGCGACAATAAATGTGGAAAGCTTGCCACATGGAATTGCAGTCAGTCCGAATGGAACGAGAGCATACGTAGCGGTAGATATACCTGGTGGATATTCAGGTAAAGGTAATATTGATGCAACTTCACATACAGGTGCTGTTGATGTAATTGACACAACCAAAAACGAGGTTATAGCCAGAGTGAGTGTAGGAAATTACCCTTACGAAGTTGCAGTCACCCCAGACGGAAATGAGGTTTATGTAGTGAACTATGGGAGCAACACTACTTCTGTAATTGACACAGCCACGAACAATGTTAATACTACGGTGCTCGTAGGAAGATCCCCTACTGCTGTGGGGATTGGTCCGGTAATAAAATCCAGTTCTACTATTGGATTAAATGGTACTTCTTTCTTAAACGCTGTAAATCAAACCGAGAACCAGACAAATGATGCCGGGATGACAGCAAATGCAGGAACAACAGGTAAGCAGGAAAAAGAATCCATCCCTACTCAAGCATCAAAAGATACTCCTTTTCTAAGTCCTATTTGGGTACTTGTAGCAGTACTAGGGGCAGTTGCATTTGTTAGAAAGATGAATTAATGACGCGATTATGTTGACACATCTTGATTTAACCCAGAATTCTAAGCAAGGAGGATTTTACTTTTCCCTCTTGCTTTTCAATCAGTCTTGAACCTCATGTTATTAAAATATTTTTACACCTATAAATCAGGGTAATTTGTTATTCTGTGTGTTTTTTAATATCTTTAAGACATGCTTTACTACCTGTTTTCCTTCATTTGCGTTTTCTGATATGCGTTTTTTATTTTTTCAAATCTCTGGATTACTTTCGGATTACTTTCCCAGGACTTGTTAGTTTTCTATAGTCCAGATTTTTAGTTCGTCGCTTGGACTTGATAACTACCAGGATAACAACCTGCTGAGGTTTAGTCCCAAAGAATTACGAGGAGAATTTTTCAATTTAATCTTCAACAAGTTCGATGGCATCTTCCGGGCAGGCTTCCACACACTGGTTGCACTCGATGCAATTTTCCGGGCGGGCTACAACTGCCTTTTTTACTCGATCAATTTCCTCGATATCAAAAACGTCTGCAGGGCAAACTTCGTAGCAGGCAAGAGCTCCGGTACATTTTTTATAGTCGATTACTGGGTGCATTTTCTCCCTCCACCGTATTCTTTCCAGATTAAAAGTTCAATTTGCAGCGCGAATACTAATATCAATAACGATTTTGTTATTTCGCCTTTTTACTGAATTTCAAGTTTACAGTTTCTTTACTGAATTTCAAGTTTACAATTTCTTTACTGAATTTCAACGTCTACAGTTTCTTTTACTGAATTTCAACGTCTACGGATCTCTTTTATTGAATTTCAACGTCTACAGTCTCTGAACTCTCTCTGTAAGGCACTATGACAAACAGTTTTCCATCACAATATCTGGCAACCGCTTTTTGAGGAACAACCCCGCAGCAGAATGCATAAGTTCCGGCGTATTCGACTCCGGTCTCTTCTCTTTTCGCTCTTACGAAAAAGCCTTCTTCAACCATCTTTAATTCGATATTCTCTTTCTTTACTCCAGGCAGATTGATCTGGATTTCAAGGTTTCCTTTGTCATCAGAACACGAAAGTACATCAGGAGACATTTTCACCATGGCCATAATACCCCTCCCGAAGAGTTTTTTTCCCCGGCAAACTACATAAAACAACTAATTTTGTCTATATATCGGGGAGTTTAGTGTAAGGCGTTAAGGCATCTGTGTTCAGAATCTCATTTTGGAATATAGATGCTTTGACATCAGATATTTGAATATTAGATGTTACGGCACAAGATTTGAATCTTAGATGATATGATACTGGATATCAGAATCTTGGATTTACAACATTAGATGCCGATTTTTTATTCAAATTCTTGTTCCTAACCGCCACACAAACCCCAATAATAGAGTAAAAATCTCGATATTTATAATTTGTGAATCGATATATCGATTCACAGATCGTTTCAGACTGTGTTATTCTAATTTTTGAAGGATAAAACAGACGTAGCAAAGCTTTATTGCAGGATTCTTGAAGTAAAGATCTCTAAAATGGCAATTTTCGAGCTGATATGTTTTTTCTACTCTTTTTGCAAGGTTTTGACTGTCATCCGGAATGTTCAGCTCCATAGCTCACGGTTTTTGTCAATGAAAGCACGCTGGATTTCTTTTTTTGAGGAGGTGTAAATCAGGGCTGCGGGATGGTAAAGTTTCAGGATTGTTCTTCCTTCGTGTTCCACAGGGACCCCCCATTCGAGTTTTTTTCCGGGGCAAAAGGACTTCTCGGCTGTATTACCAAGAAGAATTATGATTTTCGGGTTAAGCAGGATTATCTGAGAAAGCAGGAAGGGCTTACAGCACTCTATCTCGTTTGTACTGGGTCTTCGGTTTTCGGGCGGATGGCATTTGACAGTATTTGTTACCATCCAGTCTTCTTCGGAAAGCCCCATGTACTCGATCATTTTATCCAGTTTTTTTCCTGCCCTGCCATAGAAAGGAATCCCGGTTTCATTTTCGCTTTTTCCGGGGGCTTCTCCTATGAAGAAAACTTTCGGACTACAGGACCCTTTTCCTATGACTCTTTTGATTGCACTTTTATGGAGCGGGCATCGGGTGCATTTAATTATCTCCTTTGCAACAGTTTCGTATCCGGCTTCCACCATCATTCTGATTCTTTCTTCAAAATCTCTACGGTTATCCTTTTCATATGTCGTCGTCTTCTACCTCCTTTAATATTTTTTTCTGTAATCTGATATATTATTAAATTGTGGCCAGTTTTTGATTCTGGCTTTTATATAAAATTCGTAATCCATCTCATGAGACCTGCACACAAACAAACTTATTTATGGAAAAAATTCCATGACAAACATAACCATTATTCAATAATAAAAAAATTCTTTAAAATTTGCTGTTAAATTTTATTTTTACAATATATATAAAAATCTCAATCACAAAGGTGCGCTGAGGTATGACTTCTAGAGACTTTCTTACAATCGATGATTTTGACACACGCGGAAAGACAATTCTTGTAAGGGTTGACCTGAACTCCCCTATGGATCCACAGGGTAATATTCTGGATGATATGCGGATCCGAAGCCATATTGCCACCTTGAAGGATCTTGAGGACGCAAAAGTTGTTTTGCTTGCACACCAGAGCAGGCCCGGAAAAAAAGACTTCACTACAATGAAGCCTCATGCCAATTTGATGTCCAAATATTTGGGAAAGCAGGTTCTTTATGTAGATGATATCTTTGGAACTTATGCAAAGACCAGAATTGCTTCTATGGAAAACGGAGATGTCATCCTGCTTGAAAATGTAAGGTTCTATTCCGAAGAAAGCCTCGAAAAAACTCCCGCAGAACAGGCAAAAACCTATCCGGTTAAAAAACTGGCACCTTTTGTGGATATCTTCCTTAATGACGCCTTTGCCGTATCTCACAGGTCTCAACTTTCTGTAGTCGGATTTACAGAGGTTCTCCCTACAGGAGCCGGAAGGGTCATGGAAAAGGAGCTCACATCTCTGGATCGAGGGATCAAAGGAGGAGAACGGCCGACGATTTTCGTGCTAGGAGGAGCAAAAGTCGATGACTCACTTCATGTGGCGGAAAATGTGCTTGCAAATGGAGGAGCTGACCGGGTACTCCTGACCGGAGTAGTAGCAAATGTGGCACTTGCGGCGTCCGGTATAGATATCGGGAAAGTAAATCTGGACTTCATCAAATCCCAGGGCTACGAAGACCAGATCGAAAAAGCAAAAGGTATACTTGCGAAATTCAAAGATAAAGTTGGCCTTCCCAGGGACGTGGCTTTAAACGATAATAAGAAGCGGGTCGAATTGCCTGTTTCGGAACTTAATTCTGATTCTCTCCCTATAAACGATATCGGGCTTGAAACCATTGTGGACTTTACCAGTGAAATCGAAAGTGCAAAAACTGTTATCTTAAACGGCCCTGCAGGGATTTCCGAAGTTGCTGAGTTTGCTCTTGGAACGCACGAGATTATAAAAGCTGCTACTAAGTCCGAGTTTTCAATCATTGGCGGTGGACATATTTCGGCAGAAGTCGAGCATCTCGGGCTTGCACACCGTTTCTCTCACATCAGTACAGGTGGTGGAGCATTAATTGATTATCTCTCAGGAGTAAAACTGCCTGGTGTAGAGGCCCTGAAGGCTGCAGCTAAGAGATATGAGGAAGCTAAGAAAATCTAATTCTTCTGTTTCTTGCAAGTTCTGACATCTGTGAAAATAAGCTTTCTATTGGGAGTTCCTTTCTTGGAATTCCTTTCTTGAAGTTCCTTTCTTGGAGTTCCTTTCTTGAAGTTCCTTTCTTGGAGTTCCTTTTTGAAGTTCGCCTCTGGAAATTTCCTTCTTGAAGTTGGCTTCTGGAAATTTCCTTCTTGAAGTTGGCTTCTGGAAATTTCCTTCTGCCAGACTTTCTGGCTTTTCTTTTTTAAAACAGTTCTTTTCATCTTCCGGCTTCTTAAAAGTGAAGTTCCGGAAATATACTTTTACCATCTTCGATGAACATACTGTTAATACTAGCTTCCACGTAAATATTACCATACTAATAACTTAGGTAGATGTATAGCTGGTATTTGCAGCTAGTACTGGTACTGGTAATATTTGCAGTTAGTATTGGTAATGGTGGAATATTTATTAAGAGTTACAGTCAAGAATTCAAGATAAAATTGAGGTGTTGGTTCAAATATGCTTACAGACGTTGAAGGCAGGGCTGCAGTCAAACTTGCAAGGAAAACAATCGAATTGTTCCTCTCGGAAGAAAGACTTCTGGAACCCCAGGAACTGGATTTTGAGCTTTCGCCGGTTTTCGGAGAGAAAAGGGGGGTTTTTGTCACACTTACTGAAAGCGGGCTTCTTAGGGGCTGTATAGGACATCCGTTTCCGGACTCGAGACTTGAGGACGCAATTATGGATTCTGCAATTTCTGCGGCAACTCGGGATCCGCGTTTTCCTCCGGTGAGAGAAGATGAGCTTGATAAGATAGTTGTTGAGGTAACAATTCTTACCCAGCCTGAAAAGATTAATGCTCCTGCAGAAGAGCTTCCTGAGCACATAGAAATCGGAAAGCATGGACTTATTGTAAAACAGGGCTACTGTCAGGGACTTTTGCTTCCTCAGGTCGCCCCTGAGTATAATATGGATTCCATTGAGTTTCTGGGCCATACCTGCCTGAAAGCCGGCCTTTTGCCTGACGCCTGGCTCAAAGGAGCCGAAGTCTCCTGTTTCGAAGGGCAGATTTTCAAGGAAAAAGAACCACGTGGCGAGGTCATTGAGGAAAACCTTTCAGGTGAATGAGAACTCTTGCGGTTCCCTGAATTCCTTAAAACATTTTAAAATTCTTATACAGCTTTCAGAGCCTTATGAGTCGGGAAACGATATGCTCCAAAGATAAAACATGAATAGTACAATTAAATTTTTTTGGAAGGAATAAACAGATAATTCGTAAACAGATAATTCGTAAACAGAAACAGTAAACAAAAAAATTGAGCTTCCGTTTTACTGCGGGCAGCCTGCAGGCTTTCAGAGTCCTATTCCTGAGTCTGTCCGCATGTGAGTTATGGAGATTGAAAGTTTTTCAGGCTGAACTCAAGTTGAAATCCAGCTTATTCGGATTGTGGTGGATTGTGGTATCGGTTATCGGTATGTGGTATTGAGTATTCTTATTCTGAGTGCCGGTTTATTCAATCTCGATTTTCTTTCCAGCTACGGGTTTTGTTTTCGGTAGGGTGACAGTTAAGACTCCGTTTTTGAGCTGCGCAGTTGTTTCTTCTTCAGTTACGCCGTCGGGAAGAGGAATCTCACGGTAATAGCGCATGAAAGACCGTTCTTTTCTGAGGTAACCTTCTTTTTCAGCTTCTTCTTCTTTTCCTTTCCCTGCACTGATTACCAGAACATTATCCTTTAGATTGAGTTCAACATCTTCCTTGTCAACCCCGGGCAGGTCGGTTGTCACAACTACCTTCTCGTCTTCTTCCATAACATCAGTCAGCGGAGAGAAAGCTTCGTTTCCGAACCGGCTTTCCAGTGCAGGAAAAGTCCTGAACATATGTTCCATATAGTTCTGCATTCTTCTGATCTCGTCAAATGGATCCCAGCTATACATGTCACGGTCTGTTCTTTTCATTGGAAGTTTCATATACAGATTCCTCCTTACTCAATTCCAGGCTTCCTTGGTCGCAAGCTTTCCCAATTTCAAACTTTCCGGATTTCAGGATTGCTTTTTTTCTGTTTTCCTGGGTTTTATTTGTCTTTGCAGTAGTTTTGATCTGTAAATTTAGTCCAGAACAGTTATTATCCATCTCTCCAGAGAACAGCCTGGATGGCGGGAAAGAAATAACGGCGGAGGTCCGTTTTTATCTCACCCGTTTTTTACAGGCACGATAATGAGAGTTCAAGACTCCCACATTTCTTTAGGAGGTAGGAACAAGTCCGTTTTTTGAAGGCGATACATGTTCGCCTTCGGTCTGTTCGCAGATATCTATTGTAACCGATGGGTAACACTTACAGTTCTTGTTAAATTGTTCTGTAAGGGTGGTGTTGTTCCCACGTTACTATCCTATAGATAGTACTTTTAATATTTATAATTTTCGCATGTTATGGGTTTAATAGTTATAAAATCAGGAATAATTCAGGAAAAATTGGAAAATTTTCGGGCAAAAAAGATTCTAAAGCAAAAGAAGGCTGGGAAATTTCTTAGTTCAGTGAATATCGAAATCCGACTAAGTGACGATGTCCCACAGAAAATCTCTATCCAGTGAAGAAAAACAAGAAACTTTCATACTGCTGAACTCCCCACATCCCTGCAAAACAGTTCTGCCTGCTTGAGAATATTCTCAGTAGCAAGTTTTTGTTTATCTGGAGGATATCCATACTTTTTCAACAATCTTTTTACGTTGACCCTTATTTTTGCCTGGATATTTTTCCGGAGAGTCCAGTCAACGCCTGCATTTTGCCGAATAATCTTGACAAGTTCGGCTGCCATGAGTCTTAATGTTTCATTGCCCAGGATTTCCACAGCGCTTTCATTGTCAGCAAGAGCGTCATAAAAAGCAATTTCTTCATCACTCAGGCCCAGTCCTTCGCCTCTCTTGTCAGCCTCACTGATCTTCTTTGCCAGGTCAAGAAGCTCTTCTATGACCTGCACGGTGTCAATGCCCCTGTTCTTATATTCATTTATTGCACGCTCAAGCATTTCGGCAAAAGACTTCCCCTGAATCAAATTTCTTCGAGATCTTGTCTTGATCTCGTCGTAAAGTAACTTTTTCAGGACTTCGTAAGCAAGATTCTTTTGCGGCAGATCCCGGACTTCAGTAAGGAAGTCTTCGGAAAGGATAGAGATGTCCGGTTTTTTAATTCCAACCACGTCAAAGATATCGATTATCTCTTCGGTTGCAATCGATTTTGAGACAAGCTCTTTTATTGCTGAGTTCATCTCATACTTTGATTTTGCAGGTCTCCTTTCCAGTTTTACAAGAATTGCCCTTACAGCCTGGAAATATGCAAGTTCATCTCTGATCTGCTCGGCTTCAGGATGCGGCACTGAAAGAGCAAAGGCTTTTGAAAGCTCGGTTACATGCTGAATTAGACGCTTCTTTTCCTGGGTTCTTTCATCCTCAGTACGGCCCTGCGAGAGAATGAAATCCGCTCCCTCCCTGACAATTGTGAGTTTTTCTTTTGGAGAAGCGGAAAAGATTCGCATATAGTCAAAGCCATAAAAAAGATCCTGCACAATCTCATACTTTTCGAGCATTAATGCAACAGCCTCGTCCTTATAGTCTGCAGGGCTGCCTCTGCCTCCGCTTCGAGTGTAATTTGCCATAGCATACTTCAGGTCGTAGAGAAGGCCCACATAATCAACAATAAGCCCTCCTGGCTTATCTTTGAAAACACGGTTTACGCGAGCTATTGCCTGCATGAGATTGTGCCCCTGGAGCCATTTCAGGAAATACATGGTATGCAGGCAGGGAGCATCAAAGCCGGTAAGCCACATATCGCAGACGATAACAAGTTTTAAGGGATCACTGGGGTCCTGCATCCTGTCCCGAATTTTCATCCTGCGGCTTTTGTTCCGAATATGTGGCTGCATGGTTTCATCATCGGCTGCGCTACCGGTCATGATCACTTTTATCTGGCCTTTCAGGTCGTCTTCGTCATGCCATTCCGGGCGAAGTGCTATGATTTCATTATAGAGATCAACACAGATCTGCCTGGTCATACAGACGATCATGCCTTTCCCGTCCATAACTCCAAGCCTTTTCTCAAAATGGAAGACAATATCGGCTGCAAGTTTTCTTAAGTTATCCTTACTTCCTACCACGACTTCAAGCCGCGACCAGCGAGATTTGAGTTTTTCGGCTTCGTATGATCCCCAGTCCGCAGTTATCTTTGAAAAATCAGAATCCAGTGTTTCTCTTGCTTCTTTGGCCAGATCAATCTTTGATAGGCGGCTTTCGTACAAAACAGGTACCGTAACTTTATCTTTTACAGCTTGCTCAATATCATAGATATCGATGTAATCCCCGAAAACTGCAGGTGTGCTCCTATCATCAAGTTCAATGGGCGTGCCGGTAAATCCAATAAAAGATGCATTTGGGAGAGCATCTCGCATATATTTTGCAAAGCCATAGGATATCTCTGCAACTTTTTCACCTTCAACTTCCCTTTCCCGGAACTTTGCATCAAAGCCGTACTGACTGCGGTGGGCTTCATCAGCGATTACAACAATATTTCTCCTTTCGGACAGAATAGGGAACTGGTCTTCTTCATCTTCGGGCGAAAATTTATGGATCGTCGTAAACACAATTCCACCCGAGGCTACAGAAAGAAGTTCTCTAAGGTGAGCTCTGGTTTCAGCTTGAACAGGCTGCTGGCGCAGGATTTCACTGCAACGGGCAAAACCATCAAAGAGCTGCCCATCAAGGTCATTTCTGTCAGTAAGCACTACAATTGTCGGATTGTCGAGTTCAAGCGCCAGCTTGCCCGCATAGAAAACCATTTCAAGACTTTTTCCTGAGCCCTGAGTATGCCAGACAACGCCGCACTTTCTGTCTCCGTCTGGCATGCAGGCAAGTTTAGTTTTCTCTACAGCTTTGTTAACTGCGTGGTACTGGTGATAACGGGCAAGCTTCTTGATAACCTTTCCGTGGTCATCTTCAAAAACGATAAAGTGCCTGATGAGGTCAAGAAGGATTTCCGGCCTGCACATCCCTCTGAGCAGTACCTCCATAGGTGGCTTTAAAATCTGCAACTTTTTCCCCGTCAATCGTTTTCCAGGGTATAAACCATTCCCTGTTTGAGGTAAGAGTTCCTGCCATTGCATCCTGGCCGTCACTGATCAGCAGAAAAGCATTATACCGAAAAAGCCCGGGAATATCTTTTTTATAAGTCTGAAACTGCTGATAGGCGTCCCAGATGATTTCATCGTCTCCAAAACTGGAATCTTCGTCAGGCCGCTTTAATTCAATAACAACAAGCGGCAGCCCGTTAACGAAAAGTATAATGTCCGGCCGTCTGTTGTTCCCATCTTCTATAATGGTAAACTGGTTGACCGCAAGAAATTCGTTTTCCGCAGGTTCTGCAAAGTCAATAATCCAGACCTTATCATAAACTGTTTCGCCATCCTGTCCCTGATACTCCACATCAACTCCGTTTACAAGCATATTGTGAAAAGAACGGTTGTTGTGCACAAGATCCTGGCTTTCTTCCCGAAGCACCTTTTTTATTGCCTCTTCCTTTGCCCCTGCCGGAATCCCGGGGTTCAGTTTATCAACCGCAGCCCGAAGCCGGCGCGGTAGAATAACTGTCCCGAAATCATCTCTTTCTTCTCCATCCGTTTCCGGTGCAATTTCCGGACCATAAAGGTAGTCGTAATCGAGTTCTGAAAGGATTTCAAGAGCTGCTTCTTCAACTTCAGATTCGGGAATGAAAGTTGGAATAGTTATTTCTCCTTTTTGTCTGGTTATTGTCTGGTTATTCTCGTTTGGTTTTTATGAATCAGGATTTCGTTTAAAAGATAGGCTTTCCTATCAAAACATGAAACTAAAAATCAGAAGTTAGTATCTCAGTAAATTTATTTAAGAGTAGCTATTTTGTTATACTCTTTTTGAGAAAATGAAATTTATGATATTATTGCCGAAGGTGCCTGTACCGGGCTGTGAATCACAATTTTTCCTGGGACCCATAGAAAGCCTCCTGTGCTATTGAATTCTCAGGATACTAATCTGGATTAATAATAATCGTGTTAGTATTCTAATCGTGTAAGTATTCTTTTCGTCAGCGGCGAAGACTGACATTTATAAAAACTCATAAAACTCATAAAATTCATTGACTCAAAAAGGTCGGAAAAAATAATTGACTTGTCTCAGTGGCTATTCGCCAGTTTTTTGAATGAAACTACTCAGTAAAATCCGAATAAACCATAATTCCAATGAAGAACAATATTCTTTCAGGGTAATTTTCATGAAGACTATAGATGCGGTATTCAAAGAATTTCTTGACGAGCAGCGCCAGCGCTTGAAGCAAAGGACATATGGAGACTATGAAGATGTCGTGAACCTTTTTATGCAATATCTTAACAGCTACGCTTATTTGCGGCTGGGCATAGAGGATTCAGACCGCTTTGATGACCTGTATAAGGAAGGGATCAAGGAATACTGTGATATTTTTGGTCCCGAATATATAGGGGATTCTGAAGTAGAGGAATTCCTTAGTTATTACATGATCCGGAAAGTGTGTGCAGGCAAGGATTTTCTAAAAACTTCTGTACGAGTCATGCACAAGCTTGTCAAATGGCTGCACGAAAAAAGCTACATGTCCGAGGAAGAATACGAGGAGACCGAGGAAAATATAGAGGAACTCAAATCTGATGTCCCCGAAGCAAAAGAATTATCTCTTCTCCTCATTGAGTACATCGAATCTCACCCTGTTAATAAATATACAGAAGAACTTTCAGGCTATTTCCAGATTGATGAAATCAAACCCGGCAAACTCTGGCTTTCTGAAGACCTTGTATTAGGACAGGCCGTAGGTCCTGTAATTGTTTCTGAGGAAATCAGCTCAAAAGCTAAAGTCGGCTGGACTGTTTATCTCACTGTAGGGAAAACTGGTAAAACCTGGAAACCTCTTACGGTAGGCGCTGCGTATCCCCGGTTCCCGTGAGATCTTTGAAGCTTTTGAAATCAACTGGCGATTTAAGAGTTACAAAACGACATAGATTTTGGAAGATCATGACAACTATAGAAAAAGCGTTAGAAGAGTTCCTGAGCGAACAGGAACGGTGTCTGAAAACAAAGACATTCGAAGAGTATGAAGATGTCATATATTTTTTCGAGTATTATCTCCACGGTTTCGCTTATGTAAACCTTAACAGAGAGGATCACAAATACTACGATGATCTTTATTATAAAGGAAAAGGATACTGCGAAATTTTCGGGACGGAACACATCCGTGCCACTGAAATGAGAGATTTCTTCGGAGATTTCATCACAAGGAAAGGACCAGAAACCAAAACTTTCATGGTAACCGCCGGAAAAGTTATGCAAAAACTGATAAAATGGATGCACGAAAAAGGATACATGGCGGACGAAGAATATATCGAAAGTGAGTGTGTTATTAAAGAATTCAGGGATGAACTTTGATATAGAAATTTCTACTTTAATATATTATTTCTGCTGGCGGCGCAGTCCACCATCTCGAAAAAATTGTTAAATCAACAGAGCCAGCAAAAAGAATAGATGTGGATTAAAACTCGGCAGACGACTTTGAAGAAAAGTTTTTTGGAACAACGGAAAACCATATTAGCCGTCTTTAACGTGTCTTGTCCCGCCCGAGTTTCGCTTCGGGAGCACGAGGTCCTTTTCGCTGCGCTCAAGAGGACTGAATTATAAATATCTTTAACCCATACAACCTTATTCGCTATCAAGCGTCGTTTTGTCACGCTCGACGAAGGAGAGCGGCCATTCCGATAATATTACAAAAAGAAGAGTCACTAAAATAATAATTACAGAAATGACACAAAACTCACATGAAATTCTTCGAATAACAGGCACAAACAAATGAAAATAATGAAAGCACCTTCATGCAAAAAAATGAGGTTAAAATCTGTTACTCAAGGAATTCAGCGATTCCAGCCGCTTGTGACACTAAATTTTTGATTAGCTGCATATCTTCATCAGACAAAGGCTCTTTATATAACTCATTTACCACCCAGAGACCACTCTTACTTATTTTCTCTTTTGGGGAAAACAAACCCAGCCATTTAGAAGAAGGACCGCATTCATCACACAGGGAAATTGTGGAGATAATTTTTGATTCAAGTTCGAGCCTTTTTTCCTGGGTTTCAACTTCAATTGCAACAAAACTGAAATTTGCCTGAATATATTGGCTTACTCTCTTTTCTATTTCATTCTGCTTCTCTTTCTGTTTCTCTAAGTCAATCAATGCAGGATATTTTTCTTTTGCCTTCCTGCTGGTCAAATCGATTTCCCATTGCTCAAGAAACGGGTCTTTATCCCTGTTCAGTAAAGCTCGCCCTATATTCTTCCTGAAAACGCTCATATCTTTATTTTCTTTAATGAAATGTTGCTTAAGCCGTAATCTTAATCGGTTTTTGCCTTTATGAGTCCCTATGCGAACGATTCTATCCATACCGTGGGCAGTTTCTCCTTTTTCAAACAAAATATAGATTCCATTACGAGGTATTTTCCTTTCATCAAATGGAAAACTTATCCTTTCCAGATTATTGAACCATTGATGCAGTTGTTTGCATTTTTCACTCATTTGAACATCTCATTTTAAGGTATTGGAGCTGTTCTCCAATTTTCAGTCCCCTAGGGGAATTTAATAGTTAAAATATGAGGCTGCAAACATTTATTATATTTTCTATATGTAAAGACCATGAATTCGTCTTCTTTAGGGTCTGCTTCTTTTTTTATCTGAACTATTACGCAATCTGCCCATTTCCTGATTTCTTTAGATGACATTTTGTTCAGGGTTTTGCCATAAGGCTCTATCTCTCTTTCCATATCTACAAGATCATATTTTGCAGAAAGAACGAAAATTTTGTCAGGATTCAAAGATTTTGCATATTTAAGGTTGTATTTGAAAAGCGTACTAACGTACAGCTCTTTTGCCTTTGCTTTATAAGGCAATTTCTTACTTACGCAAGATATCAAAACAATCTTTGCCATTTTAACATTTAACTCTGATTTTTCCTGACATGAGTTTTGGAAGTATTGAGTCCCTCATATTTGAACAAGATCTAGCTTGTAAATTGTTACTAATAGTCTTCTCAAATAGTGGAGATATAATTTCATCCATCTTTTCTAGGATTTCAGGAGTTGGAACCAATACGAATGTTTCTGACAAGTGATGTCGTTGAATGTGTCCCATTGTTGTTGCTTTTTCTTTGGCAATATGCCTATAATATGGGAGGTAATTATTTATCCAGAGATAGCAGAACCATTTAGGATAATTTGAAGATGTTACTTTGAACAGATGTTGATTTAATGCACCTTTGCCGTTACACCAGATACAACATTCTAGACTTCCAGACCAAGAGAATAAGATATCCCCATCACTAATAATGTATTTTTCATCAATTTTTGTACTTGCTTTATCTGTAACTTCAGTAATTCCCTGCTTTAATTCTCTAATTTTAATAACAGGTAAATATTCGCCACTTTCTGGAGGGTACTTTTGAAGCGCCAATCCATTCAGAAAATCAGCAACTTCATCTATAGGTTTTACGTTCCACCCTTCCGGAATCTCCCCCAATTCCGAATCTTCCATCCTGCCGCCGCTTGATTTGTAAGGGTTTCCATTTTCATCCGGGAACTCAAAATCGATGAACCAGTGTTTGAAAAGGGTTTGGGCGATTTGTTCGAGGGTGGAGTTCATCTGGCGATTGAGGTCGATTTTGTCTTCAAATCCAGATAAAATTTTAGATATTTGTTTTTGTATTATCAGCTTGGGGATTACAATTGGAAACTTTTTCAAATAATCTAAATTGATTTTTGGAACTCCAGTATACTCGGAATCCCTTTTGATCTTCTCGATAGATGCTTTTGAAGAGATCCAGTAATAGACGTATTCTGGATCAGCTAGATCTGTATTTACGCGCAATCTCATCTGGTTGGAAGATAATAGATATCTTTCATAGTGAGAATCAGAAGGCACTATTCCTGTCTGCCCTAACGTCCCTTTCTTTGTAAATATAATGTCTTTAGGTAGACACTCACTTCTTTTTAGTCTTCTTAGAGTCTCCTTCGAAACATATACAAAATCGTTCGACTTAAAACGTTCCAAGCCTACTGTTAAGTTACTACCTCTGAGAACAGGAATTCCTTCTTCAACATAGCAAGACGCAGGTAGATTGGAACCAAAAGGTCCGTCCACTAAACCCCCTTCAGGCTCAGCAATATCAGCCAATGTTAGTATTTGCCAATCATAAGTCATACCTGAGTCCTGCCAGATTTTTTCTTTATTTTCTTCTCCAGTTCTTCAGATTTCTTGAATTGCTTAGAAAGTTCTTCGATCAGCCATTCCATGTTTTTTTCAAACTCCTGATCATTGCTTTCAGTTTTTTTTCAAATTCAAACGTCTTTCATAAATTCATCGGAAAGGCCGCTCTCCTTCGTCGAGCGTGACAAGAACGACCCGGTAAAGTGAATACGGTTGTATGGGTCTGAACTTCATTTCTCCAGAATTTCCCAGAGAAGGATCTTACGCTGGTTCTCGTTAAGTTCTGACCACTTTTCTGATCACCTTTTATCCTGTATTTATTTGGTAATCTTTAGGGTAGTTTTCTCCTGGTTTTCTCCCTAGTTTTCTCCTGGTTTTCTCCCTAATTTCTCTTCAGTTTCATTGGCTCATGCTTATTTTCTAATTGCAAAACTGGAAAATAATATTATTTACATGGTTAAGGTAGTTAGTTTTGTTTCAGCCAGGGTTTTTTAGTTCTGGAATGTGCTATATGTTCTACAGATGCATTTACAGATGCGTTAATTATTCTCTTATGCTATTTTGAACGGTGGAATGTTGAAAAAAATTGCTTGCCTTATATTCTTGTTTTTAATGCCTTATTATACCTTATTATTCTTCTATAACTTCCCAATGCCCCTCTTTTCTGCCACCGACTCTTTTAATCTTCCCTTCTTTTGAAAGGTTTGATATATGATATTTTATGCCGTTCGGGGTTATACCAATTTCACTGGCCAGTTCTTCTCGGGTAATTTCCGGATTCTTTTTCATTAATTCAATTATCATTTGAGTAGTCTTTTGGGTAGTCTTTTGGGTAGTCTTTTGGGTAGTCTTTTGGATAGGTTCTTCTTGACTCAATGGGATGACCACCCATCAACTTCTTTTTCACCGACTTTTTCACCGACTTTTTCACCGACCTTTTCTCCCGAGACGGAACTCCGAAAGCAAACGAAAAATATTAGACTTGTTCGCTTTCAGAATCATTTTTTGAGGCTTTTTTTCCAGATTTCCGACTACTTTTGCTTTTTTTGCTTTCAACGGCTTTTTCCTCAACTTTTTCAGTAGCTTCTTCAAGGAGAAGACTTGTTAGAATGTCCATATATTTTTTCACTTCCCCTTTAATTCCCGGGGGAAGTTCTTCGGACTCTTCAGTAGCCTTCAGAGTTTTCTCAAAATAGGATATTGCAAGAATAGGGTCACTGTTAAGGTAGGCAGTCCCCATAATGAAATGCAGGGGGTAAAAGTCTTTATGCTTTTCATTGAACTTTTTGTAAAAGTCCTGTATTTTTTCAAATTCTTCTTTTTCCGCAAGTCCCATGACATAGTCCTGGACAAGCTCGACATAATCCGGGCCGTTATCCAGCAAGAAATTGAATTTCTCATCGTCGCTCATTAAAAAGAAGCCGGTTTCAAGGTCGTCCGCTGTCCTGTCTTCTCCAAAAATATCTTCTGGGCCCAGGCTTTCTAATAAACCTCCCAAGCCTCCATCTTCAAAAAAGTCATCCTCATCAAAGAAATCATCGGTCATTTCTCTTTTCATAAGGAGCATATCAACCTGAGCCCCGGATACGCCAATTTTGCGCGCAAATTTTTTGAACTGCCTTTCGTATTTTTTCTCTTCTCCCTCTTCAAAAAAGCCAAGAACGTATGTAATCCACTTTACATAGGCCTGTTTGTCCTCAAGCCAGGACCTATTGTCAATGACCCACAAAACATAGTCAATAACAAGGGTAAATTCATGGTCGGTAAGCGGGCTTTCCTCAAGAGGTTCGACAAGGCTTTTTACAATTTTTTTTTCAAGGGCTTTTTCAAAGAAACTAATTGGCTTGTCGCGGTTTAGCTTGATATTCTTCAATGCCTTTATGACATCTTTATCCGTTACTTTCCGGCTATAGTTGTAGTAATATTCGGCAATTGAAATCTCGATTTCACTCAGATATTCGCTGTATTCGTATTCATTCTCGTAAATGCTTTTTATTTCCTTTATCTCCGGTGTATCCGGCACGAGAAATTCGGACAAGGATAACTCATTCTCAACAAATTCATTGTTTTCATCAGGATTCATATGAATGCTATCTGGTTGTTAATTTATATTAATTTTCATGAATCTTCAGAACTGAAGGATCATGAAAATTCCTCTCATTTCCATAACAGTTGTATAATATTAACATAATAGGGGCTGGAACAGAGTTCAAGCGAAAAAATCCAGGTAAAAATTAGGTAAAAAATCAGGTAAAAAATCCAAGTAAAAATTAGGTAAAAAATCAGGTAAAAATTAGGTAAAAAATTCCTTAACCGATGATCAATCTATTAATTTCTAATGACTGATCAGAGTTCATACCCGAGCCCTGCCAGATTCTCCTTAATTTTCCTCCCCAGCTCCTCTGATTTCTTGAACTGCTCCGAAAGTTCTACAGTCAATTTTCTAATTTTCTCGTAACTATTCAGGGTATATTTAGCGGCGCTCCTTTGAGCGCCGCGAGAATACCCTCTA
>Ga0268263_1001510_pt1 | contig 19793 bp, 17 predicted proteins | sample Biomet5_FD_190358 | JGI IMG/M metagenome (GOLD analysis project Ga0268263, IMG submission 190358) | Microbial communities from bioreactor (seeded with sewage sludge) at LBNL, California, USA - Biofuel metagenome 5 (SPAdes) (version 4) | ecosystem: Engineered > Bioreactor > Anaerobic >... | reverse complement strand
GGGGGGGGGGGGCGGGGCCAGTCCGAGGGTGAGTCGTCCGATCGCTTTGGCGGCGGCGTTGTGGCACTCCGTTCGTCCACCTGGGCGGCTGAGGCCGGCCCGGCGCCTCGGGCCGCCGGTTCAGTTGTCATCCGGCGAGCGGTGGCGATCCTGCGGAGGCCACCGCAATCTGCGGGTGAGGAATTGACCGCTCGTTCACGGCACTGCTAGCGTCGATCGCGTAGTCAGCCGCATTTGCCTCATGAAAGGAGGTCGTGAAATGTCACCCATTGTCGATGGGCCCTTCGCGTCCGTCCATTCATTCGAGGCTCCCGCGCTCTGACCTCTCCCTGCCACGGGTGCCTCCTCCGTCCGGGAGTTACCCTTGTCAGATATCAATCCAGCCATCGATTGGGATGAGCTTTCCTACCGCGCGCTCGGAGACGACCTCGCCGAGCATCAACGCTGGTCCACCTGGGACACCGTCGAACGGTCGTGCCGGGGACCGCAGCCGTGGCCTCAGTGGGTCGTCACCGGTTCGGCCGCGATCGACACCGATCTCGGCGTCCTGAAAACGGGCAAAGAGGCCGATGTGTTCCTACTGGAGCGGGCGGTCCCCGGTGAGCCGGACGCCCGCTGCCTGCTGGCCGCCAAGCGCTATCGATCCGCCGAGCATCGGCTGTTCCGTCGCGACGATGCCTACACCCAGGGTCGCCGGGTCCGAAACAGTCGCGATGCGCGGGCGATGGCCACCAAGACCGACTTCGGACGCTCCGTCGAGGCCGATCTGTGGGCGCGGGCGGAGTGGTCGGGTCTGGTCCGTCTCTTCGAAGCCGGGGTTCCGGTGCCGTATCCGGTGCAGCTCGACGGCCGCGAGATCCTGATGGAGTTCATCGCCGACTCCGGGTCCGGACCGACGGTGGCCGCGCCCCGGCTGCACCAGGTCCGTCCCGGGCCGGCGGCGTTGGCGCTGCTGTTCGAGCAGCTGCGTGATGCGCTGCGGACGATGGCGAGCCTCGGCGTGGTGCACGGCGACCTGAGCCCGTACAACACTCTGGTGGCCGACGCCGAGACCGACGAGCCGCGGTTGGTGATCATCGACGTGCCGCAGCTGGTGGATCTGGCTGCGAACCCGCACGCCGTTGAGTTCCTGCTGCGCGACTGCACGAACATGGCGACCTGGTTCAGCGCCAGGGGCTGCCCGGTGGACGCCGACGAACTGCTCGCCGACCTGTTGGCCTACGCCTGGTGAGGTTGCTGTCGGCAGGTGGTCTCGAGCCGCTGTTAGGCTCAGGGCCACCTGCCGACCCCGATCACTGGAGAATGATGCTGGAGTTCGATCTGACGACGGAAGACTTCGTGGCTTTCAGCATCTACGGCACCCTCCACGCCCCGGCGATCCAGAAGCGGAGTGCGCGGCTTCGGATCGGCGCGAGCGCGGCGATGTTCGTCGGTGTTGGCCTGGGCGCCGGTCTCCAGGATGGCTGGCGCTTCGGTCTGCTGGGCGGCGTGATCGCTGCCGTGGTGTTCTGGCTGATCTGGCCCCCGCTCTGGGCGTGGACGACCAAGCGCAATGTGATGCGCATCGCTGAGGCCGGCGGGCTCGGCAAGCCCGGACCCTGTCGGATCTGGATCGATCAGGACGGCGTGCACGACGCTACGCCGGATGGCACTTCGACGGTCTCCTGGCGGGGTATCGAGCGGGTCGAGGAGACTGCGACCCACGCCTTCATTTTCGTCGGGCCGATTCAGGCTTACATCGTTCCCAAACGGATCGGAGTCCCGGCTGTGGCGGACTTCCTGACTGCGGTGAGAGCCGGTCTGGCCGCGGTGTAACCGGGCGGCCTGTGCCGCGGGGTTCGTCTGCCGGCTCGCTGCCTGTTCAGCGGGGGAGCTCGAGGACGTCCCCGCAGGCGCAGATCAGGCCGTCGGCGAGCAGGGTGGCGATCGCTCGCTCGCGCTGATCGGCGTCGGGCCAGTCGGGGACGATCTGTTCTTGCGGCAGCGCGTTGTTCGGCGCGTGGCGAAGGGCCCGCATCACCGCACCCCGCGCCTGACGGTCGCTGCCTTCGTAGGTGGCCTGGCGTCGGCGGGTGTCGCCGGTGTCGGGACGTCCGGCGGCCAGCCACTGGCACTGGTCTGCGATCGGGCAGACCTCGCAGCGCGGGTTGCGAGCGGTGCAGATCAGTGCGCCGAGTTCCATGGTGGCGGCGTTGAAGGCTGCAGCGTCTCTTGCGTCGTCGGGCAGCAGGGCGTCCATCTCGACCAGGTCGCGGGGCGAGGCCGGCCCGGGCTGGCTGCGTCCGTGCTGGGTGCGGGCGATCACCCGACGCGTGTTGATGTCGACCACCGGCTGCCGCTGCCCGTAGGCGAAGACCGCCACCGCCCGTGCGGTGTAGTCGCCGATGCCGGTGAGGCTGAGCAGCTCGTCCACGTCGGACGGCACTTGCCCGCCGAAGCGCTCCCGGATCTCGACGGCCGCCCGGTGCAGCCACAGCGCCCGGCGCGGATAGCCCAGGTTCGCCCACTGGGTGAGTGCCTCGGCGGCTGGCTCGTCGGCCAGCGCGGACGGGGTTGGCCAACGCTCCAGCCACGCCTGAAGGTGCGGGATCACCCGGTTGACCGGCGTCTGCTGCAGCATGAACTCGCTGACCAGGATGCCCCACGCGCTGAACCCGTCCTGGCGCCACGGCAGTTCGCGCGCGTTGGCGGCGTACCACTCGATGAGCGCCGGGGCGAGGTTGGGCACCGACGAAGTCTAGACACCGTCGCGGCGGCGCAGCGTCTGTCGTCGTGCCGCAGGGCGAGGGCGTCGAGAGCAAGGTCGCCAACGGCGTGCTGGTGGCCCGGGCGCTCCTGGAGAAATGGCAGTAGAACTCGAATCGGCGCACTTCTCGGAATGGCTGCCCACTTTTGACGTGAAGTACTCCTCGCATTTCCCGACGATGGACGCCATCGAGTACGCCCCGATTCGGGTGGCGTCCTTATATGTCCGTGTGCGGTCCGTCACAAAGTGCGGACATTCTTCCGGGTGCGTGCCCCGGCCTCACACGTGCTGCAGGTCGTTGGCGAACTTACGCGCTGATCGGGGTGAGGAAGCGGGCGTGTGTGCGTGGTCGTTGGGTGGGGTCGGCGCGGCGGGGCGGGATGATCTGGGCTCGGCCGTCGTCGCGTAGTCGGATCTGCCAGCGGTCGGCGGTGGGGTCGTGGCCGGGTTCGACGATGCCGTGGTGGTGCGGGCATACCAGGACGAGATTGTCCAGAGATGTCGGACCGTTCGCCCACCAGGGGACGATGTGGTGGGCGTGGCAGTCGTGTGGTGGTTTGTCGCAGCCAGGGAAGACACAGCCGCCGTCTCGTAGTTCGAGGGCGGCTCTGATGGGTGCGGTGACGAGTCGTTGGGTGCGTCCGACGTCGAGGATTTCGGATTGGCTACCGAGTACGGCGGGGAGTAGGTCGGCGTCGCACAGGAGTCGGCGCAGGGCGCCGGCGGGTAAGGGTTCGTTGGTGCCGATCAGGTGCCCGGCGAGCAGTCCAGCGTCGGTGGCGGTTTTGGCGAGTTTGTTGTAGGACATGGTGATCACGATCCGGGGCCGGTCGCCGCCGTTGGCCGGGGCGAGTGCTTGCTGGCTGTGCCGGTTGACCATCGTGATCAGGGCGTCGGCTCGGCGCATTGTGGGTGTGACTTGTTCGGCGAGTGGGTCGCGGGCTTCGAGGGTGGCGCGTTTGTCGGCGGCGGCGTAGGCGTCGATGATCCGGATGAACGGTTCGGCATCAGCCACGGGCAGGCTGCCGCGGATGTGGACGTTGCCGTGCCCGTCGCCGACGAACTCCAGATGCCGGCGGGCTCGGGCGGCTCGTTCTTGGCGTTCGAGTCTGGCGGCGGTCAGTGCGTCGGCGGTGTCGGGGGCCAGTACTTCGACCAGGTGGGCGGTGAGCCGCCGCAAGGCGGCGGCGTCGTGGCTGGCCGCGAAGCCGACCATCAACTCCTGGCCCTGAACGACCGTCTCGTGGTCGAACTCCGGTGGCAGATCAGCGAGCACGGAGGTGATCGCCTCAGCCTGGGAGGGCAGCACCGCTCCGGCGACGGCAGCAGCTCCAACAATCTCGAATGTCGCCAGCCCTTGTCCGGCCTTGATCAGACGCCTTGCTTCGCGAGGAGTGAGTTGGGCGGCATCAGTGAGCCAGGTCGTGGTCGAGGTGCGGTACTCGTGCCAGGCCGCCTCCGCCGCTTCGATCCGGGCCGCCAACTGCTGCTGCCACGCCTGGAGCCGGGCATCGAGCCGCAGCGCAGCCTTCAGCTGGGCGAGCTGTTCGGTATCGGACGGTAGCCGCAGCCGGTCATCGGTGAGCGCGTCGAGAGCAGCACCAATGATGGCCAACAACTGGCCATCGCTCAGTTCAGTGAAGCTCTCATCCATAACCCCACACTAAACAGACCCACTGACACTTTCTTTTGGCTCTATGAACCGCCCCGGCGTGTCCGGAGACTCAGTTCTTTGACTCCTCAGCTTGCTGCTGGGGTTGCTGTTTGATCGTAGTAGGCGTTCTCGGTTTCGCGGGGGGTGAGGTCGCCTCCGGCGTATTCGTGGAGGCGTCGGTGGTTGTACCAATCGACCCATTCGGCGGTGGCGATCTCGACGGCGTCGACGTTGCGCCAAGGTCCCTGGCGTCGGATGACCTCGGTCTTGTGCAGGCCGTTGATGCTCTCGGCCAGCGCGTTGTCATACGACGAGCCGACGGCGCCGACGGAAGGCCGGATGCCGGCGTCGGCGAGCCGTTGGCTGTGCGCCAGGGAGAGGTATTGGCTGCCGTGGTCGTGGTGGGCGACCAGGGCGGTGAAGTCGTCGCGGCCTTCTCGTTGCCGGGTCCAGATAGCCTGTTCGACCGCGTCCAGGACGAGGTCGGAGGTCATGGTGGTGGCGGCCCGCCAGCCCAGGATCCGGCGGGCGTAGGCGTCGATCACGAACGCGACGAACACCCAGCCGGCCCAGGTCGACACATACGTGAAGTCCGATACCCAGAGCCGGTTCGGCGCGGTCGGGGCGAAGTTGCGCCGCACCAAGTCCGCCGGTTTCGGGCCGAGGCCGGCGATGGTGGTGCGTTTGACCTTGCCACGGACCGCGCCGGCCAGCCCGGCGGTCTTCATCAGCCGCTCCACGGTGCAGCGGGCCACCGGGATCCCTTCCCGGTTCAGGACCAGCCACACCTTCCGCGGCCCGTACACACCGAAGTTGTCCTTGTGGATCCGCCGGATGTGGCCGAGCAGCACTTGGTCACGCTCCGCGCGGGCAGTGGGTAGCTTGTCGCGCCACTCGTAGTAGGTCGACGGGGCGATCTTCACACCATGCTCGGTGAGCACGGCACAGATCGGCTCCACACCCCATCGCAACTCGCCGGTGGCGGGCAGGCGGTCGGCGTGCTCGCGGATGAAGTCCACGATCACTGCCCGGGCCGGTCGAGCTCGGCCGCGAAGAAAACTGACGCCGCTTTCAGTATCGCGTTCGCCCTCTTCAGCTCCGCGTTCTCCCGCTTCAACCGCTTGATCTCGGCCGACTCCTCCGACGTCGTCCCGGGCCGGGCGCCCTGGTCGACCTCACCCTGACGCACCCACTTCCGCAGCGTCTCCTGACCGACCCCGAGCAGCTCCGACACCTTGCCCATCGCCGCCCAATCCGTATCGTGATCCGGTCTGATCTCGGCATACATCCGGACCGCCCGCTGCTTCAGCTCAGCCGGATACCTCTTGCTCGTGTTCCCTGACATGACTCCAACCTTCCCAAGGATTGGAGTCTCCGGACACGCCGGGGCGGTTCACTGGGCTCGGTGACACATTTCCCAAGAAGGTTCGTACAGATGGCGACGAACAGGGCGTAGCTCGCGCGGGAGATCAGCGTCTGATGTTGGCGCACGCATACTTGTCGCAGCAGGGAGTACGGGCCAGCCGATGATCCCGGCTGGTGCGCGCCCTCGTCCGAGTCTGGCTCGCTGTCGGTCACGTGTTGTCCGCTGCTCCTGCCACGCTCAAGGTTGCGGGACCACGAGGTTCGGGGGCTAGCTCCAGCATGAAGACGCCGACCAGTACACCCCACGCGCAGAACCCGTCCTGCCGCCACCGGAGTTCGTGCGCATTGGCGGCCCACCACTCGATTGGCGCAGGAGCAAGGTTGGCCCCCGTTGGCATGTAGGTGGCATTGGGTAAGGGCGAATGTGTAGGTGTTCGGGAGAGGCCCGGGTTGAGGCTCGCGCGAGCTGACGCTGCAAGAGGCTGCCCGAGGCCGTTGTTCCAGCTGATTCGGGGAATGCCTGTCGCTGGCCGGGCCGTGCTGGAAGACTGCTTCCGTCAGCACATCACGAGAGGGCGAACATGGTGAGCTACGAGGGGCTTCGACTCGCATTGACTGTTATCGACGGAGCACAGTGGCGGTCGTTTGAGCGGCTAGCCAATGTGTTCCTGGCCGAGGAGTTCCCGAGTCTGCGCCCGATGGCTACCCCCGACGGCGATGGCGCAACGGACGCCGTGTTGTTTGTCCCCGATGGAGACCCGAGCGTGGCCCTGCAGTTCTCACTTCGCAAGGACTGGAAGCGGAAGATAGCTGAGACCTGCGATCGACTTCGGGCCACTAATCCGTCCGTTTCGTTGCTCGTGTACGCGACTAACCAGAACATCGGCGCCCATGCAAATCAGCTGAGACGGCAACTCCGCGGAAGCCATAGGATTGTCTTGGATATACGTGACCAAGAGTGGTTCTTGACAGCTCGTAACCGTAGTGCGGCGGTGGAAGCTGAGGCTGAAGTGTTCATCCGCCCGTTTCACGAGGAGTCGCTAGTTGGGGCCAGCCTCGTACGGAAGGCCCAGGCCCTAGATGATCTTGAAGCGAAGGCCGCGTTCGTCTACTTGGGCCTGCAGTGGGCCGACGATACGCGAGAGAAGGGTTTGACAAAGGTCTGCTTTGAGGCAGTGGTCAGGTCGGTTCTCCGTGACACGACTTCCGACGCTCGCATGTCCCGAGATGAGGTCAAGACTGCGGTTGCTCAGCTCCTACCCGCTCAAGACCCGGTGGCCAGAGCCCAGGCGGTGGACAGCGCTCTTCATCGACTTGAGAAGATATTCATCCGGCACTGGACAAAAGACGACCAGTTCTGTCTCACCTGGGATGAGCGGACGCGTTTGGCTGACCGGCTCAAGTCCATGGAGATACTGGATGACGCTCTCGACTCGGAACTCAGATCTCTCGTGAAGCGACTTGCCGAGGAGGATGGCGCAGAACTGACCGCCGACGCGTTGCGCGATGCGGTCGCCCGATGCCGGGGTGTGCTTGAGCGCATATTGCTCGATCGGGGCGAGGTGTTCGCAGAGGCCGTCGTCCATGGCCAGGGTGCAGACGTCAAATTTGAGGATGTCGAGGCGGTTGTTTACAAGGACATGGAGGCGGTCCCGGGCGTCGTCGGCGTCGATCCGAGAGTGGTGGCGGCCACGGTGGTGTCGTTGATGGTCGATCCTCCAGAGACGGTCAGACCATATCTGCGCAGCCTGTCGGACACGTACACGCTATTTGCCTTCATGCGTGAGACCCCGGATGTTCAGTCGGCAGTTGTGAAGATGTTCTCGGAGGGGGAGATCTGGCTGGATGCGTCGGTTGTTCTCCCTTTGTTCGCGGAGGAACTACTCGACGAGCCCTCCCGATCACACGGGCTGATGCTGCGCGCGGCTACGGAGGCTGGAATCAAGCTCTATGTGACGGACGGCGTAGTTCAGGAGCTTGCCTCGCATGTCAATCGCTCGCGCGGGTACCGCTCCGCCCTCTCCAGGGGAGAGGCCTACGGCGCCGAGCCGTTCCTCTTGAGTGCCTATCGGCTAAGTGGTAGGCCGATGCTGGAGTTTGAAGCATGGGCGGACAACTTCTGTGGCCACTCGAGACAGGAGGACGATGTTGCAGACTACCTCGAGGAGGAGTTCGGCATTCACGTTGCGCCACTCATTGAGTTTGTCGCGCAACTCGACGCTCAACTCACGGTGAATGCGAAAGAGATCTGGCACGAGGCGCGCGATCATAAGGATGAGAAGCGAAAGAAAGAGGGGCTTCCGCCTATGGATGCCGGAACTCGGGCGTTGTTGGTGGAGCATGACGTCGAGTGCTACATCGGTGTCATCGGGCGGCGGCTATTTAGGCGGGAGGGCAGCGGTGCTTTCGGCTATAAGTCCTGGTGGCTCACACTCGACAAGACGGCTTTTCGGGCCGCACGTGAACTCGAGGAGCGCACGGGACATCGACCGCCATCCAATCCTGCCATTAGCCCTGACTTCATGCTCCAATACCTGGCGATGGGGCCGGTTCGGTCCCGCCTTTCGCGCCGTACGGAGGAAGCGCTGCCGCTGATGCTGAATATGTCCATCCTCGATGCAGTACCGCAGGACCTGCTCGATCTCTCGGATGCGCTCCGTAAGGAACTTGGGGACTTGCCGCCGAGAGTCGTAAGGCGCAAGGTCCGCGACACGCTCGACGATGCGCGGCTCCTGCTGGGAAGCCGCGCTCGTGGCGGCGAGCGGGGGCTCAACGAGGAACTCAAGCAGCGGCTGATCCAGCGCGCCAAGGAGCGTTAGTCCTTAAGGCCTCTCGTCCGAGGGCTTTCGACGGCAGGCTAACCCCGTCCCCGAGTGTGTGGCGTCGACCTCGCTTGGGAGCCTAGAACGCAGTCGCCTAGATACCGCAGCAGGGGCAAACGCATCGCGGTCTGCCGCCCTTCTTGCGCGGAAGGGCGTGCGCCTCGTCGGACGCACACCCCAGGGCCGAGCGTGGGGGTATCGATGCCGTCGAGCAGGTCACAAGGTCGGTCAGCTCCCGGGCGCGGAGCACCGAGCGAGCTTCCTCGCCCTTTGGCAGCGCTCGGCGTGCGGCAGCCATCCGGGGCATAGTCGAGGCCGAGTTCGGCCCACTTCGTGCTGCCGAGTTGACGGAAGGGCAGTACCTCGACTCGGGAAACGCTGCTCAGCGAGGCGGCGTAGTCGGCGACCCGCTCAACGGCGGCCGGGTCGTCGCTCAAGCCAGTTGCCTGGGGTCTGGGTGTTCGGCTGGCTAGTAGCGGCCTAACGTCATCGGACGCTCACTGTCTGCACGGCTTTGGCGTCGGCGTCGACAACGAAGGCAGCGCGGGTAGCGGGGTCGACCGCCACGGATTGCGCGTCGATCTCGAGGTCGATAGTCCGCTCGTTCCTCGTCATGAGGTTGCGCTCGCGCAGGCGCGAGCCGTACACGACATAGAGACGTTGGCGCTTCGAGTCGACGGCGAGCCCGCCCGAGCTCCCGAAGGTAGTTGCCGTGATCTTCAGCGTCCTGGTGTCGTAGGTGTAGAGGGATCCGAGGCCGGTGTTGGCGTAGAGCTTGTGCTCGCTCGTGTCGACCGCGAGCGACCCGCCCGAAGCGGTGCGCAGGTTGGTCAGGCTGCGACCCGAAGCAGTCGAGTAGGAGTGGGTGGTCCCGTCGTCGTGGCTGACGAAGAGGCGTTCGGCCGAACTGTCCACGGCGATGTCCGATGCGCCGTGCCCGGTCGCGAAGGTCCTGGTCGTCTTCTTGGTCTTGAGATTGATCGCGTAGACCTTCTTGCCGGCCCGGTCTGCGACGTAGAGAGTCGATCCGCCAACCGCGACGCCAACCGGCGTGCCCGGGGTGTCGATCGTGTCGACCACAGTCATCGTCGCGGCGTCGATCACCGTCAGATCACCACTCACATAGTTGGCGGTGTACAGCCGCCTTCCCTTGGCGTCGACCGCGATATCCATCGGCTGTTCGCCCATGCCCTTGATGCTGGCTGCGGTCGTGGCGGACGGGGATGCTGCCGAGCCGGACTGGATGATCCGGGCGGGGGATGTGGCGACGGCTTGGAGCATACCGCCCACCAGCACGGCGCCCAACGGCAGCACGACAAGGACGCTGAGAGACACCACGAGGGGGACGAGAGATGGCTGGCGCCGACCACGACGCTGTCGAGCGACCTGGCGATGAGCGGGCGCCAGCTGCGTCCCCGGCGCCGCTTCGCGGGTGCCGCGACACCCCGGGAAGCGGACACACCCCCAGAAGAGAGATCCCGCCTGGGTCCCGCGCCGTGCCCGATGCAGAACCATCGGGGAAAGGCACACCGGACAGCTGGGAGTGCCGGACGCCTCAGCCTGCGGCGGGGCGAAGGAACCCGTTTGGCCTGCTACGCCGAGTCGGTAGGCATCCCCGGCCGCCAGCAGTGCGAGGACGGCAGTGCCGTCCAGAAGCTCGGTGCCACTCTGGCGGGCGAACTCGACGGCCTCTCGGCTGAAGGTGCCTGAGGTGGCGACGATGCCGCGAGTGGCGCGGTTGGCGACCACAATCCCGAAGAGCTCTCGAATTACCGGTGCGCCCACCTGCCACGCCTTCCAGTGCTTGCATTGCACGAAGATGCGCTCGGGGCCACGAGTGAGGATCAGATCAATGCCGCCGTCAGCGCCCGGCGACGTTGGCAGAACCGTGAAGCCTTGAAGACGGTACGCCGCGCCGATGAGTTCCTCGAACTGACGCCAGTCGAGGTCACGCAGCCACGCTCGCCCGGAGGCCGCAGTCGCGGGCTCGGACGGCGCAGCAGGCGCCTCGGGACTTCCGTCGATGCCTTGGTTGGTCACGAGGCGCCGTCCGCTGAGAGCGTGCTGCGACTGGGGCAGGGTGGCGTGATGTTCATGATCTCCTAGGGGTAGGCATCATCCATCCTGCCTGTCGCGCCCGGCTCGCGCAGTCGCCCGTAGGGGAGCAATTCACCACTGCTGGGACGTCCATCAGGCCTCGACTGGCTCAGCCAACGGGCTACTCAGAAGGTCGTCAGCCCCCGAGCGCGAAACACTGCTTGTGCGCCTTCGACCTCAGCCGCAGTCGGGGTGCGATTGCCCTCCAAGGCGTAGTTGAGGCCGAGTTCGGCCCACTTCGTGGTGCCGAGCTGGTGGAACGGCAGCACCTCGACGCGAGAGACGCTGCCGAACGATGCGGCGTGGTCGGCGACTTGGGCGATGGTGGCCGGGTCGTCGGTGAGGCCGGGAACTAGGACGAAGCGGACCCAGGTCTCGATGCCCAGGGCGGCGAGCCGGCGTCCGAACTCCAGGGTGGGTTCGAGTGGACGGCCGGTGACCCGGCGGTGGGTGGCGTCGTCGCCGGCCTTCACGTCCAGCAGGACGAGGTCGACGTCGGCCAGCATGGCGTCGTCGGCGTTGCGTCCCAGGAAGCCGGAGCTGTCGATGGCGGTGTGGACGTCCATCGCTTTGGCGCCGCGCAGGATGCGTCGGGCGAAGGCCGGCTGGGCCAGCACCTCGCCGCCGGACAGGGTGATGCCGCCGCCGGTGGCACCGAAGATGCCGCGATAGCGAGCGATCCGGGCGAGCAGGTCGTCGGCGAACACCGGGACGCCGCCGCGGGCGGTCATCGTGTCGGGGTTGTGGCAGTACAGGCAGCGCAACGGGCAGCCGGCCAGAAACGTGGTCATCCGGGTTCCGGGCCCGTCGACGGCCGTCACCAGCTCCCAGGAGTGCACCGAACCGACCTCGCCGCTGCGCTGGGCGGCGAGCAGTTCGCTGCGTTCGAGGTGCAGCGCGGTGGGTAGCCCCGCGAGGCGTCCGGACTCCGGTGCGCGCACAGGTCGGAGTGCCGCCCCGGGCTCATACCCCGGGGCGACCTCCAACAGAGTCGAGGCCACGCTCAGACGGCCTCGTGGAACGTCCGCGACAGCACGTCGAGCTGCTGCTCGCGGGTGAGCTTGGTGAAGTTCACCGCATAGCCGGACACCCGGATGGTGAGCTGCGGGTACTTCTCCGGGTTCTCCATCGCGTCGACGAGGGTCTCCCGGTTCAGCACGTTGATGTTGGCGTGGTACAGACCCTCGCCGAAGCCGGCGTCGAGGATGCCGACCAGGTTGCCGATCCGTTCGGCGTCGGTGTGGCCGAGTGCCTTGGGGGTGATCGTGTTGGTCAGCGAAATGCCGTCCAGTGCGTCGTCGTAGGAGAGCTTGCCCACGCTGAGCATCGAGGCCAGCATGCCGTGGCTGTCGGCGCCGTTCTCGGGGTTGGCGCCGGGTGCGAACGGGGTGCCGGCCTTGTGCCCACAGGGGAACGCCCCGGTCGCCTTGCCGTAGACCACATTGGAGGTGATGGTCAGCACCGACTGGGTGGGGACGGCGTCGCGGTACATCCGGATGCTGCGGATCTTGTCCATCACCGTCTTCACGACCAGGGATGCGAGCTCGTCCGCCCGGTCGTCGTCGTTGCCGTACAGCGGGAACTCGCCCTCGGTGCGGTAGTCGACGACCAGTCCGGACTCGTCGCGCACGGGGGTGACCTGGGCGTACTTGATCGCCGACAGCGAGTCGGCCACGATCGAGAGCCCGGCGATGCCACAGCCCATGGTGCGGACGATCTCGTCGTCATGCAGGGCCATCTCCATGGCCTCGTAGGCGTACTTGTCGTGGCTGTAGTGGATGATGTTCAGCGCCTCGACGTAGGTCTCGACGGCCCAGGTGAGCATCTCGTCGTACTTGGCCCACACCGTGTCGAAGTCGAGCGGCCCGTCGCCCTCGATGCCATCCAGGCCCGGGACGATCTGCTTACCCGACACCTCGTCGCGGCCGCCGTTGATGGCGTAGAGGAAGGTCTTGGCCGCATTCAGCCGGGCACCGAAGAACTGCATCTGTTTGCCGATCGCCATCGGCGAGACGCAGCAGGCGATCGCGGTGTCGTCGCCCCAGTGGCCGCGGATGTCGGCGTCGGACTCGTACTGCAGCGCGGAGGTCTCGATCGAGATCGCCGAGCAGAAGTCCTTGTAGCCGGCCGGCAGCTTCGCGTCCCAGTAGACCGTGATGTTGGGCTCCGGGGCGGGGCCGAGGTTGCGCAGCGTCTGCAGCAGGCGGAACGAGGTCTTGGTAACCAAGGTGCGGCCGTCGTCGGCGAAGCCGCCGTCGGACCAGGTCGCCCAGTACGGGTCGCCGGAGAAGATCTGGTCGTAGTCGATGGTGCGCAGGAATCGGACGATGCGCAGCTTGGTCACCAGAGCGTCGATGACCTCCTGGGTGTCGGACTCAGTGATCATGCCGGCGGCCAGATCGCGCTCGGCGTAGATGTCGAAGAAGCCCGACAGGCGTCCGATGCTCATGGCAGCGCCGTCCTGGCTCTTCACCGAGCCGAGGTAGGCGAAGTACGTCCACTGGACGGCCTCGACGAAGGTGGCTGCCGGACGTCCGAGGTCGAAGCCGTACTCCTCGCCGAGGTTCTTCAGCTTGCGCAGGGCCTTGATCTGCTCGGCGTGCTCCTCGCGGTAGCGCGCCCAGTTCTCGCTGAACGGCTGGTCGTTGATCGAATCCATGTCGGCCTGCTTGGCCTCGATGAGCCGGTCCACGCCATAGAGGCCGACCCGACGGTAGTCGCCGATGATCCGGCCGCGGCCATAGGCGTCCGGCAGTCCGGTGACCAGGTGGGAGCTACGGGCGGCACGGATCCGCGGGGTGTAGATCTCGAAGACGGCCTCGTTGTGCGTCTTGCGGTACTTGGTGAAGACCTCCTTGAGCCGCAGGTCGGGCTCCAGGCCCGCCTCGCGGATCGCGGTCTCGACCATCCGCCAGCCGCCCGCCGGCATCATCGGACGCTTCAGCGGAACGTCGGTCTGGAGGCCGACGATGACGTTGTCCTCATCGCAGATGTAGCCGGCCGGGAAGGCGTCCACGTCGGCGGGAATGTGGGTCTCGACGTCGTAGACGCGCTTGGCGCGCTCGACGGAGAGGTAGTCGCGCTGAAGGGTCTCCCAGACCGTCAGGGTGCGCTCGGTCGGGCCGGTCAGGAAGGCTGCGTCGCCGGTGTAGGGGGTGAAGTTCGCCAAAATGAAGTCACGGACGTCGATGCGCTCGGTCCAGGGCCCGGTCTGGAACCCCTCCCATGCGTCGTCCCGGTAGAGGGTCGGGCGGGTGTCCACTTCGGCGGTCATGCGTCTCCTTCTGCGCACGCGCGCGGGTCACGCGCGCGAGCTGGGTTGGGGATGCCACCAGGTCAGCGGTTGGCCAACGGCGGCTGAGCAGGCCAGAGGCCTAGCGAGAAGTAAGTATAGAACAACTGCGCATATTGGTCAGACCAAAGGGTTGGTCGTGAGACAACGTGCGATGCCGGCTCCGGAGCTTGTCGAAGGGATCGTCCGCTGGCTCCGACAGGCTCAGTCAACGGGCGGGCTCAGCCGACGGGTGGCTTAGCGCCCGTAGTAGTAGCGGCAGGCAGCGATCCGAACCTCGTTGTCAACGACCTTGTAGACCAGTCGATGCTCGTCGGTGATCCGGCGTGACCAGTAGCCGGCGAAGTCGTGCTTGAGGGCTTCGGGTTTGCCGATGCCTTCGTTTCCGTTGCGGGCGATGTCCTCGATCAGAGTGTTGATCCGCTTGAGCACTCGGCGGTCCTGGGTCTGCCACCACAGGTAGTCGGCCCAGGCGTTCTCGTCCCAGACGAGGAGCATCTCAGTCGGCGTCGATCAGGTCGTGCTGCTCACCTCGGCCGGACTCCAGGCGTTCCATGGCGTCGAGAAGCCGGCGGGCGTTGGCGGGGGAGCGCATCAGGTAGGCGGTCTCCTTGAGCGCCTCGTAATCCTCAAGGGAGACAATCACGACGGGCTCATGGCCGGCGCGGGTGATCACGACCTCTTCGCGATCATCGATCACGGAGTCGAGCACTTCGGCGTAGCGGGCCCGTGAATCGGTGTAGCTGAGCGTCTTCATGGCGGGTTCCTTCCTGTACAGAAAAGTGTACGTCCGGAGTTGTGCAGGCTCAAGTGTCACGGATCAGCCCGACTAGGTGAATGGCTGCGACAGGCTCAGCCGCCGGGTGACTTCGGTGGGGCGGGTGGGGCTCGAACCCACGACCCAGGGATTATGAGTCCACGGGTCCGAAATGTCACCGCGTTTCAGCCTCGATGGATTGCCTTGTCAGGCACCCTTTCTGCGCTGCGAACGGGGCTCTCAGGCACCAACTAGCGGGGCCTGCAGCGCTGCTACTGCGCCACAACTGCGCCGGGAGCCCGCTCGCAAGACCGGGCCAGGCCGCACAGCGAAGCGGTGCCTTGCCTGCTCGGCAATAGACGAGAGCGTAGGGGGCGATCACACCGGGAATCCCGCGGTGGCGATAGATGTGGCCGCGAGACGCGGCCATGCGAACAGATACTCCACTTCTTGGTCGAGAGAGGGCGGCGCATAACGGGGAGCCTCGAGAGCTATGCGAGAGAGCTGTGACAACGCAGAAGGGACGTGTTGGACGGCCGGGTGGGGTACGCCGAAGCCTTGGCCGCTGCGAACGACTTGGCGGCGGAGGTTACGGCTCAGCGGCTGCGCCCGTCGAGTGCGCGGCCAGCGGCAGAAGCGGGTGTTCGCGTGTGTAGCCACGACTGTGCGTTCGGGGCGGGGCACTGTTGTCAGGTCGGCTTGCCACCAACGTTGCGCGCTTGCTCTGGCCCGGCGATGGCTGTATAGACGGAGTGGCAGTTGGAGGCGTTATGTCGGAGCAGGGCGGTGAGAATCCGACGGATGGGGTCGGCGACGGACGTCCGATCCAGGATTCTCAGTTCTCGACGCGGGTTCTCACGTCCATGTTCGAAGCCTTCTGGCGTCCTGAGATCGAACGCCGCGGCGGTGCAGAAGTGACGGGTCCGGTTCACAGGGCACTTGCCATCTTGTACCCCGGCCGGCCGGTCGAGGTGCGCCTGAACGACGAATTCGAACTCGTCGCGCGCGCCAAGGCCAAGACTCAGATGGTGCCAGGGAGCCCAGTCACCCTCGAAAGTGTCGATGCCATTGAGGCCCTGGAACCCCTCGGTGTAGATCCCAATGCAGGATGGGTTGTTTGGGTCGTTCTTCCCGACGGCAGTCAGATGGCGCAGTTCGACTTCGTGCGGAACCGGGGGCGTAGCATTCGGTTGCTTGGGCTCGCGCGCGAGTACCTCGACACTGCCTCCGAAGCACTTGAGGCGGGGCGGACAGGTCCAGCCATTGAGAACGCGATGGCAGCCGCGGAACTCGCGGTGACCGCACAGATGTACTCGCTCACCACAGACGAGCCGGCCGAAGGTGGTCGACGCAATGCCCACTCCGCGCGTCAGCACTGGACGAAGGTGCAGGTTGGTCTAGGGAACACGACAGTTGACGCACACGCCACACTGGTTGCACTGCAGGCACTGCGTGGGGCTTCTCGATACGGCGAAGGGAATGTCGTCGAGATAGAGAGGGCCATGGCACTGCTCGGATCGGTGAAGCGACTCGTCACAGACGCACAGGCGCGTGTAGGAAGGTTGATGCGAACCCAGGAGCCTGAGTTCGTCGGCCGCCTTGGCGCAGATTCGACCGGCTGATGGCCCAGGTTGAACGCCGTTCGCGAACAATGGGTGCGACGCGGCATGGCCGGACATTGCGTGGCGCTGTCGGGGTTCCGAATCTCAACCCACTGTCATTGGTCTCTGGCACCCTTCGGGTGTGAACCTGCTCGATTTCGTTGTGCCGATACTTACCCTTGGGGGAACCGCGATCCAGGCCATTCAGAGCCTGCGTCAACTCAAGGAGCTAGACCCCGAAGCCCACCGTGCATTCGTCGCAGTCGACGACCTCAAGATTGAATACTCACTCGCACGAGATCCTGCTCGCTGGTATCAGCGCCGGCACCAGATGGCTCAGTTGCTCCGGGAGTCCCCGGTAGAGGCGAGGTTGTACAAGCGAGTGCAATTGCAGTTGCTGGCATGGTTGCTGCTCTTCTTGGCCTCTGTCCTTGCAGTCGTCGCCGCCTTCCTCGGTTGAGCGCTCGGGGGTCTGGATGCGTTGCGTTCAGCGGTGATCGCTGAGACGTCGCAGGATGTTTGCGAGCAGGATGACTGTGTCTGCGGCGATGCCAGTGGCGGTGCGGTCAGCTTGGGGTGAGTGCTTCATCTTGTGCGAGAGCGCGGAGGCTTTCTTCACCAGACCGCGCAGCTCTTCGTTGGCAGACCCGGGCAAACGTCGGTCGATGTAGGCGCCTATCCGCAGGTCCGTCTTGTCGGCTGGCGGCGGCTGCGCGCCAGCCGGGCAGTCCAGGTCAGGCTCGTAGACCAGCGCGCTGAGTGCTTCGATGACACCAACGCATCGGTTGCCCACATCCTTGTAGTCGACCGGTGTGGACGCGGTGGCGAAGCGATGCCGCAGTTGCTCGATCTGATCGTCGACGAGGGGCCAGCCCAGCTCCTTGCGAGGTGATACGCCGCGAGTCAGTGCGTTGACGAATGCCTGGTCCTGAGCCTGTTCGAGGGCCTCTAGCACCGGCTCGAACTGTTGTGCCAACATGTCACGTCGTGCCTGCCAGCTATCCCGACCCTCGTGGGCGAGCCAGTAGGTGCGGAACGAGGGGAAGTCGCTCCACGGGGGATCGAAAGCGACGCCTAGACGACGGAGAACGGCGCGAAGCGACCGGATCGCCTCGCGGGACTCGACGTCATCGAGCTGCTGCGACCGGTCGGTGCCGTACGCCTGGTACTGGCCACGCACGAGCTGGGTGAGCGCGATGGCGGTCTCCACCGCGTTGTCACCGGGAATCGGACCACTGGCGAGTTGGACGACGAGATCCATCCGGACGGTTCTGCTCGGGCGCGAGGCCGTCCATGAACCGGGCGGGCCAGACTCCTCCTCGAACAGGTCGACGAACCTCATGAGCCAATGCTCCCAGCCGGCATGGGCATCACTTTAGGCGACGCGCAGCCAGCTAGGGCACTCGCACGCTGCGTGGCAGATGAGCGCAATCCGGCACGGCTTATGTTCGAAGCGACTAGAAGAGTTCTTGCTGGAGCGGGCGCTCTGGGGCATGGCGAGGAGGTCCATTGCTTCCGCGGCCTTCACTGACCGATGTCTCCCGACGGGACTTCTTGGATCGAGTCGCTTCACGATGCCCGAACGCCTTGGGAGCCATTCGAATGTATGCGTCTCGTTCTTCCTCTGATTGGCCGTTCTCTCCGCGAGCATCAAGCCACTCTAGAAGCGAATGCGCGAGTCCATTCTTCGTCTTCTTGTATCGCTCCCGCTTGATGCCACCATCCGCCTCGATTTGATCCAGCAACGCTTCGTACTCGAGGCACGCTTCCATGTGTAGACCCGCGCGACCTAGGAAGTCAGCGACGTTCGAATGCGCCGACTCGGTAGCCTCGTGACTCGGCCCGTTGAGCTCTAGGTAAGCCGCACGCACCTCGCGAAACAGATCCACCGCCTCCAGTGGAGAGCCGGCCATGCCCAAGTAGTAGGCGTGGTTCGCACGGCAACGGTAGTAGAGGTCCCCTTTGATGCCTTCGAGCTGGAGCGCCAGCAATTCTAGAGCGAGGTAGATGTCCGCGGCAGCCCCAAAATCTCCCGCCTCGCTCATTTCGTTCGCCCGGAGCAGGCCGTCGTGAAGGGCTTCCCTAATCGATTCTGAGTCGCTACCGAACCATTTGGTCACCAGAGCGGCATTGCGCACCTGCGAATCCTTCGGAGTGCTCGCGTTGACGTTTCGACTCGTTACCACGACCTCCTTCGAGTGGCCGACAGAGTTGAGCCAGTCGAGTAGAGCCTTCGCTGAGCTGACCAAGTTCTCCGGAAGGGACCTAGCTATGGGATCAGCCTCGATTCCCGACCCCAGGCACAGGATGTACTGGCGAAGGCGTCTTCTCGTGTCATCGTCGACCGGCGCGCCACTAGTTGTTTGTAGAGTGAGCAGGTAGCACGCAGCCAAGATCTGATGCACCAGAATCTCAGTCTGCGGGTGAGGCTCTTTGGAGAGATCCGCAAACATCCCGTCAATGTCCGAAGCGTGTAGATAGGGGAAGGTGAGTTCTGCGAGGATCGCACTCACCGCATCGCGTCCGGCGAGAGAGACAGGACCAGCTGGAACCGGAAGAACGGCGACTTTGTCAAGGCGCACCGTTGACATCTCCCCTGATGACCTCTCGCGGATCATTCGCTCGGCCCTTAGCGACGTCATTCCGCTCGGGCGCACCACAGCAAGAATCTCTCGAGCGACCTCAAAGAGCTCCTTACCTGTCGCGGTGATGGCGAGCTTGTCGGCCAATGCCAACGAATATGAGGCCACCTCGTCTCGCGTCACGTTGAACCAGACTGGGATGACTACTTTTCGGCCACCATGGAGCTCCCTGCTCATCAAGCTCACGAACTCGTATTCGGGCCACGTCCTCTTCATGAATTCTGGGCTGAGCACGATGACAGCGAAGTCGCAATCAATCAATCCCCTGTCGATTGATCGCACTAAGCTGTCTCCAGGTCGCATGGAGCCCTCGTCGAACCATGGGTCAACGCCATGTTCTTGCAGGGCCCTCACGAGCGGCCGAACTAGCGTGTCCTTGTCTGACGACGTGTGGGAGATAAAGACGCGGACGGATGCCTTGGAGGAGTCAACTCGGGGCAGGGATATTGCGTCCACATGAACCTCCCTTCTCCACTCGAGCATCATGGCCACTTGGTCGCAAGCGCCCAATCGCGACCATCAGGAGTCCGCAGCTAGCGTCCCACACAGTAGCGCCCGACGGCCGACGACGCGTCCGACTCTGGGACTGTCTGAATAACGGTGTGTAGGGGTCTGGTCTGATCCGAAAGGAGATGGCCGTGTCTGACACGACCGAGATGGTGGAGATGATCGACCCTGTGACGGGAGAGATCATCGATCAGAAACAGCTGGCGGAGCAGCTGCTCGCCCAGGCGAAGGCTCAGGGGATGTCCCTGGTCGGCCCGGGCGGGTTGCTGTCCGGGCTGACCAAACAGGTGCTGGAGACAGCCCTGGAGGC
>Ga0268263_1001509_pt1 | contig 19803 bp, 16 predicted proteins | sample Biomet5_FD_190358 | JGI IMG/M metagenome (GOLD analysis project Ga0268263, IMG submission 190358) | Microbial communities from bioreactor (seeded with sewage sludge) at LBNL, California, USA - Biofuel metagenome 5 (SPAdes) (version 4) | ecosystem: Engineered > Bioreactor > Anaerobic >... | reverse complement strand
CCCGCCTCGAACTGGGCCAGGGTCTCGCCCACGCACAGGATCGGGGTGATCCCGGCGGCGAACAGGCGATGGGCCTTCTTGTTGACGGTCTCGTTGGTGTCGCCGAACATCTGGCGGCGCTCGGAATGGCCGATGATGCACCACTTCAGCCCGAGCTCCTGCAGCATCGGGACGCTGACCTCGCCGGTGTACGCGCCGGAGTCGGCGAAGTGGCAGTTCTCGGCCGCGACGATCAGGTTCTTGGCGGCCTTGATGGAGGCATCAAGCGCCAGGAAGCTGGTGGCGATGCCGAAGGTCGCCTTGTCGGTGACGGCGGGGTCGACGGCCGCGATGAATTCCTTGGCCTCGGCAACCGTCTTGTTCATCTTCCAGTTGCCGACGATGATAGGTTTACGTGCCATTGTTATCACTTGTCCTGGATCACGCCGATGCCAGGCAGGACCTTTCCTTCCATGAACTCCAGCGAGGCGCCGCCGCCGGTGGAGATGTGCGTGAACTTGTCCTTGAAGCCGAGCTTGATGGCCGCGGCCGCGCTGTCGCCGCCGCCGATGACGCTTGTGCAGTCAGGCAAGGCCGCGATGGCCTTGCAGACGGCCTCGGTGCCCTTGCCATACTTGTCCATCTCGAACACGCCCATCGGGCCGTTCCAGACGACGGTATGCGCACCGGCCAGCTCCTTGGTGAACAGCTCGACGGTCTTGGGGCCGATATCCATGCCCATCCAGCCGTCGGCGATGTTGCTTTCGAACACCTTGCTGTCGGCCGTCTCGCTGAACTCGGTGGCGCAGACGTTGTCGATCGGCAGGATGATCTTGCCATTGGCCTTGGCCAGCAGGTCCTTGGCCAGGTCGATCTTGTCCTCCTCGACCAGCGAGGTGCCGGTGGTGTTGCCCTTGGCGCGCTGGAAGGTGTAGGCCATGGCGCCGCCGACCAGGATCTTGTCGGCGATCTTCAGCAGGTTCTCGAACACCGCGATCTTATCGGAGACCTTGGCGCCGCCCAGGATGGCGACCATCGGGCGACGAGGGTTGTCGATGGCGGCAGACAGGTTCTTGACTTCCTTCTCGACCAAAAAGCCGATGGCGGAAGGCAGCAGCTCAGGGATGCCGTAGGTCGACGCATGGGCGCGGTGGACGGAGCCGAAGGCGTCCTCGACGAACAGCTCGCCCAGCGAGGCCCAGTACTTGGACAGCTCAGGGTCGTTCTTGCTCTCACCCTTCTCATAGCGGGTGTTCTGCATCAGCAGGATCTCGCCGTCCTTCAGGTCGGCGACGGCCTTTTCGAGCTGCGCGCCGCGGGTGACGGGGCAGAAGCTGACGTGTGCCTTGACCAGCTCGGCCAGACGCTTGGCGACCGGCGCCATGTCGTTCTTCTTCTTATCGTCCTCGGTCTTGGTCGGATCCTTGAAATCGACCTTGCCCAGATGGGACATCAGAATGATACGGGCGCCGTTTTCCGACAGATAGTTGATGGTGGGCAGGGCCGCCTGGATGCGGTTGTCGTCGGTTATGACGTCACCCTTGTGGGGTACGTTGAAATCGACGCGCACGATGACTTTCTTGCCTTTGACTTGCAAATCCTTAACGGTTTTTTTAGCCATGAAACAGCCTCCTTTTTGCGTTTCCATTGTATCACTTTTATATGGCATGTGATAGTGTTTCACACGGCCGGAAACGTCGAAAGAGGCCTGACGACGGCCTCTTCGTGCAATTTGTCCGATTTTTATCAAGCTTGTCAGCGGGCGGACTGCTTAAGCCAGACAGCCAAAGTCATGATATCCGACGGATCGACCCCCGAGATGCGGCTGGCCTGGCCCAGGGTGGCCGGATGGACCTTGTTGAGCTTCTGGCGGGCCTCCAGGGACAGCTGATCCAGCGTCTGGTAGTCGACGTCCTGGGGCAGACGCTGCCGCTCCAGCTGGCGCAGACGGGCGGCCTCGCGCTGCGCCTTGGCGATATAGCCCTCGTATTTGATGCGGATGTCCAGGTCATCAGCCAGCCCTTCCGGCACATCCAGCCCGTCGAAGGCGTTGAGGCCCTGCACGGTCACCTGCGGCCGGCGGACCAGCTCATAGGCATGATAGCTGCCGACGGCGGGGTCGTCCTGATATCCCAGCCCGGCCAGATAGCCGCCGACGGCCGCGGCGGGCAGATGGATGTCCCGCAGCTGTGCCTGATAGCCGTCCAACTTCTCCATCTTGGTTCTGAAGGCCGCATAGCGCGCGTCATCGATCAGCCGGGCCTGACGGCCGTATTCCGTCAGCCGCTGGTCGGCATTGTCATGGCGCAGCAGCAGGCGGTACTCGGCCCGCGAGGTCAGCATGCGGTACGGCTCCCGTGTGCCCTTGGTGACCAGGTCGTCGATCATCACCCCGATGTAGGCCTCGTCACGCCGCAGCACCAGCGGGGCAAGACCCAGAAGCTTGTTGGCGGCGTTGATGCCGGCCATCAGGCCCTGGCCGGCGGCTTCCTCGTAACCGCTGGTCCCGTTGATCTGGCCGGCGCTGAACAGGCCGTCCACCAGCTTGGTCTCCAGCGACGGGCGCATCTGCAGCGGGTCGAAGGCGTCATATTCGATGGCATAGGAATACCGCGCGACCTGGCAGTCCGAAAAGCCAGGCAGCGTGTGCAGCATCGCCAGCTGCACGTCATGGGGCATCGAGGTCGAGAAGCCCTGCACATAGGTCGTATCAAGGCTCAGCGACTCCGGCTCCAAAAAGATCTGATGGCGCGGCTTGTCGGCAAAGCGGACGATCTTGTCCTCGATGCTGGGACAGTAGCGCGGCCCGACGCCGTGGACGACCCCCGAATACATCGACGACTTGCCGAGATTGTCACGGATGATCTGGTGTGTCTGCGCGTTGGTGTATATGAGGTGGCACGGCACCTGCCGGTCCAAAGGCAGGATGTCGGTGGTCAGGTAGCTGAAGCAGTGGCGGTCATCGGTGCCGGGCTGGATCTCGGCGGCGGAGAAGTCGATGGATGCCGTGCGGATGCGCGGCGGGGTCCCCGTCTTGAGCCGCATCAGCGTGAAACCCAGCCGGCACAGGTCGGCGCTCAGATCCTTGGTGGTGGGCTGACGGTCGGGCCCCTGCTCCACAACGTCCTTGGAGACCATGACCAGCGATGCCATATAGGTGCCCGTGGTCAGGATGACGGCCCGCGACCGTATCTCGGCTCCGTCCTGCAGACGAACCCCCGACGCCCGCCGGCCGTCGGTCAGGACGCCGACGACGATGCCGGCGACGATCTGCAGGTGCGGCTGCTGGCGGCACTGCCGCTGCATGTCCAGCCGATAGGCGATCTTGTCGGACTGCACGCGCAGGCTGCGCACGCCCGGCCCCTTGGCCGTGTTGAGCATCTTGAACTGCAGGGCGGTCCGGTCGGCCGTCCGTCCCATCTGCCCTCCCAGGGCGTCGATCTCCCGGACGATGATGCCTTTGGCCGGCCCGCCGATCGAAGGGTTGCACGGCATGGAGGCCATCCATGACGGGTCGATGGTGCACAGCACCGTCTCCAGCCCCCGGCGGCTGACCGCCAGGGCGGCCTCGCAGCCGGCGTGCCCGCCGCCCACGACGATGACGTCGACCATGCCACCACCGCCTTTCCATTGCCTCCATTCTACAGCAACGTGGCCCGGCCGGCATATAAAAGGCGGTCAGCGACCGCCTGAGCATATCGTGAATTGATCGGCCGCCCGGATCAGCAGCCGCTGGGCGGGGACGTGGTCCTGGGCCAGCTGCGCCTTGAGCGTGTACACCGCCAGCTGCGGTGTGTTGGCCTGCTGGGAGATGTGGGCCAGGGTCACCTCGCGCGAACGGGGCCCCAGCACGTGCGACAGGCACACCGCCGCGTCCTGGTTGCACAGATGGCCGCAGTCGCCGGCGATCCGCCGTTTGACGTAGGCCGGCCGCGGGGTGCGCATCAGCATCTCCGGGTCGTGGTTGCTTTCGAAGACGTAATAGTCGGCGTCGGCTATGGCCTGGGCGTTGACCTGCGACACGTAGCCGGTGTCAGTCACTTCGGCCAGCCGCTGGCTCCCGTCATCCAGAAGGTAGCCCACCGTCGACGGGCTGTCATGCGACAGGGCCAGCGGCGTGATGGTCAGGTCCTTGACCGTGAAGGTCTCATAAGGGGTCACCAGCCGTTCGTCTGGACAGGCCATGACCTCGAAGGGGGCGTAGATCGTCAGGCTGCGGAACATGTCGAGCTGCTTGATGTGGTCGACATGCTGGTGGGTCAGCAGCAGCGCGTCAGCCGCCAGGTAGTCGATGCCCAGCTGCCGGAAACAGTCCTGCAGGTAGCGCTTGGGGCCCCCGCAGTCGATGATGACGGTGGCCTGCGCGCTGACGACCACCAGGCAGTTGCCCTTGGAGCCGCTGGCCAACAGATGGTAGCGCATGCTCAACAGGCCAGTATCGTGCATGGATCGACGTAGATGCCGTTGATGCGGATGCCGATATGGACGTGGTTGACGGTGGCGGCCCCGGTGGAGCCTATGTAGCCGATGATCTGGCCGCGCACGACGCGGGTCCCCACCGCAAGGAAGCCCCGCGAGCGCATGTGCTCGTAGTAGAAGATGAAGCCGTTGCCATGGTCGATCTTGTACAGCCAGCCGCCGCGGCTGTCGTAGGTGTTCTTGATGATGATGCCGTCCTCGCAGGCGTAGATGTTGCCATGGGCATCATAGCGGTTGATGAAGTCGGCGCCCTTGTGTCCCGAGTAGCATCCCCAGGCGCAGATCATGCGGGCGTTGTCGCAGGGCAGACGGAAATCCAGGTTGCCGATGTCGTAGGTGGTGGCCCCGATACCGATTCGCACCACGCGTTGGACAGCCGGCACGACCACCTTTGAACTTTCCAGCTTGTAGCTGGTCAGCACGCCGTTGACGTAGACGTCGGTGTACAGCGAGTCCTTGTACCCGTCGGAGCCGGCCACGTCGACCACCATGTCGCCCGCCTTGACGGCCTGGTCGGTGATGTACTTGGTGTCGGGCTTGTAGACGGTCTCCTTGACGTAGCGCTGCTTCTCCACGACGATCTTGATCGGGGAGTTGAAGTAGGTTACGTTGAGCTGGCTGCCCACCGGCAGCGTCTGGTTGACGCTGGTCAGCTGGGGGTTGAGGGACATGAGCTGCTCGGAGGTCAGCCCGTTCTTCTGGGCCGCGCCATCGATGGTGTCATACTGCTCGACGGTGTAGTAGTGAAGCGTGTAGTCCTTACCGTAGCACAGGTAGTTGAAGACGGCATCCTCGTCGGTCAGTATCTCGCTGGCCGAGGCCAGCGCCTCGTGACTGGTGATCTTGTTCTCCATGTAGACGTTGACCTCCTGCTCGCCGTAGTCGGTCAGCGTGGGAATCTTCTGGTTGGCCGCCAGCTGGGCGTAGGTGCTGGCTGAGATGAAGTTGAGGGCGTAGCGCCGCAGGGCGTTGGTGAAATCATCGGCGCTGCGCACGTATACGACCTTGCCGTCGCCGAGGTCGACCTCGACGGCCTTGACCGCGAACAGGTCATTGTCATAGAGGTATTGGCAGATCTCGTCGTCCTTGTTTTGGTAGATGACGTCGGTCGTCTCGTCGACGATGTACACGTCGGTGGCCAGTGAGATCTTGGCGTTGGGGAACAGCGCGGCATAGCGGGTGTCATAGGCGCGTGCAAGGACCGCATCGATGGAGGCGTAGTCCTGCACGATGCCGATGAGCTGGTCCTTGTAGTAGACGCGGTACACCTTCTGCGGCTGCTGGCCCAGGCCCTGCGATGGCTGGCTGATCACGGATTGCTCAGCCGCCTGCACGGTGATGGTGCCGCTGACCGCGGATGGCTTAGGCCAGTAGAAGGCGATCAGGCAGGCCGCCACCAGGGACAGGCCGATGGCCACCCATGTCCAATGATAATGCTTCATCGATTACCTCCTGTCGTTGCGTCATCAATCATTCAGCATCGGGATCCGGCAGACTCGACATCATCAGGAAGCTGTTGAGCTCCGGCACGAAGGAAAGCTTGAACGAACCGGTCGCGCCGTTGCGGTGCTTGGCGATGATCAACTCGATGATGCGCTGCTCGCTGTCGTCGGCTGATGGACGCCGGTCGGAGCGGAGCGCGTCGGGCTGGTCGTCATCCTTCCCCTCCTCCTCTCGATGCAGAAACATGACGATGTCGGCATCCTGCTCGATGGCGCCCGACTCGCGCAGGTCCGACAGCATCGGCCGCTTGTCGCCGCCGCGCTGCTCCACGGAACGCGACAGCTGGCTCAGCGCCAGCACCGGGCATTCCAGCTCACGGGCCAGCGCCTTGAGGCTGCGGGATATCTCGGCGACGTCCTGCTGACGGTTGTCGCTCTTATGCAGGGCCGTGGGGGTGATAAGCTGCAGGTAGTCGACAATCACCAGGTCCAGCCCGCCCTCGTTCTTCAGCTTGCGGCATTTGGCGAACATGTCCGTCACCTTGATGGCCGGGCTGTCATCCATGTATATCTTGGCCTTCTGGATGGCCGCCTGCCCCTGGCGCAGCCGGCTCCAGTCCTCGTTGCTCAGCCCGGCGCCGGTGTTGATCTTGCGGCTCTTGACGCCGGATGCCGACGCCAGCATGCGGGCGGTCAGATGCTCCGCGGGCATCTCCAGGGAGAACATGGCCACCGTCTTGGAGAACACGGAGGCCGTGTTGACGGCGATGTTCAGGGCGAAGGCCGTCTTGCCCACCGAAGGCCTGGCGGCCAGGATGATCAGGTCGCCCTTCTGAAAGCCGTTGGTATAGTTGTCCAGGATCTTGAAGCCGCTGGGGACGCCGGTCATCCGGCCCTCCTTCTGCAGCATGGCGATCTTGTCGATGACCTCGTCGACGACGGTGCGGCTCAGCTTGAAGTCCGACGTCTTGCGGTCGCGCGTCACCGCCAGGATCATGCTCTCGGCCTCGTCAAGGACCTCGGTCACCTCGTGGGGGTTGTCATACCCCTCCTCGATGATCTTCTGCGACGTCTCGATCAGCTTGCGCAGCACGGCCTTGCTCTGGACGATCTCGATGTAGTAGCCGGCGTTGCCGCTGGAGAAGGCCATGTTGGTCAGCTGCAGCACGTATTCGGCCCCGCCGACGGCGGTCAGCTGGCCCAGGTCGGTCAGCCTCGTGATGACGCTGGTGACGTCGGTCGGCTTGCCCTCGGCATTGAGGTCCATGATGGCCTGGTATATCCGCTGGTCGGCCGGCAGATAGAAGTCGCCCGGCTGGAGGTTCTCCTCGAAAGCCTTGGTGACCGTGTCGACATATAGGAACATCATGCCCAAAAGGGCCTGCTCCGCATCGATGCTCTGTGGCATCTGCCGCATATGACCAGCTCCTTCCCGATGGTGAAAAGACGATTCCCTGCCCTAGCAGTATTCTACTACAAAATCACTCCTCAGGCAGCACGTCGACCTTCAGGGCGGCGATGACGCCCTTGTACAGCTCGATCTTGACTTCCTGTTTGCCCAGCGTCGTCAGGCCGGTGTTCTCGAGGAACTTGCGCTTGTCGACGGTTATGCCGTGCTGCCTGGACAGCGTGTCGCAGATGCGGGCGTTGGAGACGGACCCGAACATCTTGCCCTCCACCCCGCTTTTGACGCGATAAGTCAGCCGGATGCCCTCCAGCTGCTTCTTCACCTGCTCGGCCTGGGCCTTGAGCTCGGCCTGGTGGGCCGCCTCGTCCTGCCGTTCCTTGTCCAGCACCTTGATGCTGCCCTTGGTGGCCTCCACGGCCAGCCCGTTATGGATCAGGTAGTTGCGGCCGAACCCGTCGGCCACCTCGACCATCTGGTCCTTCTTGCCCACGTTACGGACGTCACTCAGCAATATTATCTTCATTTTTCTCTGCTCCTTGTTCCTCTTTGTATTTGTTGATCGCCTGCTGCAGCTGGTTGTACATCTGCGCCACGGAGGTGCCGCTGCGCTGCAGGCCCGCGGCGTTGAAATGACCGCCGCCGCCCATGTTCTCCATGATCATCTGCACGTTGATCCGGCCGTTGGACCGGGCGGATATCGCCCAGTCGTCCTCGGCGATGCGGGCGATGACGAACACCGCCTCGACGTCCCGGACCATCAGTATCGAGTTGGCCGCCTGGGAGATGACCGTGCGCGACAGGTAGCTGCCCGTCTCCTCGGGGATCGCCGAGATGATGATCCCGTCTCCGGCGATGGCGCAGTACTTCATGACGTCGGTCTTCTTCAAAAACTCGTCATAGGTGTCCTTGAGCCAGTCGTTGGCCTGACCGATGTCGGCCCCGTTCTTGCGCAGGTAGGCGCAGGCCTCGAAGGTCCGGCTGCCGGCATGCGAGCGGAAGCCGTCGGTGTCGACCAGCAAGCCGGTGTACATGTAGGTGGCCTCCAGCTCGGTGATGTCGACGGTCACCGACTGGTACTGCAGCAGCTCGGTCACCAGCTCCACGGTGGAGGAGGCGGCCGGCTCGTTGTATATCATCATGGCCGACAGGTTGGTGTCGGTCTTGCGGCGGTGGTGGTCGATGATGACCAGCCGGCGCGCCTTGCCGACCAGCTGCGGGGCGGCGTTGAGGTCCATGCTGTGGTGGTCGACGACCACCACGGCGGTGTTGCGCGTCAGCATGTCCAGCCCCTCGGCCTCGCTGATGAACTGGTGGTCGGAAGACAGCTGCACCAGGTTCTGCTGCAGCACGCTGCCGGCCTTGGATTCCAGTTCGATGTCATGGGCCACGATATAGGCCGGCTTGTGGACCGCCTGCACGATGCGGCTGATGCCCAGGCAGGCACCCATGGCGTCGAAGTCGGCGTCGGCATGCGGCACGATGAAGACCTTGTCGCTCTCGTTGATGATGCCATGCAGCGACTGGGCGATGACCCTGGCGCGTACCTTCGAACGCTTCTCGCTGGAAGGCGAGGAGGTGCCGTAGAACTTGACGTCCTGGCCGTAGCTGCGCACGGCGACCTGGTCACCGCCGCGGCTCAGCGCCAGCTCCAAAAGGTCGTTGAGCATGCTGTCCAGCTCCGCAAAGTCGCTGGTGCCCAGGGCGAAGGCCATCGACACCGAGATCATGACGTCCAGATGCTGGGCCTCGGTCTTGACGATGTCCAGGATGTCGAAGCGGTCCTCGATCATGCGGTTGAAATGCTGCTCGTTGAGGACCACCAGCATGCGGTCCGAGGACAGCCGGCGGATGACGGCATCATACTTGTTCGCCCATTCGATGACCCTTTGACGGATGTTGGTGTTGATCAGCGCGATCTGCTGCTCGTCCTCGTACTGGATCGTGTCGGCGTAGTTGTCCAGGTGGATCAGGCCCAGCACCGCCTTCTCGTTGGCATAACGTTCGGCCAGGCCGGCCTGCTCGGTGATGTCGCGGAAGAACAGGATCTGGGCGTCCTCGCGCTGGACGGCCTCGTAGCGGCGTCCTTTCAGCATGAACTCGGCCTTGTCGCTCTCGCCCTTGAACAGCTCCTCGATGGCGGGGATCTCCTTGACGATGGACAGGCCGATCAGCTCGATATGGCGCTGCTCGAACAGCTCGTTGACCCAGGTCACGGTGTAGTCGTCGTCATATATGACGATGCCGACCTGGCCATATATGAAGGCGTCGCGGGCGTCGTTGCCCAGGATGCGCGACACCGACATCAGCTTGTTCTGGGCCGTGTTCTCATATTGGTATATGAAAAGCAGCAGCACCACGCCATCGATCAGCGTGAAGATGAAGGCGAGGAATGAATAATCGATCCGCAGGACCAGCTGGCACAGCAGGACCAGGAAGATCTGCAGGATGAACAGGACCAGCGCCCCTATCTTATAACGGTCCATTCTGTCGTCCATCAGTCTTGCTCCTTTCCAGCATCCGCCGGCGGACCGGCGTGAACATGTCGACCAGACCAAGCGCCAGCAGGGCCGAGTATGTGAACGGCAGCAGCACGATGACCACGGCGACGATCGCCGTGCGCCGCTTGCGGTCGGGCACGTTGATGGTCAGCCACGACAGCATCAGGATGTAGCCGAACGCACAGGCCAAAAAGGTGGCGATGACCATCAGCGGCGTTATTATCTCATCGTATTGTGTGATTTTGGTGATCAAGGAAGCCAGATAGGCCGCGATGCAGGTGAACACGTACAGCTTCACCCACTGCGGGGCATAGATCTGGCTGATCGGCTTGACCGGCGGCAGCGGCATCTTCAGCCGCTTGAGCACGATGATGGCCAGCAGGTGGACCAGGATGCCTTCCAGCACGCTGGACAGCACCATCGAGATGACGAAGATCGACATCAGGAAGTTGGTGCCGGTGAAATAGGCCGGCAGGTTCAGGGTCAGCCCTTTGTCGCTGGCTGCCTTCTGATAATCGGTGATCAGCTTGGCCAGGTAGGCGATCTCCTCGGAAACGTCATAGCCGAAGAAGCCGGAAGCCAGAAAGACGGTGATGACCATCAGCACCAGCGACACGGCGATGACCGACATGATCAGCTGGGCCGAGCTGCGCTTGGCCAGCACGCCCTGGCCGTAGACCAGCCCGGCGACCAGCGCGGCGACCACATAGACCACCGTCGCCGGCGTCGCCACGATGAAGGACGTCAGCACCAGCGCCACGCCCATGACCAGCGCGTCGCGCAGGCCGAACTTGAGCACGTAGGCGATGACGGGCAGCGGCACGATCCAGAACAGATACGAATCCAGGACACCGGCCAGGTAGCGGTTCAGCAGCAGCAGCGCCCCGGTCATGGCGCAGACCATGGCCCCGTAGGTGAGGCTGTTCAGATGCCTTCTTTGCATTCGTCGGATGCCTCCTATCAAAAAACCTCCGTCGGTGGCCCGGGGAGGTATTGTTGTCGATCAGTCGATGACGTATGGCAGCAGAGCCATCTGACGGGCGCGCTTGATCGCGATCGCCAGCATCCGCTGATACTTGGCGCAGGTCCCGGTCACGCGGCGCGGGATGATCTTCCCGTTGGCCGAGATGAACTTCTTCAGCAGCTCGGTGTCCTTGTAGTCGATGTAGGTGATGTTGTTCTTGGTGAAGTAGCACACCTTCTTGCGGCTCGGACGTGTTTTCTTGAAAGCCATATGCAGGCTCCTTTCTTTGTCAGAACGGCAAATCGTCACTTGATATGTTCAGGGTCGGCGTCTCATTCGCCCCGCTGGCGGATGAGCTGCCGTCATAGGCCGGCTCATCGGGATAATAGGTGTTGGCGGACGGCTGCGGTGTACCAGCTGCGGCGGCACGGCTGTCACTGGCGCCCTTAGGCTCCAAAAACTGCACGTTGTCGCAGACGACCTCCGTCACGTATACCTTTCTCCCCGGTACATTGGGATCATCGTAGTTGCGAGTCTGGATGCGGCCTTCGATGCCCAGCAGCGAACCCTTGTGGGTGTACTGTTGCATGAAATCCGCGGTGCGCTCCCAGGCGACGCAGCTGATGAAGTCAGCCTGCTGCTGGGACTGGTCGCCGCCGTTGTTGGCGTCGCGACGGCTCACACGACGGTCGACCGCCAGCGTGAAAGACGCCACGGACTTACCCGAGTTGGTCCTTCTCAGCATGGGGTCGCGCGTCAGACGCCCGACCAGGATGGCACGATTGATCATTTAGTCTCTTACCTCTTACTCGCCCAGGTTGACGATCACATGGCGGACAACGTTCGGGTTGATCCGGCAGATACGGTCAAGTTCCGTGATGACGGCATTGTCAGCGTGGAACGTGACGACAACGTAGTATCCCTTGCTCATGTTATCGATCTTGTAAGCGAAGTCCTTCATACCCCAATGCTCCTCGTCGACATTGTCGACGGTGCCTTTGCCATCGGTAATGATGGCATGCAGCTGAGCCATGGTCTGCTGACGGACGGCTTCTTCAAGGGATGAGTTGAGGATATACATTATCTCGTACTTTCTCATTCTTTGACACCTCCTTACGGTCTAACGGCCCTTTCGGGCAAGGAGTAAATATGGTACATATCTACCCGTGCTGAATATTCTATCAAACCTCGGCCGTCTTGTAAAGTCAACCTGGGCGACCTTTCCATCATATTCATAGCCGCCGGCCGCCCCCGTACCTATCCGAGCAGGCCTGAAAAACCGTTCTCCCAGAAACGGCGCCGGTAGTAGACCAGCTCGTTGCTGATCATTCCGTCGATGACCTTCATGCCCAGCAGCTCCACCGGGGCCTTGTCGTCGGTCATCACCAGGCTGCCAGGACGATAAGCCTGCAGCTGCGGGGCCACGCCGCTCAGAAAGCGCCGCAGCGCGGCGTCTGACACCTGGTCCAGCCGGCCGGCCATGGCCGCGGCGGCCTGGCCGTCGGCGGTGGCGAACAGCTCGCGGTTGGTCGAGCCGGCCACGTCGACGGTATACACATAAGGGAACACGGCGGCCACGGTGTCGGACAGATAGTCGTTGATGCTGTCCGGGGCATCGGTGTACATGTTCATGTTCATGACCATCACCCCGCCGGCGGTCAGATGGTCGGCCACCAGCCGGAAGAACTCGACGGTGCTCATCTGGAAGGGGATGGTGATGTCGCGGTAGGCATCCACCATGATGACGTCGTAGCGGCCCTTGTCCGCCTGCAGGAAAGCCCGTCCGTCATAGGTGTAGACCTTGATGCCCGGGTCCAGGGCGAAATAGCGATGGGCCAGGTCGGTGATCTTGTCATCGATCTCGACGCCGGTGGCGGTCAGCTGCGGGAAGTACTGCTGGCATTGGGTGGCGTAGGTGCCGGTGCCCATGCCCAGCACCAGCAGCCGGCCCGGGGCGTCGGCCACCCCGGCCAGCGCCGGGGCCGCCAGGGCGTAGTCATAGTACATGCCCGTCAGGCCGCCCGTCTTGATGCGGATCGACTGCACGCCGAACAGCACGTTGGTCGACAGCACCGTGGAATCGTCGTCGTCGGTGACCTGCAGGTAGTTGTATACGGATTCGCCTTCATAGGCCAGCTTGCCCTGCCAGAAGGCCACCTTGCCTCCTGACCCGAGTATCGCGCAGGCCAGATACACCGCGATCAGCACCGCCGTCAGAACGACATGGCGCCGCTCGCTGAAGAAATAGGCCGCCGCCAGGGCCAGCAGGACGCCGGAGAAGATCAGGAAGGTAGCGGCGGTACCCACCGCCGGGATCGTCACGAAGGTCGGCAGGAAGGTGCCCAGTATCGAACCGATGGTGTTATAGGCCCCCAGCCGGCCGACGACCGTACCGGTGTCCGCCAGGTTGCCGACGGAGTATTTGACCAGCGACGGCGTAACCGTCCCCAGCAGGAAAAGCGGGTAGACGAACACCAGCAGACAGGTAACCAGGGCCGCCCATATCAGGTAGTTGGTGTCGACGGCCAGGATCAGCAGGGCCGACACGCCCAGGATGACATAGCGGCCTACCACCGGGATGGCGGCGATCCAGATGGCCGCCACCAGGATGCGGCGGTACAGCCGGTCGGGATCGGGGTCGCGGTCGGCCTGCCGGCCGCCCCAGATGTTGCCCAGGGCCATGGCTATCATTATGGTGGCGATGATGATGGTCCAGACGATCTGCGACGAACTGAAATAAGGCGCGATCAGCCGGCTGGCGGCCAGCTCGACGGCCATCACGCCCATACCCGAGAAGAACTCGGTCAGGTACAGGTAGGTCTTGTTGGACAGCAGCGCGTGCTTCTTCATGGGGTCCTCCTATGCGATGTCGGCGGACATGTCCGCCTGGTCGACGACGGTGCCGTCGGCCGTCGTGACGGTCACGGTGTGCCCGGTGGTGTCGAAACGTATGAGATAGGCGTAGCCGGAAGGCCGTCGGCCGGTGCGTGCGGTCGGGGCCGCGGCCCCGGCGGCCAGCACGTAGACGTCCCCGCCGTCCTGACCGGCCAGCCAGCCCTGCATGAACAGATAGCGCCCCAGCCTGACCGCCTGGACGTCATCCGTCCGTTCCATGATCACGCTGGTCCAACTGCTGGCGGCGTCGTTGTCGTGATAGGCGGTCCAGACGCCATCCGGCTGGGCGTAGGTCAGCTGATAGAAGACCGCTCCGGCCGGGGCGATCAGCGACTGCACCGGATCCTGGGCGTACTGCTTGGTGGCGTGCTGATAGGTATGCGGCGCCAGCAGATGGAAGGTCAGGGTGTCGACGTCCTTGCCATCAGCATCGTACAGATGCACCTGGCCGGAAAAGAAATATGCCGACGAATTGTAGACGGTCACGTAGTAGTCGTCCCCCTGCTGGTCGCAGTAGACCTGCACGGCCGCCCGATCCTGGCTGACGGCGGTCAGCCAGCGTGCCTCGACGGCGGTCAGCTGCTCCTTGTAGACGGCCTGGTCGCGCAGCCGGCCGACGATGGCCAGCACGCCGAAGAAGGCCCCGGTCAGCAGGGCGACGGCGGCCGCGGCCATGGCCACGGACCGCCAGACGGAACGGCGGGGATCGGCGGCGACGGTCTTGATCATCGGCCCTGGCCCATGAGGTACTCGATCTCGTCGATCTCCTTGGCGATGTCCTTGGACAGCACCTCGCAGCCCTGTTCGGTGATCAGCACGTCATCCTCGATGCGGATGCCCAGGCCCTCCTGCTCGATGTACAGGCCCGGCTCCACGGTGATGACGTTGCCCGCGGCCAGCGGCACGCTATAGTCGGCGACGTCATGGGTCTCCAGGCCCAGCATGTGCGACACGCCATGGAAGTAGTAGTCGCGCACGACATGGCCGTCCTTCAGCAGGTCGGCCTTGGCCAGCTCCTGCTGGTAGAAGTCGACGACGGCCTGGTTGAGCTGGCGCACCGTCCGGCCGGGTCCGGCCAGGCCGATGACCAGCTTGTTGGCCCGCAGCACGATGTCATAGATCTGCTTCTGACGGGCGGTGAAACGGCCGTCGACGGGGAAGGTGCGCGTGATGTCGGCGCAGTACAGCTTGTATGAGGCCCCCAGGTCGCACAGCACCAGGTCGCCGGTGTTGGCGCGGCCGTCGTTGGTTGAATAATGCAGCGTGGTGGCATGGCGGCCCGCCGCCACGATCGAGGCGAAGGCATGGCCGCACTGCTCGCTCTTGAGCACGAAGTCGAAGTAGGCCTCCAGCTCGTTTTCCATGATGAAGGGCCGGCTGGCGCCCATCATGGCCTTGATGCCCTGGTTGGTCACGGCGATGGCATGGGCCATCAGGTCCAACTCGTCCTGCTCCTTGACCCCGCGCATCTGGGCCAGCAGCGGGTGGATGTCGTGGATCTCGATGTCGGGCTGCTGGTGGCGCCAGGCGTCGAACAGGGCCGCCACCGGGTTGGGCTGGTCGAGCCGCTGCTTGGACAGGTCGCCCCACAGGCTGACCGGGGTTTCCAGGCGGCCGCCGCGGGTCAGCACCTCGTCAGCTAGGCCGGCAAACTCGCCGATCACGCGCACGTCATCGATGCCGCTGGCGTCCTTGGCCTGGCTGGCCAGCAGTCGGCCGCCGATCCAGCGGGCCTGGACGGCATCGAACGGCGGGATGAACAGGATGGTCTGCAGACCCATGACCGTCTTGAGCAGCACCAGCGTCATGTCCTGATAATCGAGCCCCGTCAGGTAGTAGAAGTCGCGTTCGACGGCGAAGGGATACTGTTCGTCGCCCACGCTGTATGGCGCGCGGCCCGACATGAACACGGCCATCGCGTTGGTCGGCAGGCTGGCCAGGATCCTGTCGCGTCTCTCTTTGTACATCATGTCCTCAATCCTCCTATCGGCCCTGGACGTCCTGCAGCGTCGTCACCTTGATGTTGGTCGGACGGCCGGCCAGGCATCGGATCCTGGCCTGACCGTAGCGTTCGACGGCCTGGGCCTCGTCGGTGGGCTTGAATCCGTCGGCCAGGGCCTGGCCGTAGCAGCCCATCAGCAGCTCGAACCGGAAGCCTTGGGGCGTCTGGGCCCGGCGCAGCCCGTCACGGTCCAGCGTGGCGGTGACGTACCCGTCGGCGACCTGCTTGACCGTGTCGGTCATCGTCCCGGTCAGGATGGCGGCCGCCTCGGTCTCCATGGCCTGCTTGACGGCGGCCAGCTCGCCGGCCGTCAGGAAGCAGCGCGCCCCGTCATGCACCAGCACGACGTCCTGGTTGACGGCCAACAGGCCGTTGTACACGCTGTCGCAGCGCTGGGCGCCGCCCAGGCAGTAGACCAGCTTGCCGTCGTTGTCGTCCTGGGCTAGAAGGTAATGCAGCACCGGCTCGTTGACCACGGCCACGATCTGCGCGCAGTCGGGGTCGTCCCTGAACAGCCGCAGCGTCCGGTCGATGACCGCCCGGCCGTCGGATAACCGATACAGCATCTTGGACTGCTACGTACCGAACCGCGTTGATTGGCCCGCGGCGACGACGATTGCCGAATATCTCATGACGCGCCCCCTGCATATTTGTAGATATTCTAGCATACTTGGCCCGACGGCGGCCCATCACTTGTGCATTTATGGACACGCCGGGGTTGCCAGATGATGTATACTGTTGCCAGAGGCCATCCGTATTCTTTCGAACAGGTCTTCGGGGATTGTTTTCATTGCGGCCTGCCGCCGGCTTTCAGCGGGCTGAAAGCCGCCAGATGATAATGTAAATCGCTTTCATGCCAACGCCTTATTTTTTTATGATAGAATCGATTCAGCAGTTTTCGGGGAGGTAGCATCCATGACGTACGACAGAACACTCATCGATAGTCTTAATAATGACATACACGAGCATTTCCCTCTCATCTGCCCGATCGAGGGGGATTTCCATACCAGCTATGAGGGCGTCTCGCGCCTGGTGATGCTGGACCGCTATGCCCAGAAGGATCGTGAGCACATCACCCTGAAGGTCGGCGACCTTGTTTTGACCGTCGTCAAGGACGATCCCATCTACCCGGCCCGCGGCGTCGGCCGCATCAAGGAGATGCATGACGACCAGTCCTGGGCCCTGATCGAACTGGACGAGGAGTTCCGGGGCTCGCTGGAGGATCCGGCCGAAGTCGAGAGCGGCCTGATCAGACGCCCCTACGCCCTGATCGACAAGCCCCTGGAAATCTACTATGAGCAGATTGCCAAGCGCGTCGGGTACGCCCTGGCCTCCGTCGAGAAGCCTGCCGACCGGGCCAAGTACGGCGAGATGTTCTACCAGGAGATCCGCAGCCTCAACACCGTGCCCGCCGGCCGTGTCCTGTACGGCGCCGGCAGCGGCACCCAGGTCACCTATTTCAACTGCTTCGTCATGCCCTTCATCGAGGATTCCCGCGGCGGGCTGGCCGAGCATCGCAAGAAGGTCATGGAGATCATGGCCCGCGGCGGCGGCGTCGGCACCAACGGTTCCACCCTGCGGCCCAAGAGCGCCCCGGCCAAGAGCGTCGGCGGCCGTTCCTCGGGAGCCGTCAGCTGGCTCAACGACATCGCCAACCTGACCCATCTGGTCGAGCAGGGCGGCTCACGCCGCGGCGCCCAGATGATCATGCTGGCCGACTGGCATCCCGACATCATCGAGTTCATCGTCTCCAAGATGCAGAATCCGCGCATCCTGCGCTGGCTGGTCGACAACTCCAAGGACGAGGTCATCCGTTCCGAGGCCAGCCGCAAGCTGAAGTTCGTGCCCCTGACCAAGGACGAGACGGCGGTCTACGAGACCGTCATCGACAACCCCAAGGCCGATCCGCAGGTCGTCAACTACGCCCGCGAGCGGCTGATGGACGGCGGCACATACGAGGTGCAGCAGCCCGACTTCCTGTCGGGGGCCAACATCTCCGTCACGCTTTCCGACGAGTTCATGAAGGCCGTGGCCGCCGACGGCGACTTCGACCTGCGCTTCCCCGACCTGGCCAACTACACCAAGGAGGAGAAGGACTATTACGACGCCCATTGGTCCGAATGCGGCGACGTGCGTGAATGGGCGGCCATGGGCTTTTCGGTCAAGACGTACCGGACCGTCCGGGCCCGCGAGATCTGGAATTTGATCTGCTTCTGCGCGACCTACTCGGCCGAGCCGGGCATCTTCTTCATCGACAACGCCAACGCCATGACCAACGCCAAGGCCTACGGCCAGAAGGTCGTCGCCACCAACCCGTGCGGCGAGCAGCCCCTGGCCCCGTATTCGGTCTGCAACCTGGCGGCCGTCAACCTGTCCAACTTCGTCGACAAGCAGACCGGCGCGATCCTGTATGACAAGCTGGCCGCCACCGTCAAGACGACCGTGCGCATGCAGGACGACGTCATCGACGACACCCCGTACTTCCTGAAGGAGAACGAGAAACAGGCCACCGGCGAGCGCCGGGTCGGACTGGGCGTCATGGGCCTGCACGACATGCTGATCTGGGCCGGCAAGCGCTACGGCTCGCCGGAGTCGCTGGATACCATCGACAAGGTGTTCAGCTGCATCGCCACCAGCGCCTATCGCGCCTCCATCGAGCTGGCCAAGGAGAAGGGTCCGTTCCCCTTCCTCAAGGATTATGACAAGTTCATCAACACCGGCTACATGAAGACCATGCCGCAGGACATCCGCGACGACATCCTGAAGTACGGCATCCGCAACAGCCACCTGCTGACCATCGCCCCCACCGGGTCGACGGGCACCATGGTGGGCGTCTCCACCGGACTGGAACCCTATTTCTCATTCTCATATTTCCGTTCCGGCCGGCTGGGCAAGTTCATCGAGGTCAACGCCGCCATCGTCGACGAGTACCTCAAGCTGCATCCCGGCACGACCCGCGACAAACTGCCTGACTTCTTCGTCAGCGCTATGGAGCTGACCCCCGAGGAGCATGCCGACACCCAGTGCCGCATCCAGCGCTGGATCGATTCCTCGATATCCAAGACGGTCAACGCCCCCAAGGGCTTCACGGTCCGGCAGGTGCAGGACATCTACATGCGCCTGTACCGCGGCGGGGCCAAAGGCGGCACAGTCTACGTCGACGGCTCGCGCGACACCCAGGTGCTGACGCTGACCAACGAGAACGACTCGTCCTGGAGCCAGATGGATTTGGTCAAGGACTTCGGCGTGGCCGTCACCGAGCAGCAGCAGGACGAGAAGAAATCCAAGCTGCGGGCGGACCGCCAGGACCGCAACATCGGCGTGGAGGTCGGCGACATCTGCCCGATCTGCCTGGAAGGCATCGTCGAGGACCTCGGCGGGTGCAACACCTGCACCAACTGCGGCGCCCAGCTCAAATGCGGGCTGTGAGCCTCCGGCCCAGCCATCGTCATCATGATATGAATCAGGCACCGCGGACCGCTATCCGCGGTGCTTTTTCATCCGGCGACGGCCGCGTTTTGATGACATCTTCCGTTCGAAGGACGAACCATGAGTTAAACAACGTCGTTCCATGAAAATGACGTCCAAGGTCTTGATATCCGACCGCGACCAACCGCAAGATCAACAAAGCCGGTCATCATCCATCCCCGGCTTTGTTCACATCCCACGATTGAACTGATCACACCGCTAGTCGCGACCATCAGCCGGCGGCGGCCCCCAAGGCCTTCTTGAGGACCTCGTTGACCTCGCCGCTGCTGTTGTACACGATCTTGCCGTTTCTCAACTTCTCCCCCAGCATGCCGATACTGTCGGAGACATAGCTGCCAGGCTTGCCGGAGGTGATGCGGAAGAGCTCATAGGCGTAGCGACCGTCGGAGGTCTTCTTGGTGATGAGCAGCGTCGGCTCGTCGCCCGTCATGATGCGGTACTGCTGCGAGATGGCGTTCTTGGCGACATCATATATGACGACGCCGTAGAAACCGTCCCGGCCGACATTGTCCCCGACCGCCTCGGCGACGTCCACGTACTTGGTGATGTCCACGTTCAGGGCTTCCTTGACCGACGCGACGGCGCTGGCCAGGATGTCCTTGTCGGTGTTGTGGTCGAACAGCATGACGTACTCGACGTCGCTGCCC
>Ga0268263_1001507_pt1 | contig 19818 bp, 11 predicted proteins | sample Biomet5_FD_190358 | JGI IMG/M metagenome (GOLD analysis project Ga0268263, IMG submission 190358) | Microbial communities from bioreactor (seeded with sewage sludge) at LBNL, California, USA - Biofuel metagenome 5 (SPAdes) (version 4) | ecosystem: Engineered > Bioreactor > Anaerobic >... | reverse complement strand
AAGCCCCGTCTGCTGGAAGCTCTCGAACAAGCGGCCGCTCTGGCTCTGGCCACCATCACCCCCGACAACGCCGCAGCCTGGTTCAAGCACTGCGGCTATGGAATATAGCTTCATGCAAACCGGTCTAGAGATGGGGCCGTATGTCACCACGGAATAGGGTTAGACCATCTGGACTATTACAGGAGCGGAGCACAGCGCCCCGATCCTCGACGGGAACACGTCGCCGATCCAGAGAGAATTAAGAATTTCTTTACAGTGACTTACGTTCCCTCACGCGCCTCGGTAGGTCCGGACCGCGTCGCAACGTATCTGATGGCAATTCGCCGAAACATTTCTTGTAAGCTAGCGAAAATTCTCCGAAGTGCCAGAAGCCCCATTTTAGCGCCTCAGCTGAAACCGTCGTCGTTCCGCGAGTCGCCGCCCTCAGGGCTTGGCGTACGCGGTGAAGCCGAAGCCGCTGCAGAAAAGCGACCGGGCTCATACCCAAAATTTCCTTGAAGGCATATTGCAAGGTTCGCTCGCTCACTGCGGCAGCCTTGCAAAGATCTGTTACGTAAAGCGGGCCGCCGGTGTGTGTCAGAGCGTACTCCTCAGCAACTTGCACAAGTTGGCTGTAAGCCTGATGCCTTTGGTCGAAGGGCGTGACTGCGTAATCTTCCAATGACCCGATTGCCTCCAGAAGCATCTCTATGAGTTCAACCTCGGCGGCAGCACACACGTCCTTCTTTCCATCAAACAGCTCCGGTTTTTGCGCGGCGATGTCCGCCAGGCGCTTGCCGAAGGAGAAGAATTCGCAAGCCTTTTTTGCGTTGCAAACAAGTAGGTCCACGACGGACTGCCGTTGGAGCGGATCCCTCAGGTGTCGGGCCCTGAGATGCGCTTCGAAGTCTGTCGGTGAAATGCCGACAACGATACTCTCGTAGTCCGCCTCCACGACGAACTGGCACTTGGTACCCTCGGCGGCCATCAGCATAAGATTGGGATGAACAATCAACCCATTGACCTTGCCCTTCGCCCGAGGGCCGAAGGCCACCACGCCAATCATCCCAGGCTTCATCGTTGTGCGTGTCCGAACGGCGAGGTTTGTCGAGTGGTAAAGCAGCACGGTAGATTCCAAGCGAACGACTACACGCCTTGCTCGCAGAGGGTCCGACCGAAGCTGAACCAAATTCTGCTCAATTACCTCAATGTCCTCTCCCGCAGTTGTGGGGTCGGAGATCTCAACGACTTTGACGTTGGGCTGAGGGCCCCCAAAGTTATTCTGCCGAGTCTTCATACTTTGCGGAATTCCGATAGACGCCCAAACCAGCAAAGGCCACACTGTCTGGCGCCGTGGCGAACCTAGATCGAATCATAGCAAACAAGCGGCATAAGTGACTTCAATCCCGGCCACATCGGCGGGAACCAAGGCTTCTGACGACCGGGTCACCTTGAAGCGTGGCTCAGGATGACGTGGACCAAATGATCGTGGAATAAGGGGGCGCTATGCGCACCATGATACGACGCTCGACTCGCGCCATTTCCTCAGAACCAGACAATCTGATCCGGTTGCTGAAAACGTTAGGCATAATCGGGATGGGTGCTGCGCTCGCTGCACCCGCCATCGCCGGCACTTCCAACGGAGACGCACCCCGCCGGCCAAATATTGTCATCATCCTCGGCGATGACCTGGGTTTTGCCGACATGGGCTCCTACGGCAGCGAGATCAAGACGCCGAATCTTGACTCGCTCGCGATGAACGGCGTGCGCTTCACGAACTTCTACACGCACGCGAGTTCGTCACCTACTCGAGCGATGCTGCTGACTGGCGTCGATACGCACGTGAACGGCCTGGGCAACATGGACGAGTGGACCGCCCCCAATCAGCGAGGCCTCCCCGGTTATGAAGGCTACCTGAACAACCGGGTGGTCACTGTGCCACAGTTGCTCAAAGATGCTGGCTATCACACCTACATGGTCGGCAAGTGGCATATGGGGAAGGCGCCAACTCAGATACCGGCTGCGCGAGGATTCGAACGTGATTTCTCGCTGCTCGATGGAGCGGGCAGCTATTGGGACATGACGAATTTCACCGCCGCTTCTCCAAAGTCGGTCTTTACCGAAGACGGACGTTACCTGACGCGTCTTCCCAAGAACTACTACGCAACGGAGGTATACACGGACAAACTGATCGGATACATCGAGGCCAACCGCGGAGACAGTAAGCCGTTCTTCGCCTATGTCGCCCACCAGGCGCCGCACGATCCTTATCATCTGCCGAAGCAATGGCGCACTCGCCACGTCGGAGAGTATGACAAGGGTTGGGATGCGGTGCGGCAGGCACGACTCAAGAAGCAGGTTGAGCTCGGCATTATGCCCGCGAATACGCAATTGGCGGAGCGAATGTGGTTTGTTCCCGATCCAGTGTTGCTAGCTCCAGCGACGAGGGCAGTCCTCGGCAAGAAAATGGAACTCTACGCGGGGATGGTCGAAAACCTCGACTATCACACCGGCCGGCTTATCGAGTACCTCAAGAAGATCGGCGAGTACGACAACACGATCTTCATCGTGTCCGGCGATAACGGTGCCGAGGGAAACGATTTGTTCGCAATGATTGCGGGAACTCCAGGGTCGCGTGACTTCCTCTTCGCAGCGAGTAAGTGGTCGAACAATCATCCCAACGCCTGGGGCGAACCCGGCTCGTGCGTCGCCTACGGCCCCATGTGGGCGCAGGTATCGATGACGCCCTTCAGTCAGTACAAAGGATGGCTGGCGGAAGGCGGAATCCGAAACGCACTCATCGTCAGCGGTCCGGTCGTCAAGCGGCCCAAGGGAAGCCTAAACAACGGGTTGATGCATGTGGCCGACCTCATGCCGACGCTGCTCGACGTCGCCGGCGCCAGCTATCCCAAGACCCGCGACGGGCAGGAATTGCCCGCACTCATCGGCAAATCCTGGGTCTCGTTGTTGGCGGGCAAGGAGGATTCGCCCCGAACGGAGCACGACTCCCTCGCTTGGGAACTCTTCGGCAACCGCGCAGTGAGGCAAGGGGAGTGGAAGCTGCGATGGGAATACAAGCCATTCGGCAACGCCGACTGGGAGCTTTTCAACGTCGTTGCTGATCCTGCCGAGCGAAAAAATCTCGCCGTAGAGCACCCTGAGAAGGTTCAGGAGCTTCTCGCGACCTGGGACAGCTATGTCCGGGCGAACAACGTGGTGCTGCCGAGTCGCTCCGTATTCGAAGCTCTGGAAAAGAATCTCCCGCAGCGAGTCCCGGACGATCCGGGTTATCCGCCACTTAACTACAAGAGACAGTTCGTGCCGCCAAAGGACATGATAGCGGCCCCCAAGAACTAATGAGTGTCTCTGAGCCGAGATCCAACTACGACGGAGGTCTTATGAAACCGGTTACACGCTTACGCTGTGCCGTCGCAACGATACTCCTGACGGGTGTGCTTTTTCCTCCGAAGACTCTGGCCCAGCTCCCGGCGCGCTTCTACTGGAAATCTCTGTCGGATTCCAACGGAGTGCCGGTTATCTTTCAGTCCATCAGCGGCAATACAAACCCGTTCGACCCTGCTCATATCGTGACGCCAGACGCGAACTTCGACGCCACATTGGCCCTCGCGGGCTATGCGCGCACCTTTTCTCTGCACAAGCGCGCCGTCATGGTTGCCATCATTGAACCCATGGGACACGTCTCAAGCGAGGTCACAGTCGCAGGCAGGACAGCCAAGCAATCGGCCAGCGGCTTCGGTGACCCGATGGTTGAATTCGACATCAATGTCATTGGCCCCCGCGCGCAGAAGACAATCCCCGATGCTTTGCGCTACGAGCCAAAGTTTTCGGTTGACCTGCTCGGTGACCTCGGGATTCCGATAGGCAAGTACGACAGCAGCCAGCCACTTAATCTCGGGCAGAACCGGTGGTATGGACGCGTTGGCGCTCCGATTGTCTGGCAGCTCGGCCCGTGGGTGCCTGGTCGGCGTACGACGTTGGAGTTCCTGCCCGCCGTGTGGTTGTTCGGAACCAACAGCAACTTTGTGGGACAGACGTTAACGACCGATCCAATGTTCCAGTTGGACGGTCATTTGACCCGCGACTTTGCCGAGAGCTTCTGGGCATCGTTTGATACCGCCTGGTACACCGGCGGTCAGGCGAGCATCAACGGCGTCCATGGCAAAAGCCTCAACAACTTCGGCTTAGGGTTCACGGCTGGATACAAGATCAACGACAATCTCAACGTCACCGTCGGTTACAAATCGACCATCAACGACAGCGCTCCCGATGCCCTTCGCTTGAACCAGTTCATGTTCTCGGTCGTGTACGGGTGGCACAAGATTATCGAGGGATCCAAACGGCTGAAACACGATTAGCAAGTAACCGAGTTCTCGGTTCCTCTACTTGATTGAAGGGCTGACAATGAAGGACGTGGCTCGCACACTGGCAATAAGGCTTGGTACCGTTGCGTTCCATAAATACCAAATCATGACTGGACTGGTCTGCGGACCACTGCCGAGTTAATGCAGTATGCGACCAAGGGGCACATGATAGCCAAATCGGAAGGCTGCCTAAGCAGCAAATTAGCAACTTCAAGCGCATTCTCTGCCTGTTTTTATTCCCAGAGTTATTCGCTCGCTCTCTCCTATGGCAGATCTGGATCTTCAGCCAGCCTCAGCGGGTACATGGGCAAAAGCGACACATTTGATCGAACTATTGCGGCTTTCTCAATCGCCCACGCCGACCAGAACGAAAAAGACGATGCTGCCCTTGACCACGCTGTCCGCGAAGGCAGGGTAAAAGCATTGTTCGAAGGGGAAAGCTGCAAATGACTTCAGAGGGGTGAATATGACAAAAAAGCTTCTCTGCTTGGGCTGCTGTCTTGCGCTCCTCACAACCGGTTGTCTTCATCCCAAGTTGGGCCCACAGTCGCTGCCGCGCGACCGATCTCTGTACAGTGTTTCGCTCGCCGATTCATGGAAAGAGCAGACACTGTTGAACATCATCAAGGTACGCTACAGCGACCCACCCGTCTTCGTGGATATTGGAAATATCATTTCCAGCTATACCCTGGCGCAAGGCGCTTCGGTGGGAGGCACTATAATCCCGAGCGGGAACAACCAGGTTGTGTTGGGTGGGTCTCTCGGTTTTTCCAACAGTCCGACCATTACGTACACGCCTCTAACAGGCAATGCGTACATCAAGGGTTTGATTACGCCATTGCCGGCTCCGATGGTGTTTGCGGGGATCCAAAACGGACTGCCGGCTGATTCCACTCTGCTTTCGTCAATCAGTTCGATCAACGGGTTGAGGAATCAACAGGTATCACTGAACGGCATCATGCCGGCCGACAAAAACTTTCATCGTGTCCGGGAATTGATGTACAAAATCCAGATTTCTGGTGCGGTAAGACTCTATGTCAAAGACGATGGCAAGAAGCAGACGAGTGTCATCGGGCTTCGCACGGAGGACGTTCCGCCGGAGATTCAGGCCGCCAGCAAGGAATTGCGCGCATTGCTGCACTTGAACCCTGACGCCACAGAGTTCACGCTCGTCTCCGCTCCGCTTCCCTCCAACGATACCGAAGTTGCGGTCATGACACGCTCAATCTCAGGAATGATCCAAAACCTGGCCGCACAAGTGGAAGTGCCTTCGGAACACACGTGGTGCGGATAAACACGCTACAAGCCGAAGAGCTTTCATGATGCGGTGGCCGTCTCTGGCGGCAGCTAACCGGAATTGTTCGTGAATTGAGTTTCTGGCCGTTGCGCGCGGTGAGGCTCTCGGCCTCAGCCCGTCAGAGAGAATTCCAGGCAAGAATCCAGGCTGTCAGATAGCTCGAAAGCCGGGCCATGTACTGCCGTGACCGCGTATTTATTGCCTGTTATTCTGGTATCGCTGTGGTAACGATAGAACATGAACTTGGGTACGAATCAGTGCAAGATGTTGAAATGCCCAGTATGATGCGTAGGCGTGTTAAATCAAACAATCAGACTACGAAGAAAGGCAATTGAAGATTGCGATGGCATCTCCTCACGGTGTCTCCAGTGTTGAGACTGACAAGGTCTTTGCGGGTTCGGTTCCGGTTTTCTACGACACAGACCTCGTGCCTTTGATCTTCGAGCCCTATGCTACAGATTTAGTTAACCGGTTGCAGATTAGAACTTTATCTCGTGTTCTCGAACTTGCTGCTGGGACAGGTGTCCTGACTCGCGCATTGGCCTCCGCATTACCGCGCGAAGTCTCAATCACGGCTACAGATTTGAACGAAGCGATGCTTGAGCGAGCCGCGCTGGTGGGCACCGAGCGTCCGGTCGAGTGGCGGCAAGCAGACGCAATGCAGCTGCCGTTCGGAGATGCAACCTTCGATGCCGTCCTGTGCCAGTTCGGGGTTATGTTCTTCCCTGACAAATGTAAAGCTTTTTCGGAGGTGCGTCGGGTGCTCCGTCCGGGAGGAGCTTTCGTTTTCAGTGTGTGGGACAGGATTGAAGAAAATGAGATCTCAGAAACCGTTACGGCTGCGCTGGCGTCGGTCTATCCCGAAGATCCACCGAAATTTCTTGTTGAGACGCCCTACGGCTACTACGACCGACAGGTGATTCAGCGCGACCTTGCCAGTGCCGGGTTCGGTGCTTCGCCGAAATTCGACACAGTTGCGGCACGCAGCCGCCCGACATCAGCCGACGCCGTGGCAACTGCATACTGTTTAGGAACACCTCTGCAAAAGTGGATTGAGACTCGGAATCGTATCCGACTGGATGAAGCGTCTGCTGTTGTGGCTGCTGCCATCGCGAAGCGTTTTGGAAACGGTCAAGTGGACGGAAAAACTCAGGCGCACGTCATAAGCGTTCAAAATTCGTAGCGAGCGTGTTACAGGAGACGAATGCCTCCGTTCTAACGTGCCCGCACCAAATCCCTTGTGTACACCAAAGAATCGTCATTTTATCAAATTGTAGCTGGAAATGTAGCCGTCCAACTGAGCGCGGCGCTGGTGCTGAGTCAGGATGCAATAACGGAAGACCCGTGGCTTGCATCCGTGTGCTCGGCACCAGCTATGAATCCCTGTTCAAATTGGCATTAATCTCCGGCGCACTCACAACCTGCAGCGCCACATTTACGACATGACTGGGCGTATGCTGCCGTATCTTCCGCTTTCCAGTCTTTGTCCAATTCGGTCCGCTGGCCAGCCAAGCGCCTGTATTGGTCCAGCCTGTTCAACGCATCCCGCTCCGTCTTGGCAAACAACGCCTCAGCCTCTTCAGGGAACTTCTTCATCAATGATGAATAGCGCACTTCGCCCATTAAGAAATCTCTGAAGCTCCTGGTTGGTGTCTTCGAATCGAGAGTAAACGGATTCTTGCCCTCTTCTTTCAGAAGCGGGTTATAGCGGTACAAAGCCCAGTAGCCGCACTCTACCGCCAGTTTCGCCTCTTCGTTGCTGTAGCCCATGCCTAACTTCAGACCGTGGTTGATACAGGGGGAATAGGCAATGATGAGAGACGGCCCCGGGTAGGCCTCTGCCTCGGCAAGTGCGCGCAAGGTTTGATTGCGGTCTGCTCCCATGGCAATCTGAGCAACGTAAATGTAGCCATAGCTCAGCGCCATAAGTCCCAGGTCTTTCTTCCCGGTCCGCTTGCCGCTTGCTGCGAATTTGGCGATAGCTGCGGCGGGCGTGGCTTTGGAAGACTGTCCTCCCGTGTTGGAGTAGACTTCAGTGTCAAGGACCAGCACATTCACATCTTCGCCGGAAGCAAGGACATGGTCCAGACCACCGAACCCGATGTCATAAGCCCAGCCATCGCCACCAAAAATCCACTGCGAGCGCTTCGGCAAGAAATCGCGATTTTCATAGATGTCGTCGAGCAGGGCGTCCTTGTTCTGAAGTTGCTCGAGTGCGGCAATCAATCGATCAGCTCGCTCACGCGTTCCCTGGCCTTTGTCCTGATTGGCCAGCCAGTCCATGCACGCCTCTTTAAACTCTGCGCTCGTCGTTAGCTGCATTGCGGCCTCGATAGTCGTGGCGAGCCGCTCGCGAACCTGATTTGCGCCTAAGAGCATGCCGAGACCATACTCGGCATTATCTTCAAACAACGAGTTTCCCCATGCCGGTCCATGTCCTAAATGGTTTTTTGCATACGGCACAGAGGGCGGGCTACCTGCCCAGACAGAAGAACAGCCCGTTGCATTCGCAACCACGAGACGGTCGCCGTACAGTTGGGTCACAAGCTTGGCGTAACTTGCCTCAGCACAACCGGCACAGGCACCCGAAAATTCGAGAAGAGGTTGTTCAAATTGACTGCCTTTTACAGTCAAGGGGTTCATCGGGTTCTTTTTCGGGGAGAGATGGATGGCATATTCCCACATGGCGTCCTGGTGCGCCTGGGTTGCCAGCGGCTTCATCACCAAAGCTTTTGTCTTAGCGGGGCAAACCTGAGCGCAGTTTCCGCAACCCGTACAGTCGTTGGGCGAGATCGCCAAATGGAAGTACAGACCTTTGGCACCCAGAGCCGGCTTAGCGACAAAGCCCTGCGGAGCCGCAGCCAGTTCTTCCGCGTTCACCAGGATTGGCCGGATGCAAGCGTGCGGACAAACAAAGGCGCACTGGTTGCACTGGCTACAGTTGTCCTGCTGCCACTGCGGAACATCGATGGCGATGCCTCGTTTTTCATACGCTGACGTGCCCAGCGGAAACGTTCCATCCTCAAGTTCACGGAAGGCGCTCACCGGAAGGGTATTTCCTTCCTGGCGATTCATCGGCACCAGGATATTCGTTATGAACGCAGGCACATCCTTCTGCGCTTCACTGCACGAACCGCAACCCGACGGCGAGTTGGTTTGACTTTCAGCCGCCGTTGCCCAGGATTCGGGCACCTGAACCTTGACCATCGCCGTGGCGCCCTGATCAATGGCTGCGTGGTTCGTCTCGACCACATTGCCGCCCTTGTGACCGTAAGACGAGACGACGGAGTCTTTCAGATACTGCATCGCTTGATCTGTGGGAATAATCTTGGTGAGATGGAAGAAAGCCGCCTGCATGATCACGTTGAAATGCGAGCCCATGCCGAGCTCCTGGGCGATCTTTACGGCGTTGATGGTATAGAAATTGATGTTCTGCCGTTGAATGTATTGCTTCATGCCAGAGGGCAGCTTTTCATCCAGTTCTTCCGGTGTCCAGGTTGTGTTGAAAAGAAAAGTTCCGCCCGGTTTGAGGCCTGCCAGCAGGTCATACTTATTCACGTACGACTGTTGCGAGCAGGAGATGAAGTCCGCTTTGGTGATGAGGTACGGCGACTTGATCGGCTGACTGCCAAAGCGCAGATGCGAGATCGTGATGCCGCCAGACTTCTTCGAATCGTAAGCGAAGTAAGCCTGAACGAACATATCGGTCTTTTCGCCGATAATTTTGATCGCGTTCTTGTTGGCTCCCACCGTGCCATCGGAACCAAGTCCCCAGAATTTGCAGGAAGTTGTTCCGGGAAGAGTGGCATCGATGTCTTGTCCTAGTGGCAAAGAGTGGTTTGTAACATCGTCAACGATACCGATTGTGAAGTTGTCGATGGGCCTGTCCGCGTTCAGGTTTTCAAATACGCCATCGATCTGGCTGGGAGTAATTTCCTTGCCTCCGAGACCGCAACGACCGCCCACAATGACGGGCTGCCAATCACCGCCATAAAAAGCCGACTTTACGTCCAAGTAGAGCGGTTCGGCCAGAGATCCGAGTTCTTTCGTGCGGTCCAGCACCGCGATCTTTCGAACCGTCCTTGGAATTTGTTTCAGGAAATGCTTCACCGAAAACGGCCGATACAGATGAACCGTCAGCAGGCCAGTCTTTTCGCCTCGGGCATTGAGGTAGTCGACGACCTCTTCAATGGTTTGGCACATGGAGCCCATGGCGATGATGAGACGCTCGGCATCCGGCGCTCCGTAGTAGTTGAAAAGGTGATACTCGCGGCCGGTGAGTTTGGAAATCTCTGCCATGTATCCTTCAACAATTTCCGGTAACGCGTCCCAGTACCGGTTTCCGATTTCGCGCTGCTGAAAGTAGATGTCAGGGTTCTGCACGGTTCCCCGAAGCACGGGATGGTCGGGATTGAGAGCATTTCGCCGGAATGCATTGACTGCGTTCCGATCCAGCAGGCGTGCCAATTCGTCGTATTCCAGGGCTTCGATCTTTTGCAATTCGTGAGACGTACGGAAGCCATCGAAGAAATTCAAAAACGGAACACGACCCTTAATGGCTGAGAGATGAGCAACCCCGGCCAGGTCCATTACCTGTTGAACACTTGCCTCGGAGAGCATGGCAAAACCGGTTTGCCGGGTGCCCATGACATCGGAGTGATCTCCAAAAATGCTGATTGCGTTCGCCCCAACGGCGCGACTGCTCACGTGAAAAACGGCTGGGAGCAATTCTCCCGCCATCTTATACATATTGGGGATCATCAACATCAGGCCTTGGGAGGCGGTATAAGTTGTCGTCAAAGCGCCCGCTTGGAGCGAACCATGTACGGCACCAGCGGCCCCGCCTTCCGACTGCATTTCGACGACCTTCACTGCCTGGCCAAATAAATTTTTGCGTCCCTGAGCGGCCCATTCATCCACGCGCTCGGCCATATCAGACGATGGCGTGATGGGAAAAATGGCAGCGACATCGGTAAAAGCATACGAAACATAAGCTGCGGCCGCATTGCCATCCATCGTGAAGGTTCTTCTCTGTTTTGGCATCAAAACACTCCCTAATCGACCTTTGGGCTCGTCCATCCGAGTCGACGGAACCCGTAAGGCCCAATCTCTTTTCATATAGCGTTGAAAGCCCTGATTTCCTCAAAGCCGGAACTGGAAGACGGAGCGAGATGCCCCTCACGGCTGAGTTGAGCTTAGATTGGGTCCTGCTATATTAAACCGAATTAGAGGAATTCTCCAAATTGGAATCGCAATGCAAGAAGTGAGAGTGATATTCTCCATAAACTACAAATAGATAAACGATAATCACCACGATTCAGTTGACGGGTTTACCTGATTTTGCCTTCGCCAGGTTCTAAAAGTTCTTTATGCCTTTTTCGTCGTTCACGACAATGCCTCCACCTCTGAACGGAGAAACTTCGTCAGCCTTCCCGTGATGGTTCCAAAGTCTCACAATTGATTTTCTCTAGCAGGCTGCTGAAAAAGGGTTTTGGAGTGCCGAGAATCACCAAAATCTATTCGCGGCTCAACGCAGAATCAACGACTTACAAGTGTTAGTAAGTGCGATTTGGACGCTGCAAAAGAGTTTTTCAGCAACCTGCTAGGTGTTAGGTTCCGTTTTTTCAACAGTCGCAATACTGTGCCTTAATCCATTCCTGATGCTTTATCTCCTCTTGCAGACATGCTGTTTCGCTTCCTTGATAAAATGGATTGTCACTTCGGGCAAAAATTACTGCAAGCGACGGACCAGCGAGACCGTCCCGGTGGCCAGATGCAACGTTTTGAAACATCGGAGATTGCTGCTGAACACAGACGGTTGCAGGGCGTAGCTGGTGCTGAGCAGCTTCTGTCGTTAGAGGAACAGGGTGGAGCAGAAGAAGATAGGGCGCAGAAGATTCCTCGGGCTGTTGGCAGGCGGCGTAGTTACTGGATTTGGGCTCGCTTCGACGCTGCAGGGCAGCGCGGCCTTTGTTGTCTCGCCCGGCGCGCCAGAGGAAACTGGCGCGCCAGATTTGCTACTCGACGTGGTCTTACTCGGCGACCCGAGGTATAACGACGATTTTTTCGATCGTGGAAATGACCGGGCGAGGAGGGCGATATTGTCTCAGTTCCAAAGAGAATCGGCCCGAGCCGTGATCTTCGTCGGAGACCTCGTGCTGAAGGGAACCGATACGAGAGACTGGGGAACATTCAATCGCTTGGTGGCTCCGTTGCGCTCCAGAGGGCAGCAGATTATTCCGGTACTCGGAAATCATGAGTTGGAGGGTGGGCCAACTGAAGTAGCGCTGAGGAACTACTTTGCAAACTTTCCCGAGCTAAAAGGTCAGCGCTGGTATTCACAGCGCATGGCATCCTGCCTTTTCATAATCTGCGACAGTCAATCGCCGATGCAAAGCGGCTCGCCTCAAGGAGACTGGATTCGACACAAGCTGGAAACAGTTCCCGAGGACGTGGATTTTGTCCTGATCATCATGCACCACCCGGTTTACACGCGCTCGACGAAATCACTCTTTCATCGAGGGCATCCGGCTTTAGCGGAGCATACCGCGTTCGGGAAGGAACTGGAGCAGCTTCAGCGCGAACTTCACGCAACGATCATGGTGATTTCGGGCCACGTCCATAATTATGAGCGATACATTGTCAACGGACCCACCTACATCGTCAGCGGCGGTGGTGGCGGCACACCTCATTCCATATCCCGCAGATCGACTGATTTTTACCAGGACCCCGGGGACACCTTCCACTTTCTTCGCCTCCGAATGGGGCCAAATTGTCGCTTGCAAGTTTCTATGGTGAAACTCATGTCCCTCGATAATCCCCGCTGGGAGATCAGAGACTCGTTTGAACTCACCCCGACTTCGTCAAAGGTAAGTTGCGTGGCGCAGGAACAGAAGAGGTGAGGGATGTATCGAATAATATCCAGACTGCTGCTTGCATTCACTTTGGTCGCTTCTTCCGCAGCATTTTGTGACTCGAACGAATCGCCGGAGATTACTCAAGACAAGCTCCCGCATCAGCGCATTGTGGACCGGTCCCAGTTTCCTCCTCGTACTGGCGGTATGTCGGGAACATTGCGGGCTCCATTTCGCTGGTTAGGCGAGAAATCAGAAGCGGGGATGGCGAGCTTCGAAGAGCACCGCATTCGAGAGCGGATCTCAGTAATTCTCGGTGAAAGCTCTCTTTCAGGAGGCGGCGCGTATTCACCGCGATATAAGTTGGCGTTTGGCAAAACAAGCGAACAATCCGGCTTTGGAATCAAGGGCAATCTTATCTCTCCTTCTACCCTCAACCCAAATGTAAAGATGCAAACCACCGCGGCAATCACGACAAAGAATTACTTAAGCACTGGTGTTGCGTTTCTGGCCGATCCCACGGGCCAACAGTTCCGCCGAGTTGAACTGTCCATCACCGGCCGGTATCGCACGTTCCCTGAGGAGGATTTTTTCGGAATTGGTCCGTTCAGTGATCGCCGTAATCGCAGTTCCTTCGCTCTGCAGGATCGAGGGGTGGCTGCGATTCTGGCCTTTTCGCCCTCGTCCCATTGGAGCGCTGGTGGAGGTATTGACGCAAGCAGTCAATCTGTTGGGAATGGGCACAATGACGATCTTCCGAATACGCTGCAAATCTTTCCCGGGACGCTCCCCGGGGTTGGGGGAGTGCAATATCTCACTCTTCTGGCGTTCATGCAGTTCGCCAGAGGCGATGCCTTGACTACCGCGCGCTCAGGCGCACTGGCCAAAGCCGACCTTCGATGGAATCGCTCTCTCGGCGGAGGCCCATTTAGCTACATGCAGTATGACATCGACGTGCGCGGATATATTCCCCTCGCAACAAAGCGACGGATTCTCGCGTTGCGGCTGCTGGCAAACTTCAATGCCCCTGAACAGGGGAATGTTGTTCCCTTCTTTCGGTTGGCAGAGCTCGGGGGGGGGGAAATCCTGCGTGGATATAACGTCAGGCGTTTCTCTGGGCAAAATGCAATCGCAGGTAGTGTGGAGTATCGGTGGGACTTGGCCGAGTACCTTGGAGCTTTCGTCTTCGGCGACGCCGGCCAAGTATATGACTCTTGGGAGCAACTGCAGTTTGGCAATCTGCGAGGAACCTGCGGAGGGGGAATTGAATTTAAGTCGAAAAAACAAACTTTTTTAAGGATTTTCGCAGGCAGGAGCGGCGAGGCTACCCGCTTGATGGTGCGTTTGGGACGAGGGTTCTAACCATGCAAGATAACCGACATTTTCGTCGCCGGTTGCAATACGTTTTACTTGTTTTGATCTGCATCGCATGCTTCGATGTAGCCGGTCAGCAAGCGTCGCCCAAGCCGCAGGAACCGCTCTGGATCGATTTCGACCTGGAGAACATTCCAGAGCCAAAAGCGCGCGCCGCCGGCTACATTTATGATTTCGCTTATGGCACGTTCTTCCTGCAAATCAGGGAAGCCTTCGATGTTCCACGCCACGCCAGGCAAATCACTCACCACCCAAAGGAAGCACTGAACGTCAATAGCGTCGACGAGGTGCCGAACTCCTCCTGGTTTGTTAACCGCAACGGAAGGAGCCGGATGACGGTAGAGGAGATCAGGTGGGGACCAAATCAAACCTCGGGCCCCGCCCCGGGCAAGCTGAAGGTGATTCGTGGAAAAAATGAAGGGATTAGTCCGGGATTTTGGATCAAAGACTCCCGTGGAGATATCTATATCCTGAAATTCGATCCGAAGAATTATCCCGAAATGGCAAGCGCGGCAGAGGTGATTTCAACGAAACTGCTGTTCGCGATTGGGTACAACGTGCCGCAAAACACCATCTTTCGATTCCGCAGTGAAGATCTTGAAATTGACGCCAAGGCTACGGTAAGAGATCAACTGAATCGCAAAAAGAAGATGGAACGCACTGATCTGGATGGCATTCTGGACAAAGTTGCACGGCAGTCAGATGGTTCTTTTCGCGCTCTTGCCAGCAAGCTCCTTTCCGGGAAACCTAAGGGTGGCTTCCATTTTGAGGGCGTTCGCAAAGACGATCCTAACGACATCATTCCTCATGAGGATCGCAGAGATTTGCGAGGACTCCGGGTATTTGCATCCTGGATTGATCATAACGACCTGCGGGTCGGCAATACGCTGGATATGTACGTGGCGGAAAACGGACGAAAATTCCTGCGGCACTATCTGTTGGATTTCGGTTCAACACTGGGAAGCGAGACGGACCAGGCAAACGAAAGTTTTGTTGGGCACGAACATCAGATGGATCTCGGGGAAGCTAGGAAACAGTTGGTGACGTTTGGGATTAAGCAACCATCCTGGCGCTCACACCCTGAGCCGGTTCGTTATTCGTCGATTGGACGATGGAGCGCAAACGGATTTGATCCGCGTACATGGAAACAGAACTTTCCATTAACGGCCTTCGATAACCTGACCGACAGCGATGCTCGATGGGCGGCGCGAATCGTGAATTCCTTTTCCGACGAACAGATCGCGGCTGCAGTTTTCTGTGGAGAACTTAGCGACCCGGAGGCAGCCAAATATCTGACACGAGAATTGACCCTGCGCCGAAACGCCATACGTGACGCGTTTCTTGGCTCGCAAGAGTAATAGACAGCATGAAACTGACGGAAAAAGCCGCAAAAATGCTCGGAATTCGAAGGGGAGAATTCGTCCTCGCCGCTTCGCTATCAGCTTATCTCTTCCTCACGATTGCCTCGTATGTTGTTTCCAAAAACGTGCGGGATGCGCTCTTTCTGCACGAGTACGGCGCGGTCAGACTACCCTACGTCTCTATTGTAATTGCCGTTCTGGTGTGGCTGTTCAGTGCTATTTCGTTGGGTGCGGCGAAGACGATTCGCCACAATCTGTTGGTCACCGGCACTCTTCTGCTTTTTGCCGTCAATGCTGCTGTCCTCTGGTGGCTCGCGCGGTTTGGCTTCCGCTGGGTGAGTCCGACGATTTACGTGTGGACAGGAATTTTCGGGATTTTCGCACCACTGCAGGTTTGGACACTGGCCAGCCTGGTTCTTACTACCCGCCAGGCAAAGCGGCTTTATGCCTTCATCGGTGCAGGGGGGCTGTTGGGTGGAATTGCTGGAGGGCTTTTCACGAGTTCACTGGCCTACAGGATCGGCGCGGAGCAACTCCTACTCGGAGTTGTTGGTGCCATGCTCATATCGGCAGCCCTTGTTCAGCTCGTTGTGAGAACAACGCCGCGAGAGGAAATGCGCGGAACGCCGGATCGCTTTTCTGGCACGCTTTCAGGTTTGCGTGAGAGTGCGTCGGTTATCTTTAACTCCCGGTACTTGATCGTCCTTGCAGGCCTGGTCGCAATCGGAGGCGTTGTCACCAGCCTGGTCGAGTATCAGTTCAAAGCGGTCGCGGGGCAGGCGCTGCACTCCAAGGAGGCTCTTGCGATCTTTTTCGGGCGGTTCTATGCCTATGCGGGAATCGGCTCATTTTTGATTCAGGTTTTTCTGACCGCTCCGCTGATGCGACGTTTCGGGCTGGGATTCACGATTCTACTGGCCCCTGTGGGGTTGCTGCTAGGTTCCGCGGGCTTTTTGATTTGGGGTACACTTCTGTCCGCCATAGTTCTTCGCGGGCAAGACCAGTTGGTGAAGCATTCAATCGACCGGACCAGCGTTGAACTTCTATATGTGCCGCTACCTGTAAACACCAAGGTCGCGGTCAAGTCATTCATTGATTCGGGCGTGTCGCGTGCGGCAGACGCACTGGCGGGCATACTGTTGATCGTGATGACCACGGTAGCGGGCTTGAGTCCGAGAATTACTAGCATTCTGAATATCGCTTTGATCGTATTTTGGATCGTTCTCGCACTCAGGGCCCGCAAGCTATATCGTCAGGAATTGAGGACCGCAATCAGCTCGCACTGTCCTCCTGAAGTACAAGCACTCGTTTACGACGACGCCACTCCCGACGCACGAACACTGGATGAATTCAGAGAAGAGCTTCGCAGCGGTGATCCGGATCGCATTCTTTCAGCGTTGCAGTTTGTTCAGGTGATGCGCGCTTGCAAGAGCTTGATGCCTGAACTTACGGCATTGCTGGAGCATCGCGCTCCTGAGGTCAGGGCGAGATCGTTGGATGTTCTCATCTCGCTTGGCAGCCGACACCTGAATTCTGAGGTTGAAAAGCTGCTTCGAGATGAGTCACCCCGTGTACAGGCGAAGGCTCTGGAATATCTCCTCGGTTCTGGCGTTGCAATTCCGCTCGATAGTGTGTTTTCCTTTCCCGCTCGGAGGAGAGCGGGAAAATCATTTGAATTCTCTTCGTCCGCAGTATCACGGAAAAAGATCCACAACTCCGCTGCGCCCGTGGAGGCTTATCTGGAACGTCAGGAACATAACCGTGCTCCAGACAACGAAGGAAGCTTCTATTCAGCTTCCAGTTCCGCTGTGAATGACCAGAGGGGCGAGAGTACGCCATACCGCACACATGCGCATCAGGAGGCGCGCGATTCTTGGATTACGCTTTTGTCTGACCTTACATATCCAAAAGCAAGGACTCGGGCTAGAAAAGCGCCTGCCAATCAAAGCCCTGAAATCCACGACCTGGAGGAAATGTTTTTTGATTGTTCTATCGCAAATTCCATACGATTGGATATCCCACAAACGATTTGCGATCTCAAGTCAGATGATGCGTGGGGAGCATTGGACCGTATGCTTGATCAGGAAGACTTGCTGTTGAGACTGGCAGCTCTGAGAGCGATGTACCAGATGAGGGCAAGTAACAACGAACTGGTTCTCAGTGACTCGCGCCTAAGGTATCTGTTATTGACGCACGTTCCAGAATACTTTGAACATTTTGTGTTGCTCAACGCGATCGGAAAACGAGATAGGCCGAGCGCTCAGCGTGATGTCACAAACAGCTTACTGTATGCATATCTCAGGGAAAAAATGGATCGTTGTCAGGAGAGCATTTTCCGCCTGATCGCCTTGCGTCATAAGGCCGATGAGCTGCGCGCAATCTATCTCGGGCTGGGAGCAGAGGATTCGGCAACGCGGGCCAATAGTCTCGAACTCCTGGATTTGTTATTGGACGTGTCTACCCGACCGTACCTGATCCCGATTCTGGATTGGGAGACATCTGCCGACAAAAAACTCAAGATCGCACAGGAACTCGGTGTGTGGCTTCCTATGGGAAGCCTGGATGTGCTTCATTATCTCCTCCAGTCCTCCGATCAGCTTCTCGTCCTGTGCACAGTTGACTACATTTACCGCTTCCACAAGACAGAACTCTATCGAGATGCGGATCAAGTTGCCTTCGAGAAGTTCAACGACAACCGTTGTCCGGTGCTTTCGACAACCTGAGAGTCGCGCTGAGTTTCTGGATTAATGTTTGTTGCAGCAAGGCGGCAGTCCAATTAAAACGGCGCTGGTGCTGAGTCAGGATGCAATAACGGAAGACCCGTGGCTTGCATCCGTGTGCTCGGCACCAGCTATGAATCCCTGTTCAAATTGGCATTAATCTCCGGCGCACTCACAACCTGCAGCGCCACATTTACGACATGACTGGGCGTATGCTGCCGTATCTTCCGCTTTCCAGTCTTTGTCCAATTCGGTCCGCTGGCCAGCCAAGCGCCTGTATTGGTCCAGCCTGTTCAACGCATCCCGCTCCGTCTTGGCAAACAACGCCTCAGCCTCTTCAGGGAACTTCTTCATCAATGATGAATAGCGCACTTCGCCCATTAAGAAATCTCTGAAGCTCCTGGTTGGTGTCTTCGAATCGAGAGTAAACGGATTCTTGCCCTCTTCTTTCAGAAGCGGGTTATAGCGGTACAAAGCCCAGTAGCCGCACTCTACCGCCAGTTTCGCCTCTTCGTTGCTGTAGCCCATGCCTAACTTCAGACCGTGGTTGATACAGGGGGAATAGGCAATGATGAGAGACGGCCCCGGGTAGGCCTCTGCCTCGGCAAGTGCGCGCAAGGTTTGATTGCGGTCTGCTCCCATGGCAATCTGAGCAACGTAAATGTAGCCATAGCTCAGCGCCATAAGTCCCAGGTCTTTCTTCCCGGTCCGCTTGCCGCTTGCTGCGAATTTGGCGATAGCTGCGGCGGGCGTGGCTTTGGAAGACTGTCCTCCCGTGTTGGAGTAGACTTCAGTGTCAAGGACCAGCACATTCACATCTTCGCCGGAAGCAAGGACATGGTCCAGACCACCGAACCCGATGTCATAAGCCCAGCCATCGCCACCAAAAATCCACTGCGAGCGCTTCGGCAAGAAATCGCGATTTTCATAGATGTCGTCGAGCAGGGCGTCCTTGTTCTGAAGTTGCTCGAGTGCGGCAATCAATCGATCAGCTCGCTCACGCGTTCCCTGGCCTTTGTCCTGATTGGCCAGCCAGTCCATGCACGCCTCTTTAAACTCTGCGCTCGTCGTTAGCTGCATTGCGGCCTCGATAGTCGTGGCGAGCCGCTCGCGAACCTGATTTGCGCCTAAGAGCATGCCGAGACCATACTCGGCATTATCTTCAAACAACGAGTTTCCCCATGCCGGTCCATGTCCTAAATGGTTTTTTGCATACGGCACAGAGGGCGGGCTACCTGCCCAGACAGAAGAACAGCCCGTTGCATTCGCAACCACGAGACGGTCGCCGTACAGTTGGGTCACAAGCTTGGCGTAACTTGCCTCAGCACAACCGGCACAGGCACCCGAAAATTCGAGAAGAGGTTGTTCAAATTGACTGCCTTTTACAGTCAAGGGGTTCATCGGGTTCTTTTTCGGGGAGAGATGGATGGCATATTCCCACATGGCGTCCTGGTGCGCCTGGGTTGCCAGCGGCTTCATCACCAAAGCTTTTGTCTTAGCGGGGCAAACCTGAGCGCAGTTTCCGCAACCCGTACAGTCGTTGGGCGAGATCGCCAAATGGAAGTACAGACCTTTGGCACCCAGAGCCGGCTTAGCGACAAAGCCCTGCGGAGCCGCAGCCAGTTCTTCCGCGTTCACCAGGATTGGCCGGATGCAAGCGTGCGGACAAACAAAGGCGCACTGGTTGCACTGGCTACAGTTGTCCTGCTGCCACTGCGGAACATCGATGGCGATGCCTCGTTTTTCATACGCTGACGTGCCCAGCGGAAACGTTCCATCCTCAAGTTCACGGAAGGCGCTCACCGGAAGGGTATTTCCTTCCTGGCGATTCATCGGCACCAGGATATTCGT
>Ga0268263_1001506_pt1 | contig 19831 bp, 15 predicted proteins | sample Biomet5_FD_190358 | JGI IMG/M metagenome (GOLD analysis project Ga0268263, IMG submission 190358) | Microbial communities from bioreactor (seeded with sewage sludge) at LBNL, California, USA - Biofuel metagenome 5 (SPAdes) (version 4) | ecosystem: Engineered > Bioreactor > Anaerobic >... | reverse complement strand
CTGATCTGGTTGCCGTTCGGGGCGGCCAGAGTGGCCGACAGCACCGGACCCTGTGCGTCGATCACCAGGCCGTCGACAGCGGTGAGAATTGCCATCGGACCGTCCTCAGTTGAGCCTGTCGACGGCGACGCCGCCGTACCAGTCGATGTCGGTGTCGGCGATCCGGACGGTGACGGCGCGCACATGAGAGAAGTCGTTGAACGACTCCCAGCCGCCCTCGCGTCCATAGCCGCTCTCCCGCACTCCGCCCCACGGCGAGGACGGATCGAGCCGGTGGTGGTCGTTCACCCAGACGATGCCATGCTCCAGCCGACCGGCCACCCGATGCGCGCGGGCAACATCCCTGGTCCAGACCGAGGAGCCCAAGCCGTAGCGGGAATCGTTGGCCTGCCGGATCGCGTCCGCCTCGTCGGTGAACGGAATCACGACCACCACCGGCCCGAAGATCTCTTCCCGCGCCACCCGCATCTGGTTGGTGACATCGGCCAGCACCGTGGGTGCGACGAAGAAACCGGACAGTCCCGGGACGGTCACCGGTACCCCACCGGTGGCCAGCCGGGCGCCCTCGGCGACGCCGGACTCGACAAAGTCGAGGATCCGCTGCCGGGCCGCAGCCGAGATCACCGGGCCGATCTGAGTGGCTGCACTTGTCGGGTCACCGACCCGGATCTTCTCCGCCTGCGCCACCAAGGCCTCGACGAAGGCGTCATAGATGTTCTCCTTGACCAGAATCCTGGTGCCGGCGATACAGGTCTGGCCAGCGCCGATGAAGCCGCCGAAGGCCGCGCCACGCGCCGAGACCGCCGGGTCGATGTCGTCGAAGACGATCACCGGCGTCTTGCCGCCGAGCTCGACAGTGGCCTTCGCGAACCGTTTGGCCGCGGCAACGGCCACTGCTCGTCCCGGCTCGGTGCCGCCGGTGAAGACCACCTTGGCCACGTCCGGATGCTCGACCAGCGCCACGCCGGCCTCGGGCCCGAGCCCGGGGACGACATTCAGCACGCCCGGCGGGATCCCCGCCTCCAGCGCCAGCCGTCCCATCACCAGCGCGGTCAGCGGAGTCTGCTCGGACGGCTTGAGCACCACACTGTTTCCGGTGGCCAGCGCCGGAGCCAGGCTCTTGGAGGCGATCATCAGCGGGTGGTTGAAGGAGGACAGGATGCCGACCACGCCCAGCGGAAACCGCGAGGTGTAGGAGTGATACGGGCCGGCCATCGGCACCACGGCATCCCGGCTGGCCAGCAGCAGAGCGGCGTTGTACCGGTACCACTCCGGTAGCCGGGTCACCTGGGCCCGGGTCTCGGTGAACGGGCGGCCGTTGCCCTGCGTCTCCAGCTGGTACAGGTTGCCCATTTCGGCTTCGATCAGGTCCGCGAATCGGTTCAGCACCCGCGCCCGCCGATGGATCGACATCTCGCTCCACTCACCGCGCCGGAACACCTCTCGGCCGGAGACGACGGCACGGTCGATGTCCCGTGCGTCAGCGCAGTGGCAGGTCGCAAAGACCTGGCCGGTGGCCGGGTTCACCAGCTGCAGAAGCTCGCCGCCGCCTGCTTCTTCGCGGCCATCCACGAGCAGGTGATGGGGTCGCAGCGTCATTCTCGGGTCCTTCACTAGTTCTCTGGGTAGTGCATAGGGGTGCGGGTACACGGCTCAGCGGACGATCACGCGAGAGCCGGCTTCGGTGGCCACCGGGGCGTACTCGGCCGCCGAGACGACGGTGGGCTGCGGCTGCATCAGCAGCAGCTCGGCGTCGTCCGGCTGCCAGGTGGGCCAGTGCGGGAGTTCGCCGCCATTGGGGTCACCGGTCCGGGCGAACCGGGCCCAGGCGTCCATCACATGCTCGGAGACGCGGTGCCGTCCGCCGCCCCTGCCGGTCATCGGGATCCGGTCGACCGTGCCGAAGGTGTAGGCCAGATCCAGGCTGTGGCAGGAGCCGAGCATCCCGTCCAGGATCCCGGTCGGCTGGTTGAACACATAGCCGTAGACCGGGGCGCCGCAGCCGGCCAGCTGGTCGGCAGTGCGGAAGGCCACTCCGCGGAAGCTGATGTCGGCGCACAGCCGCGCCCAGCGCAACCGCGGCGGCTCGGCGTGACGATCGGCGTAGTCAGCGACCAGCGACGCGGTGGCGTCCCCGAACTCGGCGGTGAGCTGTTCGATCACCAGTTCGTCGGAGGCGTCGGGGTAGTCGTCGCGGCTGCACAGCTTCATCGAGTATTCGTGCGCAGCCGAGCCGACGATCGCCGGAATGCTGGCTGCCCAGGGCTGAATATCGGCGGAGTAGAAGTCCTCGACGATGTGGACGCCGTCGCGATACGGCCCGATCCGCAGCTGCGGACGTCCACGGCTGAACAGGACCCGTCCCGGATCGACCGCGGCCTCGACGACGCGTTGCGCCCACAGCAGCTCGGCCAGCGGGATCTCGGCCAGCCGCTCCAGGTTGCCCGAATGGATGCCCAACTCGGCGGCCATCAGCTCGGCCAGCCGGGAGTGGTCCTCCTTCAGCGGCAAGGCCGGCGAGGAGGGCGACTGCATGATGATCTTGTGGAACAGGCCGCGGGCCCGCGGCATCGCGAACAGGTTCGCGGTCTTGGCGCCGCCCCCGGATTGGCCGAAGACGGTCACATTGCCCGGATCGCCACCGAAGGCCGCGATGTTGTCCCTGACCCACTCCAGCGCGAGGACGATGTCGACCATCCCGGCCACGCCGGCACCCTCGAAGCCCTCGGCATCGAAGTCCTCCCACGGGCAGAAGCCGAACAGACCCAGCCGATGAGTGACCGCGACCAGAACCACCTTCTCCCGCTCCACCAGCAGATCGGCATGGAAGGCGGTCTCACTGCCCGACCCGGTCATATAGGCACCACCGTGCAGCCAGACCATCACCGGGACCGGTTCGGAAATCGCCTTCGGGGACGGAGCCCACACGTTCACGGTGAGGCAGTCCTCGCTGATCGGGCCGGCCTCCAGCGGGGCACCGCCGCGCGGGTTCAGGCTGGCGATCATCCGGTCACCGCGGTCGCTGCCGCCGATCCGGAAGTCTGACTGCGGGGCGGCCGGGCCGAACTCCAGGGCGTCCCTGACCCCCGTCCACGGCTGCTTGGGCTGGGGCAGCCGGAACCGGCCGGCACCGGCGGTGGACTCCCCGTAGGGAACCGCCAGGTACCGCGCCACGCCGCAGGCGTCCAGGCCACGAATGGCACCCGAAGTGGTGTTGATGGTGATGTACTCAGCCATCGTTCCTCCTAGCTGTGTTGCGAAGTGAGCGGGGCTTACTTCATTCCGGTGGTCGCGACACCTTCGATGAAGCTGCGCTGGACGAAGAGGAAGGCGACCACCATCGGGATCAGGGCCACCACTGAGCCGGCCATCAACAGGCCGAACTCGGTGAGGTTGTCGCCCTTGAACATGGCCAGGCCGGGCGGAAGAGTGAGCATGTCCTGCTGGGTGATCACCATCAGCGGCCACAGCAGGTCGTTCCAGTTGCGGAGCAGGCTGAACATGCCCAAGGTGAGCACGGCCGGCTTGGCCAGCGGCCACATGATCCGCAGGAAGATCCGGATCTCCGAGGCACCGTCGATTCGGGCGGCATCCTCCAGATCCTTGGGCAGCGCGATGAAGAACTGCCGCATCAAGAAGATGCCGAAGGCGCTGGCCATCCGGGGGACGATCAGGCCCTGATAGGTGTCGATCCAGCCGAAGTTGCTGATGATGTTGTACAGCGGGACGAAGGTGACTTCGATCGGCACCATCAAGGTCAGGATCAGCACCAGGAAGGCGACGTTCTTGCCGGGGAAGTCGAACCGGGCCAAGGCGTAGCCGGCCATCGAGTTCAGCGTCACCGAGATCACGGTGACCGCACCGGCGAAGAAGACGGTGTTCACCAGCTGGCGTCCGAACGGAATCCGGCGCCAGATCTCGGCGTAGTTGTCCAGGGTGAACACCGTCGGCCACAAGGTGGCCGGATCGGCCAGCAGCGAGCCTTCGGTGCGCACCGATGCGGTGAGCATCCAGGCGAACGGCAACAGGAAGAAGGCCGAGATCGCGAACATCACGACCACGATCAAGATGGTCATCCCTCGCTGCCGGCGGGCCTTGCCGACGGCCTGGCTGACGTAGTCAACGCCAGGAGCTGCGATAGCGGCCATCAGTACTGCACCGTCCTCTTGGAGAAGTAGCCGACCTGGAACAGGCTGACCACGAAGACCAGCAACACCAGCACCCAGGAGATCGCCGAGGCGTAGCCGAGCTGGTAGCGCTCGACGGCAGTGCTGAAGATGTAGAGCACCAGGGTCTCGGTGCGGAAGAAGGGACCGCCGCCGGTCATGATGTAGATCTGGTCGAAGGCTTGGAAGGCGAAGACCAGGGCCATGATCCCGACGAACATGGTGGTATTGGCCAGTAGCGGCCAGGTGATGTTCCAGAAAGACTTCCAGGGGCTGGCGCCGTCGATCTGGGCGCTCTCGCGAAGCTCCTTCGGGATCGATTGCAGGCCGCCGAGGTACATCACCATGAAGAAGCCGACATCGCGCCAGACGCCGACGATCATCACGAACAGCATGGCCAGAGCCGGGTCCTGGATCCCATTACCCAGGCTGAGCCCGAAGACCTCGAACCAGGCCGGGATGATCCCGGCGTGCGGGTTGAGCATCGCCCACCAGGCCATCGACGAGATGCCCAGCGAGGTGACGAAAGGCAGGAAGACCGCCACCCGGAAGAACCCGCGGAACGGCAGGTTCGGCCGGTTCAGCAGCACCGCTAGCCCCAGCGCGACGATGATCGACACCGGCACCACCACCGCGGCGTACACCAAGGTGTTGGCCAAGGCATTGAGGAATCGAGGGTCGGAGAGCAGGGCGACGTAGTTGGCCAACCCGACCCAGTTCGCCGAGCCGAAGCCGGAGTCGTCGGTGAACGACGTCTTCAGCGACTCGAACAACGTCCAGAAGACGAAGATGGCGATGATGACTCCGGCGGGAGCGATGAACATCCAGGCGGTGAAGGCCTGGCGGGTCTTCGAGGTGACTCGCCAGGCCTTCGAGCCTGAGAGTCCGCGTGACGGACGGCTTGAGTTCGCCGCCGGCAGGATTCTCATGGCGTATTCCTTGCTTCAGTGAGGGTTTGCGGAGCTATTGCGGTCAGCCCAGGAGAGCCTGGAGCTGCTTGGACGCTTCAGGTAGAACCTCTTCGGCGGTCCCCTGCCCGTTCATCACCTTCTGGATGGCCGGGTTGACGACGTCGTCGAGGATCGTCTGGAAGTTCACGACTCCGCGCATGTGAGACTCGGCACCGACCGCCTTGGTGAACATCTCCGGAACCGGATTGGCCGACAGGTCGGCCATCGGGATGTCACTGCGGGTGGGAGGGTAACCGGACTTCACGGCCCAGGTGGTCTGGCTCTCCGGGCTGTTCCAGAACTTCAGGAACTCCAGCGACGCCTCGCGCTGGGCATCGGAGATGCCGGCAGCAACCAGGATCGGGGTCCCGACGATCATCGTCGTCTGAGTGACCGAGCCCTTCGGGAAAGCGGCGACACCGAAGTCGACACCGGACTTGGCGTAGTTGCCTGCACCCCATGGACCGTCGATGACCATGCCGGCCCGTCCGGCTGCGAACAGCGCTTGGGCGTCGGGCACAGAGATGCCGATCGGTGAGATGTGATGGTTGCGGAACAGGTCGGTCCAGTAGTTCAGGATCTTGATGTTCTCCGGCGAGTCCAGGATCGAGGTCTTGCGATCCTCGCTGACGTAACCGCCGCCGTCATTGCGGAAGTAGGCGGTCCAGGAGTGGATTCCGGAGAACATGCCCTGGCCGATGCCGTAGACATTGGTGGTGTTCTCACCCTCCTTGTAGACGGTGATCTTCTTGGCGTCCTCGGCCAGCTCGGTGAGCGTGGTCGGTGGGTTGGCGATGCCTGCCTTCGCGAACAGCGTCTTGTTGTAGTAGAGCATCAGCGGGGCTGAGCTCATCGGCGCGCCGTAGATCTTGCCGTCGTAGGTGGTCGCCTCGATCGTGGCCTTGGGCAGGACGGCCTTGTCCAACTTGCCCTCGCCATAGAAGTCGTCGATCGGCTGGACGACCTTTTTGGTGATGTACTGCGTGGTCATCTCATGGCCGACCGCGATCAGAGTCGGGCCGTCGCCGGAGGCGTAGGCGGGGAGCAGCTTCTGGATCATGGTGTCCTTCGGCATGATCGTCATGTCGACGACGACCTTGGACTGGGACTCGTTGAACTTCTTCACCAAGGCCTCAACGGTGGGGCCATCGGATCCCTGGTACCAGTTCCAGAAGGTGATGTGGGTCGGGCCGGACGCCTGCGGCTGCTGCGCCGGACCGGCGCAGGCCGCCAGCGGGAGAACCAATCCCGCAGCCAACCCGATAGCCGCGACCCGCCACCGGCGAGTTCGGCGTTGTGCTGTCATTTCAGACCTCCATCAGTGGTCGATAGCTGGTATGTACAACGTTGTACACCAGAAGTACATCGTTGTACACGGCGAAGCTACACCCCCACCCCCCGGCTGACAACCCCCTCGTCCGACGAATCTCGCGCCTTGCCCTACTGTGACGTTTCCGCAAGCCAAGCCCCGCTTGCCGAGTCTGAGTGAGAGCGCTGCCAGACCAGCGCCCGGCGCGCACCGGAGCGGTCCCCCGCAGAAAAGGGGACTGTCCCCTTTTCTGCGGGGGGACGGGGAGCGGAGCCGACCGATACAGTCGGGACGTGGCACATCGCAAGGGTTCAGCGCCGATCCCGGCGGCCAGCGCGTCCGTCCCGGTCGGTCGAGCCGGCACCGACGAACACGCCGCGGAGCGCACTCGATCCGCTCAGAGCACCGGCGGCGGACACCGCCCGCTGACGATCGCCGAGTTCACCGACAATTACGGCCCCGCCGAGTCCGGACTGCTCTACTCGGTGCAGTCTCTGGAAGGCCAGATCCTGGCCGCCGGGCACAAAGTGCTGCTGGTGGCCCCGGTGGCAGACGGCCCCAACCCCTACGCCGGGCGCGCCGGACGCCGTGAGATCCGACTGCCCAGCGTGCCGATCCCGGGCACCCAGATTCGGCTCTCGATGGGTCAGGACTTCGACTATCGGCTGGCTCAGCTGGTGGCCAACCCGCCCGATGTGATCCATGTCCACGGCCTGGGCCCGATCGGGTTGCTCGGCCTGTGGGCGGCCGAACGCACCGGACGTCCGCTGGTGATCACCTGGCAGAACGATCTGGAGGCCTACGCCGAGCACTACTGGCATGTACTGCCCTTCCTGAACGCGGCCTACAAGGTCTACGAGCTGCACATGGCCGAGTCGACCTGGGAGCAGATCAAGAGGCTGAAGCTGAAGCGTCCGCGCCGCGGCGGCGCCCAAGTCGAGCTGCTCCAGCTGGCCGCCAAGATGCTCACCGAGGCCGACCTGGTCACCACCCCCTCGATCAAGACCGCCGAGCGAGTGCTCGAGGTGGCTCCGGCTGCGGCCGTCCGCGTCGTGCCCAACGGCGTCGACCCGCTGCCGGTGCTGCCGCCGGTCAGCAAATCGCGCGGCCCCCGGCTGCTCTACGTCGGCCGGGTCTCGCAGGAAAAGGGCATCGATCTGCTGCTGGACGCCTTCGAGCTCGTCCGCGATCAGGTGCCGCATGTCGAGCTGATGCTGGTCGGCGAGTGGCGCACGGCCCCGGCCAAGCTCCGCCGCCGGCTGGTCCGGGCGTCCCGGTTCGGACGCGTCCGCCTGATCGGCCAGGTCCCCAAGGCGAAGCTGGGCGCCTACTACGCCGCCGCGGACGCCTTCGTCTTCCCCTCGCTGACCGACACCCAGGGCCTGGCACTGCACGAGGCTGCCCACGCCGGTCTGCCGTTCGTGATGGTCGACCATGAGCTGCAGCTGGTCACCGAGCCGGGCACCAACACCGTCTTGGCCAGGCCGAACCCGGTCTCACTGGCCGGCGCCATGGTCAGCCTGCTGGACGCGCTGAAAGATCCGATCTATCGCAGCCAGGCCGCCGAACGCTCCCGCGAGCTGGCCGCCCGGTGGACGCTAGCTCGCCAGTGCTCCGAAATGGTCGGCATCTACGAGGACCTGGCCGCCGGACGTCCGGTACCCACCACCGAGAACCTCGCCCCCGACTACGGGCGACGCGTCTTCCCTGGCCGAACGATCACGGCCCGCTTCGATAGGCCCGACTGAGCCGGTATTTCGGCCAGATGAAAGCTCGGTGACGAACTCTCATCTGAGGCTCCACCGGGGCTGAGAGCGCCCTATCGTGGCTGCACGATCGCCGCGACAGGAGGTGGACGGGTGCTCACCAATGCGGTTGCGGACGCGCCCGCCGACAATCCGGGCTGGCGGATGCCCGCCGAAACCGAGCCGCACGAGCGCACCTGGATGGCCTGGCCTGCCAGCGGCTACACGCTGGGCTCCAGCTGGGGCGAGGCCGAAACCGCCCGCCGCGCCTGGGCGGCGGTGGCCAATGCCATCGTCGACGTCGAGCCGGTCTCGATGATCGTCCCGCCGAACGCCACCGCCGAAGCCACCCGCCTACTGAGCAGCTCAGTGGAGTTGTACTTCCGTCCGCTGGACGACGCCTGGTACCGCGACATCGGGCCCACCTTCGTCCTGGGGCCCGGCGGACGGCTGGGCGCGGTCGACTGGCTGTTCAACGGCTGGGGCGCGCAGAGCTGGGCCCGCTGGGAGCTGGACGCCGGCGCCGCCGAAGTGGCGATCACCGCCGCCGGCGCCACCGCGATCCGCTCGGCGCTGACCAACGAGGGCGGCGGGATCCACACCGATGGGCAGGGGACGTTCCTGGTGACCGAGACCGTCCAGCTCGATCCGGGCCGCAACCCCGGCTGGGTGAAGGCGGACGTCGAGGCCGAGCTCGCCCGGGCCGTCGGGGCGAAGAAGGTGATCTGGCTGCCGCGCGGGCTGACCCGAGACTCCCAGACCTACGGCACTCGTGGCCACGTCGATCTGCTGGCCACCTTCGCTGCACCCGGACGGCTGCTGGTGCACTCCCAGCTCAACCCCGAGCACCCCGATCACCTGGTCAGCGCCGGTTTGCGGGACGCCCTGGCCGGCCAGAGCGATGCGGCCGGGCGCCCGCTGGAGCTGATCGAGCTGCCCGCGCCGACCTCGCTGCGCGATGCCGAGGGCTGGGTCGACTACAGCTACGTCAATCACTATGTGCTCAACGGCGCGGTGCTGTTCGGCAGCTTCGCCGACCCGTCCGATGAGTCCGCCGCCGAGATCCTGGGCGCCGCCTATCCGGGCCGTGAGCTGCTCAGCGTGGACGCACGTCCGCTGTTCGCCCGCGGCGGCGGCGTCCACTGCATCACCCAGCAACAGCCCCGCTCCGCAGAAGGAGTCCGCCGATGAGAACCGTGGTGGCCGCCCCCCTGGACTCGCCCGCGCGCGTCCGGCCCTCCACTCGTGCGCCGCTGGTCGTGGGGCTGGTGCAGACCCACTGGCACCCCGACCCCGCCACGCATCGAGCAGTGCTGGACGACGGAATCGCCTCGGCAGCGGCCGAGGCGGCCGAGGTCGTGTTCCTGCCCGAGCTGACCCTGCAGCGCTACCCGGCCGACACCGTGCCGACCGGGCGGGCGTCCGATCTCGCCGAGGAGCTGCTCGACGGGCCGACCTACCACTTCGCCGCCGAGGCCGCCGGACGCCACCAGGTGCTGGTGCTCGCCTCGCTCTACGAGCGTGCCGACGGGCCGGACGGGCGCGGCTACAACACCGCCATCCTGGTCGCCCCGGGCGGCACGCTGCTGGCCCGGACCCGCAAGCTGCACATTCCGGTGACGGCCGGCTACCACGAGGATCACTACTTCCGTCCGGGCCCGGCCGACGACCCGTATCCGGTGACCACGCTGCCGCTGCCGTCGGCGGCCAGGGTCGGCCTGCCGACCTGCTGGGACGAGTGGTTCCCCGAGGTGTCCAGGTCCTACTCCCTGGCCGGTGCCGAGGTGCTGGCCTACCCGAGCGCGATCGGCTCCGAGCCCGACCATCCGGCTTTCGACACCGAGCCGCTGTGGCGGCAGGTGATCTCTGCCAATGCGGTCACCGCCGGCACCTTCATGATCGTCCCGAACCGGTGGGGCACAGAGGGCAGGATCGCCTTCTACGGTTCGTCCTTCATCGCCGACCCGTACGGACGAGTGTTGGCCCAGGCGCCGCGCTCGGCCGATCTGGTGCTGGTGGCTTCGCTGGATCTCGATCAGTGCCGGGACTGGCGCGAGCTGTTCCCGTTCGCCACCACCCGGCGTCCGGACACCTATGCCGGCCTGCTGGCCCCGGCCGATAAGGACGGCTGAGGGCTCCTCGGCGCCCGCCCCGGTGCCGCAATCGCGGTGCTTCAGGAGCGGGGCGGCACGTCCACAGCGACGGCGTCTCCTGCCGCGGCAAGCATTGCCCGCAACTGTAGGCTCGCGATGTACTGCGGCCGTTCGAAGGAGTTACGGGGTGCGAACAGGATCGCGTCTGGTGGTGGCCACAACGACGGTGGCCTGTCTGCTGAGCTTGGCTGCCTGCGCGTCCGACTCGGTGATGACGGGCTCACGGCCACACGCCGGGACGCGCTACACCGAGGCGACGGTGACCGATCCTCAGCCGGTGGCCCCGAGCACCCTTCCCGGTTTCGTCGCCCCCACCACAGCGCCGAACGGCTGGTCCACCAAGCCATTGCTCGGCAGTTCGGGATCGGTCCGCTGGCAGGTCTTCGACGCGGCCAGCCAGCCGCTGCCGTCGACGAAAGCCCAACAACAGGTCGTGTGGGGTTCGGGCGACACCTACACCGACGTGCCCGGGGTGCTGGTCTGGCGCGGCAACAACTCCCGCACCGCCCCCGCCTATGGCACCGCCGACATCACCCAGAAGAAGCTGCAGATCGTGTGGACCCACGACATCGGTGCGGTCAGCGCGGACGGCAGCTACTTCCCCGGCGCCGGGTGGACGGGTCAGCCACTACTGGTGAACTGGCCGAAGGCCACGAAGAAGGCGATGAGCCTCAAGTCCTCCTATGTCGACGACCCGAACTTCGTCGAGGTCGTCTATCCGGTCTTCGACGGACACATCTACCGGCTCGACCTCGCCACGGGTGCGGCCACCAAGCCGGCGATCGACTCCGGCTGGGGCTTCAAGGGCACCGGGTCGATCGACCCGCGCGGCTACCCGCTGCTCTACACCGGCCAAGGGCTGAATGAGAAGGGCGACCAGAAGGGCCCGTGGGAGTACCGGATCTTCGATCTGATCCAGAACAAGCAGGTCTCTCAGATCAGCGGCACCGATGAGGTCTCGCTGCGGCAAGACCCGGTCGGCTGGGGGGCGTTCGACTCCTCCGCGCTGGTCAACAAGGCCGCAGACACCTTGATCGAGCCCGGCGAGAACGGCGTGATCTACAAGGCCAAACTGAACACGTCCTTCGACGCGAAGGCGAAGAAGGTCTCGGTGAAACCGCAGATCACCAAGATGGTCTACGACACCTCGCAGAGCAGGCAGCGCGGCATCGAGAGTTCGGCCGTAGCCTGGCGCAACCTGATGTGGGCCACCGATAACGACGGCAACCTGGTCTGTTGGGACGCCAACACGATGAACATCGTCTGGGCGCACTACCTGGTGGACAACACCGATTCCACGCCGGTGCTGGACGCCTCGTCCGGGACCCCTTTCTTGTACACCGGCAACTCCGTGGGATGGCGCGGGTCGGAGCGCAAGGATCAGGTGACCAACCTGCGCAAGGTCAATGGGCTGACCGGTGAGGTGGTCTGGCAGTACAACCTGCCGAGCTACTACTACTTCGCGGTCAAGGGCGGCCTGCTGTCGACCCCGCTGCTCGGCAAGGGTGAGGATTCCGACCTGGTCATCTTCAATGTGGCCAAGACCACCGCGCCGTCGGAGGGCACCATGATCGCGCTCGACCGCGAGACCGGCCAGGTGGTGTGGTCACGGAATCTGGCGCACTACTCGTGGAGTTCTCCGGTGATGATCACTGGAACCGACGGCCACGAATACGGCGTCTTCGGCGACTCCGCCGGACTGCTGCACCTGTTCGACCCGGCCACCGGCAAGGACTACTCCACCGTGTCGCTGGGCAAGAACGTCGAAGCCTCCGTGGCGGCGTACAACAACATGCTGGTGGTCGCCTCGTACGACCAGAAGATCTTCGGGATCAAGGTGAGCTGAGGCAGCTGATGGCAACGGTGTTCTCGGCGCTGGTGGCGCTGGTGGTCAGTGGGGCAGCGGTCCTCACGTCCGGCTCGATGGTGCAGCTGCCGGCTCCGCTGGCCCGCTTCGCCCGAACCCTGCCCGCTCCCCTGGCCCGCTTCGGGCACGGCCTGCCGGCATTGCTCGGCATCCTGGTGGGCTTCGCTGTGCTCTTCCTCGCCGGCGGCGCACTCAACCTGATCTCGATCCTGCTGCTCACCGCATTGATCGTCGCCGCCCTGGACGCGGGGCTGGCCGGCCTCGGCGCGCACCGGCTGTGGCGGGTCCTGGGTCAGGGGATCGTCTTCGCTGCGGCCATGGCCGTGGAGTGGAAACGGGGCGATCTCTTCCTGACCAACGCCGTTGTCGCGGTGCTGGCCGGCATCGTCGTCATGGGCGTGGTCGCCTTCGCCACCGAGGCATCGATCAGCTCCGGCGCCTCTCGCCTGCCCGCACAGGTCGGTGCCCTCGCGACGATCTACCTGGCGGTGATCGCCTTCGGCCTGCCGAATCCGGGCTTGCTGACTCTGACTGCCCTGGTCGGTGCCGCGATTCTGCCCTGCGCGGTGCTCGCGTCGCGCTCCGGCGACCAAGAGTTGCTGCTCGGCCCACTGCTGGGGTCATTGGGCTGGGCGCTGGGCATGTACGCCTGGCTGGCGAATGCCTCCCCCTCGATGGTGATCGCGCCGGTGGTGATCGTCGGCATCGACGTGTGCTGGACGCTCGTCCGCCGGATCACCACGGCTGACGGACGCGCCTGGCTGGCCGAGGCCGGCAGCTGGTGGCGCATCGCCGACCGCTGGTCGCAGTCCGGCGATGACTTGCTCACTCAGCGGGTGGCCGCTGCGTCCTCGCCGCTGGCCGCCCGCGGCTGGCTGCTCGGCGGCACGGCCGTCTGCATGGCGCTCGGCCTTGTGGAATGGCAGTGGGAGATTCGCTGGATTCTGGCTGCCGTCGTGCTGCTGCTGGTCGGTGTGGGCTGGGTGCTGGTGCAGCAGGCCATCATCGGCTTGCCGCGCGCCGATCTGTTCTCCTGGCTCACGGCCCTGACGGTCCTGGCAATGGTGATCGCCATGGGTGCCCGACTGATGGACGGGCGTTCGCTGGTGACCGCGCTGCCGATAGCCGTCGCCGCCATGGTCTGGGCGGCGGCACTGGCCTGGATCGGCCTATCGCGCAGGTCGAAGGGTGCGGCTGCCGACCTCTGAGCAGACCCCTGGACCGGCGCATTGGTGTGCCGGGCAGGTTCGTCCCCGCCCGGCACACGTCTGTGATCGAGGCTCAGCTGAGCGGACGGAAGGCCCGTAGCCGCAGGCTGTTCAACACCACGAAGACGCTGGAGAACGCCATTGCACCCCCGGCGATCATCGGGTTCAGGAACCCGAACGCAGCCAACGGAATCGCCGCCACGTTGTAGGCGAATGCCCAGAACAGGTTGCCGCGGATCCGTCCCAGCGTGGCCCGGGAGAGCCGGACGGCATCGACGGCCACCATCAGATCCGGACGCATCAAGGTCAGGTCGGCCGCTTCGATGGCCGCGTCCGAGCCGGTGGCCAGTGCGATTCCCAGGTCGGCCTGGGCCAGGGCAGCGGAGTCGTTGACCCCGTCGCCGACCATGGCCACCTTCGCCCCGCTCGCCTGCAGAGCCTGGATCTGAGCGACCTTCTGCTCGGGCAGCACCTCGGCGATCACGTCGGTGATGCCGACCTCTGCCGCGATCGCCTCGGCGGCGGCCTTCCGGTCGCCGGTCAGCAGCACCGGGCGCAAGCCGAGCTTGGTGAATGCAGCGACGGCCGCAGCGGAGGTGGGTTTCACTTGGTCAGCGACCCAGATCGTGCCGCGGTAGGCGCCGTCCCAGGCGATCGAGACGGCACTGGCCGGGCCGGGTTCGACGAGGGCGGGGACGTCCATCTGCTCGGCCAGCCACGAGGGGCGTCCGGCGAGGATGGTTCGTCCATCGACCTGTGCGGTGATGCCCAGACCGGGGCTGTTGGTGAGCTCGGCGACGGCCAGGTCGGAGCCGGCGTACTCGGCGATCGCCTTCGCGATCGGGTGCTCCGAGCCGGCTTCGGCGGCCCCCGCGTAGCGCAGCAGCTCAGCCTCGTCGGTCCCGGCCCCCGGCTGGACGGCCAGCACACTGAGTGCGCCGGTGGTCACGGTTCCGGTCTTGTCGAGCACGATGGTGTCGATGCCGCGGGCCCGCTCGAGCGCCTCGGCACCCTTGATCACGATGCCCAGGCCCGCGCCGCGGCCGGTGCCGACCAGCAGAGCTGTCGGTGTGGCCAGGCCCAGCGCACAGGGGCAGGCGATGATCAGCACGGCCACCGCGGCCCCGGCCGCATCGGCGACCATGGCGCCCGACAGGAGCCAGGCGATCAGGGTGACCGCGGAGATGCCGATCACCACCGGAACGAAGACTGCCGAGATCTTGTCGGCGAGGTCCTGAATGGCGGCCTTGCCGGCCTGCGCTTCGGTGACCAGCCGGGCGATCTGGGCCAGCTGCGTGTCGCGTCCGACCCGGGTGGCGCGGACGACCAGGCGTCCGGTCGTGTTCACGGTGGCCCCGATCACGGAGTCTCCTGGGCCGACGTCTTCGGGCACCGACTCGCCGGTGACAAGGGAGTTGTCCACGGCGGACGCGCCGGAGACGATCTGGCCGTCGGTGGCGATCTTGTCACCGGGACGGACCACGAACTCGTCCCCCACTCCCAGCGCGCCGACCGGAACCCGGGTCTCGACGCCGTCGACCAGCACGATCGCCTCGGTGGCGCCCAGCTGCAGCAGCGAGCGGACGGCCTCGCCGGCGCTGGCCTTGGCCTTGGCCTCGATCCAGCGGCCGAGCAACAGGAAGCCGATGATGCCGGCGACTGCCTCGAAGTACAGCCCGGCTTCGCCGTGGGCGCTACCCAGCCGCAACTCGAAGGCGTGGGTGTAGCCGATTCGTCCGGCGCCACCGAACAGCAGCGCATAGATCGACCAGCCCAGCGCCGCGGTGGTGCCCAGGCTGATCAGGGTGTCCATCGTGGTGGCGCCGTGGCGGGCGTTGACCAGCGTCGAGCGGTGGAACGGCCAGCCGGCCCACAGGTACAGCGGCAGAGTCAGCGCCAGGCTGACCCACTGCCAGCCGGCGAACTGCCAGGCCGGAACCATCGCCAGTGCGATCACCGGGACGGCCAGAGCGATCGCGCCGATCAGGCGTCCGCGCAGTTGGGCGGCGTGATCGATCGGCGGCTCGTCCGGTGTGGGCAGGGCTGCGCCGTAGCCGGTCTGTTCGACGACCTGGATCAGGTTCGTCAGATCGAGCTCGGGCGGAATCAGGACGGTGGCCTTCTCGGTGGCGTAGTTCACCCGCGCCTGCACCCCGTCCAGCTTGTTCAGCTTGCGCTCGATCCGGGCCGCGCACGATGCGCAGGACATCCCGGTGATGTCGAGCTCGACAGCCTCCCTTGTCGGAGCGGTCATCAGCTCACGACACCGAGTAGTTCTCGCCGGCCTCAGCGACCGCCTCGACGATCCGGTCGAAGTCGACCGGGGCCTCGGAGGTGATCTCGAGAGTGCCGGTCTCCAGGGCCAGGGCGACGTCGGTGACGCCGGGAATGGCTGAGACTTCCTGCTTGACCGCGTGGACGCAGTGGCCGCAGGTCATGCCGGAGACGGTGTAGGTGGCGTTCATCAGTTCTTCCTTGTCGTTCGTGGTGGACGGGTTCCGGGCGGGACGTTCTGCCTGAGACGGAGGCTGTCGGTCAGCGACGGGAGTCAATGGGGAGAGGATCAGCTCACGCACGGGCCCTGGACGGGCACCCGTGGTCGCGGCGAGTCGGTCGGTGTTGAGTTGCAGGGGTTCAGACATGTCGGGTGGCCTCGGGGTCAGGAGCGGACGAGCCGGGCGATGGCGGCTGAGGCTTCGGTGATCTTGGCTTCGGCCTCGTCCCCGCCGGCGACGGTGGCGCGGGCCACGCAGTGCCGCAGGTGGTCTTCGAGCATGGCCAGGGCGAAGGACTCCAGGGCCCGGGTGACCGCCGAGACCTGGGTGAGAATGTCGATGCAGTACTGGTCGGACTCGACCATCCGCTGCAGGCCACGGGTCTGGCCCTCGATCCGCTTCAGCCGGCGGACGTAGTCGGCCCGGCCATCGACATAGCCATGCCCGACATGACCAGCGTCATGGCCGGGCTCGGCATGACCGGCGTCCTGGTCGGTGTCGGGACCGGCGCTGTGGCCGGAGTGCGGATGCTCCAGGGACTCCTGTGACAGATGTGGCGACTGTTCCACTGCCCACCTCCTGATTTCGCTACCACCATACCCCCTCAGGGTATTGATGCACACCCTCAGGGGTGTGGATTCTGTGTGTATAACCGGTCACCGCGAGGGCCTATACACCAGGCGACAGAGGCGCTGTCAAGTCCGGGTTCAAAGCCGAAAATTGGTTGCGAGCAGTCTTGCGTCCACACCCGCAACCCGGCATCACCCCTAGTCAGAGAGGAACTGGGGAACGTGGGACAGTTGCGTCCACAGGATTGACCCTGGTCTGTACACAGGCCCACGGCGAGACACGCTGGGTTGTCCCCAGATCATCCACAGGGGCTGTGGATAACGCTGTTGGCGAAGAGGGCGACCCGGGTCTAGCTTTGCCTGGTCGATCCCCGCGGGCCAGACTGTCAGCACCGCCAAATAACCTGCTGACATGCAGAGCCGCGACCACCCCGGACGCGCCATTGGAGGACGCATGTCACTTGCTGAAGTGATGCCCTATGGCGCTGACGACGTGGCCGGATCCGACCGCACCCCGCCGCAGGACATCCTGGCCGAGCAGAGCGTGCTCGGGGCGATGCTGCTCAGCAAGGACGCTATCGGTGATGTTGCCGAGGTGGTCAAGGGGCGCGACTTCTACCGACCGGCGCACGAGATCATCTATGAGGCGATCCTCAACCTTTACGGACGGGGCGAGCCAGCCGATGCGATCACCGTCGCCGACGAGCTGACCAAACGTGGTGAGCTCGGCCGTGTCGGGGGCCACATCTACCTGCACGAACTGCTGTCGCAGGTATCGATCGCCTCCAACGCGTCCTACTACGCCGAGATCGTCAAAGAGAAGGCGATCCTGCGTCGGCTGGTGGAAGCATCGTTGAAGATCTCCCAGCTGGGTTACTCCGGCCAGGGTGACGTGGCCGGCATCGTCGATGCCGCCCAGCAGGCGATCTATGAGGTCGCAGAAGGCAAGGCCAGCGAGGATTATCAGCCCTTGTCGGAGCTGATGGAGTCGACGCTGGACGAGATCGAGGCCCTGGATGCCCACGGCACCATGGCCGGGGTCCCGACCGGCTTCCTCGATCTGGACGAGTTGACCAATGGCCTGCATCCGGGCCAGATGATCATCATCGCCGCCCGTCCTGGTGTCGGTAAGTCGACATTGGGGCTGGATTTCGCGCGAGCGGCGTCGATCGGGCACGGGTTGTGCTCGGCCTTCTTCAGCCTGGAAATGACCAAGACCGAGATCGTGATGCGACTGATCTCGGCCGAGGCCCAGGTGGCGCTGAACGAGATCCGCAAGGGCCACATGAGCGATGAGAACTGGCGCCGGATCGCCCGCAAGACCGCCGAGATCTCCACTGCCCCGCTCTACATCGACGACTCGCCGAACCTGACCATGATGGAGATCCGGGCCAAGGCCCGCCGGCTCAAACAGCGCAACGATCTGAAGCTGGTCATCGTCGACTACATGCAGCTGATGAGCTCCGGCAAGCGCGTCGAATCGCGTCAGTTGGAGGTGTCGGAGTTCTCCCGGCAGATGAAGCTGCTGGCCAAGGAGCTCGAGGTGCCGGTAGTGGCGCTCTCCCAGCTGAACCGTGGCCCCGAGCAGCGCACCGACAAGAAGCCGATGCTGTCGGACCTGCGTGAGTCCGGCTCGCTGGAGCAGGACGCCGACATGGTGATCCTGCTGCACCGCGACGACATGTACAACAACTCCTCCGACCGCACCGGCGAGGCCGACCTGATCGTCGCCAAGCACCGTAACGGCCAGACCAAGACCGTCACCGTCGCCTTCCAGGGTCACTACTCCCGCTTCGTCGACATGCAACACTGAGTTCTTCCACTGAGGCCGGGCTCGGCTCGCTGACAAGGGAGAACACATGCCAGACTTCATCGCGCGCCCGGACGGGCTGCCCCCGACCAATGGCTACAGCCACGTCACCATCGCCCACGGCGACACCGTGTTCATCTCCGGACAGGTGCCGGTAGGCGCTGACGGCGAGGTCGTGTCTGCGGACCCGTCCGCGCAGGTCGAACAGGTGTTCATCAATCTGGGGACGGCGCTGGCCGCGGTCGGCCTGGACTTCAGCCAGGTCGTGAAGCTCACCTACTACCTGGTCGATCTGGCCGACCTGGCCGTGGTCCGTGAGGTGCGGGATCGCTTCCTCGACCCCGCACGGCTGCCGGCCAGCTCCCTGATCCAGGTCGCGGGCCTGGTCAGTCCGGCTTTCCGGGTGGAGATCGACGCGGTGGCGTCCCTCGGCTGAGCCGGGATGCCCACACCGAAGTGCCTCCCACAATCTGGCGGTCAAACCCGAGAAACCTCCGGATGCGCATAGGTCAGCTGACTGCCGGGCGCTGACCCCCGACTTTCCTCCGCATATCGGCAGGCCCGCACCCGCGGATCCGGCGGTAACTCGGGTCGTAGCGCGGACGGCTTCGCTGACCCCCCAGAATCCGGCGGTTTCTCGGGTTCGAGCCCTCGCCGGTCGGCTGGCAGCCACCGGCACGGCGCTAGCCGCCAGTGCAGACACCGCGACGACGACTCCACATCCCCGGAGGCGCTCACCGCTCGTCGCCCGCCCCGAGCGTGGGGCGACCTGGATCGAGCACCGGCCGCTGCCTACTGCGGGCGCCCTGGCCACAGGCAGTGCACAGGAACACCCAAGGGTCTGGACGGCTACCGCTGAAATTCTCCCTACATCGAATGATGGGAGTGAGCGTGGCCGTGGGGACCCAGCAGGCACCACCGACCCAGACCAGCCGGATCCCGGTGGCCGACCGTCGGGTGCTCGTCCCGTCCTGGTGGCGGGACGCGGTGGGCCTGGCCATCTGGGCCAGCATGCTGATCGTCGTCGCACTGTGGGTCAGCGGGGGCGGCGTGCAGGCCATGGCCAGCGTCGACGGCGCCTTCACCACACTCGGCCGGCTGACCGGCCTGGTCGCGTCCGATCTGCTGCTGATCCAGGTGCTGCTGATGGCCCGGCTGCCCGTGGTCGAGCGGGTCTACGGCCAAGACGAACTGGCCCGGCGGCACCGGCTGGTCGGCTTCTGGTCGTTCTCGCTGATGCTGGCCCACCTGGTCCTGGTCTCGATCGGCTATGCGCTGAGTGCGCACCTGAACGTGTTCGCCCAGTTCTGGGAACTGGTCGTCGACTACCCCGGCATGCTCTTGGCGACCGCCGGCACCGCGCTGGTCGTTGCGGTCGCGATGAGCAGCATCCGGGCCGCGCGGCGGAAGCTGCGCTACGAGTCCTGGCACCTGATTCACCTGTACGCCTACCTCGGCGTCGGCCTGGCGCTGCCGCACCAGCTGTGGACCGGGCAGGACTTCCTGAACAACCCCTGGGCCACTCTCTACTGGTGGGGGCTGTGGATCGCCGCCGTGGT
>Ga0268263_1001505_pt1 | contig 19846 bp, 17 predicted proteins | sample Biomet5_FD_190358 | JGI IMG/M metagenome (GOLD analysis project Ga0268263, IMG submission 190358) | Microbial communities from bioreactor (seeded with sewage sludge) at LBNL, California, USA - Biofuel metagenome 5 (SPAdes) (version 4) | ecosystem: Engineered > Bioreactor > Anaerobic >... | reverse complement strand
AAATGGAGCGTTCGACCCCACAATTCTTCCGGTTTCCTCTTTGTGGGATTTCGGCGGAGAAAATCAACAGTTACCTACCAAGGAAGAAATTAACAAATACATAAAATATGTTGATTACCATAACCTTCGCGTGAACTCGGTGGATTCCTCCGCATCTTTAAAGCTGCATTACATGGCAGTTGATTTGGGAGGAATTGGAAAGGGTGCGGCCTGTGATGACGCTGTGGCGGCTTACAAACAGGCAGGTGCAGACTGCGGCATCGTAGCGGTTGGCGGCAGTGTGGGGGTGTTCGGTACAAAGGCTGACCGGTCGGCCTGGCACATTGCCGTGCGCGACCCGGTCAGCACGGAGGAAAAGAGTACGTCCATGGGTTCCATCGATTTAACCTCGGGCTTTGTTTCCACCTCGGGTCCGTATGAGAAAAATTTTACCAAAAATGGAGTTCTGTATCATCATCTGTTAAATCCATCGACCGGATATCCTGAAAACAACGGTTTGATTTCGGTGACTGTTGTATGCGATAACGGCGCATTGAGCGATGCTCTCTCCACCGCCTGTTTCGTTTTGGGAAGAGAAAAAGGAATGGCTCTGCTTAAGGCATATGGCGCAAACGGAATTTTCATTGACAATGCCAATAAAGTCTATATAACTGAAAATCTAAAAAATAATTTTAAAATCAATGAAAAAAGGTATACTTATGCCGATGAATAAATCAGACCTAAAACTGATCTTAAAAGGTTTTTAAACCGGATTCGAGTTGATAGCAATGTAGGATTCTTGAATGTAAGCGATATCTTCAACTACCTTGAAGTTTACCGTGGTCAATTATTTTCGGCTCCATGCCAAATCTTGATTGACCATATTATTTTTGCGTGACATCGCGCAATGACTGACCAAATTCGCAATGAATTTAAGTATGTATTGGAGGATAAAACATGGAATTGATTTTCCCAATTAAGCCATTTAAAACGCATGGCGGCACAGATGTTCCCCACGTAAAAAGTACTGCACAGATTGAATCTGCCATATTGCCGCCTCCGGCGCAGGTGGTTCTGCCCATGCAGCAGCATGTCGGCGCTCCATGCACCCCGCTCGTGAAAGTTGGCGACACCGTTCTTGTCGGTCAAAAAATTGCGGACAGCAGCGCTTTTATCAGCGCTCCTATTCATGCAAGCATTTCCGGAAAAGTCAGCGCAATTAAAAAAGTAATGCTGCCCGGCGGACAGTATACCGATGCAATCGTGATTGACTCTGACGGTGAAATGAAGATTTCCCCGGAAGTGAAACCACCGGTTATCAACACGCCCGATGATTTTACAAAAGCGGTGAGAGAATCCGGGTTGGTCGGACTGGGCGGTGCGGGCTTCCCCACATACGTTAAGCTGTCTGTTCCAAAGGACAAAAAAATTGATACAATGATTGTTAACGCAGCAGAATGTGAACCTTACATAACTGCGGATAATCGTGAGGCTATCGAAAATTCATGGGCTGTCCTTTCCGGAATTTATGCTGTGCTCGACCTGTTAAAACTTGAGCGAGTCATCATTGCCGTTGAAGACAATAAACCCGATGTAATTGAGGTTCTTAGAAAGATAGCGGACAGTAAAGAAAATGACCCCGATGACCGTGTGCGCATCCTTCCTTTGCACGCACGCTACCCTCAGGGCGCTGAAAAAGTTCTTGTGAAATCCTGCACAGACCGCAACATCCCGATGGGAAAACTTCCCGCCGATGTAGGTTGCCTTGTCATGAACGTAACTTCAGTCGCATTCATAGCAAAATTTTTAAAAACAGGCATGCCGCTTATCACAAAACGAGTAACCATTGACGGTTCTGCAATCAAAAATCCGCAAAATGTAATCGTACCGATCGGCACGAAGATTGCCGATGTTATTGCCTTCACCGGCGGTTATAAATCAGAACCGAAAAAGATTCTGATGGGCGGCCCGATGATGGGACTCGCAATTGCAAATGACAGCCTGCCGATTCTGAAGCAAAACAATGGAATTATCGCATTTGACGAGCAGGAGGCGCACCTGAATGAGCCAAGTTCATGCATCCGCTGCGGCCGCTGCGTCGAAGGCTGCCCAATGAACCTGATTCCCTCTAAACTTGAGCAATTCTCCAATGCCAAGAATCTTGAAAGCCTTGAGGATTTCGACGTGATGGACTGTATGGAATGCGGAACCTGCTCCTTTAACTGCCCGGCAGGCAGGCCTCTTGTTCAGGCAATCAGGCTCGGCAAGGGATTGGTAAAAGCGGGAGGTAAAAAATAATGGCAGATAAGTTAATTGTATCCTCATCACCGCACATCAGAAGCGGTGTAACAACACGCAAAATCATGTTTGATGTGATTATTGCACTGACCCCTGCGGCAATCGCTTCTGTGATTGTCTTTGGCCCAAAAGCCTTGCTTCTCATTGCTCTTTCCATTGCTTCCTGTGTTTTAAGCGAGTATGTTTGCCGCAAGGTAATGAAGCGTGAAAACACCATTGGCGACTTGAGCGCTGTGGTAACAGGTATTTTAATTGCTTTTAACGTTCCTGTGGGAGTCAATCCATTGATCATAATATTTGGCGGTGTTGTTGCCATTGTTGTGGTCAAGCAGATGTTCGGCGGTATTGGCCAAAACTTTGTCAATCCCGCACTCACAGCGCGTATCGTTTTGATGTCCTCGTTCCCGTCGCAGATGAGCACATGGAATACTCCGTTCTATTATCTTCATAATACTGACGCAATAACCACTGCGTCACCGCTCGGCATTTTAAAAGAAGGCGCGAGCGGAACAATGCCTACCTTATTAAATATGTTTGTTGGCGTGCGTGCAGGCAGCCTTGGAGAAACCTGTGCAGTCGCGCTGATACTTGGCGGCGTGTATCTGGTCGTTCGCAGGGTCATCAGCCCTGTGATTCCGCTGTGCTACATCGGTACGGTAGCAGTCATCTCCCTGATTGCAGGACGCAGTGTTTTGTTTGACCTGTTCGCAGGTGGTTTGTTGCTCGGGGCGATTTTTATGGCAACAGATTATGCCACTTCCCCGATTAACTTAAAAGGCAAAATCGTTTTTGCAATTGGAGCGGGTATCATTACAATGCTGATCCGTATTTTTGGCGCTTTGCCGGAGGGCGTATCCTTTTCAATTATACTAATGAATATTTTAGTTCCTCATATTGAACGTCTGACTCGCCCGATTGCATTTGGGAAGGAGCGTGTTAGAAAATGAAGATAAACCCAAAAGAGATTTTAAAACCAGCCATAACATTATTTGTAATCTGCTTGATTGTTGCACTTCTTCTTTCCGTAACCAATTTGATGACGCGAAATAAAATCGAAGCAATGAATCAGCAAGCCGAAGCCTCATCCCGCGCGCTTGTTCTGCCCGGCGCAACAAGCTTTGAAGACTCAAAAGATAAGTCCTACGTCGTGGGTAAAAAGGGAAGCGACTTTCTGGGCTATGTGTTCACCACAAAATCAAAAAGTTACGGCGGTGATTTAGGTGTGATGACCGGTATTGACAAAGACGGCAAAGTCACCGGAGTCGTCATTCTTTCCACGAACGATACGCCGGGCCTCGGACTGAATGCGCAGAAGGAAAATTTTCGTGATCAGTACAAGCAGGCCTCTCCTGAAAAAGGGTTTGAAGTCGTCAAGTCAAGTCCTGCCGGCAAAGGGCAGATTGAAGCGATGACCGGCGCGACTATTACAAGTAAAGCTTTTACGGACTGCGTAAACCAAGCAGTTGTTCAGTATCAAAAAATAAAGAGGGGTGAGTGAGATGGCAAAAACTCCATGGCAAGAATTCAGTAAAGGAATTATCAAAGAAAATCCGGTCCTTCGCCTTGTACTCGGCACCTGCGCAACCCTTGCGCTGAGCACATCTGCCAACAACGCAATCGGCATGGGCCTTGCTACAACTTTCGTACTTGTTGGTTCCAATACTGTTATCTCATTGCTTCGCAATGTGATTCCGGACAAGGTTCGCATTCCTTGTTACATTACGCTGATTGCCGGATTTGTGACCATTGTTCAAATGCTGATCAGCGCATATTCTCCAGCATTGAAAGACGCATTGGGCATCTTTCTTCCTTTGATTGTCGTAAACTGCATCATTCTCGGCCGTGCCGAAATGTTTGCAAATAAAAACAAAGTTCTTCCGTCCATCTTGGATGCTCTTGGGATGGGCGCGGGCTTCACCGCTACTTTACTCGTCATGGGCATCATTCGTGAGCTTTTGGGCGCGGGCAGTATATTTGGCTTGCCGATTACCGCCGGGTTCATGGATCCGATCATTATTTTCCTGCTTCCCCCCGGAGGTTTCTTTGTGTTTGGCATGCTGATTGCTTTGGCAAACAAACTCGCAACCGATAAAGGTGCTCCCGCTGCTGAGCTTGGCTGTGCAAACTGCCCGCTTTGCGGAAGTTGTTCTCAAATAGCAGAAAAAGAAAAGGAGCGTGCTAAGAAATGATGAAAGGGTTAATCGCCATTTTTTTAGCCTCGATTTTGACTGAGAATTTTATTCTCAATAAATTTCTTGGCATTTGTCCTTTTCTCGGCGTTTCCAAAAAGTTAGACACAGCCACCGGTATGAGTATTGCGGTAACAGTTGTCATGGTTATTTCCACCGCGGTTACATGGCCGATTTACAACTATATTTTAAAGCCGTGGAACTTAGAATATCTACAGACAATTGTGTTTATTTTGATTATTGCCGCACTTGTACAGTTTATTGAAATCGTACTTAAAAAGTATATCCCTTCACTGTATAATGCACTTGGAATATACCTTCCATTAATTACAACCAACTGCGCTGTACTCGGTGTGGCCGTGTTGGTAATACAAAAGGGCCAGGCTGATCCTTCCTTTGGCTTTTTGCAATCTGTTGTAAACGCATTTGGATCCGGCGTCGGCTTCCTCGTTGCCATGGTTCTTTTCGCGGGAATTCGTGAAAGAATTGAGCACAATGACATTCCAAAGTCTCTTCAAGGACTGCCGATTACACTGGTTGCCGCCTCGCTGACAGCTGTTTCGTTTCTCGGCTTCCAAGGCCTTGTTGACGGACTGTTGGGTTAGGGGGCGGAAATATGAATGAAATATTGACTCCTATCCTGATTGTTGCCGGCATTGGACTGTTGGCCGGCCTTATCCTCGCTATTGCCTCCATTGTGATGGCTGTTTCAAAGGATGAAAAAGCAGAAGCACTGCGCGGGTTGCTCCCGGGTGCCAACTGCGGTGCCTGCGGATTTTCCGGCTGTGACGGCTACGCGAAAGCAATGTCCAGTGGTGAAGCAAAACCGGGGCTTTGCACTGTTGGCGGTGAGGCTGTTGCAAAAACAACTTCTGAATATCTCGGCCTTGACTCAGCCGATGTTACAAAAAAAATAGCACTGGTTCACTGTTTGGGCAGCTACGACAACACCAGCGACAAGGTAGAGTATCAGGGAATTGAAACCTGTGCGGGCGCAGCAATTGTTGCCGGCGGCATTGCAAGCTGCCAATACGGCTGTATGGGCATTGGCGATTGCATGAGAGCCTGTCAGTATGACGCGATCAGTATTTGCAATGGTGTGGCCAGAATTGACCCTGCACGCTGTAAAGGCTGTTCCATGTGTGTGAAAGCCTGCCCGAAGCATCTTATTTCGTTTGTTACTGCAAATCAGCAAGCTGTGGTTCGCTGCAGCAACTGCGATAAGGGTGCGCTGACAAACAAGGTTTGCAAAATCGGATGTATCGGTTGTATGAAGTGCGAAAAGACCTGTCAGTACGATGCTGTGCATGTAGTCAATTCACTTGCTTCCGTCGACCCATCCAAATGTATCGGCTGCGGTGAATGCGTCGATGTTTGCCCAAGGCACTGCATCACAATGTTTAACCCAGAGATATAACGCGATTTAAAATGAGCGGAGCACGACCGTTTCACCGGTTTACGCTCCGCTCTTATTTATTATAAACTTTATAAAAGTTTATGTTGATTTTTTCCTCATTTTATTATATAATAATCCTTGTTGTTTATGCCGGTGTGATGGAATTGGCAGACGTGATGGACTCAAAATCCGTTGTCCCCATTTTCTCCGGAAGTAGATTGATATGCTACAAACCCACGTGGTTCCTGATTTCCTAAAAAGTTAATAAACCATCTTGCTTTCAACATCCCTTACTTTTATCCCTTAATTATCTGGGGGGTTAAAATTCAAGGGAATTTGATAATAAATTTGCCGGTGTGATGGAATGGCAGACGTGATGGACTCAAAATCCGTTGTCCCCATTATCTTCGGAAGTAGATTGATATGCTGCAAACCCGCGTGGTTCCTGATTTCCTAAAAAGTTAATAACCCATCTTGCTTTCAACATCCCTTACTTTTATCCCTTAATTATCTGTGGGGTTAAAATACAAGGGAAATTGATAATAAATTTGCCGGTGTGATGGAATGGCAGACGTGATGGATTCAAAATCCATTGGTAGCAATACCGTGTCGGTTCAAGTCCGACCACCGGCACCATCTCGAGACTCCCCAAGCCCTCCTTTTAGGCGGGTTTGGGGTTCTTTTTATCTTCATTGGTTTTTTCCGAACACTGGCCAACCGACTTCAGCCTTTGTGATGAATCAGACTCATGGGAAGCTATTGGAAAAACGTTCAGGATTGCATTAGCGGAGGAAACCTTTGAATTAAAACTCAAGTGTGTATAAATATTGCTGGTTGTACTGATGTCACTGTGTCCCAACCACTCCTGAATCTCTTTGAGGCTCACTCCGTGAGCATACAGAAGGCTTGCGCAACTGTGACGGAGGTCATGAAAACGAATCTTACGCAGATGATTGTGCTCCAAAACGAGAGGGAAATGCGATGTAATATAGTTTGGCTTAATCCGTTCTCCCATCTCATTTACATAAATGTAGTCAAGATATTTTTTACAGTACGAGTTGCCACATAGCCTTCGATTTTCTTCCTGCCGTTGCTTTAAATCAAGAAGCACTTTCTCAAAAGGAGCAACAAGAGGGAGCGTTCTGCAACTGGATTTCGTTTTGGTTCGGTCACGTGCAACCGTTAATTCTTTACCGTCAATACATACTTGCGTGACAGTGTGACGGATTGTAAAAGTTTTCTGAAAAAAATCAATACATTCCCATTGAAGTCCCACAATCTCGCTCCTGCGCAGACCATAGAATGCGCCTAGCAGCACAGCTAGTTCAATTGGCGTCCCTTTTACGACCTGAAACAACTTTTCCAATTCCTCTTCGTTATAGATGTTTCCTTTGAACGGCTGTTTCTTAGGGCGCTGTACACGGTCGGCAGGATTAGAGGAAATCATTCCCGTGATGAATGCATACTGCAAAGCTTTTCGGACATTGGCATGATGGTGAATGACCGTGTTTGCTGAAATCCCATCCACATTCAACTCATGCTGATAAAATTCCTGAATGTCTTTTGGAGTCACATTACGAAGTAAAAGTTTTTCTCCTTCAAAATAAGGCACAACCCTGCTTTTAATGGAGCAGCAGTAGGACGCATAGGTGGTAATTTCAATGCTGTTCTTCATCATGTCAAGCCAGTTTAGCAGAAAATCCGTAAACAGAATATCTTTGCTGTCATTCGTAGGTTTCTGCTCAAACTTCTTACGTTCCTCCTGCAGCATATCTTCTGCCCGCCGTTTATTACCCTTAACGGACAACCCTGTGCTGATGGATTTGGTTCGGTATTTTTCTTGAGCGTCCTTATAGTTCAGCACTATTTGATAGATGCCGTTTTTTTCGCGTAGATGCCCTGAAACCATGTTAATTGAATACCTCCTTCTTTACAGCCAGAGGCACCTGCCATTGACAATTTTATTATAGCAGGTGTCCGCCAGCAATTCAACGCTTTACCACGCTAAACTTAACTTTTTTCCGACATATCTCCCATGACTCGCAGATATTGCATTACATGGATTTTGGGAATTTTATAAATTCTCCCGATTTTGAAATGCTCAATCTTATTTTCCATTAGAAGACGGCGCGCCGTTTTCGTGCTGATGCCGCCAAGCATTTCACATAATTGCTTTACATCCACCACATCGGGATACCCGCGAAAGATCAGAGAATAAGCATTGTATGTGGATAATTTTTGCTCCATGCTGCACTCCTTCACAGGCCAAAACTGATTTCCAGCGCCTGATTGATTTTTTTCATGGTATCCTTATCAAGTCTGCCGATATATCCGTTGAGTCGCTTTCGGTCAATAGTTCTGACCTGCTCCAGCAACACAAGGGAATCTTTTTCCAAACCATGTACTGTGTCAAGCGTTATATGGGTTGGCAACTTTGCTTTTCTGCCTGCTTTGCTCGTGATTGCCGCCACAACAACGGTGGGACTGAATTTGTTTCCCACATTATTCTGTATAATAAGCACGGGGCGAACTCCGCCCTGTTCCGAGCCGACAACCGGGCTAAGATCGGCATAGTACATATCCCCGCGTAAAATTGTCCTTTCCATAACGTTAAACCTCCCTCGTAAAATGCACATAAGTAAAACGCCGGAGTACCGCGTCAGGCTGACCCTGCATCATAACCGCTAAACAAAGCTTGTTTTCAGCATGTGCAGCCTACCGTGTATCCGGCGTCCAGTTTTTTACACAATCTGTTTTTACTGCATAGTATTTGTCCTCGACACCCCCGATGCGGGAAGTCATCAAACTGCCGGAAGCGTACCGACACATGGGCATTTCGCCCCTCCCAGGTTCTCTGCAAGCCGTCCCCATTGCGTGAGTCTGTGGCTAGACGGAAGTATCATTATCACCTTTGCCTGTCATGGCCGTACCGGGAGCTACCCGATATTTACAGCCGGATGTTCTCGCTCACACCATTATGGTGGTCATGGCGCATCCGCTGACGTGGCTTACCGTTCTTCGCGGTCAGCAAAGACAACGTATTTGATGAATGGGTATTCAATTTTCAAAGAGCGGGTGAAAGGGCAATATGAAAAAGTCCTTTCACCTAACGCACTTTTTGAAGGGGGGTGTACGGGTATAATTTATAACTTTTCAAAAAATTTTTTCAGCTTGTCCGTCGCAGCGTTAAGGCTTTCCGCAACAGAAGTAAAGAACACGTCTTCCTGTTTTGCAATCTGCCGGATTGATAAACCTTTAAAATAGTAGAGGACAAACCGACGCTTCTGAACCTCCGTCAATTTTCCGCTGTCCATGAGCTGCCGGACAGCTTCACGGGCATATCTGCGGTCTTTCATTTCCAGGTATTCTTCGTCAAGCGGACATGTTGAACAAGCCTCGGTTTCTTCAATTCCGTATATGGAGATATTCTTCTTTGTTTTAGCATTTTCGGTGCGGTCTTGCTCCAAATAAATCTCATCAGATAAAGCTTTTAGTTCTTCAAAGTCCTTTTCGGTCTTGCCGGGATTTTCCTCAAGATAGGTTTCCAAAGTTACTTTAACCACCTTGTCCGAAAATCGGTAAACAATCGAATTACTGTATTTGTTGGCTGCGTAGTCGCTGTCATGGTAGTTTTTCATGACATTTCCTCCAATCTGTTTTTGAAAAATCAAAAAACAGATTGTGAGGTGGGGAACGGCAGCCTGTACTACAAAAAGGCCTGTCCCCTTTTATCGGAAAGTCATGATGTAAATCTCCATATAAACAAAAAGAGCCGGGTTTACTTAAATTAGTAAACCCGGCTAAAATTGCTCTGTTAAGAAATCCGATGCCAGCAGGCCAGCCATCATCTTTTATTACGCTTTGTGTTTTTAACTGTCGACAATGACGTTTATCCCTTCTTGCTTTTCTTTGAATAGTATGTATTCTGAGAGAAATTCCTGCTGATAGGTTTCGGAATGTCCTAATAGGGCATATGGTTTGAACCATATCCTATCATCTCCAACCACCGATTCAGCAGTATTCTCCTTTGATAACAGCTAACGTAGAATGCTGCTGAAGCCGTAATTCACATCCTTTTTTATTAAGTTCAGAACGCAATGCTAAAGAACATATCTCATCTGAATTTGCTTCGGACAGCACTTTGCTTCACCACCTTGTCATTTATAGTCACATCTTGTCAGGTAAAAAATAAGCAGATAATCTTATATCAACTCTTGTTGATTTTAAGATTATCTGCTTATCCGTTTTCGCTTAATTATATGATTCTCTAATCGCCTATTTTTTTGTCGCTTCATATTTTCCCTTTCTGTACGATAGTGCAAGTCAACCTTTGGTTCATACCGACCACAGGCAAAATATAAAAAGTTTACTCACCAATAATTTTGATTTATGGCTATCTTCCTTTAGAAATTTTCTTAAACACGGTTTTTATCATTTTAATAACCATCAACACACACACAATTCTATCTCACTACATTTTCTCAATAACTCAGCAGGCTTAGTTTCTTCTTTTAAGCCATCATAAATCCGCATTCGTTGTCTTAATTTTCTCTTTAATTAATCCTTTTCTATAGGCTGCAAGTAGCCTCTTTAGATCCAAGATTTGTCCCTCAATAATGGAACCTACATCGCTGCTTTTTACACGTATCCGATTTGTGGCACGTTCGAGAACTTCCGTGGAAGAAAGAATGTCTGTCTCTTCCCTGATAGCTGCTTCAATCGATTTGAAATGTTCGTGAGAAACCAGCATTAAGCCGAAGGAATCATAGATAAGTGTGTACCCTGCAATACCAGTGATGTCCTGATAGGCTCTGGAAAATCCTCCATCAATTACTATCAGCTTTCCGTTTGCTTTAATTGGATTTTCACCATTTTTCTTTTCAACCGGCACATGCCCGTTTATAATGTGAGATGCATCCGAATTCAGGCCAAATTCAGATAGTATATTTTTGCAAATATCTTCATTATCTCTAAAAGAGTAATAAGGGTCTTTAGGCTCAGCACGACTTTCAGGCTCCTTTACAAAATATGATTCAAAAGTAGCCATCTTTTTCTTTCCGAAAAGTGGCGAGTGGCTACCACACCACAGATACCAAAGTAAATCGCAGTCTGCTTGATCTTCTTTTATTTCATTGCTTGTGAAAAAACATTTTCTTGCAGAAACCTCAAGAAAATCAAAATATTGTTTGCCTGAAAGTTCCCTTCCCATGAGTTTTACCTTTTTAAACGTGCCGTCTTCATTAAGCGGAACACATCCGTGATAAAGAAGGTTAGAATTATAAACCAGATACAGGCTGCCTTTAGAGAAAAGAAATCTTGCATGCTTAATAAGCTTTTCGCTGTTCAAAAAGGAAAGATGTAATTTTTTAACTAACTCGGATTCTTCCTCTGTGAGTTGATAAGGATCTTTTGCGTTAACCGTAGGTAAATACAAAAGTGCTTATTTTTAACCTCCTAAAGTTTAAAAAATGCAAATTAATAAAATGTAGGAAGCTTTGCTGCTTAATTCAATGCTTCCTACTATCTTTTATATATACTGTATCTTTGCCCTATGATTTTCCTTTAATAAAATCTTTTGTTTTGCATGTTAAGAAATACAATCGTGATTAAATCAGGTATCTGATAATCAGCTTTTAAAAAGGAAACTGACGAGGTACTCTCTGAACAGAAACCCATTTTACGGTTGTGAAATCGCCGATCGTCCATTTCGCTCCACAATATCTGCCAAAGCCTGATCCCTTCTCGCCGCCGAACGGAGCGCCTGAATCGACGTTCACGGTCTGATCGTTGACATGGATCATGCCGGTCTCAACCTGCTTTGCCACCCGAATGCCCCGCTCAAGTGAGCCAGAAAACACGGCACCGCTAAGTCCCACATCAGAATCGTTCGCGACGCGGATTGCTTCCTCCTCGCTATCCACAGGCATAATGATTGCAATAGGACTAAAGAGTTCCGTTTTGGCAATTGTCATGTCATTTGTTACACCGGTGACAATGGAAGGTTCCATCATATTGCCGTTGACCTTGCCACGCACTTCGATTTTCGCGCCTTCCTTTTCGCAGCCATCCAGAACCTTGGACGCCCTTTCAATCTGCTTTACGGTAATCATTGGACCGATGATGGTATCTTCGTCGTCCGGGTTGCCTACCTTGATTTTTGCGGTTAACTTTTTGAATTTTTCAACAAATTCAGGATAAACTTTTCGATCGACAATCATGCGGTTGGTTGAGATGCAGATTTGACCCTGATGGAAATAGCGGCCAAACGCCGCAGCTTTCACGGCCTGGTCGATATCGGCGTCATCCAGAACAATGAAGGCATTGTTCCCTCCGAGCTCCAATGATGCCCTCTTAAGATTTTTGCCGGCAATCTCACCGATGCGTCTACCCACGTTAGTAGAACCAGTAAACGAGATGACCCGCGGGATTGGGTGCTCTGAAAAATAATCACCGATTTCACCCGGGTCGGCCACCACGACATTAAGGAGCCCTTTGGGGAAGCCCGCATCCTCGAATATTTTTGCGATCACAAGCCCACCGGAAATGGGGGTCAGGGAAGCAGCCTTGAGCACGACGCCGTTGCCTGCCGCGAGCGCGGGCGCCACGCCGCGGACACTCAAATAAAGAGGCCAGTTCCAGGGCGAAATAATTCCAACTACACCTTCAGGGAAATAATACGCTCTGTTTTCCTTGCCTGGCACGCAGGAAGGGAATATTTCATCCTTCATCATCATCGGATACTGTGCCGCTTCCTTGATATCGGTGATGCAGCAGTCCACTTCAATTCCCGCCTTGATTCGCGCACTGCCGCTTTCATCGACCAATAATTTGACAATCTCTTCCTTTCGCTCTGTGAAAAGCTGAGCAGCCTTTTCCATTAAGGCTATTTTCTCATAAGCAGGCACTTCCGCCCAAGCAATTTGGGCAACTTTCGCCGCTTTGTAAGCCTCATCAATATCTTTTTTTCCACCCATTCTGAGTTTGGTAATCTCTTCGCCGTTGTAGGGATTCTTAATGGTACTGACCTTTGCGCCGGTGCCTTCTTTCCACTCGCCCCCAATATACAGCTTGTTCCATTGCTTATAGTTTACTGACATAATTGTTTCCTCCTTGTATTATTCTATGGCAGTTGTATTCATAGCCAAACGCCATATTGACATATAATAATTTCAGCTCTTAAATATTTGCAATACAGGACGTTCCACTTTAACAGACGACTATTAAAGATCGAGGCCCCGCTTTCTTGAGATACATTCAAAACCTTGCCTCGGAATAGTCGTTTTTAAAAAATGCCATCGCCTATGCGTCCCTCATAGCTCCGGGTTACCAGTTCGGTTGCCGCTTCTTTCGTCATTTTCCGTTTTGCCCAAAGATAGAAGGCAGTAATCCATGGACAATTTGTCATCAAATCGACCAGTTTGGGAATATCTTCCTTGCTGCCAAACTGAGACCAAGTTAGGGGAAGCCCAACATCGATAATTAATTGTTTCACTGCAAAAATTGCCGATTCGGCTGCTTCGCGAACGCTCATCCCGGCAGTATTCTGGCCGAGTGCAACTGCAATGCGAGCCATTTTCTCCATACAATGTCCCATGTTGTATTCCATCGCATAAGGTAAACCTATGGCACAACCGACACCATGAGGTATATGGTATAAACATCATTACTTTAGGATTCAACATCATTGTTCTGGCAATTAACACTTTCTGCATATTACCGCCGCTTAAACTGGTCAAATTTTTTTCAAGAGATGAATACCCAACCACTTTAAATTTCTCAACGACTTCACTCGCATACTGTTTTTCTGATTCTTTTCTAACCCAATGGCCTCTCTCAACAAAATTTGAGGTTTGAACAACTAAATTCTCAACAATCGATTTAGACGAGAATACCGTTTTAATTCCTCTCTCCGGCAAAAAAGTTAGTCCGTTTTCTATTGCGGTTTTTGGGGATTTAATGCCCATATCTTTTCCGTCAATCTTGATTTCGCAGGAGCCACCTCTAGAGGCTCCATAAATTGTTTCCATCAGAAGCGTTTGCCCTTGATCTCTTAATCCATAAATTCCAAGAATTTCACCTTTTCTCAGGTCAAAACTTATATCCGATAATCTTCCGTTTTTAGTAGATGCGTTTTTAACAGAAAATAATACTTCATCAGATGGTATTGTTTTTACAAATGTGTTGCCTGTAAATTCTTTACCCACAATCATTTCGATAAGTTTTGTAGAATTAAGATTTTCAACCTTTTCTAACCCAATGACCTTACCGCCCCTCAATACCGTAATATTATTACAAATATCAAGCATTTCGGAGATCATATGGGAAATAAATACAATTCCAATGCCTTTACCAGACAAGAGCTGCATGTGTTCGAAAAGAATATCTCTTTCATGCTGAGATAACCCTGCGGTCGTTTCATCAAAAACAATAACCTTTGCGCCCGCTCTGAGGCTTCTCACAACTTGAATAAGGCGCTGTGTAACCGTATCAAGCTCTCCGGCAGCAATTTCTGGATCAATATCTACACCGAAGTATTCCTTCATAAGATTTTTAGATTCTTGATTAATATATTTTCTATTTATTACTCCGATATGATTGGGCGCAAATTCATCTCTACCCAAAAAGATATTATCTGCGACGCTTAATTGTCTTGCTAAATTTAATTCCTGCGGAACTATAAAGTAGCCTCTGTCCTGTGCATCTTTCGGTGAAGTCAAGTTGACTTCATGCTCATCAAAAAATATTTTCCCTTTGTCCGGCTTGCAGATACCGCCAATAATTTTAATGAGTACACTCTTGCCTGCTCCATTATGACCGGCCAGACCCATTATTTGCCCTTTATGAAGAGTAAATGAAACATCTTGTAATGCATTTATTCCTCCAAAGTGTTTATAAATACCTTCCGCTCTGATTAATATATCACTAGCCTGAAAGTCCATTTCATTTCGCCACCCTTATATAGCCATAAAATGTATGACTTTTGAAAAAATGTAATTATTGTGCTAAATTATACTTTTCTTAAAATATGTGAAGGGGAAGTTTATAAAACCTGCTATCCCCTTCACAATAAATGTTTTAATATTTGTTTAACACTGGATTACCATTTGTCTTCTACACCCAAGGGCCATTGGTCTTGGAGATTTGTAACTTCTTGGGGTATTGGCCAACCTTTTGGAGCTACTTTAACATAATCAGTTTTTAAATTATTCCAAGTTGTAATAGGAAGTGGAGGACTCGCTACAAATTTAGGAGCTTTGCTCCCATCAAGAATATTTTTAGCATACATTTTTGCAAGATTGCAACCTACGCTATACCATGTTTGAGAAACAAAGGCAGCAGTATAATTGTTATCTGGGCCATCTTTAGCCATAGGAGTAACAATGGTATTATCCAAATCGATTGCCACCAAAGCGATATCTTTCCATGCTTTCAATCCACGCTCTTTAAATACTTGCTGTGCATTGTCGGCAGGCGGATTTGCCCAGTCAACCACAAGTACCTTGATATCAGGATTTGCTGACATTAATCCAGCGACTATTTGCTTTGATTGAGCAGGGTCGTCAAACCATTTTTGGACAACTTTTACTTTTGGATTTTTTGCAAAAACAGAATTCCATCCTCTATATCTCTCTGCGCAGGTACGAAAAGCGCCTTTCATGCCATTTATGTATCCAATGGTTCCAATTGTTCCCTTGCCGTTTAAAATTTTTACAGCTGCCTCTGCTGATTGAACTCCAGCCTGATAGGCGTCCGCATCTGATACTCCAATAAAGTTGGAGCTGGTCCAATCAACTCCTAATGGTGCAGCGCAGTCACATCCTACTTTTGTCTTCTTCATGATCTTTTTTAGGATATCACTGGATGTAGCAACGTCTGTGGGAAGCGTAAGAATCGCATCGTAATTTTCCGCAATTGCTTCGATTCTTTGATAGTCTTCCAACTGAGAGATTCCATTTTGAGCCGATGCGACCCAATTATCTTTCACTGTTATTCCGAGATCCTTCGCTACATCTTGCATTCCTTGAATTTCCCACTTAGTTGCATCATCTAAGTGATCCACTTCAGTTGCTATTTTAAGATTCATTGCTTTAATTTTTTGCTTGTCAGAATCGGTTAAAGTCAAATTTTTCGGGTCCGTGCCGCTAACGTTTTCTTTCATACTGTCATCTTTGTAAACCGCGGCACTCGTGTCGGAACCGTAAATATCCAAGACGTCTTGCTGGGTCAGTTTATAAAGTCCCTCTGCGCTTTCAGTTGCCGATGCTGCGACAGATGCATCTGTTGATGCTGCCCCTGATGCGCTTACCGATTCTGGTGCTGTACTCTGGTTACTTCCGCAACCACCTACCATTGCCATAATTATTGGAACAACTAATACCAATGCCATGAGCCGAGAACCAAATTGTTTTTTACTCATTTTTCTTCCTCCTTATAAATCATAAAGGAAGAGCAATTTTGCTCTCCCAAAAATCCGAGAAAGCTTACAAAGAAATAATTTATTTTTTTATACTATTACGCGTACGCGCTTTTCATTGGATCCGCCTCTTATGCTTCGCTGGAGTGAGGATTTGCCTGCTTTGTACTTAAACTTCACCAATAAAATTATTCATAAAACTCTATGATATAATTAATCCCATACAAAGACTACTTTTTGAGTACCATGTTGATCAAAAAGTTTAAAAGCCTCATCTGCTTGTTGGATTTTAAACGTATGGCTGCAAATTTTCTCAATAGGAACCTTGCGGTTAATAATAAAGTTGGTAATCTCAGACCAATCAGCCCTGTTAAAATACCAGCAACCCTTAACATCCAAAAGTTTCCGTAAGAACTGATTGCTGGGATTAATTGTTGACGATTTGCATTCACCAATAAATCCCACTTTTCCCAATGCTTTTGTAGCATTCATCGCATCATTTTCACATATGGCACTGCCTGAACATTCGATCGATACATCTGCACCTATACCACCGGTAAGTTTTTTGATCTCTTCTACAGTATCGAAATCCTTTGGATTAATTGTCTCATCTGCACCGAGCATCTTTGCAAACTCCAATCTTTTTGGATCAAGATCGACTGCGATCACTCTGGCTCCATAAGCCTTAGCCATGAGAATTCCTCCGCTTCCCATAGGCCCGATCCCGAAAATTGCTACTGTTGTTCTGCCACTTACTCCTAATCTTTTACATGCTGTATATAAAGTACCTCCAACATCTGTAGATAAAGCGCCCTGAATAAAACTCATTTCATTCGGTAACGGGAGACAATTGATTTCGGAAACGAGAACATAGTCAGCATGTGCCCCATCCGAATCCATTCCTAAACAGTTAAATTTTTTGCAAAGCATGGGATATCCCTGAAGGCAATAGGAACATTGACCGCATCCGGAGGCCAAATAAATTGCAACCCGATCCCCAAGTTTGACATTCTTAACGTTTGAGCCGATTTTCTCGACAACACCGCATGGTTCATGGCCCGGTGTGATATTTGTGGAATCAGAATTATCGAACACCTTTTCTCCATGATAAATATGAAGGTCGCTGCGGCAAAGCGCGGATGCTTTAAGTTTAATTAATACTTGCCCATCTCCTGGAACTGGTATTGGTCCATCATGAACCTCCACAAGGCCTTTTCCAACAATTTTTGCACTTAGCATAATATTACCTTCCTTATAATAATTTCGTGTTCATCATAAACGAACATGCTATTTAGATTATAAAAATAGCTAAAATAGATTTAACATTTATGTATTTATTCTAATTAAGAATTAAAAGAATCCTGGACATGAAACACACAAAATTTCACTTTCATCAGTCTCGACAACATTCTCGAAAGAATGCTCCATGTTCGAATCGAAATAACAAGTGTCGCCTTCGGCAAGGATAATCTGCGTATTAGATAGATACAGCTTGATTTTGCCTTTTAGACACATTACAAATTCTTGACCCTCATGCTGATAAGGAGGCGTTCCAGATATTGCAAAAGGAGCTAAGACATGTATGGTAGGCTCAAACCTATTGTTTTTGTCTAACGTGGACAAAAACTGAAGCTTTAAGCCCTCTCCAAAGCTTTTTACGGTCTTCCTCTCGTCTTTTTTTATTACTACATAGTTTGATTTGGTTTCTTCTGCAATTTCTTCGCCGAGTATATAAGAAATTTTCGTGTTCAAAGCATCTGCTATTTCTTTAAGTACGGGTAAAGAAGGTATTGTTTTGTTATGCTCAACTTGAGACAGATAACTAGAAGTTGTTCCGATAAGTGCAGCAAGTTCTTTAAGCGTTAGACCTGCCTTAAGTCGTTGTTCTTTGATTGTTTCTCCAATTTTATCCATAATAGCTCCTCACAAATTAAGTAATACTACATTTTTTATCAAAATAATTAATTTGTTATTTTGATTGGATGATTAAGATTATTTATTATATTACTACAAAATTCATATTTGTCAAGTAATAATTAATATATATTTTTATATTTTTATATTTTTTATGATAATATTCTATATATTCAGTTTGTCATCTGCATCATTTGAATATTTGATATTTTTTTACTTAACCTATTATTTAACTAATTTTAATAATATATTAATAAATACTTAATTTTTATATCTCTTAATTAATATATCAGTAGCATTCAAGTTCCAAGTATTGATTATTTCCGCTTGACGCCATCGCAGGCTAACCGAGTTTTATGTTGCTCACTTTCGGCGTCAGAATATCATTCAACGTTCCCGCCGCCATTCCGTCAGCGGTTTGGATTGGGGGTCAGGTGTTTGGTGGCATTCAGAATGGTCCCGTCGGTATGATTGTCGATTCTTCCATTCAAGCTGGTATTCTTGAAGATCCAAGCAAATCAACAACCGCCGGCAGAATCGGGTATGCAGCTCCGCCCGCAGGTGTTGCGGGTGCGAAACCTAATTTGAAATGCTACGGATATTATGTGTCTAAATCTTCTACAAAAAAAGAGGCAGCCAGCAAACTGGTAGAGTGGGCCACCGGTGCCGATGTTCAAGAATATGCTTTTGATAAGTACGGCGTTGCTGCATTGACTAGAAACAGCGTAATTGATTATGCTAGTAATAACATAGCCTTCCTCCACCTTTTGATTGGCAAGATCGAGAATCGGTTTATTTAAAGGATGATCAATCAGTCCGACCAGTTTCGCGGCATTGTCACGGATCAGATTGGTATCCGCATCCAATGTAATCACATATCGGAAGGTAGTGAGAAGCTCCTGATCGCAGTAAACGGAGGAAAAAGTGGTATTTTCCTTTCCTTCCCCATTTAAAAGCTTATTAAACTCTTCCAGTTTTCCTCTCTTACGCTCCCAGCCCATGAAACAGTTCTCCGCTTGATTCCATTTACGGCAGCGAAAGAACAGGGAAAATCGCTGGTACTCCGACGGATAAAGCTCATTCAGTTCCTTCATACGCGCAGCAAGAGTGCTTTCAATCACCGCGTCCTTCGGCATGAACCGGTCCGAAGAATCCTCAAAATCCAGAAGCAATGCAAAGTAAAGATTCGGCTGCCGGTTTGCCAGATGATGTTTTTGAAGACGGTTCATGTATTCCAGACCCTGCTCCTTCGAAGAGACGATAACCGGCATGACCACAAAAGTTCTTGCTTCCTCCGGTATTTCCTTCAGATAGTTTAGAGAAGCAATTTTTTTAGCCATGATTCTTCTGGTAAATATAAAATTTGTAATCTCTATAGAAACATCAATCAACAGTGGCATTGCCGCCAGAAGGGTAATAACATGCCGGTTGGTATCCTGCAACCCGCCAAAGGCTCGAAAAGCACAGATCAGGCAGGCACTCAGGCCCGGAATAATAAGAAACATGGTAAGGAAATAAAGGAAGCCTTTTACGTTCATTCTTTTCTTAATGCTTTTGGGGATCGGTTTTCCTAATGCCTTAGCTTTCAGAATCGGATAACCCTTACCCAAAAGATAGGTTCCCACATGATGAGAACAATACAGGTCCTCCCTTCCC
>Ga0268263_1001503_pt1 | contig 19888 bp, 15 predicted proteins | sample Biomet5_FD_190358 | JGI IMG/M metagenome (GOLD analysis project Ga0268263, IMG submission 190358) | Microbial communities from bioreactor (seeded with sewage sludge) at LBNL, California, USA - Biofuel metagenome 5 (SPAdes) (version 4) | ecosystem: Engineered > Bioreactor > Anaerobic >... | reverse complement strand
CATTTCTTTTGGGAGCAGATGCAGCATTTATCACAGGTACAGATCTTCTGATCGACGGCGGAGTGATTGCAGCTATGAAGTCAGGCAGGTTCCAGCTTGGATAGTAGAACCTATTGCCGTCAAGGGAACTAAATGATAAAATGTAACTATAGTTACATAAATCTGCATACGGAACGAAATGGAGGCTGCCATGCTGCTGACTGGACATGAAGACCTTAGGGTAAAAAGGACCATAGAATCGATAAAGAGGTCCTTTGAGGAACTGATCTGCGAGAAAGACTACGAGAAAATCACGGTGAAGGAACTCTGCGACAGGGCGATGGTCAACAAAAAGACATTTTACAATTATTACCCGACCCTTGATGACCTGCTGGCGGAGATGCAGCTGCAGATTTCTTCGGAATATATAAAAAGAGTGCAGGGTTATAAGTACCCTGAGGAACTTGATAAAGTTAACAGGGAGTTCTTCTTATATTCCGAGGAACAGGGACTTGCCTACGAGAAGATAACCTGCAGCGGCAGCTACAGCACGATCAGACAGAAAATGATAGACAATGTGGTGAATTCTACGTGGGGAGAGTCAAAGAAATTCACAGAACTTGACAAATACAGGCAGAATATTTTGCTGAGCTATATCAATACGGTCAGCGTAGGGATCTACAAGCAGTGGGTGGCCGACGGAAAAACGATACCCCTCGAAGAAATGATCGATATATCAAACAAGCTGATCTGCAGCGGCGTAAATGGTTTTTTTGAGTGACAGGAGAATGAATTACTTTTGAAGTGGTTATGTTGACATTTTTTGATAGACAGATTATACTAATTAAGTAAATACTTAATTAAAGGAGCGGCTAATTATGGATGTCAACATTTTGCACACTATTACTGAACCGACAAAGTTTAAAATCATTCAACTTCTAATGCAGCACAATTATTGCGTCCGTGCATTATCAAAAAAGCTGGGTATCAGTGAACCGGCGGTTTCTCAGCAGCTGAATATGTTGAAAATAATTGGCATTATCAGCGGTAGAAAAATCGGATATCAAATGCATTATCAGGTCAACGTCAGCCAGGTCGAAGAAGCTGTGAACGGCTTGCTTTCCTGCTTTGGAAGAGATGCAGCAATACCTGATGTGGATGCAGACTGCAGCTGTGAATTTGCTTCGAATTGCACCAGGTATAACAGCGACAGGGGCAAAAGGTAAATGGAAAATGATTATTTGATTACCGAAAAGCCACTTAAGAGTTTATTCGTTTTTTCGCTGCCAATGATTATTGGCAATTTGTTTCAGCAGTTTTATTCAATGGCGGATTCTGCCATCGTTGGGAGATTTGTCGGTGAGCGGGCGCTTGCTGCAGTTGGTGCGTCATATGCACTGACAAATATATTTATTTGTGTTGCCATTGGAGGCGGAATAGGATCATCTGTTATAGTAAGCCGGTATTTTGGAGGGAAGAATTACCTAAACATGAAAACCGCAGTCAGCACTGCGATGCTTTCTTTTTTACTTATCAGTATCATTCTTGGCGGCATAGGACTGATTTTTTGCAAGCAGATCATGGTCTTGCTGAATACTCCTGATGATACACTTGATATGGCAGTTATATACCTGAGAATTTATTTCCTTGGACTACCTTTCCTTTTCATGTATAATGTGATTTCCTCCATGTTCAATGCATTTGGTAAATCTAAAACACCTCTATTATTTTTGATTTTTTCTTCAATACTTAATGTGGCCCTTGACCTGTTTATGGTTGTGACTTTGAATATGGGTGTGGCGGGAGCAGCCTGGGCAACGTTGATCTCACAGGGGATCGCGGCAGTTTCGTCTTCCTTTGTACTGAAAAAGTATTTAATGAAATTTACAACGGAGAAAAACAGCACGTTTTCAAAAGCACAGTTTTTCAGCATGTTAAGGATAGCTCTGCCTTCAATTCTCCAGCAGTCAATCGTAACTATTGGGATGATGCTGGTTCAATCTGTTATCAACAGTTTTGGGTCTGGTGCTCTTGCGGGATTTTCCGCTGCCATGCGCATTGAATCTATTTGCGTCGTTCCAATGGCAGCCATTGGGAATGCGGTTTCTTCGTTTACAGCACAGAATATTGGTGCCGATAATAGAGATCGGGTCGTGCAGGGATATCATGCGGCAAATGTTTTGGCTGCGTGCTTAGGACTGCTTATATGTGTGATATTGGAATCCTTTAACAGCTCGATAATAGGATTATTCTTGGGATCAAGCGGTTCATATGCAGCGTTGAGCACTGGGCAGGATTATCTGATCTTCATGGGCTGGTTCTATTTCTTGATTGGATTCAAGATGTCAGTAGATGGGCTCTTGCGAGGAGCTGGTGATATGAGGATGTTTACGGTTGCAAATTTGGTCAACTTATTAATTAGAGTCTCGGTCTCAATAATCTTTGCTCCACATTATGGAATCATGATGGTTTGGATATCTGTACCGATCGGATGGTTTATGAACTGGCTTATTTCGTTTTGCCAGTATAGAACAGGTCACTGGAGAAAAATCAGCGCTTCAATTAATTAATAATCCTTTGCCACGGCCTAGAGTCGGCAATTTTTATTGTATTTTGTTCATACGGCCGGCAAGCCGTCACTTTGATTGCGACTCCCTGATCTCGCATCGTAGAATTACGATTGGTGACCACTTTCGCATTTTTCGCCTCAAAAAACGCAGAAAAATATTTTGTCCGCGCCGAAAGTTACCTGAAGCCGGGTGATCGCCTTCGTTTTGATGTGATTTTGATCCGTCAAAGTCGCCGATCAAAGCTGCGGCTCGCTGACGTTGGTGCCCCATACTCGGCAGCACGGTTGCCAGTACCATATATCGTCTTCGCATCAATGATGAAACGCCTTGCCGATCCATCATCGAGGCACCACGCCGACGTTCAAAGAGTAAAGTGCGTTTATTATCTTCTATTCTGCCAAAGTGCTCACAAAACCGGATCACACGCAAAAGTGAGAATTTCCATTTTTGCTGAAATCGCTAATTCATTACACGTCAGACCATCAAAAAGTAACCGAAGCCACTGTTTTCCGAATTTTAAGAGGTTCGCTGACTTACGTCATTAAATAGGAATTGATATATGCAGCAATAGGTGACATAATATGTTGTAACAGATGATGCAATAGAAAAAGTACACATATGGAACAACATGAAAGGATGGAACGTATGGATAATTCATATAAAATAACGGTCAGACCGGCAGTGCTTTCAGATTGCCAGCAGTATTATGAATGGGAGTCTGCAAAGGAGGTAACGGAGTTTTTCAGTATACATGATGGGCAGACTTATGACGAAGTGGTCACAGAATTTGTTCTGAACCAGGCTGATCCAGAGAAGGAACAGTATACGATCGTTAGAGAAGATGGAAAGCTGCTTGGCCGCATATACCTGGGCAGCATAAACAGAAATCTGGATTCACTGGAGATATTTCGAATTTATATAGGCGATACTGCGGAAAGAGGGAAAGGTTACGGGAGGCAGGCATTGGAGTGGTGCCTTGACAGAGCTTTCAGGCAAGACACTTTCCACCGTGTATATCTTGACTATTATACGGGAAATCCTTCACAGTATTTATATGAATCCATTGGATTTCAGCATGTGGGCCTTGCACGCGGTGCATGCAAAGGTGCATGCAAAAAGATGGGGCAGTATCATGATGTAAATGTTATGGACATGATACGTGATGACTACGAAAATTTGCACATTCATCGCGAACTGTGGTAAGATAGTAAGCAAGATAGTAAGTAAGATGGGAGGGCGTAGAATGGAAAAGTATAAGCCACCATATTCATTAACAGAAGAAATGCTGATTTTATCAGGGTCTATTTCGGAAAAATTGGGCAAACTTGATGTGTATAAAAATTTGGATTCAAAGCCGCACTTAAGAAGGAACAACAGAATCGAATCCATTCATTCCTCCTTAAAAATAGAGGCAAACTCTCTTTCTATTGGGGAAGTAAGAGACGTGATCGACGGCAGACTTGTTTTGGGGCCAGAGCGAGAAATACAGGAAGTAAAAAATGCATATAAAGCCTATGAAATGATAAATGAGATTGACCCATATAATTTGGATGATTTGAAGAAGGTTCATGGCGTAATGGAGCACATGCTCGAACCGGAAGCCGGAAGCTTCCGCAAGGGTGATGAAGGCGTTTTTGATGGTGAAAAGTGCATATTTATAGCACAGCCGGCAAAACTGGTGTCTGGCCTGATGGCAGATTTGTTTAATTGGATGAATGAAAATAAGTCTATAGTTCATCCGCTGATTTTGAGCGCAGTTTTTCATTATGAATTTGTGTTTATTCATCCGTTTTCAGATGGAAATGGACGAACCGCTCGCTTTTGGCATACAGCAATTCTAACAAAATGGAACCCTGTATTTGAATATATTCCAATTGAAAGCCAAATTGAGAAATTTCAAGATGACTATTATAGAGCAATTGCAGACTGTCATGTGAATGGAGAATCAAATGTATTTATAGTTTTTATGCTTGAACAGGTTGATATTGTTCTTGACGAAGTGATTAGTCAAATCAGAAAATCGGATGAAGGAGTATCGGATTATGTAAAGAGGCTGCTTGATGCTATGGCTTTTGAAGTCCCTTACAGTACCGTAGTACTTATGGAAATGCTTGGACTGAAATCTAGAGAAACATTCCGCAAGAATTACCTGGACCCGGCATTATCAGCAGGCTTAGTAGTGAGAACGATCCCTGACAAGCCTAACAGCAAGAATCAAAGATACATAAAAAAATAACATCATAGCCAGGAGGCGCGTTATGACTGAAAAATACTATGTGAGTCCAATACTTGAAAGCATCAGACAAGGATCCATTTCAGAAGATCTTGCAGCTGCGCATAAAATAGCGGAAAATTACTTAGATACGGTAAACGACAGACCGGTATATCCAGATGAAGAGGCGATAGCCGGGCTTGAGGTATTTGAGCAGAGTATGCCTGAGGGGCCGACCGAAACGGCGGCTATATTGAAGACCCTTGCAGACTATGGAGCGAAGGGAACCGTCGCCCAGGCTGGAGGCAGATATTTTGGTTTTGTTGTTGGCGGAACGATTCCGTCTGCGCTTTGTTCGAAGTGGATAGGTGATGCATGGGGCCAGAACTCGGCATTGTACGTGATGTCGCCTTTGGCGTCTAAACTTGAAGACGTCTGCGAGAAATGGCTGGCCAGCTTGCTTGGATTGCCGGAGGGCACGGCTGCAGGTTTTGTCAGCGGAAGTTCGACGGCCATTATGTGCGGACTTCTGGCGGCACGCAATTATCTTCTGGAACGGCAGGGCTGCAATGCGGCAGCAAAGGGGCTGTTCGGAATGCCGCCAATAAAGGTCGTTGTCGGCGAAGGCGCACACTCTACGGTATTTAAGGCGCTGTCTATTCTGGGGATCGGCTATGCAAACGTTACGAAGGTGCCGATGGACGAACAGGGAAGGATCAAAGCCGACCTTGTGCCGGAGCTGGATGACAACACTCTGCTGATACTGCAGGCAGGCAACGTGAATTCGGGGTCTTTTGACGATTTTCAATCACTTTGCACCAAAGCCAACAAAGCCGGCGCCTGGGTGCACATTGACGGAGCATTTGGACTGTGGGCCGCCGCCGACCCGAAAATGTCAGCTCTCACAAAAGGCGTTGAACTGGCGGATTCCTGGTCGCTTGACGCGCATAAGACCCTCAATGCGCCGTATGATTGCGGCATAGTGCTTTGCAGGAGGCGTGAGGCCATCGTTAACGCGCTTCATATGACTGGAGACTATATAGTTTTAAGCGAAAACCGCGACAACATGCTCTATACGCCAGAAATGTCAAGGCGCGCCCATGCGATAGATCTTTGGGCAACATTCATGGGACTTGGCGCCCAGGGAGTAGCGGAACTTGTTGAGGAACTGCACGCAAAGGCGCAGTATTTTGCTGACCGTCTTGCCGAGAACGGATTCGAGATACTTAATGATGTCGTCTACAATCAGGTGTTAGTATATTACAAAAGCGATGAACTGACAGAGAGCATCATCAAAAAAGTCCAAGCTTCCGGCGTTTGCTGGTTTGGCGGTTCACAATGGGATGGCAAATCGGTAATTCGCATCAGTGTCTGCTCATACAAAACCACCTACGAAGATATCGATATGTGCGTAGAGGAAATGCTGAGCTGCAGATGAAATTCAAGATGCCGGTCAATATCGTATTCTACGTCAATATCCGAATTTTTATTACTGACTTCAGCGAAACTGAGAGCAATTCTATAGTAGCTTCGACTAAGGCTGCTGCAGCAGCTAATAGCGATTCAGACGGAACAGTCTACTTCCCTGTTAATAATGAAAAGGTATTCGGACTCGATATTACGGAAATTGTGGGTGCCTATGGATATACTAACAATGCAACCAGACAAAAAATAGGAACAACCAACCGCTGGTGGACCAGATCTGTTTATGATGATAATGGTAATTTGCCAATTGATCAATATGTGGTTGATGTTACAGCTTCCGGTTCAGATGACGCGTTTGACATATCTTTTTATGCCGATTCCCAATACTACGTCGGCGCCAGTCCGGCAATGAACATCGACAAGTCGAAGATCTTATTCACATCAGCCGCTGACTTTGCAAAAGGTGACTTTGCAGAGAATGCAGCATATACCGGACACGAGTGGAAGCTGACCTTAAAAGACAGCAACGATTTCAGCACTGATGCTTCGTTAAGCAAAACAACAGTAGCACCAGGCAATTCAGTGACAGTAAATCATAAATCGCTGCAGTCATTTACAGATGCTGGATATACCAACGTAACCGCAGCCTTGACTGACGCCAGTGGCAATATCGTATGCTACGGATCAGTTGACAGCAGCAGTACTTCAACTTCATCTACAGTAACTATTCCGCAGAACGTTGCAAAAGGAGAGTACACTTTGTCAGTGTATGCCGAAAAGTGGAACGGCGCGAAGAAAACTGACATTGCCACGGGCACAGGTTATACTGCACCGATCACAGTGGGCGATGAACCAGAAAGCCCGGCAGCGCCTTTTGTTCCTGTAGTCCATCCTGTTGACGTTCATGAAAACATAAGCGGCGGCAATCTGGAATACACCAAAGCGCCGGAACTCTATACGGAGTTCATTGCTAGCGTCAAAGTGCCAGCCGGAGAGAAATTGCCAGAGTCAGTAACCGTAACGGTCGGCGGCAAAGAACTTCTGCCATCTGAATATAAATATGACCCATCTACAGGAGTGATCGTGATCCCAGCCTATAAAGTGACCGGCGACATTACGATCACAGCCGCGGGCATCAAAACATCGGCCGTCAGACCGCTGATGCTGCTGAAGGGAATTTCAAGCGGACACAGCATAATCCACACATGGACAAAAGTGAAGGGCGCAGACGGCTACATGATTTACGGCTCACAATGCGGCTACACCAATAAGTGCGAGTATATAAGATCATTCAGCAATACTACGTTCAAATATGTTACAAGAAACCATAAGAAAAATACATCGTATAAGTACTATGCAAAGGCATATAAAATAGTTAACGGCAAAAAAGTCACTCTGGCCATAAGCGAAACTACGCACACGAAAGTTTTACCGACCGTCAAAAGCAATGCAACTAAGGTTACCGGAGTGGCGAAGACCATTTCACTGAAGACAGGCAAATCATATCAGCTCAAGCCAGTCGTAAAACACCTGAAGGGTATATGCGGTAGCGCCAAATGGTGTTAGAACATATGTTAGATGCACAGTAAAATAAGAAACTGATATATAATAAATCCCGAGGCATAATGCGCCTCGGGATTTTCAGTAAAGTACAACAGATGAGTACGCTGCAGATCATTTGAGAAAATGGTGTGAAGAAAACGAGATCATATAAGAATGATGAACATTGATCACAAGCACAGAAATAAAAAATAGATTTTACAGACTGGTTAGAAATTAATGCTTTACATTCTGAATTATTATGTTATAAATATAATAATCAACTTGTCGGAAATACGAGTAAAGTCAGGATGGTAGATAGATGGATGAAATGCAGATCAGTGATATCGCAGCGGTCTTTGTTCGTGCAAAACAAAAGGCTGCTGAAGTAGAAATCATAAATGATAGTCATTACTGCGTGCCGGAGAAAGTAAAAAACAATTGGGGAATACTGCTTGATCAGTTGAGGAAGATGCTGAACGTGTCGGCAGCCCTTATTATGAGACTGAAAAATAATGAAATAGAGGTTTTTGTTCGCAGTGTGGACGATGACCAATATTATCCTGTGGGCGAAAAATGCAGTTTGGGTGCAGGATTATACTGCGAAGCGGTAGTAGGAACCGATGGAGAACTTCTTGTTGAGGATGCGTCAAGCGATGATGTGTGGCATGACAATCCGGATATGCAGATCGGAATGAAAAGCTATTTTGGCATGCCTTTGCATTGGGATGATGGATCTTTTTTTGGAACACTTTGCATATTGGACAATAATAAGAGTGTCAACAACACATTGGATAAGGATTTGTTCAGATTGATGCAGGGGTTCATAGAAAAAGACCTAGAATTTATAGCAGCCAACAGCAGAAAAGATCGAGAAATAAATGAGTATGCAAATATCATCAACAAACTGACTGTTAATGAACTGGATTATATAGGCATAATTTATGCTGACGAAAATCAGTTTGAGTTTTTGGCCAAGTCTGATAATATTGATTTCCCAGATGCAAACATAAAAACTGATTATAGCGCCTGCTGTAGTTATGTCAAAGAGAATTTCATACCAGAAAGCGAACGCAAACACTTCGAAGAAATTACGGATATCAAGAATATCGTTTATAATTTGGAGTCACAGGGCGTGCATACTGAATCATATATTAGAATAACGAATGGTGTTCAGTCTTGTCACCAGCTATGCTATCAGTGGCTTGAGCAGTCATCACATCAGATAATGGTCAGACGATATAATGTTACCAAGGCTTTTCTGCATGAACAGAAACAGCTGTCTGAATTGCAGCAGGCTCGATTAGAGGCAGAGAAGGCAAATAAGGCAAAGTCTGTGTTTGTATCACAGATGAGTCATGATATCAGGACGCCGCTGAATGGAATAATCGGCATGACCAGAATTGCACAGCAGCAGGACAACTCTGCAAAGACTAAGGATTGCCTTCAGAAAATAGACACTTCTTCACGCTTCATGCTGGGGCTTGTAAACGATATACTTGACATGCAGAAAATAGACAGCGGAGTATTGGAACTGCATTCAACGCCTTATTTATTAAAAGATTTTGAAGCATATATTTCATCTGTGATCAATCCGCTTTGTGAGGCAAAACATCAGATATTCCATTTGGAAACTCAAGATATTGATGAAGTCGTTCCAGTTATAGATCAGCTGCGTCTCAATCAAATCGCATTCAATCTGTTGTCTAATGCAGTAAAATATACACCAGATGGTGGTGAGATAACATTGAGAGTGGCCAGCAAGCTGATCCCGAAACAGAAGATACGCATCACTCTGATTGTCAGCGACAACGGCATGGGCATGAGCAAAGGTTTTCAAGCGGTCCTTTTTGATCAGTTTACTCAGGAAGGACGTAAGGGAAACCAGGAAATACAGGGCACCGGACTGGGACTTTCTATCGTCAAGAAGATTGTAGACCTTATGAACGGGGAGATAACCGTAGACAGTGAAATAAATGCGGGATCCACGTTCACAGTTACTGTGGATTTTGATTATATCGATATTAGCCAGGCTGAGTGGGAGCAGAATTACTGTGAAGACAAGAACGATTATTGCAAGCTTTCAGGCAAGCATGTGTTGCTTTGTGATGACAATGAAATCAATCAGGAAATAGCCAAGGCGTTATTGACGGATAAAGGGATGACGGTAGAGACTGCTGGTGACGGCAAGCAGGCAGTAGAGTTATTTGCTAATGCACAAGAAGGTACTTTTGATGTATTGTTAATGGATATACATATGCCGATAATGAGCGGATATCAAGCAGCGAAAACGATCAGACAGCTTGCAAACGCTGATGCAGCGACGATACCGATCATTGCAATGACGGCAGATGTTTTCGCCGATGACATCAGTTTATGCAAAGCTAATGGCATGAATGGCCATATTGCAAAGCCAATTGATCCAAAATCACTGTATAAGGAACTATGCAGGCATATGTGATCGTCTGCAGATAGAATTATTCCGTTGCAACGTTTCACTAGCAAACTCGCGCCTTTTCATCACTCCCAGAAAGCTACGGCTCTGATCGGCGCGCCGTCTCCGTCTGCCTGATTAAGCGGCAGGGCGAAGAACCAGAAGAGATCGCTGCCGCACTCGTCGAGATGGGCAAGGTTCTCTATGTTGATGATCTCATGGTCGCGGAAAAGCTTCTTATGTCTTGGCAGGTCAGTATCGCTGATCGGGTCGATGCCTATGACATCAAAACCAACGCCTTTTTTGCCGGTTTTGATCACGTAATCGACGACGTCATCGTCGATGCATGGGTAGTCGCCGAAGTATGCTTCAGTGCCCCAGCGTTTGTCCCAACCAAGACAGAAGAGCAGAAAGTCAGCCTTCTCGGCCTTTTCACCGTATTTTGCGACATCCTTCATCGTGATGCTGCCGCCTTCTTTGATATGTCTGCAGTCGATGACGAGGGCTTTGCCCACGAACTGACTGATTGGAAAGCTGTCCAGCGTTGTGCGCCCGGCAAACAGGTGGGCAGGCGGGTCAACGTGGGTGCCTGTGTGGGAGAACATTGTGATAAGTGTCTCCTTGAAGCCATCTTTTTCGTAGGTGTTGGCAGGCATGAGCTTTGGCGGCTGGGTGCCGGGATAAACGGGCATGTCTTCTGAAATAACGTGTGTAAGGTCGATAACTTTCATGGCTGCTCCTTTCGCTGCTTCATGATTTTCAGTTCTCTAAATTGCTTAATGATTTCTTTAATTATATCACGAAAAGGCAACATAAAAAATGGCCGGAGACGAATTACTCGTCTCCGGTTTTTTCGATGGAATAAATTACAGTTTCTCAAGTTTCTCGTTGTATTTCCCGCGAGGCACATATGTTGTGTGAAGCAGCTTGTGACTCTTATGTCCCAGCGGCGCTCCAAGGTATTCCTTGTAAAGCTGCTGGATATAAGGATTGTCCAGGCTCTTTCTAAGTACTTTCCGGTCGTCTTCATGGTACAGGCCTTTAGCGCGTTTCTCCCAGGAATTCTGGACCATCGTACGCGGCTGGCCGCCTCCCTTGACGCATCCGCCCGGGCAGCCCATGACTTCTATGAAATGATAGTCTGCTTTTCCGGAGGCTACTTTTTCCATGATGATCTCCGCGCCGGCAAAACCGCTGGTAACGGCGACCTTGGCAGTGAACCCCTCCAGGAATTCATATCCAGGGAGGACGTTTTCAAAGGTCAGCTCAGCTTCTTTTACCTGCTGCTGGCCTTCAATAGGGACGATATGCATCTTGTCAAAGGGGAGATCCCTGCCGGTAGTCAGCTCGTAGACCGTACGCAGAGCGGCTTCCATAACGCCGCCCGTCGTTCCGAAGATATCGGCAGCTCCGGTGCTCAGACCCATTGGCGCGTCGAATTCAGCATCCTCCAGATTGGCAAAATCTATGCCGCTTTCTCTTATCATGCGCGCCAGTTCTCTCACCGTTAGAACTGCGTCAACGTTTCTCATGCCGTCGTTCATCAGCTCAGGACGTGTGATCTCGAACTTTTTCGCCGTGCAAGGCATTACGGATACAACATAGATGGTGCTGGGATCAACGCCGATTTTTTTCGCATAATAGCTTTTGATCAAAGCGCCTAGCATCATATGCGGAGACTTGCAGGTGGAAAGGTTAGCGGTATAGTCTGGGAATCTGTGTTCCAGGAATTTCACCCATCCAGGGCTGCAGCTGGTGATCATCGGCAGTACGGCCTCACCGCCTGTCAGCGCAGTTTTGGCTCTTTCCAGGAATTCGCTGCCTTCTTCCATAATGGTCACATCTGCCGCAAAGTTAGTATCAAAGACATCGTCAAAATTCATAGCTTTCAAAGCTGCTGCCAGTTTGCCTGTCACCGGCGTCCCTGCAGGTATGCCAAATTCGTCGCCAATGCCGACTCTGACAGCCGGAGCCGCCTGAACGACGACTCTCTTCCCGGGATCTGCGATCGCATCCCAAACATCGCGTATGCTTGATGTTTCTCTTAGCGCATTAACCGGGCAGGCAACGATGCACTGACCGCAGTTCATGCAGTCTACCTCGCTGATCGACATCCCCATTGCAGGCGCAATGACGGTTTTGAAGCCGCGGTTCTGCGCGTTTATTGCGCCGATCTTCTGCACCTCATTGCAGACGCTTACGCAGCGTCGGCAAAGTATGCACTTGGACGTGTCGCGGGTGATCGACGGACTCATGTCGATTATTTTTTCGGACATCTCGCCTTTGAAGCGGGCTTCAGTAACGCCCAGGTCTCTGGCCAATGCCTGCAGTTCGCAGGATTCTGAACGTTCACATGACAGACAGTCCTGCGGGTGGTTGCTGAGCAAAAGTTCCAGATTGACCTTCCTTGCGTGGCGGACCCTCTCAGTGTTGGTCCTGATCACCATGCCGTCCTTAGCCTGAACCATGCAGGCTGCAATCAGCGTCTTGAAGCCATCGGCCTCTACCATGCACATGCGGCAGCCGCCGTATTTATGCACGCCTTCAAGGTAACAAAGGCTTGGAATATGAATATTGCTTCCGTTAACTGCCTGAAGTATGGTTTGACCTTCTGTGGCAGTAATGGTTTTCCCATTAACGTTAAGGGTTATTTTCTTAGTCATTTCAATCACTCCTTACCTTCTGTCACAGCGCAGACAACGGTTTGCTTCAGCCATTGCATTCAGCTTGCGGTATCCTTTGCTGACCTCGGCAAAACTGGTCTTGCGTATATCAGGCGGCAGGATCTCGATCGGGAAACGGCTGTAGAAAGCCATATCCTCATCATCAAGTGCAGGCGGTATCTCAATAGGTTTTCCTAAATTGAGTTCGCCCTTTCCGCCAAGGTATATGTCTATGGATTTTGCGGCTTTCTTGCCGTCTGCAATTGCAGAGATTGCGGAATCCGGTCCGTGACCAAAATCACCGCCAGCAAAAACGCCGTCTATGGATGTCAGCAGGTTGTATTTGTCTGTTACAACGGTTCCGAACTCGTTGACTTCAACTTTATCGGCCTCGATGAAAGGCAGGTCTGCATGCTGACTTACTGCCGGAATCACCATATCTGTTTCCAGAACAAAGGTGTCTCCTTCGATGGCAACTGACTTGCGTCTGCCGCTGCTGTCAAAGGCACCGGATTTCATGCGCTGTACCTCCATCGATACGATCCTGCCTCTTTTGCCGTTGAGTCTGATTGGATCTGCCAGAGGAATGACCTCGATGTTTTCATCCAGCGCTTCCTTTACTTCCACCTCTTCGGCTGGCATTTCTTCCATGGAACGGCGATAGAGTATGGTGACTTTCTCGGCGCCCAGGCGCAAAGCCGTTCTTGCTGCATCTATTGCTGTATTTCCGCCGCCGATAACTGTCACGTTCCTGCCGACATTCTTGCATTTTCCGAAGTGAACGTCCTTCAGGAAGTCAAGCCCCAGATAAACGCCTTTCAGATCTTCGCCTTCAATGTGCATGTCGTTTGCATGCTGGGCTCCTGTGGCAATGTAGATCGCATCGTATTTCTTTTTCAGATCGTCAAACATGACATCTTTACCGACCTCAGTGTTCAGTATGATATTCACGCCTTCCTTGACGATGCTGCTGATCTCATGCTGAAGCACTTCATCGGTGAGCCTGTATTCTGGAATGCCGTATTCCAGAACTCCGCCGGCCGTGTTGCTGCTTTCATATACGTCGACCTCGTATCCTAGGCGGACGAGGTAATATCCGCATGTTAGTCCGCTCGGACCAGCTCCGATGATCGCAATTTTTTTGCCGTTCTTAGGATATTTGATATCTTCGACAAACTCTGCCTCGTGCTCCATGGCATAATCCGCCACGAAACGCTTGAGGTCTCTGATATTGAGGGACTCATCACGCTGTCCTCGCCTGCACTTGTACTCGCAAGGATGGGTGCAGACTCTGCCGCAGACTGCCGGGAACGGGTTGTCCTGCCTGATGAGATTGTATGCGTCGATGAACTGGCCGTGGCGAATGAGTTCCATATAACCCGGCACATTGATGCCGGCAGGGCATGCATTCTGACATGGGCTGAGGAACAAATCTGCACAGACGCCTGCCGTACATTTCTTTTCCTTGATATGCGCTTCGTATTCGTCGTGGAAATACCTAAGTGTAGATAAGATAGGGTTTGGAGCGGTCTGTCCAAGTCCGCACATAGCAGTGTCCTTAATGGTCAATGCCAGCTCTTCCAGATCAGACAGATCCTGTTCAGTGCCTTCACCCTTGGTAATGCGGTTCAGTATCTCCAGCATCCTCTTGGTGCCTACACGGCACGGAGTGCATTTTCCGCAGGATTCATCCTGGATAAAGTCCATGAAATAACGTGCAGTATCAACCATGCAGGTGTCTTCATCCATGACGATAAGACCGCCGGAGCCCATGATGGCGCCGACTTCAGCCAGCGATTCATAGTCGACGGAAGTGTTGAGGTGCTGTGTCGTCAGACATCCGCCTGAAGGTCCGCCAGACTGTATCGCTTTGAATTTTTTGCCGCCTATGATGCCGCCGCCGATGGTGTACAGAATGTCGCCAAGCTTGATGCCCATTGGAACTTCAACAAGTCCGGTGTTGACAACATTGCCAGACAGGGCGAACACTTTGGTGCCCGGGCTTTTCTCGGTGCCGTACTGGCGGTACCACTCGTAGCCGTTGAGCATGATAGCCGGAACGTTGGCCAGTGTCTCTACGTTGTTGATAATGGTTGGCTTTCCGTAAAGGCCGGCTTCGAATGGGAACGGAGGCTTCTGCCTTGGCTCGCCGCGTTTCCCTTCAACGGAATTCATCAGCGCGGTTTCTTCTCCGCAAACAAAGGCGCCAGCGCCGATCCTGATCTCGATATCAAAATCAAAGCTGCTGCCCAGGATGTTTTTCCCCAGCAGGCCGTATTCCCGCGCCTGCTTGATCGCCTCGCTGAGTCGCTGCAGTGCAATCGGGTATTCTGCCCGGATGTAGACATAGCCCTGAGATGCGCCGACTGCATATCCGCCGATCATCATGCCTTCGATCACGGAGTGGGGGTCGCCCTCAAAAACGCTTCTGTCCATAAATGCGCCTGGATCGCCTTCGTCAGCATTGCAGACAAAGTACTTCTGCTTGGACTTTTGTCCGTGGGCCGCCTCCCATTTGATGCCTGTTGGGAAGCCGGCGCCGCCGCGTCCCCTAAGACCTGAATTTTTGATTTCTTCAATGACCGCTTCCGGTGAGCCTTTGAGCGCATCGGCAATGGCCATGTAGCCGTCTTTTGCTATGTATGCGTCGACGTTGGTCACGTCGATGAGTCCGCAATTGCGTAATGCTATGCGTACTTGCTCACGGAAAAAGGCCACGTCTTTGATATTGAGAACATGCTTTTTCTGGATGTTGTCGTAAAAGGTATAGTCGAGTATTGGTTCGCCGCCAATGAAATGCTTTCTTACGATCTCCTCGGCCTTTTCGGCGTTAAGTTCTGTGTAGTATGTTTCATCAGGAAGAACAAAAACCACAGGGCCGACTGCGCATGTTCCCATGCAGCCTCTCTTTATGATCTTGACCTGATCCTGCAAGCCGAATTTTTCTACAGCGGAAACGATTGCCTCCTCAACTTCTTTGCATCCTGAAGATACGCATCCGGTGCCTCCGCATACCAATACCTTGTATCTGTATCTGCTCAGGTCTTCAAGGTATTCCTGCTTGATCCTTTTCAGATCGTCAGTGCTACTTACTTTCATGATCTGCACCTCCCTGATCCTGATACTTTAGAAGCAGTTTGTCCAGCTTCTCTGGGGTCATCATTTTGTAGACATCATCATCGATCATTATTGCAGGTGCAAGTCCGCATGCACCTATGCATCTGGCGATCTCAAAAGTGAATTTTCCGTCCGCAGTAGTTTCGCCGAATTTTACATCCATAGTTTTTACTATGTGGTCGACCAGTTTCTTGCCGCCGCGCACATAGCAGGCTGTTCCGAGGCACATACGTATGGTGTGTTCACCACGTTTGTTCGGCGTGAAGAATGAGTAGAATGACACTACTCCTGAAACTTGAGATAATGGCACATTAAGCTTATCTGCAACGAACTTCTGCAGATCAAGCGGAAGATACCCGTACATGTTCTGTGCCGCATGCAGCACTTGTATCAGAGAATCTTCACGTCCGCTGTAATATGTGTCAATCAGAATACCGAGGTCTGTAAGATCGAGGACCTCCGAGTTTGGCTGACATTCGTCAGACTTCTTGACACTCATATTTGCCTCCTTTGGTATATGACCAATTAGAAAGGAGAAGTATTGTATATCATGAAAATACAATTAATGAACAACATTGTCAATAGTTTAACAGAAAAAAATCAAACTTCATTTTTATATTCTGAACCGCGGGTTAAGTGCGCATTAACGCAGCCTGTCGGGACATGGTAATTGGCGGTAAAATATACTTGAAGTACAGAAAATTGTGGTAGGATTTTATATACCATGGTAAAATGTCATCACAGAAGGTATATAGGAAATAGTTAATGGAGAAAAGTGATTTGGGTCGGCAGATCCGACAAGTTTAAGGGGGAAAGAAAAATGAAGTATAACGAGTGCAGTTATTGGGCAGAAGTAATGGTTCGCGCAAAGCAAACGGCCGCCAAGGTGGAAATCGGCAGGAACGGAAACAGTGATGTACCAGAAGAAGTTAGAAACAGCTGGGTCAAGCTTATTGATCAGCTGAGGGAGACTTTGCAGCTGTCGGCAGTACTCATCATGCGGTTAAAGAATGATGAGATCGAGGTCTTTGCCCGCAGCGTTGAAGACGAAGCATATTATCCTGTTGGCGAGAAGTGCGGTCTTGGCCATGGGTTGTACTGTGAAACAGTGGTTGGAACCAATCAGGAACTTCTTGTAGAGGATGCATCAAAGGACAAAGTCTGGGAGAACAATCCGGATATGGCGATAGGCATGAAAAGTTACTTCGGCGTGCCTCTGCATTGGAGCAACGGCGCTTTCTTCGGAACGCTCTGTGTATTGGATAATAAAAAAAGCGTAAACAACAGTCTGGATAGGGAACTGTTCAATGATACTAAAGAACGCATAGAAAAGGATCTTGCGGCATTGGAATGAGGAATATCTGCCATAGAAAATAAGTTTATAATAAGATCAGCCTGTTTGTTGACATTATGTTGACACCGTTATGCTATGATGCAAATATAATCATAAAATAACATTTTATTAAGGAGGAATTATCATGACAGAATCAGATATCACGAATCTTACCTCACAGGGTTTTTCACTTGAAGCTATTGCAGCCATTTTAGGCGGCTATTTGCTGGTACTCTTAGTGCTGGCTATCATATGGGTCATCGCTAACTGGAAAATTTTCACCAAGATGGGCGAGGCAGGATGGAAATCAATAATCCCAATCTACAATGGCTACATTCTTTTTAAGAGGACTTGGAACACTAAGATGTTCTGGATATCAGTAATCGTTAGCTGCGCCGGCGGACTGGTGGACCAGTATATGGACAGCACCTTGGGATCGGTGGTCTCAGGCATCCTCACGATCGTTGCATTCGTAATATTCGTGAAGCAGCTATACTATCAGTCGAAAGCCTTTGGCCACGGCGGTGGTTTTACAGTCGGTCTCGTTCTGCTGAATACGATCTTCGTATTGATCCTTGGATTCGGCAAGTCGAGATATATTGGAAATCCAACCGAGCGCAAGTTCTAGCAGCTTGACCTGAAGACGCATTGAAAATTTAAACCTGGCGCCCTGTTGAAACGGGTGCATTGAAAACCGCAGCAATGATATTGACATCCTTATTGGGTTTGCCAAGATGGGTCATAGTATGATCAGCTGCGGTTTTTTTGATGCGCTGGCTGGGTTAGATAACGCTGGTTACTTTTTGAGGGGTACAAGCGTTAGAATTTCGTGTTTTTAGCAAAAATGGAAATTATCATTTTTACGTGTGAACAGGTTTTGTGATCACTTTAGCAATATTGGACTCTAAAAACGCACTTATTTCTTGAAGTGTAGATGTCTGGTCCTGACAAGACGTCTGGCATGCCACTGAACATGGATGTGTGGACGACATATAGTACTTGCATTCATGCTGCCGCGGCAGCCAGAAAAAAGTCAGCGGGCGGAAGCTTTGATCGGTGACGTTGATGGAGCAAAATACCGTCAAAACAGTCAGTAACTAACGACTTCAGGTAACCTTTTGCTCGAAGGAAAATTTTTTGTGCGTTTTTTGGGGCCGAAAATGCGAAAGTGGTCACTAATCGTCAATCTACGATGCGAACCTGGCCGTCCGCCCGCAGAGATAGACCGATATATAAAGGAAGCCGTGCTTAGCTGATGCAATGACAGACGTGATCGGCAGCATTTCAATTGAAATCCGAAATGAAGAAGCGCCGCCAATAGCCGCACTTTTGACTTGAAAGCATGGCGGATTTATGGTATAGTAGCAGAGTATTTGAGGGAGTAATCGGCGCGGGAAGGCGCGGCATATCAACAGACTGTCGAAAGACTGGTATGCCTTAATTGATGAGACTCACATAATGGCATTTGCTATATGTGCGTCTTTATATTGGAAGTAAGCAGATATAGCGATGTATCTGTTATTTTTTTATATAAAGGATGGAAAATAGTATGGGCTTAATTACACTTCTTCTTCTGGCTGTTGGATTGTCAATGGATGCTTTCGCCGTATCGGTCTGCAAGGGACTGGCCATGCCGAAAGCAAGCATCAAGGGCTGCGTGATCTGCGGTCTGTGGTTCGGCGGATTTCAGGCGCTGATGCCGATCATCGGATATCTGCTCGGCTCGCGTTTTGAAAAGTATATAGAGTCGATTGCACCGTGGGTGGCCTTCGCTTTGCTGGCACTTATCGGTATCAACATGATCAGGGAGGCTATGTCCAAGGACGAAGAGAAAGCTGAAGCGGGCCTGGACATCAAGACCATGTTCCTCATGGCAGTTGCAACAAGCATAGATGCTCTGGCGGTTGGCATTACCTTCGCTATGGTGCCGGTTAAGCTGATTGCAGCAGGCAGCGCAACAGCAAATGCAATGCTGGCGGCTGTTTTGATCGGCATAACGACATTCATCTTCTCATTTGTCGGCGTGAAAGTCGGAAATCTGTTCGGAATCAAATACAAGTCGAAGGCGGAATTCGCCGGCGGACTGATTCTGATACTGCTGGGCGTAAAGATACTTCTGGAGCACTTCGGCGTGCTATAACAAAAGGATGGCGGCATGCGGCCAAATGCCAGCGGCCGGCGTGCAGTTAACTATAAGTTACAATTCGCAGCCTTCTTGCAGACGAGAAATTATTGGGTTATTATTACTGTGTAATTGTGTGAAGAAGGAGAGAACTGATGATTCTGACCAACGTGGTAGCGGAACTATATGCGGCCATCATTACTCTTTTGCTGCTGATTTGCGTCAGTATCGACAAGAGTTTGGACATCAAGTCAAATAAATACATGAAGCAGATGATATACGGTAATCTGTCTCTGCTTCTGTTCACCATTGCCACTTGGCTGCTTGAAGGAAAGCCGGAGATGGAGGCACTGGATTATTTCTGTACCTTCATGGCCGGTTCACTGGGATTCCTCATGGCATGGCTTTTCACCAACTATGCCGAATATCTTATCCAGGAAAATGACAAGCCGAGGCGTTGGGTCACAACTTTGGTCAGGGTGGAATGCATAGCT
>Ga0268263_1001502_pt1 | contig 19890 bp, 14 predicted proteins | sample Biomet5_FD_190358 | JGI IMG/M metagenome (GOLD analysis project Ga0268263, IMG submission 190358) | Microbial communities from bioreactor (seeded with sewage sludge) at LBNL, California, USA - Biofuel metagenome 5 (SPAdes) (version 4) | ecosystem: Engineered > Bioreactor > Anaerobic >... | reverse complement strand
TGATGGTTTTCCGAAAGCTATAGGAAGAATAAAATTCGGGGCTTCTGGTTATATGGCACACCTTCTGCTGGAAATCCGGAAAAAAGATTCTGAGATAAGGTCTATTATAGATTTTGCAAATAACCCGGAGATTGCCGAGTTTTTAAAAGCCTACTGTAAAGGAAATGGATGGGATTTTTCAGTTGTAGACCGGCGCTTTGAGCCTGAGAATATGAAGGATGCAGAAGGAGAGGTCATCTCCTGGATGGTCGAAGAGGCTATTCGGGCTACAGGAGGAAAAATGCCCAGGGTCTTTTACGAGACAGGTGCACTTGGAAAAGAGCCGGTGAGTATTCTTACAGGAAAAGACCCGCTCGAGGTTGCAGAACAGATATGTAAGCTTGCCAGAAGCTACCATGAATCAGGACAAAGAACGAGATAAAAATAAAAGGGTGTGAGGTAAAAAATAGAAAATGGGAAGAAAATGGGAAAGAGCGAGGAAAGGGTCTTAAAAGCCCTCTCCTCCCGTAGAGTAGCGAAGGAAACCGATTTTTCGGCTCTTTAATATAAACCGGCATCCGGAGGTTGGGATTGCCGGTTTTGAAATCCATTTTGAGATGTGCAGTTTGTTCGCTTTTACACGATATTAAATAGAATTTTGGGATATTTAAAACTATGTGCTATGTTAGTATACTACATACTAGCAGGCTACCTATCAATGCGATATTCTGAAAGACCATCGGTTCTCGAGAGAGTATATATGTGCCATTTACAATAGCCCTTATAGGCACCGTTTAAGAAGCAGCTTTAAAATCTAAAATAAAAATAGGAGCATAAAATGGAAAAGATGAAGATATAGGGCAATTTTCTTATTTGGAAAGCAAGAAAAAGAAAAACGTTGACCCTTTTCATACTGGGTTTGATGAAACATTTCCTGAGTTTCCAAACTCAAGCGTCCTTCCGGCTCCATCAATGATTGTCTTTTTTCCATCTACGTCGATGAATCTTACTGAGATACTTCCATCCTTGTCGTACTTTGTCCAGACCGTGGTATTCTTATCTTCGGACCACATGTACTCAAATCTAGAAGCATTTCCTTCAGTGCCGGTTTCTACACAAGCTTTACAGAGAGTTTTGTTTTCAAATTTTTCGGTTCCGGTAATTGTCAAACTCAGGATTTTTCCGGTAGTCGGGTCTTTGACTTGAAGCTGAGAACCTACAGGGCACCAGCTACCATTACCTGACTCAGGAAAACTGACGTTTATTTCAGTCTCGTTATTTGAGACCGATAAATTCGTTCTCCCTTTATCGGCGCAACCAAAGCTGAGAAATACTGCAAGAATGAGCAGGACAACTAAAACTCGTTTTTTTGACAAAATCTACCACCTTAATTCACGAATTTCAATTAAAATACTCAGGGCTTTTCACTCCTTTAAATGTCTTTCATTTAAATTTCAGATGATACTTTAGAATATATTGAACAAATATTATCCGCTGTTAAATAAAGTCTCTGATTTAAATTTTAGATATATACTTTAGAATATATTGAATAAATCCGGTTAATAGTTATTTTTAGACAGAGTTCTTGATATCCTGCATATGATAACATATTCCTCTTGATATCCTGCATATGATAACATATTCCGTATCAAGCTGGAATGCTTGATATTGCAGTTCAATATGAAACTCATTTTTAATTAAAGAATAAAAAGTGATATATTTTAAAATAAGAATAGATGGATTTTAAAGCAAGAATAGAAGATATACCTTTATCATATCATAAAAGGGAGTGGATAGAACGGAAGGAAGTCATTTCAAAAGAATTTTGATTGCAACCGACGGCTCGGAGAATGCAGAAAGAGCGGCTTCTTATGGAATTAATATCGCAAAGGCAGCAGGTGCTGAAGTAGACGCTCTTTATGTAATTTCGACTCAGCATGCATTAACTACGCGGACGGTTAAGAGCTGGAGCGAAGGACTGGAAGAATATCTTACAAATAAGGGGAAAGCTGCAATTAACTATGTCGAAAAACTGGGAAAAGAAGCCGGGCTTGAAGTTAAGCCCGCGTTCCTGAAAGGCATTCCTGCTGATAAGATCCTTGAATATGCTCAGGAAAACAATATTGACCTTATAATAATGGGTACACAGGGTCTGACAGGCATCAAAAAATTCCTGATTGGCAGTGTTGCAGAAAAGGTCGTAAGACATTCAACAGTTCCAGTAATGGTTATTCGGTGAACGCAGGCCTTAGAGGCCTGCTATTTCTTATTTATGGTGCCGGAAAATTATTTTTTTAGATTTATTCTTAGATTTGTTTTAGGGCTTGTTCTTAGAACTTGTTCTTAGATTTGTTCTTAATTGTTCTTAGGTTACAGCCTCAATTCTCAAAGATTCCTGCGCCTTTAAACACGTCTTTTGCTTCTTCAAGGCTCAGGTCCTCAGGGGGTACGATAATGTCGGATTCCAGAAGCTCTTCCGCTTCAATCGGCTCCCCTTTTTCCTTTATTTTGGAGATCAATCTGGCAAGTTCGCTTCGGAACTCCTCGACTTTTCCTTCCTCAACAAGAACCACGATCCGATTATCAATCTGGTTCAGTTCGTCACAGAGAGCTTCAGGTGCCCTGTACTGGCCTTCACCCATAATCCTGATTATCAACTTCAGACCCCCTTTCCTTCTTCCGTACCTTCTTCCGTGGTTTTCGCTTTTTCAGGCCCTTTTCCGGACTCGGCCTTAAGCCTGGCAAGTTCGGATTCTACATTACTCTGAGCACTGATTTTTGAAAGTTCCCTATCAATTTCATCCCTGCTGCCTGTAAGGTCTTCGAGTGTGCCAGCTTCCATAAGCTCGTCAATTGCCTCAGCCCGCGCTTTCATTTCTTCGGTTTTATTTTCAGCCCTTTCGAGTGCAAGGCCTACATCTGCCATTTCTTCACCGATGCCGGTAACAGATTCGTTTATTTTCACCTGGGCCTCAGCAGCTGAGTACTGGGCTTTAATCGACTCTTTCCGGGTCCTGAAAATCTCCACTTTCGTTGAAAGGCGCTTTTCCGAAGCTATCAATTTTTCTTGCTGCTTCTCAAGATCTGCAATTTCCCTGTCGATTCCCTCGATCTGTTGTGCAAGGGCTGCTTTTCTCTCAAGGGCCAGCCTTGCAAGATCCTCTCTGCCAGCGGCAACTGCATCTCTTGCTTGCCCTTCAAGCTTGTCTATATTTTGAACCAATTTTACACGCTGGAGCTCAAGGCGCTTTTTTGAGCTTGTAACTTCTGCAACTCCTCTCTTCACATTCTGGAGAAGTTCAAGCTGCCTCTCATAGGAATAGTCCAGAGTTTCCCGTGGGTCTTCCATTTTGTTAAGAACTGTATTCATCTTCGATTTTAATACTGTCTCCATCCTTTTGAATAATCCCATGTATTTTCCCCTTTGCTTTTTTAAAAGATCTCAAGCCGAATAGGTCTGAGGCTTTCATGCTTTCGTTATTATTCCTGACAAATCTGTTCCGGTACCTAATCCGGCATTTCTGGTATTCTTGCTGTCTATTTATTTTCGTTAGAGTAATTTTTCGTTAGAGTAATTAGAATAATATAATTAGCTTACCTATATTCCTATCTATAAATTATCCTCCAGTCATATCCTCTTCAAATTAAGTAGTAAGTTTTCATTTTGCACTCAATGAGCTTTTTTCTCTGTGATGAGTTGAGACAGAGATGGCATCTCAAATGTACTGCCTACTCTATCACAGATGTACTGATATGCACTTACCCCCGATTTCTTTGCTGTCTGAACAATCGTCATAAATGTGTCGTTTGCCTTTGTTCCTTCCTCTGTTATGGTTTGAAGATTCGCATCTCTTTTTCTGACCTTTGCTCTCGCCGCCAGTTCCGCTGCATAACAATTCCGCGGAACTTCTAGCAAAACCAGTACCTTCAATAAATGTTCCTTGTTCTCCTTCGTCTTAGCGATTATTTCATCCAGCTGTTCATATCCTGTTTTGGTAGAAAACACCTGATCAAACTTAATAGATAATTGCTCCGCTACCTCTGGATCTGGTTTTATTCTAAACTCACAAGGTTCACCATAAAAGTCTCAGTATCTGTCCAGAAAAGTTTCTAGCTTTTCTCTATGATAAGGAACTATTTGCCTCAATTTCTTGTGTAGTTTCTACCATCATGAATCTAGCAAAGAGTATGATGATATGCAATTTACCTGAATTAACATGCATTATCACTCAAAAGTGCGGTAACCACAAAACAAAACATAAGCCCTGAAAAACAATCCTGTGATATTAACTGGAGCTTCGCTGGCTTGATTAAGAATCTTTTCGAAGCTATAACTCAATCAAAAGATTTTCAATAAATATGAAATGTTTTTATACTGTAACGAAGTCATATATCCTCAATTTTTTTGAAGTATTCTTTAGTTATCCATCCAACTTCCACAGGTACGTTACACATGCCCGAGCACCAGCAAATCCAGCAATCCAAAAAACCAAATACCAGCCTTCAGAAGCAAGCAACCCCCGCAATCCAGACGCCTTTATCTAATCCTTATTCTATTATCCAGCGTGCCAGAATCAACCCTAAATCTCTTACTCATGCTGATGTGATGCAGCTACAAAGAACCATTGGAAACCGGGCTGTTGCACAGTTGCTATCAGGGATTGTAAACTCTTCCACAGCTCATGAAGCGCCTATTCAACGCTCAGAAATCCCTGAGGAAGAAGAACCATTACAGGGCAAGATGGTAGAAACTATCCAACGGCAGGAGATTCCAGAAGAGCCTCTTCAAGGTAAAATGATAGGAACCATCCAGCGTCAAGAAGTTCCCGAAGAAGAGGAACTGATGCAAGGTAAGTTTGAAAGCAAGCCTGAAATTTCCTGCCCTTCATGTTTCGCAGCCCCTATCCCTATTTTGCAGAAGCAGGAGATTCCAGAAGAAGAGGAACCTCTTCAGGGAAAGATGATTGAAAATATTCAAAGGCAAGAAATCCCTGAGGAAGAAGAGCCACTTCAGACAAAAAGAGAAAACAATACTGGAATTCCCGATAACATCAAGGATGGCGTGGAGAACTTGTCTGGAATTGATATGAACGATGTGAGGGTGAATTATAATTCATCGAAACCTGCAGATGTTGGGGCGTTGGCGTATACTCAAGGAACGAATATTCATGTGGCTCCGGGGCAGGAGAGGCATTTGCCGCATGAGGCGTGGCATGTGGTGCAGCAAAAGCAGGGGAGAGTAGAGCCGACGATGCAGCTGAAGGACGGGGTTCCGGTCAATGATGACGAGGAGCTGGAGCATGAAGCGGATATGATGGGGAAGAAGGCTTTTACTTCAGGGAAGGATGCGTTCTTTCGGCAGGGAGGATATCAGCCCAGAAGTCAAGAGTTGACGGCCCATGAATTGACCTATATGGTGCATCAAAAAAATGAGGGAGCGATGCAACGCCAAGTTGCAGCCTGGGAGTTTGTGACTGTAGCCTCTGGCACAGTAGTGTATCATTGCACTGATAATGCTTCAGCGGAAAATATCATAAAAGAAGGAATTCGAAATGTAGATAGTCGCTGGGGAGAGGGAGCACTTGGTCCGGGTTTTTACACACACAAGACCATTGAGGGCTCCAGAATTTACGTTGAGGAGCAGCGACAAAAAGTAGTCTTAAAGTTTGAAGTTAAGCGTCTTGCAAATGGACAAAGTGTAAGACCTGTGGATTATTCCGAAAAGCGAGGTGTTCAAATTGACGAAGATCCAGTTACAGGCAATGATTTTTTGAGCAATGCTGAAGATGCAAATGAGATCAAGTGGCATGGGGGTGATGCATTGAACTTCTCAGGCTTGGCTTACGGACCTGAATTCGATACCTTTTACTTGCCGCAGCCCCAACAGCTGGAATTAGTGGATGTAGTGGAAGTAGAAGGGCCGCAGGAGCAACAGGAGCAGCAGGAAGTAGGGCAGGCGCTGGAATTAGTGGACGTAGTGGAAGTAGAAGAGTCGCAGGAGCCCCTCTCCCTGCACCAGGACGACGGACCGGCATACGCCATGCATCTCCTGAAGGATGCGATGGTCGCATACGTGCTCGCCACCCGCGCCAAGGAGGAACTGAGAACCGAACTCGGCGTCGACAACCTGCGAGTGTTCAAGGCTACGAAGAAGGCCGACCCTACCGTAGAGTCCAGAATTGCCAAAGTCCGTAAAGACAAGGCAGAAGCGAAGGCGCATTTCAAGCGAATCCGCAAGACCGTGGACGCCTACCTCGCCGAGGGATTACCGCCCGCGATTGAAACTGAGATTGCTGAGATCGACCACACATACTTGGGTGTCTCGCAGGCCGACGCGAGCAAGCACTTAACTCATGCCAAGGACGTTCGTTCGGAACAGGCGGGCATCGCCAAGAAGCTCGGCAAGGTCACCGATCAGCTGGTGATCAGCGAAGCGAAATTCGCACGGCTGCGACGCAGCATCGCGCCCCTGGCTGTAGCAGGTGTGGGCGCGCGGAATTTCGGCATCAACATCGGGGTGTCGTTCTCCTTCGGCATCGGCAAGGGCTCGGAGATCAAGGTCGGCGGTGGCATCAAATACAGCGGCACGACCGATCTACAGGACGACCGCCGTCTACGCGTGTCTCACGCCCTCGGTGTTTATGGCAAGGGCAGCGCCGAACTCGCTGCCGTAGTTGAGGCGAGCGCTGGGGCCGAGCTCATGAAGGGCAAGACCGAGGTCTTCATGGACGCCGACCACTGGGCAGCGTCAATGGCCTATCGCTTCGAGTCCATCAGCAAGCAAATCAGTAACCTCCACGACAGCCAGCAGCTGATCAGAGATGAACTGAGCGCCGAGCAGGCTGAGAAGGTGTTAGCCACGTCCCGTCTGGCTGAGGATGGCGTGACCCAGGTGGACAGCACTTCCGTATCAGGATCCCTAGCGTCTTCCATCCTTGGTGTTGGCGTATCGGGATCCTATGAGAAGAAGTGGATGACCTTCTCCAAGGCGGGCCAGATGGCGAAGAAGCGGGCGAAGCAGACTACCAAAACCCTGTCGGCCTCACCTGGCAGCAACATCGCCGTAACGCTCACGCGCACGATCATTGAAGGCCACGCAAACCCGGACAATGACGGCAAGTACTGGAACATCAAGCTCGAGCTCACGGGGACAGCGTCTGCCAGCTTTATGTTATACACCGAAGAGACACCCGACGCGGTTTACGGGGGCTGGGAACAGGGATTGCGCAAGGCGTTGGGCACGAATCCCACACCATCGTCGGGAGGAAGTAGCGGCTTCGGTACCGCCGAGGAGGACCTGGTAGGCGATGTCCTGACAGCTAAGAACGAAGGCTTCACCGGCGACGTGGTACAGGCCGTATCCACCTACCTGGGTGCCGAGGTCGTCAATATCGAGAGCAAGGTCAAGTCGGTCTTGGCCGCGTCAGTCGCACTGAAAACATCCCGATCGCTGGGCGTGGAGTGGAACTTCGTATGGTCCGACGCGGCCAACGCTAACAAGCTCCAGTACCGCCGCACTTCGGGTTCGAAGAGCACCGAACTCAGCGGCAGTGCTCCCGTCTACACAGGGGGCGGGGCATCGCTCGGCGTCGATGTCGGTATCTCCAAAGGACAGTCGCTCATGCTGTCCGAGAAGCTGGGCGACAGCACGTTGACATACCTCCAGACAGTCTTTAACGGCCTCCACCCACGGGATATGCGTGACCGGAGGCTTGCACGGGGCAATGCAAGCGAGTGGTCAGACTACGTGGATGGTCACAGAAAGGAGGTCTGGATCGCCCTGTGCAGGATCGGAGCCGAACGTGGCGGAGCCTACAAGGAGTTAAAGAACGCAATCGAGAAGCCTTTCAGGGTGCCCAGTGACTTGGAAATAAAGGCTGGTGAAGCCCTCCGGGCAAAGGCTGGTAAAGCCCTCCTGGCCGCCAAGGCGTTGATGAAGATAGCCTCGGATAAGCTGAAGGAGGAGAATCCAAAGAGAGTCAATGACGGTAAGTTTGTGATCGTAAAGGACGCGCTGACCACCTATCTCGACAGGCAGGGAGACATGAACAATACGTTGCGAGGGTTGGAATGGTCGGAAGAATAACGGCGTTTGGAAGTCAGTTTCTACCAACTGCCGAATGCAGACCGTCCGGTCGCCGAACATATCGGGTTCGAAGCAGAAAAAGCATGGGATCCTCTGATTGAAGTGTCGGACCAAAGTAATTGATTGATATAGAATTAGACAGAAATATGTGAACTAGTATTTTGGCAATAACTTTATGACAAATTGTTATCTCATATTTTGCTGCAAACACCAGATGGGAACATTTCAAGATGCATGAGGCATCTGAACAGCGTATACACTTAGAGATATAACAGGACACATGGGCTTGATGGTCAGCTTTTCAGGGGAAGGTACAAATCGATTCTTTTCTGTAATGACAGCCATCTTCCGCTACTGGTGAGAGATATACATAAGAACCTTGTAAAAGTAGGTATAGTTCCTACATTCAGCAGCAAGCACACCCTAACATCTAAATATCCTTGATTGTTATTTTTGTAGGTTCAGTTATAAATCAGTATCATGCAGACTGCATATCTAATTCAATTTCATGCGTCATCGGTTAAGCATAAAATCCCATCTTCTGTATATGCTTTTATAATAATATTCCATGCGTCTTCGGTTAAGTGAGGAATCGTGATAATTGCGTCAATGTCTTCAACATTTAACAAATATTTTTATTAATTATGAGCTGGAACCAGGTATCGATTTCATGTTAATCGGCCAAAATTTAAGGCCGGTTTCTAATGCAAAATCGATAGCTTTCAGGCAAGAAAATTCCTTAACCATAACCAATGAAGTTATATTTTTATCATTCCTAAGAAGAAGTTACAAAGCTGTTTTCTTTAAAGAAACTCCCATCATTTTTTGACCCGGAAAGTTTCATAACAGGAATGAACGAAAAATATAATTTTTTTGGAATTGTGACCAATTATTGGGATCAGAATCCTATATTAGTCACTCAAAATACGAAATATAAAGAAGCTAATTTTGAGTTTTTTGGAACAACTCTTTAATAAAGATTAAGTTTATTAAAAATGTATCATTTTTAAACTGTAAAAAATCCATAAGCTCCCGGAAGATCATAAGATCATAATATTTTCATTTTCTGAATATAAATAAACTTCACGCCTTTCAGGATACCGAAAATGAGTTTCATAAACTGCGAAGATCTCACTGAAAATGCAAAAGTCAAAGGCTACAAGCCGGATTCAGAATCTAATGGAAACAGGTTGGACATCTTTTTAGCCGGAGACTTCTACAAGGATAGCCTTGAGTACCTTCTGGAAGAACTGGCACGTATAGGGGCGCTTATCCAAATTTTCCTTGAAAAAAATAGATTTGAGGCTGGAAATGGCAGCCAAGACTTTCCAGGCATGTTCATATTGGAGGCTGAAGCAAACTCAATTCTACAGGCTGTATGCTGCGGTTCTGAAGCTTTTCGGGCACAGGAATTGAAATCTGAGGAAATTGAGGCCTTGGGGATGACGATCAGCAGAAAAAAAGCTGAGAGCCTGAAAAGAGGAATCGAGTTAAGGCTGCATGCCTTATCGGAACTTTTTTCCCTGACACCTTTTGAAACAGACGTCCTTTTAATAGCGCTTGCCCCCGAACTCGACGGACGCTTTGCAAAACTGTACGCTTACATGCAAAATGATCTGACAAAAAAACAGCTATCTGTAGGAATGGTTCTTGAGCTGCTCTGCTACGGCCTTGAGGAAAAACTTGAGGCAAGGGAGTACTTTTCTCCATCTGCCCCTCTGCTAAGAAACAGGTTTATTTCTCTTGTAGGGGATGGTACGGATGCAAATCCTCCTCTGCTGTCAAAGTTCGTTAAACTGGATGAGAGGATAGCGGCTTTTTTACTGAACTCGGATGAAACTGACCCGAAAATTGCCAGTTTTTCAACGCTTGTAAAGCCTGTCAGGTCTTTTGACGATCTTATTGTCCCGGATGACCAGAAAAATTGCTTGCTTGAAGCGGTAAAGCGGAGAATTGAAGAAGATTCCAGGTTCATGTTTTACTTTTACGGGCCGTCTGGGACAGGAAAAAAACTTGCGGCTGAGGCGTGCTGCAGAGAACTAGGGGTAAATTTGCTTCTGGCAGACGCTGGGGCGTTTCCAAAAGGCGCAGAAGGAGAGGTCCTCAACCTTATTTTAAGGGAAGCTCTCCTCCAGAAAGGAGCTGTTTTCATTGAAAATTTTGATGCCTTATGGGGGCGCAATCAACAGGGACAGGATTTGGATTCAGGTCTTTCAATTTCTGACCCAGGTTACGGCACTTATAGCTCAAATTTATCAAGTTTGGATTTTTCAAGGCCTGGTCTTTCCGGGTCAGGTCTTTTTAGCCTGGTCATGGCACTGGACTCTTTTCCAGGGCCTGTATTTTTATCCGCTGGCCAATTGTGGGAGCCCGGAAGTGCCCTGAGAAACAATACTTTTATAAGCTGTTCTTTTCCCCTGCCTGCTTTTGCGGAGCGGAAACAGCTCTGGAAATTGTGCCTGGAAAATTATGAAAACAGCGTTGGAGAGACAGATATAGAAGACATTGCTTCCAGATTCAAATTAAGCGGCGGCCAGATTAGAGATGTGGTATCGACTGCGCAGGGATTTGCTGCGTCGCGGAGGCGGGTTAAGACAGTTATTGCCACAGAAGACCTATACAGGGCCTGCAGGAACCGTTCCAGTTTAAAATTAAATTTCCTTGCCCGAAAAATCAACCCCCGGCGGAAATGGAAGGATCTTGTCCTGGCTGCGCCGGTAAAAGAGCAGCTTGAAGAAATCTGCGCCTTTGTCAGACATAAGGAGACTGTTTACTCCGAATGGGGGTTTGATAAAAAGCTTTCTCTCGGGAAAGGACTGAATATCCTTTTTGCAGGCCCCTCGGGCACAGGCAAGACTCTGGCTGCCGAAATTATCGCAGGGGAGGTGGGACTCGACCTCTATAAAATTGATATTTCAGGCATCGTGAGCAAATACATCGGGGAAACCGAGAAAAACTTGAAGAAGATCTTCGGGGAAGCCGAGATAGGCAATGCAATCCTTTTCTTTGACGAAGCCGATGCCCTTTTCGGAAAACGTTCCGAAGTTAATGATTCGCACGACCGTTATGCAAATATCGAGGTAAACTACTTGCTCCAGCAGATGGAAGAGCATGAAGGGATAATCATCCTTGCAAGCAATTATAAAAAGAACCTGGATGATGCCTTCCTGAGGAGGCTGCAGTTTGCTGTGGAATTTCCAATACCTGACGAGGCTTCAAGAAGAGAGATCTGGACTGGCATGTTCCATGAAAAAGTAAGGATCGGAGAAGATGTGGATTTCTATTTTCTCTCAAAATTCAAGCTCACAGGCGGGAACATAAAAAATATTGCCCTGCTTTCTGCAGTCCTGGCTGCAGACGGTTCCGGAATTATAGGCATGAAAGAAATCCTGAGGGCTCTGAAGCGTGAATTCCAGAAAATGGGCAAGATCTGTACTCCTGCGGATTTCGGAGCTTATTATGAGCTGGTAAAATGACTATAATATTTATGAAGAGAAATTATGAAGTAAAATTGTGAAGAGAAATTATGAAGTAAAATTGTGAAGAGAAATTATGAAGTAAAATTGTGAAGAGAAATTATGAAGTAAAATTATGAAGAGAAATTATGAAGTAAAATTGTGAAGAGAAATTATGAAGTAAAATTGTGAAGAGAAATTATGAAGTAAAATTATGAAGAGAAATTATGAAGTAAAATTATGAAGTAAAATTATGAAGATGAACTCCTAAACAGATAAAGGACGTTGTAGTAATTATATTCAGGTAGCAGGAGACATGAAAATGTCGGATTATACGGCGATAGCTGATGTCGGAGAAACCCTTGTAGAACTCCTGAGAGAAAATATGCAGGACATCGTACCTGCGGATTCGATATTCCTTGTATCCCCTGGAGAAATTGAGGGCAAAGACAATATCCGCCTTTCCCTCTTCCTCTTCCAGGTTGAAGAAAACATCCACCTGAAAAACGTGGATATGGAAGTTCTTGGGCCTTCGAGACTCAAAGCTCCGCCTCTTGCCCTTGACCTTTACTACATGCTAACCTCATACCCTTCTTCTGGAATTCAGGATAGGACCGAAAGGACCGCAGAAGAACACAGAATTCTGGGAAGAGCAATGCAGATCCTGCACGATAATCCCATCCTTACAGGTTCAATTCTAAAAGGGAGCCTTTCTGCGTATGATACTGAATTGCATGTAATTTGCAGTACATTGAGCCTGGATGACATGACCAAGATCTGGAGCACTTTCAAAGAAAAAAGTTTCCGGCCTTCAGTCTGCTATCAGGTAACGCCAGTTAAAATCGAATCCTCAAGCGAAAAGAAAATCAGCAGGGTTACAGGAGGCCCTCAACGGCAAACGCCCGAAAGGAGGGAGGAGTAAATGGCTTCTGTCAAATCGTATGCAGCCCTAACTGATATGGGAAGAATCAAGTGTAAGGGCAAGCATGGGTACGTATTTTCCTGTCCCTCTTCTCTCAACATATCCTTTGCAGTATGGCTTGTTGATGACTATACGCAAAAAGAACCTCTGGGAGAGGTCAGGATAACACTGAATGGGGAGAAAATAACAACGTTAAAACCTTTAAAAAACATGAGTGGATACCATATATTTTCTGGACTTCCTGAAGGCACGTATACGTTAAGCGTGGATTCCGAGTTTTACTTTTCCGAGGAAAAGATAGTCGATACCTCTTCTTTCGTAAATTCAAAGGAACCTGTTGTCGAAATTGTCCTGAAGCCGAAGCCTCTGTATCCTTTTCCGGACAGAGCAACGCTTATAAGAGGCCTTCTTTCCCCGCTTGCCCCAGATCCGGATCTTTTTGCAGGCATTACAGTAAAGGCAACATCAAAATCTACAGGCAGGGATATCCGGGGAACTCCAGACGAGAAGGGAGAATTTGTTCTTTACTTCAGGGAAATTATTCCCAGAAAAGCCGATATTATCCTTGAAATCAAAGGGGAAGAAATTGAAAAAACGCTTTCTGTATTGATAGAAGAAGGTCAGAGCGTATATACAGGAGTCATTTCAATTCCCTGAATACTACCTTAAATTTAAACTTCTATTTCTTCAAATTATCTTGGGAGCTATCTTACTGTCTGATATTATATCTTGAGCTTATTCTATCTCCTGATAAGCTAATTCCATACACTCTACTAATTTTATACTGAGCCGATCTTCCTTTTAATGGCTACTTCTACGGATAAACACAATAATTTCTAAACTAAAAGGAAAAATTCAACTCTTAATAAAAAAGTCAGGATAAGTTTTCAAATACTCAAAATTTATCATTTGAAGTCTACCAAGAAACTAAAAATTAATTTTCAGACATAATTATTGTAATATAGATCTTTAAAAGGAATAGCTCTTAAAGAATACTGCCAGGTCAGTATTTTCAAGTTTTACAAGTTTTTCAAGTTTTTCAAGTTTTTCAAGTTTTATAAACGATATTAAATGCATTTGTATAAATTTTGAATAAAACTTGTCATATTTTAAAATAAAATCTTAAAATATATAATATATACGTAAACGTAAATATAAATGTTCATATACTTAAAAAACTTATGACAATTGTAAAAACTAATTGTAATTGTTAAGGAGTCCGGAGATCTCGGGTTCCAAAGAGTAAATGATATTAACGGAGGGCTTGGTATGCCAGAATATCTTTCCCCAGGCGTATATATAGAAGAATTTGAAATTGGCGCAAAACCAATGGAAGGAGTTTCAACCAGTACCGCAGGGTTCCTGGGAGAAACCGAGAGGGGTCCAACCACCCCCTGCCTGATCACCAGCTGGCTTCAGTATCAGAGGGTCTTCGGAGGTTATTTCGGAAACGACAAATATCTCCCAGGCTCAGTGGACGGGTTTTTCAAAAACGGAGGAAAGCGGTGCTATATAAGCCGGATCGTAAAAGCCGGAGACAAACCAGCCACGACAGCCAGCTTAAAGCTGAAAGTGAACGGAGAAAATGCCCTGACAGTGGAAGCTGTCGGAGAAGGAGAGTGGGGTACCAGGGTTGCAGTGCAGATTTCCAGAGGGACCTTCAGCGGGTTCAGGTTGGACGTATTTTACTGGAAAGTAAAACCAGCATCCCTGTACAACCCTTACAAAGAGACTAGAACCCAGCCACGTCCGGCCGGTGTCGAATCATTTGACAACGTGTCGATAGATGAAGCTTCCCCGGACCATTTTGAAAAAACCGTTAATGGGATTTCGAACTTTGTAAAAATCATGATTAAGGAAGGGGATTCTGCAGAGCTGCTGAATACTCCGGAATCTCTATTGGAACTTGAATATCTTGCAGACGGCAGTGACGGGGAAGGAGATTTCGTCCTTTCGGACTATGAACGAAGCGCTCCTGAAGACGACAAACCCGGGAAGAGAAAAGGTCTTACAGCATTAAAAGGAATTGAGGACATTTCAATCATCTATGCTCCCAACGCTTATTCGGTCTCCGGGCTTGTGGGTTCCCTCATCTCGCACTGCGAAAGCCTAAGGTATCGTTTTGCAATTCTAGATGCTCCGCAGGGGTCTTCAAATGTTTCTGATCTTGACCCTAGAAGCAATAAACCCGAAGGTTCTATCCCCACAGACTTTGCAGCGTTTTACTACCCCTGGATCAAGGTAATCAACCCGGAAACCGGGATGCTGCAGGTCATACCTCCAGGCGGGTATGTTGCGGGAGTTTACGCTCGCAGTGATACGACAAGAGGGGTACACAAAGCCCCTGCAAACGAGGTCGTACTTGGAGCCTCGGACCTCGAGTTCCAGATCATGAAAGGAGAACAGGACATTTTGAACCCGAGAGGTGTAAACGTCATCCGTGCGTTTCCCGGAAGGGGGATCCGAATATGGGGAGCCCGCACCATTTCTTCCAACACTCTCTGGAAGTATATCAACGTCCGCCGCCTCTTCATCTTCATAGAAGCATCCATAGAACGAGGGACCCAGTGGGTTGTGTTCGAGCCAAACGACGAACGCCTATGGGCAAGGGTAAAGGCAACCATAAACCAGTTCCTGACAGGCGTCTGGAGGAGCGGAGCCCTTATGGGGACAACACCGGAAGAAGCTTTTTTCATAAAATGCGACCGGAGCACAATGACCCAGGACGACATTGATAACGGACGGCTTATCTGCATCATAGGAATCGCCCCCGTGAAGCCTGCAGAATTTGTGATCTTCAGGATAGCCCAGTGGCAGGGCGGCTCGGCAGCTACAGAATAATTACCGGACAGGAATCTTTAGCACAGGATGGTAAATTCACGATATTTCAGGAATAATCAGGACAAGAATTTGCATAAAGGAGAATAAAATATGGGCGACAGAGTAGATCCCTACAGGAATTTCAGGTTCAGGGTTGAGATTGACGGTATTGGGCAGGCAGGATTTAGCGAATGTACGTTTGCGGATACGTCAACTGAGCCCATTGAATACAGGGAAGGAAACGAGCCTCCAGTATTCAGAAAACTTTCCGGCCTTACCAAATACGGAAATATTACCCTGAAATGGGGAATCACGGATTCGATGGACCTCTATAACTGGAGAAAGCAAATCATAGACACGGGAGCAGAGGGTGCAAGAAAGAATATGGCCATCATCCTGATCGACGAAGCAGGAAATGATAAAGCTCGCTGGGACATTGTGCAGGCGTGGCCGATAAAATATGACCCTACAGACTTCAATGCTAAAAATAATGAGGTAGGAATAGAAACTCTCGAAATTGCCCACGAAGGCTTTACAAGGGCGTCCTGAGAAGAGATAACGGAAGATGTCAGGAGTAGCCTCGAAGAAGCTTCTCCTTAAAATTATTTTTTTAAATGGATTTTTTATTTGGAGATGATGCAATGTTTCAAACGGAATTTGAATTTACCCTCCCCAAAGGCTATGTAGACGCAGAAGGAAACCTCCACAAAAAAGGGGTCATGAGGCTTGCAACGGCAGCTGACGAGATCCTGCCCCTTAAAGACCCGCGGGTCCAGGGAAATCCTGCTTACCTGACCGTAATCCTTCTCTCCAGGGTCATAACCCATCTCGGGAACTTGCAGGTCATCAGCACGAAAACGATCGAAGACCTTTTTGCTGCGGACCTTGCCTACCTTCAGGACTTTTACGGTAGAATCAATGAAAACGGCTCCCCGGAAATTAAAACAGTCTGCCCTAAGTGCGGGTACCAGTTCGAGGTGGAAGAAAATACCCCGGGGGAATAAGGGGCTACCCCCTTAGCAGGATTTACGAGGAGGTAGCCTTCATCGCCTACTATTTCCACTGGTCTTACGAAGAGATCATGAACATGGAACACAGGGAAAGGCAGCGCTGGTGTGAGGAGATTTCCCGAATAAACAGGAACCTGAGTGGAGAAAAACAGAGAAGCATTCTGGACGCTTGAGAGCTAACTTATATGAAATTTAGATCTACAAAGGATGTATAGCTGTCCGGAAATAAGTTAAGGAAGTCAACACTACCCCAAGTTAAAACGACGAGACTTCTTGTCTTTTACATGTGAGCTATCTTTATGAACCCATTTAGTTTAATGAGAGCAATGGTCGGAGACCCTTTTACATCCTTTAGATTTCGAGTTGAAATTAATGGGATTAGTATTGCTAAAATCTCCGAGGTGACGGGTCTTCAGGTAGAAACTGAGGTCGAAACCTATGAAGAAGGTGGAGTAAACGATTTTGTGCATCAATTCCCTAAAAAAACAAAATATCATAATATTGTCCTCAAACGAGGAGTTACAATTTTACCTGAAATGTGGGCATGGTATCAGAGTGTAGTTTTCGGGGTGGCCATTCAGCAGACCATTGCCATTGTTTTGATGGATATCAAGGGCAATGATACGTGGTGGTGGTTCATTCTGGATGCATATCCTGTGAAATGGATAGGCCCGGATCTAAAGGCTGACAGTAATACGGTTGCTTTTGAGACCATTGAATTAGCTCATTCCGGGATTTTAGGAGCACCTTTAGGAAAAGCTGGCAACCTCGTTTCAAAAGCCACGGCAGCGACAAATATGGCAAATGTGTCTAAAAAACTCTAATATTTTGAGCTTGCACATGGAGTTTGGAAAATGGACGAAATTGTACTGAATTCAAATAAGATGACCCTATCTGATTCTGAATTTCATTGGAAATTTATGAATAAATATAGGAAGCGAGGGCAACAGATATCCATATTTCCAACTCTTTTTTTCTATAGAATTACAGGAACCGGAAAATCCGTTTTTCGAAAGGAAATAACTTTTCAAACAACTTTGAATAAAATTCAGTTAAATATTAATTTTCATGAGCAAAACATAAACTCTGCACCAATTTTCCAAAACATCAGGTATTACAAAAATATTATTCATAATGTTTTGTTGAATTATTCCCCCATTGAGGAAAAATTAATTTCGACCACATCAACAAGAAGTAATACAGGAGATATCTCTAAAGCGCCTTTGATTAATTTCAATAAAGTGAAGTCAGGTAATGAGAATTCAACGTCTTTTATATCTGTAACAAATTATTTTTTTAATTCTCACTTCCTTGATAACACTCTACTTAATACTAGTGCTTCGGTTCCAAAATCAACTCCTGATTTCCTGGAAAAATCCATGATCTTCGGATCTATTAAAAAGTCAGGTTTTATGAACTTACTTTGGAATCCCAGTACTATAATCCTGAACAACTATCCTCTTAATCTTCATGTTCTGAATAAGAGGCTTTTCTCTACCGACAGTTCGTTCAATACTTATTCAAGAAAATCTAAACCGGCTTTTGGAAAGCTCCTGAAATTGAGTTCCAGTGTTCATCCAAGGTTTTTAAACAATTACCCCGTTCTAATTGACTCTTCAAGAAAGGCAGATTTTGAATGCTTAAAGACTTTAAAACCGATTACTCCAAAAAGTCCAGAAGCGGAGAACCTGTTGCCTGATATATTCTCGAAACTCGCATTGTACTCTAACTGGACATACTTTTCCAGTCACCTGAAGAATTCACATGGGAAAGGTTTGAAAATATCAAAAAGCTTGTGGATACCTGACTTTAGCTATAAGAATTCAAAACTGTTCCAGAGTTCAAAACTGTTCCAGAGTTCAAAACTGTTCCAGAGTTCAAAGCTGTCCCATCATTTTTTAGCCGTGGTTTTTCCAGTAAAATTAGATTTTAATAAAAAATTCAATCAGCCTAAAACCGGTTTGTTTGATGTTTTTTCCTTGGAATCCAAAAATTCTGCATCCACAAAGATATTAGCACGAATTTTTCAAATGGATGCAGAATATAACTCTGGACATTTATTAATGAAAACTTTTTTAAGATGTAAAACATCGTTTTCAGGACAAAAAGCTCCTCTTATTAAAATACGAAATATAGATAATGAAGGTTTACCTGACATCGACCATCCATCAGAAACAGCTTATTTTAATCGTTTTTTGAATATCCACGATATTTATGCCCAAGATTGTAACATAAATTCATCTGTAAACCCTGACTCCATTCTCAGAAATTTCCATAAAATTTGTTATTCAGAAAATTCTTCTTCTTTTTTAAATACTCTTTTAAATCCCAGGTCATATGATGTGAATCCTGTTTTTAGAAGGTTCCGAAAACCATCTCCCGATATGCATACAGAACTTTCTAAATATATTTTTAATAAGGGTTATTCAGTAGAAACTTTCAAATCTGAAAATTACTCCTCTTCAAAAAGGGACAACTCCATTAAATATATTTTTAAAATACCAAGCTACAAAAAAGATTCGGATTTTATCCGGAATTGGTTAAACAACATTTCTTTAAAGGACCTGATCAAATTACGTGCTAATTTCCATGGAATAGAAGCTTCAAAAAAAACAGGTTATTTTATAGAAACATCGTTCAAAGCAGACCACTTAAAAAAGCTAATTTATAACGAATATATCTCCACGTTAATTCCCTTTAAGCAATCAAGTTTATTTGATAGATATTTTATCGGCCTGGTTTATTTGAATAAAGACCTGTTTAATGCCAGTACTTCAGAGGACTCATCCGATGGCTCATTTTTCGTTAAAAATTTACATAATACGGATTGTTCGAGAAACTTAACTTCCGCTTTCAAAGAAATTCTTTTCATAAATTCCCACACAACGGGTTCCTCAGAAAAAAATCCGTCTCTTTTTAACAGTTACCTTTCCAATTATTATTCAACAAACCTGGGCCAGGTTTTCCGAAAGTCTTTAAAAACGATTCTCCAGAAAAGTCCTAATTTTGCCAACGTTTTTGAAATAGACTCTTCAAGATACCTGGCAAATGGAAATTATTTCCGACGTTTTCCGGAGTCCTTAAAGCAAACAAATATTTTCCAGAACAACACTCGGTTCAGACATCTGGTAAAAAAGATAGAAAGCAATCCCGAGCAACGAAAGACCCCTTCTCCTGGCAAAGAGGTTCATAATACAGGCAAAGTGAGGGAAATTTATTCTTACGCGGCAAAAAAACTTTTGTCCCCAGGTTTTCTTCATGTATTCCAGGCCGGCTTACGGTATGAAATCAAAAAATTATTGAAGATGAATATCTCAATTTCAAGGAACCGAAACCTGACAAACATCATTGATGGTTATTTGGAGGGCTATTTCCAAAACAAAAGGAATAAATTATCATTTATTGGGAATCCTTACAGCAAAAAGATAGAAATGGAAGATGCGGATTATCTTCAAAACAAAAGGAATAAATTATCATTTATTGGGAATCCTGTATCCTCTTCAAATTGAGTGGAAATCCCTCAATTTCCACTCGCTGATCTTTTTTCTCTGATGAGTTGGGCCAGAGATGGCATCTCAAATGTACTGCCTACTCTATCACATATGTACTGATATGCAC